>Ga0209040_10002228_pt1 | contig 15301 bp, 22 predicted proteins | sample BogFormECP12_OM3_FD_188240 | JGI IMG/M metagenome (GOLD analysis project Ga0209040, IMG submission 188240) | Bog forest soil microbial communities from Calvert Island, British Columbia, Canada - ECP12_OM3 (SPAdes) (version 2) | ecosystem: Environmental > Aquatic > Freshwater > Wetlands > Bog ...
AGCACCTTCCTTTGATAATTGCTGCCAACGTAAGACCCCGGTATCACTAGAAAGGACGCCTTTAGCCAACAACTCAAAAGCTGGAATAACGGCACCACGTCTTGCTAGATCTTTGGCTTCTTCTAACGCCTTTGCTTGCACTGGGGTTAGATTCTTCATAACATCTGGGCCAACCATCTTCTCAAGATCACCGCCATATTTAGAATATAACATGGAAGCAACAATGGATCTTCTAGTATCTTGGCCTATGGTTTGAATGGCACCAAGTGTACCACCAACCATAGCCTGTGCAGCTTCACCAGTACGCCCTCCAGGTAAACCACTCTTTAGCATAATATCAAATAAGGCGTTTAAAGATGTACCACTAATTCCTGTCGCACCAGCCTTGGAAAGCATCTGTAAAGATTCTTCCATATGGGCAAAAACGGTGGCTCGATCAGCACCTTCTGCATAGGCAGTTTTCATAGTTTCACTAAAGGAATCCAGGAAAGTACTGTTTGCTAATTCTCCTCTACCACCTAAACCTCTGGCCATACCTGTTCTGGCCATACTAACAATAGATGCCGGGTCCATACCACGAAAACCCTGGAATCTATCCGTAAGCCCTTCTCGTGCTGCACCAAGCATTTGAAGATTTCTAACATTCTCATCAGGACTTCTGCCCCGAATGCCATATTGCCCCGCAAGGCTAAGCGCATCTTCTGGTCCCATTCCTAGTTGATGCATCCATGTAGGCAGTGTTGCATCTCGCCCTATGCCTAAACTGGGCATCAAACCTGGGGCTATTCTTGCCGTAAAAGCGCTAGGATCTCCCCCTGGCCCGGCTGCACCAAACATAGTCCTTCTGAAATCCCAAGCTCTCTTAGATGCAGTTGCTAGTGGATGTATAATATTCTCAAATCCAAAACCTACAGGATTTATCATTGCTTTTAAAAGTTCGAAACCAACAAACCCCGCTCCTGCTTCTCCTGCGAGCCTCCTAAATCCTGGTGGCAACATTCCTCTCAATGCCCCGGCACCAAAACCCCCACCAAAGCCGCCCCCGCCACCGCCAGCAAAGCCTCCTCCACCCCCAAACCAACCTCCACCACCACCAGCACCGCCGCCAGTAGGCATACGACCACGGGTAGCCCCGATGTGCAGTCCCCCCCAAGGGCCGGGGGTTGTATAATGCGTCCAAGGTGGTGGAGGGGCACCACCACCCCCACCACCAACTCGTTGCTGCATCTTAAGGATATTATGAATGTCGGAAGACATCGAATGGATGTCTTTATAAAACATCACTACTTGAGCGTTGGATTGTGAACCAGACTGATGCCCAGCACCTGGGGGAGGGGGAGCCCCAGCCATTGACGGTCTAAATGGGATTTGACTCCCATACTTACGCATAAAACTAAATTGATCCCAACCTAAACGATGAAGGATCTCCTGTGCTCTTTGCCACTCGCCGGGATTGCCATTTAAGCCAGCTTCGAAACTCCGCGCTAATTGCGTCGTTGCTTCGTGGCCAACAAAACGTCCCCTACTATCCCTAATTGATGAGAACATCGGCATTTAATTAGTCCTTGGTCCCATCCTAACCACAGCGCTTGAGTCTACAGTATTCCTCAGCTTTTCTAATGTAGCTTCGCTTGGTAGACGGGGCTTTAGATAATCGTCTAGGGCTTTGCCCGTAAGGACATCAACCCAACCTATTTGAGATTGGATTTTTTCTAGTTCTGGATCTGGTTTTCCGGGGCGGGTGAATTTCAATTCGGCTGGATGTTCAGCCGAATACATCTCTAGAATAAAATCTAGTTGAGGCTCAGTGTGGTTTAGTAGTTCTGGATCAAATGGGCTTTTCTCCAGAATCCGGCTCACTCGCCATAGCTTCTGGGCTAGGGGTGTCTGTGTTGGCAATCCCTCTAGAACGAAATCGGTTCAGCTCAGCCGCGAACATCGTGCCCGCAGCTAGAGCTTCACCAACTTTATCATTAGGCCATTTTTGGAAGTCTACAACAGGCTTACCGGCAGGGCCATCAGACCAAGGCCACTTAGCCGAGCTGCGTTTTAGAAGCACCTCAAATCTGGCAGCTACATTGATAAGCCAACGAGTCTCTTCGTCCACACCCTCTAGAGAATTGTTGAAATTCCCTGTAGCAGTACGAACAAGATCTCTTGACCTTATACCAACTTTAATTTCGTCTAGGTAAGTTGGGATGGAAAATTCGTAAGTATCCTCGTTTACTTTTACTTCTAAAGTATTCTGTAATACATCGTCAGCCATATATTATGCCGCTGTCACCGTAGCCACCCCAAGATTAGCTGGGCCTAATGTACCTGCGCCAACCGCTGGTACTTGGTATGCGTTTGTAGTTGGCGAGTTTAGAATGCTCTGTCCAGTAGAGTCAAGAACATCCATTGCTAAAAATGTAACGGCGTCAGTTATGGGGCGATTGGCTGGTATATTTTCATTAAAATTCGATGCTACACACCCCACATAAGTAAACAACGGCTGTTGAGTTTGACCATCAACAACAAATAGATTGAATTGGGTGTTAGCTAATATCGAAGCTAGATTGATAGGATAACCAAGAGTTTGTAGCCCCTTCTGGGTTAGAGAGAAGCTATCAATTGTAATCTGTGGGGCGACCCTAAGTTGCTGAATTTCTTGTGGCAATGAGGTTCCGATACCATATATACCTTCAGTACCGAAATCGAATGTATGAGATGTGGTTTGTGCGAAACCGATCGCTTGGTCGCCTATCAAAACCGTCACGCTATTCGAGTTGCGAGCGCGATAGCTTAAGGCGCTTTGTTGAAAGCTAGGAATTGTAATTCTCCTTGGAAACTCGGTAATAAAACGCTTAGTCTTAAGCTAGACTCAATGCCTTAAACTTTCCAATAACAGAGGGCTAAAATGATAAACTTCAGAAGAACGAACAGAGGCAGCCAAAAAAGCCGCCAATAAAAGATGGGGTAATGAATAACCTTAGCAACCTTGATCTAGGAGATACAAATGACTGAAATGAAAGATAAAGAACCACTACGCCTTAAATTAAGGGAGATTGCTGATTGGATAGAATTAGGAATCTATGGCGGAATGAATAATGAGCATGCAAAAACCATGAGACTTACAATTTTGCACTTGCAACTAGCTGATCTAAATAATGACCACCCAGTTTCTAAACTTATATTAAATTTACATAATTCAAGTGATCTTACTCATGAATACTTTTCCAAAATACTAAAGGCACTTTAACTCAACTATTAACAACCGTAATCCGGCGCAGCGGTAGGAGTTTCTTGAATATCAGTATCTAACATAACATGTTGATCACCCCAACACTGACCACACGTCTCATTAGGAAACGTACCTAGTATACCTTTGGTAAAAGGGTTAGTCGCTAATGGATCTGTAGGCCAACGTGGAACAACGCCTTCCCCTTTACAGGTTGGGCATACATGCTTTACCTTTGCCATTATCACTCCTTTCAGTACCGGGACCGCTCGTATTTATACAAGTGGAGCAGGATAAATACGATGAGACTATAATCCGCAAACGGCCCCAGCAACAACAATTGTACGCTTCCGAATAAGGCTTGTAAAATAATCTCAGGTTTAGTGGTTAACTTATGTTTTTGGTAGAAAGTTCACAGATTATTTACGACTTATTCACGATTTTTGTACAGTGGTTTGTAGTAAGATTTCACTGCAATGATAGGACTCGTCGTGGCATCAGAATCGTAGCGAGATGAGCGAGATGGACCCAAACACTCTTGTCGCCCTTACAGTTGGAGCTGGAGCTTCTGCATCTCTTATAGGAACTATTCTAGCTCCTATGGTGCTTATGTATCTTACCGCTCATGAGAAGAGGCGTGAGCGAGAAGAAGACTGGGCTCGTCAGGATCTAGTGGCCGAGAGATTGGCGCAATCCTCTGCCAATTTACTGAAGAAAACTGAAGCAGTTGCAAAGGAGGCTAGGACTGCTGCTAGTCTACTTTTAGAAGCCAATGAACGAGTGGCCGCACAATCTCATGCGATTCTCGCATCGAGCGAAAAGCTAGAGAAGAAGGTTGATGTTGTCCACGGTCTTGTTAATTCTGCTTTGACTACGGTTAAGCAGTCTGAGTATGATGGACTGGTCCGTGAACTGGCTCTAAAAGAGCAGAATATTATTCTTGAACGTGGCGCTGGTACTGAACCGACAAAAGCATCTCTTGATTATGTCGAACTACTTACCGCTAAGATCTCTGATTTAAAGAATGAATTAGAAGAGCGTGGCAAAGCAATGTTGATGATGTCCCGTCAGCATGAAGAAGTTGCGGCTGAGGCTGCTTTAGATATACGGCGGCGTGGCGAAGATTTGGGGAAATGATGCACTTAAATCCTATATTAATGATAGTACCTCTATGGTTATTTGCAGTGGTAGTTTTGGCAATGCTTGGTTTACAAATGGTTATTCAGGAGAATCGGATGGTTGTTCAGGAGAATCAGTTTGAGGTTATTGTGCATAATCAAAAAGAAATAATTGCAAATTACCATTTGTCGTTGGAGAACGATAAGATTTTTAAGGAAAATCAGCGTATATTCAAGGAAGAGACTTATCCACGCATTATTGCTGGTATTGACCGCGTAGAAGCTGCCATTACCTACGGATTGAAGCATTGAGATAACAAACAGAGAATGTAGCTATTTAAGAGAGATCGTCGAGCAATCCTCGGTATTCGGCCAACTCGTTTGGTTCACATCCGATTTGACCATGATGACGCCGGGGTCGGATGGCGCGCGGGTGTAGCTAAGCGTATATGGCGTCTTGTTGGCTTCAACCGATCCATTGGGGTCTGTGGTCTGAACCACAAGACCCATTTGCGCACTCACAGCGAAGGCGACCGAGTCGCCTTCGGCCACCGTCTCAGCGACAGCCGCGAAGGGGCCGAGAATATACTGGTATAGCGCCAAGCCTGGATCAACGGAGTCCTTCGTGGTCGTGGTCGTGAACACATGGGTAGGATCGAAAGCAAAAGCGGCACCGCTTCCTGATGGATTGGCGATGCTCTCGATGCCGAAGATCACATAGGCTTGGTTCGTCCCCGCGGTAAATAGCCCATTGGAGGTCGAAAACCCATTGCACGCGCCGGTTTGGTGATAGGTGACGATAGCCGCCGGATTGCCGCAAGCGGCAAGTCCAAGCATCGCCAGGAGGGAGAAAAAGCGTTTGATCATCATTGTAAAATTGTCCACAAATTATCGACCGCTGAGAAGTAGGCTCATTTTAGGCAACCATACTCAAGTAGGGAAGGACGGCATGTGCCCTACCAGGGAAATGTACCGACCCGGCAAAACAAGATATCAATCCGAATATAAAGATTATCGCGGCTATTAGGATTAGTCCCCAAATCACTATCGTAATCGCCTTAGTGATAAAGTTGATTATCTCGGCACCGACACCCAATTTGGGGACAATAAATGCCAGTAATAGCCGGAGCAGAGCAACGACTACACAAATAACAACAAGCCAAATAAGGAGGTTCTCAAACCATTCTAATGAGAAACACATGACTTAGTTTCCTTCTGACAAGCCCAGAGCACGTCAACCAGCATTAAAGCATTCATTGAAAAGCTATATTAACTGTCTGACCACTACCGGGTACAACTATAATACCTGTTTGGCAAGGCCAGCCAATATGTGGTACATTTGGTACTAATCCTGTCACCCCAGGAATAATGATAACCTGTGGGCCAAGAACAGTAGCACCGGAAACAGCAGCGGCATCATAAACACCACCAAGTGTACTACCGGAAACGGTTACACTAATCCCCCACACAAAGCCAGCAGCAGACTTTATAACTGTTGTAGCCGTGATTCCAGCAACGCTACTGTAAAGATTCATTTAAAATTATCCTGAGATTTCTGTAGAAAGTCGATTTAGAATTCTCATGATCCTCTGCAACGGCATTGTTAGCCCCTCTTATCGCTCTAACATCATCATCGGTTTCTCTTAATATATTATTAGCGACTTGTGCCCACATTCTTTTACGCTTGGGTGTATTAGCCAACTTCGTATGAGATGTAGCATCATCGGGTGCCCACGGCATAACTTACGCTAAGCCGCTGGCTGCAGGGATGCTGCACTGATGGTCAAATTAAGTGGATAGATTGTGACATATTCCGGGATGAAGCGGTTCTGGCCAACTAGAACAACAGAAACAGTAACAGCGGCAGTTTGAGTTGCCCCAGTATAAACTAGTGTTAATGATGCGGGATTCCAGGATACAAGCACACCGTTGGAACCTGGGGTATAGATAAGGCTATTCAGTGTAGACTTGGCAGCATTCAAAATACGAACTTCGTCATAAATATCTGCAATACTGCCAACATATGGCTGTAGAGCGTTGACCAAAGAATAAGCCAGCCAATGGCGGCACTTCATCTGTTGTTCAAAAACATTCTCAGGATTGTTATCAACTTGCCAAGTAGTAAAGTCAGATACAACAGTTGGTGGGATATTGGCTAGATTAACCGAACCTGGAGTTGGTGGCGTGCTCCCATAAAGACATAGTACACCGGCTTGCTGCAACTGATTGATCTGTGTCGTGGTTAATTGAAGTTCCAGACCGGTACCAGTCAAAACCTTATTGGTTAGTGGTGTAGCGATAATATTGCCGGTACTCATGCCAGCCACGGCAGCAGCAGCGTATAAACCACCGTATAATGTATTAATTCCGGTTAATGGGTTTACAGCCCAGATACCGGGATATACATAAACTGTTGTGTTAGAACCTTGAATCTCGGCGTTATTTATCGTTGTATTGATTGAATCACCAGTGCTAGAACCAGTATAAAATCTTCTCCATCTAGCGTATGTTGGTGTGCTGGCTGTAATGGCGTGCTGGGTACCTAGTGACTGGACAGCGGCAGTGTTACTATCACAAACAACAGCCCAGCCCGGTATAGTTAGTGCTGTATTGAAAGCAGTAGCATAATCGTTGTTAGTTGGTGGTACAGATGTCGCACCAGCAAAAGAGGTATACGGTATATTAGTCGGGGCTAAGCCGCTTGTGTAAGTAGTTATACTGCCAGATACAGCACCTGACGCATAACTAGAAGCGTATTGATTAACCCAATAAAGAACTGATCCTAAAGAAGCAGTTATGTTAGAATAGACATATCCACCTGTACCTGATGGCGTTAGGGTAACAGTGGTTTGGCCAGAATCTAAATACTGTGATGGTAATGTACCATCTCCGTAAATGAGAACTGAATAGAAACCGGTTCCTTCTAGATATTGAGCGATCTGGCCAATAGTAGAGTAGCTGCCTGCCCCTAATGGGATGCTGGTAGATTCACCGGCATTGGGGCTAGTTGTGGCAAACGTTGTCGCGCTCAATCCTGATGTAGTGACAGTAAATGAAACACCGCCAGTGGCAGTCCCGGTATAAGCCAAGACAAAAGGAACACCAAGATTATCACCTACAATCGACGTTGCGGCATATCCATCGTATAATGTTAGCTGTTTACCGGCTAGTGATCCTGCCGCTACTTTAGCCTGTAGCAAGTTTGAAGGTAAACCGTAATTAGTAGAAGTTAGGGTTATAAGACCGGAACCGGCTGCATTCTTTAAAGCTAAAGATGATTGAGTGTTCGTACTAGCATTGATAAATGTGACAAGACTAGCCCCAAACAATTGGGGCGAAGGCGTCATAATAAACGGGACAAATCCAGATGCAGGACCACCCCGCATCGCATTAATTAAGGAAGCCCCATCAGCATATGTTATAGGCGTCTGAGGCTTCTGCCCATAGCCGTAACCAATAAAGATAAGTGGGGGCGTTGTAGGAGGCGCTGCCTGGAACGCCAAAGACACGTTATCAGCATAGTACGCACCAGGACGTACTAAAAGCGATCCCTGGAAATTGACATTCAGGTTTGGCACTTAGGTATACCTTTACAATACGGAAGGGTGCGCCGGTTTATGCCGATGTGAATCTAAAAGCTGTTTCCACATACCCATAGTATGAGCTTCATGCTTATGCTGCCTCTTTAGCCATAATCCCCAAACTTCATCCTGAGAGCCTGTAAGGCTATTTATAAATTCCTGCACAGGCACAGGAAATTCTTGATTACCATCATTAAATGGAGTGACTACGGCTGATAGAACCGGCTCAGCATCTTCTTTTGGCATAACTACACACTCGCAGGCAAAGCCTGTTGGAGTTTGGCCCACAGGTCCAGAACAGCCAATGACTGTAAATTAAATGATATTATTATTGAGAAATCGCTTTAGACGGCTCCCTGACGAGCCTCTGACGTTTCCTTGACGGTCCCCCCTCCAAGCTCCTCTCCCTCACCACAGGAGCTTGGAAATGGTTTTAAAGGGCATTCTAACCGCTGGGGTAATCCTGGCTGCAACAGTAACTACAGCAAATGCATACTCGCTACTCGGCTATCAGCCGTGCCAGATCAAACCCGGCAACGGTTGCTCAACCGCCCCACCCGACATGCTCGCTCAAATGTCGCCACCCAATAATGGGGTGAAGTTCGTGTGGGTATCTGGCATCACGCTGGCACAGTGTCAGAATGAGATCACTGAGTTACATTTACTATTTGCGCGGTGTGAGACTTGGTAAGATACTAAGGATTCGGTGTCGCCAAGTTAGGCACGACCACTTCGTCTGTGACAACATCAGTTGGATCACCGTAAGTGTAAATACGGCTTTTCATATCAATCTCATTGATTAAGCCGTAACTTGTGTACATCGTTATGTTTTGAGTACCAGTAAACTCAAGCATAACATCACAAGCGTAGAATCCAGGCAAATCTCCTTCATGCGTCTTAACTGCTTGATAGGAGATTGCTTGGTATCTATGAACTATATCACTACCTAATTGTTGAAATACATAATATAAATTAGCTCTGAACGTAGCAATAATTAGATCACGATAGAATCTACGTTCTATAGCATTCTGTGAGAATACAGATATCCGAAAGGTGTTACTGCCAAAGCCTGTCTGAGTCCAAACATTAGTATAAGGTGGCTGAACAAACCCTTCACCTAGTATAGGGTTAGATTGCCCTATAGGTATTTCGTCTTGTTGATCCAGTTCATTCAAGACCACCACAAACGGCATTGGCAACAAACCAGTCAACGGCATAGCATGGACTACGGTTGCCGGTTTAACCCCTGGAGGAAGCTTAACTACATTGATAGCCCCTTGGAGTAACCCGATTAGTATCTGATCCCAGTTAATAGCGTCCAAATTAATCTCAGATACAGGCATCAATGGATCACTAGTAATCGACCCTGTTTCATCTATTAATTGATATATATACTGAGTTGTAGGAAGTAATGGACCTGGGCTGCCATCTCCCAAGTCTAAAAAATACTGATCGTCGCCTCGCGGGTTTAACGGAGGCCCTGTGTAAAGAGTTGTATAAGATATATTAGGATAAGGAGATCTTTCTAAGGTAATATTCCCACTTGCAGACGTAGTAAAAGATATGGCTATTGCACCACCCGTTGGCAACACCATAGGTTTTATTGAAAGGGTCATGATACCTTTGCTTCAAATCCGTATTCTCTAACCAAATCTGCCAGTATCTGTGCGGGGTGATAGGCCGGCATTGCGGGAATAGTCCACGCCTTGCCTGTACCTGATGTATTAGAAGCTTTTCTCCCTCCTGAAGCAGATGGTGTCCTTCTAAATCCGGTTAATTGTCTAGACACAGCCCACATCTTTCTTACTCGGGATCTACCATAAGAACTGGTGGGGAAGCTTGCCCCTGAAACGGCTGAGGGTGTTTGTGCATCTCCAAAAATAGGATAAGACCTACCCGGAGATAGGTGCTGTAACATATCTATTGGGCCATGCCCAGTTTCTAGTATCGCCGCTTCGGGAGCCAAACTTTCATCAGCGATAATTGCTACATGATTGATAGTTCTAATTGGCACTTGGCCTGGACCTCTGGACCCCCTACGAGAGCCATAACGCCTCATAGAAATAGAAGCAGCATATCTTCCAGTAGGATGCATGATACTTCTACCCCCCAGAGCAGATCTACCCCTTGCAAATGATACCCACTTATGAAAAATCTCAAGGCTTACTTGATTGAGATATTCAGGATCTTGATCAGTTGCAACAATATCTATTTGTGGAATGGTGGAAACTCCCTAATAACAAGATCTACAATTACCCAAGCCGGCTTGTAAAATTGGCTTTGGATAGGATGGCGGTTGCGGTAAGTGGCCCCCTTTAGCGCCGAACGGTGGCGATGCTGCCAGCCGGGAATTGAAAGGTCTTCTCAGCCATCAGGGGATTCCCATCCGCCCCCATGACGATGTGCCCACTCTCGTTGACCGATGGAAACCTTAGTGTGCAGGAACCAGCATCGTCATTGGACGAGACGACCTCCGCACCCGGCACAACCTCCTTAAAATTGTCTAGCCGTACCACTTTGTATTTGAGCCGTTCGTCGGCGGCGTCGAATGGTGTTAGAATCATGATTCAGGCCCCTCGATGATTACATCATCCAACTTACATATCGAACACATGATAAACTCCTTATATTACCGGTGCTTGCATAGCATTTGGTGAAGTGCCTTGTGGGTAAGGTTGCCGTGCCCGGAGCCAAAGATCAAGACTATGTAGACGGAAGCGGCGAGGGAAGTTCATTACCTGACCACCAAACGGCCTTGTGTGTGGAGCCCCACCAGCCTTATCATAGGCTATATAAATGGGACTTGCAGTAAACTCCACAAAATACGATGTCCCAACTGGGAAACTTGTTGGTAGAAGCACGCTTGCTCCAGAGACAATATACCCGGATACAGTAGTAACCAGATTTGTTTGTTGTGAATAGATCGTTACAGCACCCATAGGGTCGATAGCTAAATTTTGCTGATAAGGTACAGCCGTTCGTCCACCGACCTGCAAAGTTGCATTATATCTGGTTTGAGCGTCTAATTCTACATAAGCATCGTAAATAGATGCTTGCGTCCAAATCTTCCCTGTATTATCTGCTGTATAAGGAATAGTTAATGTCGGATTACCATGCTGGGTAATACCCACCTTCTCATTGGTAAAAAACCCTGGCTCATCTGGCGTCCTTTGTATATGCACCCAAGATAGCAATCCAAAGAATGGGGTAGATGGAGCATCCCAATAATAACCAACACCTTGACATTGCAAACAAGCTGGATCAGGAGAACCTATAATTGTACCTGAAAATGTACATGGGCAAGAGTGAGCTTTCATCCAAGATAGACGAATGCCATATCGTTGCATCATCTGCTCGAAGGATTCTTCGGGCATTATATACGGTGTTATTGGAGGAAAGTATGGAACGTTTGTCATATAGTTGAGAATACTGGTCCAGCTATCCGATTCTTTACTCGGACCATTAGCTCATCTCGCATGTCTGTATATCGGCGGATAAACCCGGCAAACGGTCCATTAGGATCATATTTAGTTACATACTGAGCCCCATCCATCAACATTCGATATTCCAATGCACCGATGTTTATACTGGACTGCATTATAGTCAGAGCCGTTCTTGCAGCCTCGGCTAATACAAGTTGTGGGATAAAAGAAAATCTAGTTTGATAGTCTAATCTTGTTATACCGGCTAAATACTGTACCCAAATAGCACCGGGGACACTCTCAGCAAATCCCATGAAAGCCAACTGCATTGCAAACAAAGGCAGCATCTGAACATTTACAGCAGGCACCAAACGAATTAATCCATAGTCATGATCCTCAACAAACCAAGTATTAGGCACTTGAAAAAATTCATTTAATAAAGGGTAATTATATGACATTAATTTAAGAGCTGTCGGGGTATTAGGATCGTGTATAGCAGCTTTTAATGGTTTATAGCGAAGGCTGTTCATCATCCAACCTTCGTCTTGTGCTCTTGCAAACAAAAAATCGTAGGCTGTATCAGCTAAATCAAAATCGAACCCAGGCTTTTGATAACCTCCAGGAGAATTAGAACCTATACCAACATTGGCTGCTGCCTGTGGGGTATTAGCCGGTGGAGATGCAACCCAAGTCTGACATAAGAGCAATCCAGAATCTTGTTCAATATAATCCTCAGCCCACCTAATCCATTGCAATTGTACGGTTGGATCAATAGCCTTTGGTGGATTACCATATGCTTGGATTGGTATACTAATAAAGTTTTGAAGATCTTGCGGCATTACCCCCGATTTAGTTTGGCCGGGTGATATACCAGTACCGGAAGGATATTTAGTAACAGTGGGTGGATTAGTGCTCGTATCCCACGTCCACTGAGGCTGGCCAAAAAGGGTCATTGGGATCTCTTCAATCTTGGTCTTTTTGTCTCTTCGGGTTGAGGAATAATTGAAATCATCTCAAGCACGATTGCCTTATCCTGCCTAGCTTTAATCTTATCTATTTGTTCGGCTTCTAGTCTTTCTGTAAAAAAATCAAAACCAACCAACTTAAAAAAGATACCATCAATAAAACCGGACACGCGACTATGCTCACGCCAATCCTGGTAAATTGATGAGTTTCTTTTTAATCTAGCAAAGAACTTCATATTAACACTGCCCCGGAGCTACCAATCTGAATTGGTTATTGTACGACAAGACTCTTCCGTCTGTAAGAAAGGTTTGGGCATCCAAAATATATGTGGCACCAACAGCAGACGTTGGACATGGCCCTACTTGAGCTACAGCAAAACTACCATATAATGTTTGTACTGTGTTATTTGCTAATCTAACATCTACAGATGTTGGGTTTGACAGCTCAACTACCCGAGACTGTGGATCTGGATCTGTGCCCAGTTGATTCGGGACTAACGTACATGTCCAAGTGGTATATATTATTGAGGCATCGCCTACGTCAGGTGTGAAGTTAAAAGCAAAATTATCAATTTCTCCAGCTTCCAAAGGACTCCAATCAGGATATAGTTTCATTTATTTTCTGGCCCTTCTTACGGAAATTCTAATCTTACCGGCAGTCTGTGTTAAGCGCCCACGTTCTTGCAACAGCACCCTAAATGGTATACCATGAAATTCAAACTGAAATAATTCGGAAGGATCAATAATCATTGGTGATGCTAGTGCTTCTATTAAATCTTCAATATCAATTATAATTGAATAGCCAGTATCTATAGAGATTAGTGAGTGATTTAACTGGACGATAGTTCCTTGAACATGCTCCAATCTAATTGGAACGCGCCGAATCCTTCCACCAAGCTCTTCTATATTAGTTAAAACATGTGATCGCACCGATATATTATTCTCTGCTTCAATTAAACTATGTATTAGTCCCTGTGAAACGATATCTAATATAACTGTATTATCTTTTATAAGATTTGAAAAATACTCAGATACAATAAAATTATCCAATAGATTTAAGGCAGTAGATTCTAGATTTATTAATAAGTCCCTACTAATAGTACTTACACTATAGTCTAATCCAACGGATTCATCTGCTACCCCACGAGTACTATATTCTATACCAATAAAGCTATCTTGTAGTTCAGCGTAGCCCCATTCTAATCTAGCCAAATTATCTCTAGTCTCTGAGATATTAAAGTCTAGATTTATTAATAGATCCCTTTTAACGTTGGTTACACTATTATCAATTAAAATATTGGAATCTATAATACATCTAGAGATTATTTCAAATAAAATGTTACTATCAACTGTTCGTAGAACAGCGCCAGATTCTTCTATAGGCTTAAAAAGATCTCGATATCCTCGTGAGACGCTCTCTAATAATGAAAACGGGTCGGCTCTTACAGATTTCGTAATATCTATTATTATATTAGAATCACCTAACATATTAGACACAGATTCTACCGGACTTATAGAATCCTTCGCCATTTTAGAAATTAATTCTATATAATCTAAAGAATCTAATCTTTGAGAAATCGATGACTCAAATTTATATGATGTATCTCCAACTTGAGTAGACCATGATTCAATACCGAGGTTACGGTCTATAATCTTGTAAGCCGTTGACTCAAAACTATAACGTGGGTCTATGATTTGATAAGACGTTGATTCTGATCCAAATTTTGTATCAATAGTTAAGATACCCCCAACACTACCACTACCGCCAAACCCAATAGGGAACGCACCTATTGGAAAACTACCAATAGCTATATTACCTGCTGGTGGCGGGGCTACACCACTATATTCAACACCAACACGTGTATCTACAAATAAGGTATGTTTAAATTCAAGGCCGCGTGTTGGCACCAGAGTTATCCATAATTAGCGAACCGGTTTCAATAAGTATTCGTCACAAGTTACACGAGAAACCGAAATCCTAACTTTGAGTCTCTGCATAGATATTCTATCTAAACTACTCAATAAGGTCTTTGGAGATAATCCTCCGAACTCAAACGGAAGCGCATTATCTAATATTAGATAAGTTCTTATCTCAAGTTCTAAATTAGCGTCTACACGAAGAGTAGATAGAGTTAATAAAAATTCTATCGGTGTTGTTACGTCAGTTTTGGATAGGCTAACTATACTCTCTAAACGATTTTTTACATCTGTGCGCTCCCTTGTAAAAAATGATAACGGGTTTATTATATCCTTATTAAAGCTGCCAAGAATTTCTGATATAATTAGAGAATCTGTATACGCAGCGACAGTCGAACTAAGCCATTCAATTGTATTTGTATAATCATTAAGATTTCCCGATAGGGCCTCCAACACTTTAAATTGATCTTTATTAACCCCCAGCAAGTTTTCAAGCAGGGCTCTAGAATCTGTACGAACCCCTATAGCGATAACTTCAATTGGAATATTTATATCCAAAAGGGTTCTAGATAGTATTTCAATGGGGTTTACATAGTCTTTAGCAACACCATAAAGAAGTGATTGCCTAATTAACTTATCATTAGTAATACTAAACAAATACTCAATTGGTAATATCAAGTCTAAACGTTGATTTGCCGCAATAATTTCAACCGGATTAATATAATCAGTATTTAAAACACCCTTTACTTCTATTGGGAGGAGCCCATCTGATACAATTAATTTAGCGCCTATCCACTCAAAAGGAAGTACTTGATCACTACTGCTACGGTAAAGCAACTCTAGTACAGGCGTTGAATCTGTCTTTTGTCCAAACACTGTTTCAATTGGGAGTAAGATATCATTTCTCAGAACCGAATTTATGAATTCAATAGTAACAATGGAGTCCTTTATTTGATTAGCCCAGAATTCCGACAAAACATTATTATCTTTAAATATGGTGGCTAAAATATCAATTCGTTCTAAAGAATCAACACGTTGATTAAATAAACTATCAATATAGCTCAAAGAATCAATTACC
>Ga0209040_10002229_pt1 | contig 15300 bp, 11 predicted proteins | sample BogFormECP12_OM3_FD_188240 | JGI IMG/M metagenome (GOLD analysis project Ga0209040, IMG submission 188240) | Bog forest soil microbial communities from Calvert Island, British Columbia, Canada - ECP12_OM3 (SPAdes) (version 2) | ecosystem: Environmental > Aquatic > Freshwater > Wetlands > Bog ...
CCGCTCTTGTGCAACCAGGCCGCTTCCAGCACGAATTCTAGAAGTTGGCCCAGCACAAGAACCATGATCACGACAAAAATCCTGCTACTTGACGAATAGCATCGCCATAGGGCCACCAATAGCGCCGCTGCATGTAGACCTTGAATCACGCCAATCGCTTGCACGCGATCAATGGCCTTGAGCACGGAGATCTGCATTTGGCAATAAGACTGCTCCATCGTTCGTAGCGTGAGGAGGCATGCGATGGTCCATTCCAACTTGGACAAGTGCGCTCGCCATCCCAGAAGGAAGAGAACAAGTACCATGGGCACGAACAGGAGAGTCTTCGCCACATAAAGCCTGGACAGGATTTGACTTGCCTGTTCCGGTTTTGTGCTGATCTCTCGTACTGCTCCGATTTGCAGTCCGTTGTCAGCGATCATGGCGGCAATCGTGGCGAACGCCAATGTGGTGGCGTAAATTCCGAAGACGATCGCTCCTCCAAGGCGGGCGATAACGACGGCTGCAACGAAAGAGGCAATCCGCAACATCGCCTCGCCTCCAACCACATTAGCGAGATTCGCGAAGGTGCGCTTGACCTTCTGCCGCGCTGTGGCGGATTGTGCAGTCGGAATTTCCAAAGCGGTGTTCAAGACCCGATTCACTTTCCGCGATTCCTGCTAGCCACGCCCCGAGAAGCTCCCGAGCAAGCGATGGACGATAATCTGGCGCGGATCATCAGGAGCAAGCTGCTGCAGGCTTGCTTTGCCAAAAATGTATGTGACGCCCAGCAAAAGCACCATCAGAGTTCCGAGAATGATGATGACGAGGCGAGGCGGCCATATCTTGCGCTCGGGAACAACCGGCTCGTCGAGCACACGGATGGAGGGAATCTCCTTGGCCTCTTGAACTTTGGCCAACTCGTATTGCTTGGTGAGCACTTCGTAAACCGTTTCGTTAATCTTCGCTTGCCGCGCCAAGTCGTAATACGTGTTGCCAAGCAGCGGCAACTGCTCAAGGGAAGGATAGAGTTGCCCGCCGTTACCGCCTTTGCTCTCGCCAGCGCCACTCATGCTTCGCAATTTGGAACGTAACTCGCCAACTCGTGCGGACGCCGACTTGACTCGGGAATTTTCGGGACCGTAAACCTGCTCCAAGCCGCTAAGTTCGGTCTCCGCTGCGATGAGTTGTCCTTGTAGCGTGGCTCCTGCTTCGATCATCGCCTTACCCTGTATCTGCGGATCGAAGGTCAGGTTGCGGCTGGAGAACCTGCTCAGTTGGAGGGTTGACTCGTCGAGTTGCCGCTTGACCGTTTGTAGTCGATCCTCAAGAAATTCACGCTCGCGGCGCGCCGACGATGTGGTCAGCTTGGCGATCCTTGCGTTCAGGTCATCGATATAGGCCCGCGCCAACTGCGCTGCTCTCTGGGCATCCCGATCCTGAACGCTGATCGTAATGATGCCGCTCTTCTTGTCCTCGGCGATGTCCGTTCGCTGCTGAAGAACCTTGCGTGCATCATCATAGTGTTTTGTGGAATAGACTTTGCGCAGATCAAACTGGTTGATCAAATCATCTTGCACCGTCCGGCTATTCAATACTCCCACCACGGTCGCGCCGGGCGTACGCAATCCCAGAGCATCTCCGGCTGCAGCGCCAAAAATGTCTCCACCTTTCGCCGTAAGAGCTCCCAGCATCGCTGCCGCCGAATTGCTCTGGTCGGGTGGCATCAGTCGCGCCACGGCTTCGTAACGCTTGGGGATGAGAAAGGCGATGGCGGTGAAGACCACAATCGCGCCGACCATGAGCCGCGTCAGTTGACGCTTATGACAGGCGAGCAGGTCAACTGCCAGCAGAGCGGTCCCAGCCGACCGAGGTGTCTCGGCCACCACTTCGCTGCGTGACACCTGATCCTTAAATTCAATCGCGGATGAGTCTCTCATCGAAGTCTTTGCCACCCTCGCATGAGTCGTTTAACCCTGCCGCTGGGATCCCACTACGACGAACTAATGACCGATCCGGTCGTACTTGCCAGCCGTCGTGTCGTGGGTTGGCCAGAACATGATCTGGAAGGAAGCACTGACGTTGCTCTTGGGGACTGCACTCAGCAATGGAAAGTTCCATCGCTCGTATTGTACGGTTGACGAAAGTTGGATGTCGCGTCTGAAAAGCCAATCCACTGTGGTGGAGAAGTCATTCAAACCGCCGCCGCCGAGAAACGCCGGATCGACATATTGCCTTCGATAGCCGAGCTGAATTTTGTTGCGGGGCGAGAACCAGTATGTACTCCAAGCCTGGATACCGTCGCCTTGTCGGCCAACCCAACTGCCGATGATCTGCCAATAGTCGGTATAGCCCTGGGCATAGCGAGCATTGGCGTAATAGGGACCTCCGCCTGGGTAACCCGGGATGTTGGTATAGATGCCTTCAACCCGGAGATCCAGATTCGGAACTTTTGGGATCCTGGCGAAATACAGACCTGGATTGAAGGCTGAGTCTTGCGGGTAGGCGATTGGATTCGGTTCGTCGTTTGCCATGCCATCGATGTAGAACGTAACCCAGTCGCGAAGCTTCGGCAGACGGTAAGAGGCGTTGATACCTGTATAACGTTTGCCGGGATCAAGTCGCTGATTGTTCCCGTTGGTGTTAAAGGTATGCAGCCAGGTTTGCAGGGTCGCGGGACGACCTGGACCGGCCCAGATAACGGAAAGTGCGACTCCCACTTCGAAATTCTCCGTCATCTTCAACGCGAGCTTGTCTCCCCAGGTGTAGGGCAACGGATTCAGAGTCTGGTAAGGATTCCCATAGACCGGAAATGCCGGATAGGCGCCGCGGCCCCAGTAGTAGCTGGTCAGCGCCCCGACAAAGACCGTGTTGCGGATCTTTCCCAGCCATGTGAACGGCTCGGGTAGCTCGTATGGAACAATGCGCCCGAACTTCAACATCGGTTCCGACGGCGCATTATTGGAGAACATCAGAGAACTTCCATAATCCGGTCCCCAATAGTAGTTCTGGTATCCGAAGGAAATCTGCCAATTAGCAACGTTCAGCGCCACGTACGCCTCGAGCGGCCGGAACTGGTTGGTAGAGTTGAAGGTTGGAACCGAGGAAAGCGGCAAAAAAGGAAATAAATTGGCTTGCACAATCGCCTGCTGCACTGCTGGCGTGTAGTTGGCGATGGCTGCAGAATGTTGAAACTCGCCGCGGAAGTAGAAGGCCAGCGGCCCGGCCTCTGCTCTGCCTGAAGCACCCACTACAGCGTTGAATCCCTGGCCGTAGGGTCTGCCAAAATCGTCATAAATGGTTTGCGCAAAGTCGTAGCTGTCGCGCAGGGGCATGCCCCCGATCTCGGTGGCGCGAGCGTAGGCTGACTCCAGTTGGACTCCGAGATTGCGGGCACCCCCCAGATTTGCGAGTTCGATGGCAAACTCCTGGCGCAGGGCCTTAACGATCTGTCGAACCGATGAATTCTCGCCCTCGGAAGCCTGCAGTTGCTCTTCGGCTTCCACCACCAGTCTGGCGCACTCAAGACGCGGCCACGGCCGGATCGCAATAATCTCGGTAGGCAAGTAGCCGAGAGCAGCGAGTCGCTCGAAAGCCGGATACACCCAGCTGTCCAAGGGCACGAATGTCGTTCCCATGTAAGCGGGGTTATACCCTTCAGCCTTGGGCTCACGTTCGAAGGTACCCCAATTAGAGGCGTTGATCTCCGGCCCTTGCGAACGCGCCCGGTAGATCTGGCGTCCCATGTACCAGCCGAGTGCGCTTCCGATTACGGCGTCCGAGGTCCAGTGCTTGTCACCGATCACCCGCCCAGCGCTGACTCCCGCAGCAACCCCATAGGCAAACAGTTTGGTAAACGTTCCTGGGTATTCACGAGCAAGCACACTCGCGGCCGCCCAACTAACGGCTGCGGTATTCGAAGGAAATGAATTGCCGCCATAGAAGAACTGCCCTTTGCCGTTGCCGGTGAAGGGACGCTCCCGCTGGGTCATGTACTGCATGGCAGTCGATGCCGCGTAGGCGTCGATTGCGGCTTCGCCAATCAGATAACCAGCCTCAAGTTGGTGGGGGTTATGGGCTGCCTGTCCAAGCAGATAAAGCCCCCCACCTACCCCAACCAAGGCAGCCATGCCTGCGGTCGATCCATTTGCAGCCATTTTTACTGTGTTTGGCGATGTCGGCAGGTGTTGCTCAATTGCCGTATCACTACCGATGAGCACGGCCGTGCCAACCGTCGCCGGCAATAGGAAGCTGAGCGATTGAACGTCCAAGTGAAACGGCAGCGTCCAGAAAGCAACTTGGTCCTGCAATAAGTTCCTGGGAAAGCCTCGAACTGTCAAGTCGTCCTGCTCATTGCGGTTTGCGATGGACGCAGGACCGGTCTTGCTGATCGTGCCAGCCGATCCGGCCGTAGTTGTGGCAAATGAGTTACCGGAGAGCGCTGAGCCTTCCGACATCGCAGATGGAACTGCAATTGTATTCTCCCGTGCTTGCGCTGCTTGTCCCGCAGCGACCTGCTCGGTTGGTGTGGGCGCCGCAGTCAACTGTGAAGGCTGCCGCGCAGTCTTGCCGCCTTTCTTCGACGTATCCGCTTCGGACGCCAACCCACTGGGCTGTACTGGCTGGAGACTCGCAGACGTTTGTGCCGCCAGCTCTGTGAGCCAATATGACGCGTCCTTCGTAAACAATGGATCCGTCTGGATCCGGTCGAAAAGCATCTGGTTTGTGATCGACTTTTCGTCGACGTCAACACCTTCCGTACGAAGGCGCTGGGCCAGATAGACTTTAAGCAGCCCGGCCACCTCAGGCCGATTGCGTAAGAGCTGCACTAGACGTGCGCTGGCATCATTCAGTGCATTTCCGGAAGCAGTAGCGTTGCCTGAAGAATGTTGCACGGTTGCCGATGCCCCACCTTGGCCCTGACCAAATGCATGGGCGTTAGCAAGCGCGAGACTCCAAACCAACATAAGGCCAAGTGTTCGTAAACAGAGTTTCACTCTTCGGCTCGATTGCGAGTTTTCTGTATGGCGGATGTCTGCTGACCAGCAGTTGACAAGGCTTGAGCAATCAGACACCCGAGCCTCGTCAGACTCAGCGCCGGTGCCATAAGCCGACGATTCTCGCCCCGAAGCGCGCGCTGCGGAACCCGATCAAATCGACGATGCGCCAAACTCATTCGTGCCGGAGAGCTGCTACCACAGAAAAATGATGAAGATTACAGCTTGGCCACTACCGCCGCAGCCAAAGCAAGCGAAGTTAGGAACTGAGCCGTTTCGAGAGTGGTCTTCCAGGCAGAAGAACCGGTTACAAATTTTTCAGGGACAACCAGGACGTCCCCGGGCTGCATTTTGGTGTTCAACACCCCGCCTGAAAACAAGTCGCCCGTTCCGGCGGATGACACCACCGACCCGTTGGCCCGAATGACATAGATGCCCTTTTTATTGGCCAACTGCGTTGTGCCCCCAGCCTGCCTGAGATACCATTCCGCTGTTTTCCCTGGCTTGTAAGTAATCGCGTTCGGGTTGTAGACCTCACCGTACGACAGCACGAAATTCGGCTTTTTCGGGATCGTAATAATATCCCCGGCACGTAACGTTATGTCAGATGGGGTGTTTTCCCAAGTCGAGATGTCCGCGTTGATGGTTACCACTAGCCGCCCTGACACAGGCTGACTCCTCAGTTGATCCAGGATCTGACGCTGCTGTTGCTGCATAGCCTGCATCAGCTCGGCGGTATCTTGACCCGAAGTATTCGGTGAGACTCGAATGGCCGAACTGGTCAGCTCGATTCGGCGAATCAATTCCGCGCGTCCCTTCTCGCCAAGCTCCCGAACTTCTACCCTTTCAAGCACCGTCCCGGCCGGATAGGCGGTGGGAAGAAAACCGCCAACCCGCTTCAGAAGTGCACTCAGCCGTTCACCTTCATTAATGCCATAGTTACCCGGATACAACACCTCGCCCCGGATCATCACCGAGCGCCCGATATCGCTCCATCCGGGAATTTGAAGAATGGTCAGTACATCGCCTGGCTTCAGTCTTACGTCGGCCGAGGATTCGCCTGCGACGGCCGCTCCAATCTTTACGGTTTGCTGATCAGTCGCAATCCTCTGGCCATTCTCCACCACGTAGCTGGAGAGGCTCGCCGAGTCGAGATAAGCGCTTCGCTTGAATCCTCCCGCCATCTTCACCAGCCCGGCCGCCGTCATACCAGCGCTCATCGGATACTCACCGGGACGCGCAACATTCCCATAAATGGCCACTTTCGGAGCGTCTACTTCATAGCGTCCATAGAGCCGGACGGTGTCAAACTGCTGCAAAGTGACCGTCTCGTCGCCGGCGAGTGCACTCGCCAGGTTGAACTCGATCGTGACCGGGTGGAAGTCCGGCGGCTGCAATCGTACGATCTCGGCGTGCATTGCGGGCTCGGGCAAAACATCTTGATAGGAGCGCACCAAGTCCGTGATCTTCATCCCATCCTGGTAGGGATAAGTTCCCGGGCGATACACGTGCCCTTGGAGGTAAATTGTCTTGTCGCTGTAGGGCAAGATGGGCGCCACGGTAACGCGGTCACCATCCTTCACCCAGAATGAGCCAACTATGTCCTGCAGCGGACGCTCCCCTGCTCCTCCTGGCAGCTTTACGTTGAGCGTGACCCGTTTGGTATGAGCTTCAATCCGCTCGACCTTGATTTCATCCATACTGGCGGAGACGGGCACGCCTCCCGCCATCTCCAATACATTCGCAAGCTGCGTTTCAGCCAGCAACTCATAAATCGCTGGCCTGCGTACCACTCCTGAAACCGCAACGAGCGGACCAACGGTCGGCACCAGGATGCTGTCTCCGGGCTGGAGGTGCTCAATTCCTTCGCGCACGCCGCGCAGCAGCAGGTCATAGAGGTCCATCTGGCCTAGTAGCTGCTTGCCTCGGTAATGCTTGACGACGCGCAATGATCCAGTTGCCGTCGGGCCGCCAGCCGCATAAAGCGCATTCAACGGAGTTGACAGCGCGCTGATGTCGTAGGCTCCGGGCCGCTGCACATCTCCCACGACGTACACACGGATGATTCTAATGCGTGTTACCGCCAAATCCACGTGCGCATTTCGAAACTGCGGTTCGAGTTTGGCTTGAACCAGCCTCTGTGCCTGTGCCAGCGACAAGCCTGCGACCACGACCGGGCCGGCGTCCGGAAGGGTAATTCGTCCTTCCCGATCCACGGTTTGCGTTAGCTTCTGCGACACTCCACCCCAGATATCGAGCGTCACCGTGTCGCCCGGCCCCAGCACGTAGTCTGGCCCCGCAGGCAGATCCATTGGGAACTGGCTGAGTCCGATCATATCGGGCCGGAATATCTCAGACCCGAACCGCTTTAGGCCCTTGGCGTCATCGGGAAACTGCGCGTACAGCGCTATGGTAGACGGCAAGTTCGGATAGGGGTTAGGTTGCGCTACCGTCCGCGGATTGAGCGACGAGTCGTCAAAGCGCTGTTCAGTGGCGATGGCAGATGCAGCTGGCGTGGTCACCCCGGCCACAGGTCCCGGCGGAATAGCCGTCACCGCTTTCGTGGCAGTCTGACTTATGGCTGGCGTAATCTCATTCGACGCCCCCGCCTGTCCGAGGATGTTCTTGGCCTGGTCTTCTGTGATCGTTCCCTGCTCGACGAGAGTGCGAATTGCGGTTGTTCGGAAGTTCGTATCGGACTGCAGCTTCGCCGCCAGCATGGTGTCGGTAATTGCCTGAGGCTCGATGGCACTTCCTTCCTGTTGTAGCTGCTGGGCGAGAAGTCCTTTGAGCTGGTCGACGACTTCAGGATGCGCCTGCAGCAGCGCTTGCAGCTGAGTTTGCGAATCGGAAGCTGTGGCTTGTGTCGCAGCAGGCCGGCACAAGACAAACGCGACCACAAGGCAGAGTGTCGTTCGGAAAAGTAGTTTCAACATGAGAGTGGGATAATCGGCTGCGAGTAGCCGGCGACAGCGTTGAGTTACGATTCTGCGGTCTGTGGCGTGCCGCCTCCGGGATGGCCGAGAGCGTTCAGGAGGAAATCCGCGTAAACGGGAGCCGATTGCTCGGACTTCCAATCCAGTTTCTTCCCGGTGAAAAGATGATAAAAATTCTGGTGAGCGCTCACGATTCCCGCCAGACTGAGCGTTGCTATGGAGGCTTCAACATCGCCAATCCGCCCCTTGGCGGCGCACCGCTCGAAGTATCCATGGATGACGTCGAAGATCGGTCCCAGGTGCTCGCGCACCATGCGGTCCGCACCCGGCACTTCAAAACCTGCGACGTAAAGCAGGCGTACAAGATCGGGCTGATCAAAAATCTTTTCCAGCAGGAACTTTGCAAGCATAGGAACGATCACTGGCAACTCGGCATCGGCTGCGAGATGGGATTGCAGTTCCCTCCCCAAGCGAACACGACTGAGCCGCGACTCAACTGCAGCCCAGAACAATTCGGCCTTGTGAGGGAAATAGCGGAATAACGTCACTTCGTTGACCTTCGCGAGGTTCGATATGTCGCGCGTACTTGTGCCCTTATACCCGTGCCGAGAGAACAACTGCGCCGCCGCCTCGACGATGCGAGCTTCAGTGACACTGTTGCCGGGGGCGTTTTTCACAAGCTTGTTCCTCTGCTGAAAGGCTGGTGGCGAGCAGCCAAGTAAACTAAGGGCAGATCTCGATTTCATCCATACCAACTTCGACGGCAACACTCTGACGGATGAGATCGATGGAAAGCACGACTCGAAGACCACTCTTTTTGCGGGTCAACACGCCGCTCATTCCGGCAAGGGGCCCAGACTTGATGCGCACTCGGCTCCCCAGAACCAGATAGGGGTGAGGTTCAAACTTGCGGAGAGGCAGTTCATTCCGCAGCCAATCGATTTCGCAGTCAGGAATCGGTAACGGGAGCCTTCCTGAACCGGCAAAGGCGACGACACCCGGCGCATCCAATACTCGATTCGACAGCTTCCGGTCCACATGCACAAATACGTAATTAGGGAAGACCGGAAACTCAACTTCCACCTTGCAACCGTTCTTCCACTTTCGTGCCGCCTTGTACAGCGGAAGGAAGTATTCGACGTCCCGCACCTCCAGATGCCGAACCACTGACTTTTCATGTCGGGGCGTCGTATAGGCCGCCAACCAAACTGGCGCCTGCGCTAAATCATGTGGATTAACCAAAACGGACTCCGGAACAGGCAAGTGTGGGTTGGGGGCTGTCGACTCGAATTCAGACAAAGCTTCGCTATCCTCACTTAGGAGAGGTGTTTTCCACAGTTAGACCGTGAATTGCCTCATTCTTGTGTCCGGTCCGGCTTGTGTCCGGTCCGGGTTGAGACACCTGTGGCTTGGGTTAGGCATCTTGACCGAACACTTCGGATCTATAGTCGATGCCAGTCCAAGACCGCGACCGGTGTTCTACGTTAAGGTGGAAGCGAATGCTCAGAGATGGTTCCGGCGTGTCTCGCCTAGTCAATCAGCGCACTCAGTTAAGTGCTTACTGTTGGACCACAGCAACCGCTTGACCAAAACCTCACTTCCCAAAATGGGGGGAAGTACTTACCTGCATCAGGATTCGAAGCAACCGAATCCTGCAATAAATTACAACGAGAATATGGGACGACGTACTCAACGTCAAGTCAATATTCGGTAACGTTTCATCAATCTTTTTTATCGCTCATATAAGCGGCTTTCGACTTGATATGAATGCAAGTGTCTGCCCGCACTGGCCTTCAAGTGAGGTTAGTGCCAGCTCATACCAGTAACGAGGGCGCGTCGATAGAACATCCCATTGCGTAACCCCGCATACCGCGGCCGCATGGATTCGATGTTTCTGCTGCGGCGCAATTTGTCAGCTCTGCTCACGTCCGAGGCGAGCAGGCAGAAGGTCTACGGCGATAAGGGTGTATGTGAACTGGGCAGCCTCTCCGATCTCAGCAGCAACGCCATACTGGATCGGGGCGCCATCGTTGGACTGTGGGAGTACGACCCAGCTCGCGGTTCCCTCGTCTGGCTCACTTTCTCCCCGCCGCCCGACAAGGCGATGCGCGAGTGCGCGTCACGAACGGAAGCCTACATCCGCGATCAACTCGGCGATGTCCGCTCATTCAGCCTGGACAGCCCGAAGAGCAGGACCCCGAGGATCGAGGCGATCCGCAAGGCAGGTAAGCACAGGTGAGACTGGCTCACCGCCAATTGGCGTTTCCGTCGACAAGTATCTTCACCACTAGATACTGAATTGTGGTATTGTGCCCGAAGAACGAAAGCTCCATGCGGTCAGCTAACCACGAATTGCGAGGAGAAGGCATGGGAATCGGAGAACAGGCAGCAAATCCATTCGCCAAGAAGGGTATCGGAGAGCAGGGGGCCAAGCCAAAGGGCAAACCGAAGCCGAAGGCTAAGCCCAAGCCGCAAGCCAAGAAGAAAACGGCCATTAAGACCGTCGCCAAAAAGAAAAAACGGTAGCGTCCGATTGGTCTGCCGCGAGAAATGCGCTTCGTCCCAGCGCACCTGGTCGAAGTTCACACTTCTCAAATCGACCTAGCCGCCAACGCGCGGCATGGATTGCGGCTTCGAACTCGTCTCATCTACAAGGCGACGGCTCACCGTCGCCTTTCCACTTTCCGCTGCACTTTGGAAGTGATCAGCCTCACAGATGGACCTCTCGAGTTTTCGATACACTACTGGCCTATGCTCAACGACAAGCAGTTTCAAGACCGGGCCGTGCGCGAACTCCGTGAAATCGGCAAACAGGTTCTAAGTCTGGCGACCGATCGCGACCTCTACCGAAGGCTGGAGGCGGAGGTAATCCCGTCCAACCCCCGCCTGTCTTCGAGCGGCAGCCCGTACCTTTCAATGGTGCGAGGCGCATACACCGATGCCGCCACCATGCGCTTGCGCCGATTGTTCGCGCCTGACGCCGCCTTGTCGCTGCGGCGGCTGCTCAGCCAGATTTCGGAATACCCTACCTTGCTGCACGACAAGCTCACCGCCCGGGAGCTGTCCGGGGACCTCGCCGAGTTAGACCGGCTGGGCGTCTATCTCAAAGAACACGTCGACCCGCACTTCTCAAATCACGAGCGGACTCCCGCAGCGCTGGCGACGACGAACCGCGAGCTGGACCGCGCCATCGACCTGCTCATCGATTGCATCAGGCGGTACTACTGGATCGTCGCAGACTCCTACATTGATCTAGACGTCAGCTTCGGTGAGGACCCGTTAGATGTGTTTCGTTTTCCCTGGGTCGAAGCATAAAGGGAAGCTCCCTCTCCCGAGAGGGCGAGGCGTTAATTGCGAATCGAGTTTTAGGGAGGACGCTAACGGGCGCCCTCTTCCCCACCAGACGCGGCACACCTTGTCGTCGGGTTTGAACATGGGCTGTCTGGCCTTACATCCGGCTGCTAAAAGGGCAAGCACGGAAAGTTACCTCAACAACAGCAAAGGTGTGTTCCAGGCGAACCGATGAGCTTAGCAGAGCCATTCGAAACGCTGCATCCAGCTTGGGACGAGGGCGCATCTAGCGCGACCCATGATGCTTGGAATTCAGCTTCGATTCAGCTTCGATTCACAGTTCTTTACGATTTTCCGCATTCGGTATCATCGATGGTTCCAAGCGAAACACCTGCGTCAACGTAGGGTTTAGAGTAGTGGCAGCTGATTGAGTTGCACGGTGGAAGTCCTTCCGGGAACGGTTTTGGAAGGCTGGGATGCGAAGGAGTACGAAGATGAAATCGAAGCGGCCGTTGGGATGGGTCCTCGTGGCGCTGATGTTGGTGGCGCTCGGTGCGGGAAATCTGCTCGCGCAAAACGGGGAGAATGCTGGCATTCCGACCAATGTCGGCTATCCAAGCAATCCGAGTGATCCAGCGAATGCCGGACGTCCAAGCAATGACCCGCCAGCCCGAGTCGCGCGGATTCAGTACATCTCCGGCGAGGTCTCGATGCAGCCGGGGGGCGTCAACGATTGGGTGGCTGCGAGCCTGAATCGGCCTTTGACCAGTTCCGACCGCGTCTGGGCGGACAAGAACTCGCGTGTCGAACTGAATGTTGGCACAGGCTTTCTCCGCATGGACTCCGAGACCAGCCTCACCTTGACAAACGTCAGCAACAGCACCGTTCAGGCCGAGCTTGATCAGGGTGTTCTCGAACTCACGGTGGTGCACCTAGAGCCGGGCGAAGTTTTTGAGGTGGATACCCCCAATCTGGCGTTCACCGTGATGAAATCCGGTGCGTACGTTTTTACCGTGCGGCCAAACGACAATCAGACTTGGGTGACCGTCCGCAAGGGAAGCGGTCAGGCCACTGGGAACGGTCCGGCCGTGAAAGTGGGCGAAGGTCAGCAGGTGCGCTTTACTGGGCGGGATTCCTTAGAGCACGCGGCGTACGCGGCTCCTGCGCCTGACGGTTTCGAGGACTGGGCGCAGGTTCGCGACAAGCGCCTCGATAGCTCGCTGTCCGCGCGTTACGTGGCACCGGGAGTAATCGGATACCAGGACCTTGACTACTACGGCACTTGGCAAGTGGTTCCCACCTACGGTGCGATCTGGGTCCCGTCCGGAGTGCCCGTGGGATGGGCTCCCTACCGCTATGGCCACTGGGCCTGGATTGCGCCCTGGGGCTGGACATGGGTGGACGATGCGCCCTGGGGCTTCGCTCCTTTTCACTATGGCCGCTGGGTTTACTACGGCGGTTATTGGGGATGGGCTCCCGGCCCGCTCGTCGGTGTCGGTTGGCGGACGTATTACGCGCCTGCCTTAGTCGGCTGGGTTGGCGGGGCCGGTTGGGGCGTCAGTATCGGCTTCAGCTTTGGCAGCGGCTGTGGCTGGTTTCCCCTGGGCTGGGGTGAGCCGTACTATCCGTGGTATCACGGATACCGGGGAGGATATGTCAGCCGAACTTATATTCATAACGTCAATGTGACCAACACGCACATAACAAACATCAACAACGTAACCAACAACTACTACCACAACGGCTTCAACAACGAGCATTTTGCAAACCGCAATATCGCGGGCGCGGTAACGGCATCGTCCAAGTCGGCGTTGGCCTCCGGGCAAAACATTGCCAAGGTCGGCACGGTCGTTCCCAGGTCCGAATTAGGCAAAGGCCAAGTCATGCGCAATGTTGATGTGGCGCCCACCAAGCAAGCTGTCCTCGGTGGCCAGACTCCGCGCACCACTGGTGTGGCTCCCAAGGCCGCTTTCGACCGCCCAGCGGTCACGCGGTCCACGCCACCCGTGCGTCAGGCCAACGCGGTGACCGAGGCGCATAACCTTCCTTCGGCACCAGCGACTTTGGGCGCACGAAACCCGAACACGGTGTCGGAGGCGGGTGGAACCCACAACGTGCCGCGGCCGCCAGAGCGCAACGGCTCCGCTAATGCCTCTGCGACCTCCGGTTATGCAAGCCAGCCGGGATCGGCGCACGTGGTGCCCAAGCCTCCTTATGCCGGGGGACCCGCCCCAGGCGGGACGAGCACGGCAGTGCGCAATGCATCCAGCAACAACGCGGCGCACGTGACGAATGTTCCGCATGAGGGAGCCTCTGTTCCACACCCTCCGGCCTCAGGTACACACAACCAGCAGCCAGGTAAACAGAACGAAAGTAAGCCTCACGAAGTATCCAAGTCGAGTCCGGGCACGGCGTCAGCGCGAGTGCCGCAGCCCCCAGCGGGATACGCCTACCACGCCGCGCCTGCTTATACCGCTTCGTCATACGCTGGACGCGGCGCGTCCTCCAGTGGGAGCAATCGCAGCTACAGCGCCCCCACTTCGCCCTACGGTTCAAATCGTGGCTCGTATGCCTCTCCCACTTCGACGTATCGTTCGGCGGGCACCTACGGTGCGGCACCGACCTACAGCGCGCACACATACGCTCCTGCGATACCGCATTACTCGGCGCCTTCCGCCTCGCACTCTTCTGGCGGAGGAGCTGGCGGTGGCGGGCACTACTCCGGCGGCGGGTCACATGCTTCGAGCAGCCACGGTGGAGGCCACGGCCGCTAACTGTCAACCACTAACGTAATTCCGGTACGGGCGGCCCACGGGTCGCCCGTTTCCGTTATTGAGTTTGCAGCTCCCTACCCCCGTATTCAGGGCTGCGTGGGTCAGAGCCTGTGCGCGCCCAACGCATTCGGGCTCAGCAGCTTATAATCAGAGTGTGACGAACTCTCGGGTCAAACAGGTTGCCGTGGCCGACTTCCCCACTCGCTGGGGAAGATTCCGGATCTATGGCTTTGAGGGCGATTTTCACGCCCAGCCCGAAGGCGTTGCTCCCGAAGACGCCGACCAACTCGCGCGCGAAGGTAAAATCGAGCGACGCAAGGAAGAAGCAGTCGCCCTCGTCATGGGAGATATCCACTCGGCACCGCCGCTGGTCCGCATACACTCCCAGTGCCTGACGGGCGATGTTTTCGCTTCCATGCGCTGCGACTGTCGCCAGCAGCTCGAACTTGCGCTTTCCCTCATCGCAAAAGCCGGCGCCGGCATTCTGCTCTACGAACAGCAGGAAGGCCGCGGAATTGGCCTGATGGCGAAAATCCAGGCTTACGAGTTACAGGACAAGGGCCTGGACACAATCGAGGCGAATGAGAAGCTCGGCTACGACGCCGATTACCGCCAATACACGTTGCCCGCTGAAATGCTCAAGCAATTGGGCGTCAACTCCGTGCGGCTGATCTCCAACAACCCCGACAAGGTCGCTGCACTGGAGAACGCGGGTGTCAAGGTCGTCGAGCGCGTGCCTGCGGAAGTCGAGCCCTACGAACATGCGGAAAAGTACCTGCAAACCAAGAAGGACCGCATGGGTCACCTCTTCACCGGTTTGTAGGGCCAGCGAGGCTGGTTCATGGTTTTGAGGCTCCTTCGTCTTGGTTCGCTCTGTTGAGTGCCGTCGCCAAGCCTGTCTTATGCTTCACCGGCAGGAACTTCACCGCTGCTCGCGACAAACTGATGTAGACCGCTCGCGCCTCTGGGGCTCTTTGCAGCGCTGTTAAATGACGGCGAACGGTTGCGACGTCCCCGCGCACGAGTGGCCCACTAAAAGCCGCGGCTGCGCCGTACTTCAAGTAATTGTTTAAGGTTTGCCGCAGCAGCGGTCCCGCCATGGTTCTGACGTCTGATGGATTGATGCCCGCTGCCTTGCCCACCTGCTCCAGCGTGGTCATGAGCGCGATCATCATGGGCGAGGCGAATGTACCGAAAGCGTGGTACAAGACCTTGTTCTGCGTCTTAATCGGGAATGCGGATCCCCCTAGGTCGCGAACCAATTTTTTCGCCAAGCGGACGGCGTCTGGGTCACCCTCCACTCCGAACGGCACGCCTTCCAGC
>Ga0209040_10002231_pt1 | contig 15289 bp, 18 predicted proteins | sample BogFormECP12_OM3_FD_188240 | JGI IMG/M metagenome (GOLD analysis project Ga0209040, IMG submission 188240) | Bog forest soil microbial communities from Calvert Island, British Columbia, Canada - ECP12_OM3 (SPAdes) (version 2) | ecosystem: Environmental > Aquatic > Freshwater > Wetlands > Bog ...
GAGACGATGCGCGGGACCCGGGGGCCGATCCCGGTCAGCACCTCGTAGCTGATCGTCCCGAGGCGTCCGGCCCACTCCGCCGCCGTGATCTCCTCGGTGCCCTGGCGCCCGAGCAGCACCACCTCGTCGCCCGGGGCCACCGGGGCGCCGGGCCCGCAGTCGACCACGATCTGGTCCATGGTCACCATCCCGGCCAGCGGGCGGCGTCGGCCCCCGATGAGCACCTCGAGCCCGCCGGCGAACAGCGCCCGGGGCACGCCGTCGGCGTAGCCGACCGGGACGGTCGCCACCACGGCGCGGTCGGGCAGCGGGCGGAGGCGCCCGTACGAGGGGCGCTCGCCGGCCGACAGCTCGCGCACCGCGGCCACGTGGGCCTTCAACGAGAGGACCGGGCGCAGCGCTTCGCCGGGCGCGGCCCGGGCGAAGACGTCGGCCATCGAGGGAGCGGGCAGCTCGCCGTAGAGGGCGATCCCGCAGCGCACCAGGTCGTACCGGGCGTCTGGCCAGGCGATCGCCCCCGCCGAGTTGGCCGCGTGCAGCACGGGGGGCCGGGCGCCGGCGCCGGCGAGACGGGCCACGACGTCGTCGAAGCGGGCGAGCTGGGCGGCGCTGAAGGCGCGGTCCTCAGCGCCGTCCCCGTCGGCCACCGCCAGGTGGGTCCACAGCCCCTCGATGCGCAGCATCGGCTGCTCGGCCACCGCGGCCACGATGCCGGGCACGGCCGCCGGCTCGGCCCCGAACCGGTGCATGCCGGTGTCCACCTTGACGTGCACCGCCACCTCGGTGTCCGCGGCCTTGGCCGCCCGGGCCATCGACGCCACCCCCTCGAGGGTGCACAGGGTCGCGGTCAGGCCCGCCGCCACCGTGGCCTCGGCGGCGTCGGGCGGGGGCTCCGACAGCAGCAGCATCGGGGCGCTGACCCCGCCCTCGCGGATCTCGACCGCCTCGTCGACCAGGGCCACGGCCAGGCTGGCGGCGCCGCTCTCGACCGCCGCCCCGGCCACCTCGGGCGCGCCGTGCCCGTAGGCGTCGGCCTTGACCACGGCGCAGAGCGCGCTCGGCGCGGCGATGCGCCGGAGCAGCCCCACGTTGTGGCGCAGCGCCCCGAGGTCGATCTCGGCCCAGGCCGGGCGGGTGCGGCCCTCAGCCATCGGACTCGTCGGCGCCCGCCGCCGACCCGTGCGGCGCCTCCCCCATGGCCCCCGAGAGCCAGGTGGCCACCAGGTCGGGCAGGTCGGGGGCCACCAGGCCCTCGGCCGGGCCGAGCGACGCGGCCCGCCCGTGAGCGTGGGCGGCCAGGGCGGCGGCCACCGGCGCCGGCGCCCCCCGGGCCAGCAGCGCCCCGATCACCCCGGAGAGCACGTCGCCGGTCCCCGCCGTGGCCAGGCGGGGGGTCCCGGCGCCGGCGAGCAGCACCCCGGGGGCCGGGCCGTCCGGCGAGGCCACCGCGGTCAGCGACCCCTTCAGCAGCACCACGGCGCCGGTGCGCTCGGCCAGCGCCCGGGCGGCCGCCACCCGGTCTGGGCCCGGCGCCGAGCCGGCCATGGTCCGGTACTCGCCGTCGTGGGGGGTGAGGATCACCGGGCGGTCGCCCGACGTCACGACCTCGCGGGCCGACGGGGCGTCGCCCAGGGCGAAGAGGGCGTCGGCGTCGGCCACCACCGGGACCGGGGAGCTGGCCACTAGGCGCCGGACCTGGGCCCGGGTCCATTCGGCCCGACCGAGGCCGGGCCCGATCACCAGGGCCCGGCAGCGGTCGAGCACGGCCAGCACGTCCTTCGCCCACTCGTCGGGCCCGAGGGCCAGGCGCACCGCCTCGAGCGGCCAAGGGCCCGGCTCCATCGTGCCGTCGGGCTCCTCGGCCCCGGGGACCCCCAGGCGCACCATGCCGGCCCCGGCGTGCGAGGCGCCGCGGGCCGAGAGGGCCGCCGCCCCCTCCATGCCCGGTGACCCGGCCACCACGGCCACCGCGCTGGCCCATTTGTGGCTGCTCGGCGCCCGGCGGGCGATGAAGGCCCCGAGGTCAGCGTCCTCTACGAGCGCGATCCCCGTCGTCTCGACCGCGATGCCGATGTCGGCCACCTCCACCCGGCCGGCCAGCGAGGCGCCGTCGCCCTGGAGCAGCCCCGGCTTGAGCGCGGCGAAGGTCACCGTGCGGTCGGCCGCCATCGGGCGGCCCGAGGCGGCGCCTGTGTCGCCGTTGACCCCCGAGGGGACGTCGACGGCGAGCACCTTGGCGCCCAAGGGCACCGCCGGTGCGTCGTAGGTGCCCCGGAAGCCGGTGCCGTAGGCGGCGTCGATCACCAGGTCGCAGGCCGGCAGGCGCCCGCGGTCCCCGGCGTCGAGCACCCGGACCCGGGCGCCCCGCCGGGCCAGCACCGACGCCGCAACTCGGCCGTCGGCGCCGTTATTCCCCTTGCCGGCGACCACCACCACGCGGTGGCCGTAGCCCGCCCCCAGCATCCGCAGCGCCCCCAGGGCGACGGCGGTCCCGGCCCGGGCGACCAGCAGCGCCTGGCTGATCCCCCGGGCCAGCGCGGCCGCGTCGGCTCCGCGGGCCTCGGCGATGTTGGCGACCGGTCGCACGGCGGACGGCCCCCTCAGCCGGGCCCGGCGCGCTCGGCGACGACCATGGCCACCGCCACGTGGGCGGTGTGGGTCATCGAGAGGTGCCAGCGGGCGACCCTGCGGTCCCGGGCGAGCTCGGCGGCCCCGGCGGCCAGGCGCAGCGACGGCGCACCGGCGGCCGCACCGGCGGCGCCGGAGCGGACCACCTCCACGTCGCGCAGGGCGAAGGCCCCGATGCCGTGGCCGAGGGCCTTCATCGTCGCCTCCTTGGCGGCGAAGCGCGCCGCCAGTCGCTGCGCCGCGTCCTTCGAGCGCGCCGCGTCGGCCCGCTCGCCGTCGGTGAACAGGCGGCGGGCGATGCTCGGGCGCCGGTCGAGCACCCGGCGGAACCGGTCGACGTCGACGGCGTCGACCCCGACGCCGGCGACCCCACCGGTCCCCGCGGGCGCCCCCACCGTGATCGTCACTCGACGGTCACCGTCTTGGCCAGGTTCCGGGGCCGGTCGACGTCGTTGCCCAGCGTGCGGGCGATCCGGTAGGCCAGCAGCTGGACCGGGACCACGTCGACGACCGGCGAGAGGAGGTCGGGCACCGGCGGGACCCACAGCACGTGGTCGGCCACGGCCGCCGCCTCGTCGTCGCCGTCCTCGGCCACCAGGACCACGGTGGTGCCCCGGCTCTTGACCTCGGCCACGTTGGCCAGCATCTTCTCGAAGAGCCGGTTGCGGGTGGCCACGCCGACCACGACGGTGCCCGGCACGATCAGGGCGATCGGGCCGTGCTTGAGCTCCCCCGCCGGGTAGCCCTCGGCCCGCAGGTAGGAGATCTCCTTCAGCTTGAGCGCGCCCTCCAGGGCGACCGGGAACCCGACGTTGCGACCGAGGAAGAAGAAGTCCCGGGCGCCGCCGACGGCGTCGGCCACCTCGTCGACGTCCTTGGCCCGGGACAGGGCCACCTCCACCTGGCCCGGCAGCTCGTCCATCCGGTCGAGCAGCCCGGCGATCTCGTCCCGGCCGAGGGTGCCCTTGAGCTGGGCCACGGTGAGGGCCAGGATCTCGAGCGCCACGATCTGGGCCAGGTGGCACTTGGTCGAGGCCACCGCGATCTCGGGCCCGGCCCGGGTGTAGAAGACGCCGTCGGCCCCGCGGGCCATCGAGGAGTCGACGACGTTGGACACGACCAGCACCTTGGAGCCCCAGCGCCGGGCCTCCTCCATGGCCTTGGAGGTGTCGAGGGTCTCGCCCGACTGGCTCACCCCGATGGTCAGGGTGCGGTCGTCGAGCACGGGGTCGCGGTAGCGGAACTCGCTCGCAATGTCGACCTCGGTGGGCAGGCGGGTCCAGCGCTCGAAGGCGTACTTGGCAACCATCGCCGCGTGATAGCTCGAGCCGCAGGCCACGATGAAGATCTTGTCCACCCGCCCGAGGTCGTCGTCGCTCAGGCGCAGCTCGTCGAGCACCAGCGTCCCGTCCGCCCGGCGCCGGTCGAGCAGGGTGTCGGCCACCGCCCGGGGCTGCTCGTGCATCTCCTTGGCCATGTAGTCGTCGTATCCGTCCTTCTGGGCCTCTTCGAGGTCCCAGGTGACGGTGGTGAAGACCGGGACCATCTCCTCACCGGCGAGGCTGGTGACCCGCAGCCGCCCGGGCCGGATCTCGGCCACCTGGTCGTCCTCTAGGGGAACGACCTCGCGGGTGTGGGCGAGGAGGGCCGGGATGTCCGACGCCAGCAGGCCCTCGGTCTCGGTCAGCCCGACGATCAGGGGGGTGGCCTTGCGGGCGGCCACGATGACCTCGGGGTCGTCGGCGTGGACCACGGCCACCGAGAACGAGCCGCGCAGCCGGCCCAGCGCGGCCCGCACCGCCTCGACCAGCGGCGCGCCAGCGGCCACGCCCTCCTCGACCAGGTGGGCCAGCACCTCGGTGTCGGTGTCCGACTCCATGGTGTGGCCCCGGGTCACCAGGTCGGCCGCCAGCTCGGTGTGGTTCTCGATGATGCCGTTGTGCACGAGCGCCAGGCGCCCGGTGCAGTCGGTGTGCGGGTGGGCGTTCTGCTCGTTGGGGTGGCCGTGGGTGGCCCAGCGGGTGTGCCCGATGCCGGTGTGGCGGTCGGGGGGCGCCTTGGCCGCGACCTCGAAGAGCTCACCCACCGAGTGGGTGCCGTCGGCCCGGCGGCACCGCCAGATCCCGTCCGGCGTGACCAGGGCCACCCCGGCCGAGTCGTAGCCGCGGTACTCGAGGCGGTGCAGGCCCTCGAGCAGGATGGGCAGCGCGTCATCCGCGCCGGTGGCACCGATGATGCCGCACATGACGCCGAGGCTACCGGGCGGGGGCCGGCCGCCCCACCCACCCGCTCAACCGGCCACCGCGCCCAGCGCGTCCTCCACGGCGGCGCAGAGGCGTCGGGCCGCCTCGGTCGCCTGATCGGCGGTCCCCGCCTCGACCATCACCCGCACCAGGGGCTCGGTGCCGCTCGGGCGCAGGAGCACCCGGCCGCTCTCGCCGAGGTCGGCCTCGACCTCGGCCACCACGTCCCACACCCCGGCGGCGTCGACCAGGCGGCCCGGCTCGCGCACCGGGACGTTCACCAGGACCTGGGGCACCGGGGTGACCAGGCCGGCCGAGAGGTCCGCCAGGGGGCGCCCCGAGCGCGTCACCAGGTCGGCCAGGGCCACCCCGGTCAGGATCCCGTCGCCGGTGGTGGCCCGCTGCCGGAAGACGATGTGGCCCGACTGCTCGCCCCCGAGGGCCAGGCCCTCCGCCTCCAGGGCGGCCAGCACGTGGCGGTCCCCGACCGGGGTCTCGCGCACGGCGATACCCCGCTCGGCCATGGCCATGCGGAACCCCAGGTTGGTCATCACGGTGACCACCACCGCATGGCCGGCCAGCTCGCCCCGGTCGGCCAGGTCCACCGCGAACAGCGCCAGCAGCACGTCGCCGTCGGCCACCGCGCCCTTGTGGTCGACGGCCACCAGTCGGTCGGCGTCCCCGTCGAAGGCCAGACCCAGGTCGGCCCCGGCCGCCACCACCGCCTCGCAGAGTGCTCCGGGGTGGGTCGAGCCGCAGGCCTCGTTGATGTTGACCCCGTCGGGTGAGCACCCGATGGCGAGGACCTCGGCCCCCAGCTCCTCGAAGACCCTGGGGGCGACACCCGACGCCGCCCCGTTGGCGCAGTCGAGCACGACCGAGAGGCCCTCGAAGTGTCGGCCCTCGGGCATCGCCAGGAGGTGGGCCCGGTAGAGGTCCACCGCGTCGGGCTCGGTCCCCAGCCACCCGACGTCGGCGCCGGTCGGGCGGGCCGGGGGGCGCCCCGGATCGGCCAGGAGCGCCTCGAGCTCGGCCTCCACCGACTCCTCGAGCTCGACCCCCAGCTTGGTGCCGCCCGGACCGAACAACTTGATGCCGTTGTCGGCGAAGGGGTTGTGCGAGGCCGAGATGACCGCGCCGGGCAGGCCGCGCCGCTCGGCCAGGTAGGCGACGCCCGGGGTCGGCAGGACGCCCACGTCGATGACGTCGGCCCCCTCGGTGGCCAGTCCGGCCGAGAGGGCGGCCTGCAACAGCGGGCCCGAGCGCCGGGTGTCCCGGCCGACCACGAAGGCGGGGGAGGCCAGCACCCGCGACGACGCCCTCCCGAGGGCGTGGGCCAGCTCGGCGTTCAGGTCGGCGTTGGCGACCCCCCGGACACCGTCCGTCCCGAATCGTGCCGGGGCCACCCCGCCTACCGCTTGGAGTACTGCGGGGCCTTGCGGGCTTTCTTCAGGCCGTACTTCTTGGATTCCTTCTCGCGGGCGTCGCGGGTGAGGAGGCCGCCGCGCTTGAGGACGGCCCGCCGCTCGGGGTCCAGGCCGATCAGGCCGCGGGCGATGCCCAGGCGGAGCGCGCCGGCCTGGCCCGACATGCCCCCGCCGTCGATCGTGGCGTCGATGTCGTAGGACTCGGCCGTGCTGGTCAACCGCATGGGCTCGGTCACCACCATGCGGTGGGTGGCCGAGGGGAAGTAGTCCTCGAAGGTCCGGTCGTTGATCCTGATGGCGCCCTGGCCGGGACGGAAGCGGACGCGGGCCACGGCCTGCTTGCGCCGGCCGGTGGTCTGGGAAAGGGGTGCGGGCACGGGTTCTCCTTGTCGCCGCTCAGCCGGCCCGGCGCGCCGTCGGCACGTCGAGCGGCAGGGGTTCCTGGGCGGCGTGGGGGTGGTCGGTGCCGGCGTAGACCTTCAGCTTGGCCAGCTGCTGGCGGCCGAGGGTGTTCTTCGGGAGCATGCCCCGCACGGCCCGTCGGACGACCTCCTCGGGGCTCTTGTCGAGCATCTCGGCGTAGCTCCTCTGGCGCAGGCCGCCCGGGTACCCCGAGTGACGGTAGGCGAACTTGTCGTTCGCGTTGCCGGTCAGCACCACCTTCGCCGCGTTGATGACGACCACGTGGTCGCCGGTGTCGACGTGGGGGGCGAAGTAGGGACGGTGCTTGCCCCGCAGGATCCGGGCCACCTCGGTGGCCAGTCGCCCGAGGACGAGGCCGTCGGCGTCGACCAGGTGCCAGGCACGCTCGATCTCGTGGGCTTTGGGCGAGTAGGTACGCACGTCGGGGTTCCTCTGCTGGGGCCGGACCGCCAGCGTGGTCGGGGTGGCCGGCACCCCTGGTGGGGGCGGGCCCGGGCTCCCCGGGGTCCGGGGGCCGACGGACCAGGATACGGCCCCGGCGCCCGGGCGGCAAGCCGCCGTCGCCCCTCCGCCGGGCGCCCCCGGCCCTGGGACCGTCACTCGTTGTAGGCGACGGCGACCAGGCACAGGCCGTGGGCCGGGGCCGGGCGGGGGGCACCGGCCCGCGTCCCCGAGCGGAGCATGGCCGTGACCGTCGCCGCGTTGGCCTTCCCCCGGCCGGCGTCGACCAGCGTGGCCACCAGGGAGCGGACCATCTGGTGGCAGAACGAACCCGCCTCGATCTCGAAGCGGAGCAGCCGGCCGGCCGGCCCGGGGCCCCCCTGGCCGTCGTGTCCCCCGCCGGCGTCGGGGTCCGGGCGTACCCCCTCGACCCCGGTGGCGTCGGCGAGCTCGGGGCCGCCCAGCTCGGACCACCCGGCTCGGGTCACCCGCCGGGTGATCGGCTCGGCCGCCGTGGTGCCCGGGGGACGGCGGCAGAAGGCCCGGAAGTCGTGCTCGCCGATCACCGAGTCGGCGGCCGAGGCCATGGCGTGCAGGTCGAGCGGGTCGGCGACGTGCCAGGCCAGCGGGGCCAGGAGCGGGTCGGGCACGGCCGACGCGTAGACCAGGTAGCGGTAGCGCCGGGCGGTGGCCGAGTGGCGGGCGTCGAAGCCGGGCGGGGCCGGCTCGGCCCGGCGCACCACGACCGCCGGGGCGAGCTGTCGGTTGAGGGCGTGGACCAGCGAGCGCGGCCCCATCGGGTGCACCCCGCCCTCGCCCCGGACGTTCGGGAGGGTGGCCGGCAGGTCGACGTGGACCACCTGGCCCCGGGCGTGGACGCCGGCGTCGGTACGCCCGGCGCAGGTGATCATGGGCACCGAGGCCGCCCGGGTGGTCCGGGCCAGGGCGTCGGCCAGGGCGCCGGCGACGGTGGGGACGCCGGGTTGGGCGGCGAAGCCCCGGAAGCCGCTCCCGTCGTAGGCGACCAGCAGGCGCCAGCGGACGGTGGCCACGGCCCGCTGGGTCAGACGAGCTCGATGCGGGCCATCGGGGCGTTGTCCCCCGGGCGCGGCCCGAGCCTCAGGATCCGGGTGTAGCCGCCCGGCCGCTCTGCGTAGCGGGGGCCGATCTCCTCAAAGAGCTTGTGGGCCATGTCCTTGTCCCGGATCAGGGCCACCACCTGGCGGTGCTGGTGCAAGCCCCCCTTGCGGGCGGCGGTGATGCACTTCTCGGCCACCGGGCGCAGCGCCTTGGCCTTGGCCTCGGTCGTCACCAAGGATTCGGCGGCGATGAGCGACGCCACCAGGTTGCCCATCATCGCCTTTTGGTGGGCGGCGCTGCCGCCCATCCGGCGGCCCCTTCTCGGCGTCCCCTGCATCGGATCGGCCCCTTCAGTCCCTGGTCCTGAGCGAGAGCCCCCGCTCGTCGAGGCGCTGGATGACCTCGTCGAGGGACTTTTGTCCGAAGTTGGTGATGCCCAGCAGATCGTCAAGGCTCTTCTCGACCAGCTCGCCGATCGTGTTGATCTGGGCCCGCTTGAGGCAGTTGCGGGGGCGCTCGGAGAGGTCGAGCTCCTCGATGCGCAGGTCCAGGTCGGGCGAGCCGCTCGTGGTGGTGCCGGTCTCGCCGAGCTCGAGGCCCTGGGGCGACTCCTCGAGGTCGGCCACCAGGCCGACCAGGGTCCGCAGGGTGTCACCGGCCGAGGCCAGCGCCTCACGTGGTGAGATCGACCCGTCGGTCTCGATGTCGAGCACCAGGCGGTCGAAGTCGGTCGACTGCTCCACCCGGACCGGCTCGACGGCGAAGGTCACCCGGCGCACCGGCGAGAAGATCGAGTCGACCGGGATCACGCCGATGGTGGACGACCGCTTGTTCTTGTCGGCCGACACGTAGCCCCGGCCCCGCTCGACGGTCACGTCGAAGGCCAGGCGGCCCTTGGCGTTGAGGGTGCCGATGTGCAGCTCGGGGTTGAGGACCTCCACGTCGGCGGTGGTCTGCAGGTCGCCCGCGGTGGCGTCACCGGGGCCCCGCTTGTCGAAGCGCAAGGTGACCGGCTCGTCGGAGTGCACCCGCACCAAGAGGTCCTTCAGGTTCAAGATGATGTCGGTGACGTCCTCCTTCACCCCCGGAAGGGTGGTGAACTCGTGCAGGGCTTCGTCGAATCGCACCTGGGTCACCGCGGCGCCCGGGATCGACGAAAGCAGGGTCCGGCGCAGCGAGTTCCCGAGGGTGTGCCCGAAGCCGGGGTCGAGCGGGCCGACGGCGAAGCGCTGGCGGTTGTCCTGCTCTTCGTCGACTGCCTCGACGGTGGGTCGCTGGATGATGAGCATCGGTCGTGGCTCCTGTGGTCCTCGGTGGTGGTCGGTCGATCGGTTGGGGGCGCGGCGGGCCCGGGGCCCGGTTACTTCGAGTACAGCTCGACGATGAGCTGTTCTTGGACGGGCTCGTCGATGTGCTCGCGCAGGGGCGGGTTCAGGACCTCCACCGCGAAGCCGCCGTCCCCGGCCTCCAACCAGGGCGGGAGCTGCCGGTCCAGGGTGTCCATGTTGCGGCGCACGGCGAACATCTGGCGGGAGGCCTGCTTGAGGGTGATCGTCTCGCCCTTGCGCACCCGGTAGCTCGGGATGGTGACCCGCTTGCCGTTCACGCTGACGTGCCCGTGGCGGACGAACTGGCGGGCCTGGCTGCGGCTGGCCCCCCACCCGGCCCGGAAGACCACGTTGTCGAGGCGCAGCTCGAGGTTGCGCAGCAGGTTCTCGCCGGTGATGCCGTCCTGGCGGTTCGCCTCCTCGTAGAGGTTGCGGAACTGGCGCTCGAGCACGCCGTAGATGCGGCGGGCCTTCTGCTTCTCGCGCAGCTGGGTCAGGTACTCCGAGCCCTGGCGCATGCGGTCGCGCCCGTGCTCGCCCGGCGGGTAGGCCCGGCTGTGCCGGTCGGTCACCGCCTCGGAGACGGGGCACTTAAGCGAGAAGCAGCGCTCGCCCTTCAAGAACAACTTGGTCCGCTCCCGCCGGCAGAGCCGGCAGACGGGCCCGGTGTATCTGGCCATGTCGTCCCCCTCAGACCCGGCGCCGCTTCTTGGGGCGGCAGCCGTTGTGCGGGATGGGGGTGACGTCCTTGATGCCCACGACCTCGATGCCGGCCGCGGCCAGCGAGCGGATGGCGGTCTCGCGGCCCGAGCCGGGGCCCCGGACCAGCACGTCGACCTTGCGCACCCCGTGCTCCATGGCCCGCCGGGCGCAGGCCTCGGCGGCCAGCTGGGCGGCGAAGGGGGTGGACTTGCGCGAGCCCTTGAACCCCACGTTGCCGGCCGAGGCCCAGGCGAGGACGTTGCCCTCCGGGTCGGCGATGGCGACGATGGTGTTGTTGAACGAGCTCTTGATGTGAGCGACGCCGTAGGCGACGTTCTTGCGCTCGCGCTTGCGGGGGCGGCGGGCCCCCTGGGTCTTGGTGGTCTTGGCCATCTACTTGCGGACCTTCTTCTTTCCGGCGACCGTCTTCTTGGGCCCCTTGCGGGTGCGGGCGTTGGTGTGGGTGCGCTGGCCGTGTACCGGGAGGCCCCGGCGGTGCCTCACGCCCTGGTAGCAGTTGATCTCCATCTTGCGCTTGATGTCCTGGGACACGTCCCGGCGCAGGTCCCCCTCCACCCGCAAGTTGGCGTCGATGTAGTTGCGGAGCCGGGTCACCTCCTCGTCGGTGAGGTCCCGGACCCGGGTGCTGGCGTCGACGTCGGTGGCGGCGCAGATGGCCTGGGCCGCCGTGTGGCCGATGCCGTAGATGTAGGTGAGGGCCACCTCCAAGCGCTTCTCACGCGGGATGTCCACACCGGCGATGCGAGCCATGCCTGAATCCTCTCCTTCGTCCCTAGCCCTGGCGCTGCTTGTGCCGGGGGTTGTCACAGATCACGACGACGCGACCGTGCCGCCTGATCACCTTGCACTTCTCACAGATCGGCTTGACGCTCGGTCGGACCTTCACGATCTCCTCGTTCCTCTTCCTTCAGGTTCCTACCGGCAGATTCCTGCCGGCCGCCCCGGGGCCGTGTCCCCCTGCCCGCCGCACCCGTCCTCGGACGGGGCCCCTCGGCCGGCCTACTTGTACCGGTAGGTGATCCGGCCCCGGTTCAGGTCGTAGGGGGTGATCTCGACCTGGACCTTGTCGCCGGGCAGGATGCGGATCCGGTGCATCCGCATCTTCCCCGAGCTGTGCGCCAGCACCTTGTGCCCGTTCTCGAGCTCCACCCGGAACATCGCGTTGGGGAGCGGCTCGGTCACCGTGCCTTCCAGGACGATGGCATCTTCTTTGGGCTTGGGCAGGTGACTCTCCTTGGATTCGCTCTCTCCCGGCCCCGGGCCGGAACGCCGACGGCGCGACGCCGGAACGGTGCGCTGACGGCTTGGCCCGGCGGGCACCGGACCCCGGGGGGCCAGGCGGCGGGCCGAAGAGAGATTCTATCCTACCTGGGCCGAAATGCCAGCCCGACCGACCCCTGGCGTGCTATGGGGGCCCTCAGGGCACCGTGAAGACCTCCGGGCCGTTCTCGGTGACGGCGATCGTGTGCTCGAAGTGGGCCGAGAGGCGCCCGTCGGCGGTGACCACGCTCCAGTGGTCCTCCAGCAGGCGGGTTTCGGGCCCCCCGGCGTTCACCATGGGCTCGATGGCGAAGACCATCCCGGTCTTGAGGGTGGGCCCCGGGCTCCCGGGCCAGTAGTTGGGAACCTGGGGCTGCTCGTGCATGGCCGTCCCGATGGCGTGGCCGACGTATTCGCGGACCACCGAGAACCCGGCCCCCTCGGCCACCTTCTGGACGGCCCGGCCCACCTCGTGCAGCCGGTTCCCGGCCTCGAGCTGGTCGATCCCGGCCCACAGGCTGCGCTCGGTCGCCGCCACCAGCGCGGCGGCCTCGACCGAGACCTCGCCCACGGCCACCGTGTAGGCGGCGTCCCCGTGGTAGCCCTCGACGATGGCCCCGCAGTCCACCGACAGGATGTCCCCCTCCTCCAGCCGGTGGGGGCCGGGGATGCCGTGGACGATGACCTCGTTGGGCGAGGTGCAGATCACGGCCGGGAAGCCATGGTAGCCGAGGAAGTTGGACGTCGCCCCCCGCCGCTCGAGTACGTCGCGGGCGATGGCGTCGAGCTCGGCCGTGGTCACCCCGGGGCGGGCCGCTTCGCGGGTCTTCTCGTGCATCTCGGCCACCACCCGGCCCGCCCGGCGCATCTTGGCCAGCTCGTCGGCGTTGCGCCTCACGGGTACACCGGAGGCTCGGGCGCCCCCGAACCGCGGCGGTCCTCGACCGCCTTGACGACCCGTCGGGTGACCACGTCGGGGCTGCCGGACCCGTTGATCTCGACCAGCAGGTCGCGACCCCGGTACCACTGGATCAGCGGGGCCGTCTGGCGGTCGTAGAGCTCGAGGCGGCGCTTGATGGCGTCCTCGGTGTCGTCCTCGCGCTGGACCACCTCGCCCCCGCAGACGTCGCAGGTCCAGTTGGTGAGGGGGGGCGCCGACACCGAGTAGTTCGACCCGCAGTCAACGCACACCCGGCGCGAGGCCAGGCGCTTGAGCACCTGGTTCGTCGGCACCTCCAGGTCGATCACCAGGTCCAGCTGGTCGGGCTTGAGCACGTCGGCCAGGCCCTCGGCCTGGGCGATGGTGCGCGGGCAGCCGTCGAGGATGAAGCCGCGGGCACGGGTGTCGCCCTCGGTGATGCGGTGCCCCACCATCTCCATGATCAGGGCGTCGGGCAGCAGCTCGCCCCGGTCCATGACCGACCTGGCCCGCAGACCGAGCGGGGTGCGCGACTTCACCTCACCCCGCAGCATGTCGCCGGTCGACACATGGGGGACGACGTAGTGATGCGACAGGCGCACGCACTGCGTGCCCTTGCCGGCCCCCTGTTTGCCGAGAACCACGAGTCTGACCCCGGGTACCAACAGGTCCTACTTGAGGAAACCCTCGTAGTTGCGCATCATCAACTGGCTGTCGATCTGGCGCATCGTCTCGAGGGCGACGCCGGTCGAGATCAGGAGGGTGGTGCCGTAGAAGGGGAACCGGTTAAGGCTCCACAGGGCCATGATGATGGAGGGGATCACCGCCACCGAGGCGAGGAAGAGGGCGCCGACGACGGTGATCCGGCTCAGGATGTGGGAGAAGTAGCGCTCGGTCGGCGGCCCGGGCCGGATGCCCGGGACGAACCCGCCCTGCTTGCGGATGATGTCGGCCTGCTGGTGGGGGTCGAAGGCCACGTAGACGTAGAAGAACGTGAAGGCCACGATCAGCACGAAGTAGATCGAGATGTAGATGAAGCTGGTCGGCTGGATGTTGTTGCGCACGAAGGCCTGGAACGTCCTCCAGGGCACGATGTTGGACAGCAGGACCGGGATGTAGAGGACCGAGCTGGCGAAGATGATCGGGATCACGCCGGACTGGTTCACCTTCAGCGGGATGTAGGTGCTCTGGCCGCCGTACATGCGCCGGCCGACCACCCGCTTGGCGAAGGTCACCGGGATGCGCCGCTGGCCCTGGTCCATGAAGACGATGAAGACCAGCAGCAGCAGGGAAACCACCACGATGACGCCGAACTTGAGCGCCCCACCCTCGTTGTAGATGCTCTTTCCCCCCGCCGGGATGGCCGCCACCACGTTGGCGAAGATCAGGATGGACATCCCCTGGCCGATCCCCCGCTGGGTGATCAGCTCGGCCAGCCACATGACGAACGCCGTGCCGGCGGTCAGGCAAAGCACCATGAAGGCGCCGGTCCAGACGTCGAAGTTGGGGATCATCAGGTTGATGTTCTGGCCCAGCAGGGCCGAGTCGTGGCCGTTGAAGGCGTAGACGAGGCCGGTGGACTGCATCAGGGCCAGGGCCACCGTGAGGTAGCGGGTGGTCTGGGTGATCTTCTTCTGCCCGACCGCCCCCTGGTCGCGCCACTCCTCCAGCTTGGGGATCACCGTCGACAGCAGCTGGATGATGATCGAGCTGGTGATGTAGGGCATGACGCCCAGGCCGAAGATGGCCAGGCGGACCAGAGCCCCGCCGCTGAACAGGTTCAGGAACCCGAGCACCCCCGACGACGAGGTCGTCAGTTTCTGGAGCTGGGTCCAGCTGACCCCGGGCACGGGCACGTTGGCCCCCACCTGGTAGACGGCGATGATGGCGAGGGTGAAGACGACCTTGTTCCGAAGGTCGGGGACCCTGAAGATGTTGGCCAGCCTGGAGAACATCGCCGTTCCTCGCTAGGGCCGGTGGCCGGGTTCCGTCACTACCGGTTCATGAGGGCGTTGCCCTGGGCCGGTGGCCGGCCGTGGCCGAAGGGCAACGGCACGATCTCGATGCTCCCGCCGGCCGCCTTGATGGCCGCCTCGGCCGAGGCCGAGAAGGCGTGGGCGGAGACCCGGACGGCACGGGTGATCTCGCCCCGGCCGAGCACCTTCACCAGCGCCTTGGGTCGGCAGAGGCCCGCGGCGACGAGGGTGGCCGGGGTGATCTCGTCCCCCTCCACCTCGGACAGGTCGTCCAAGTTGACCGGGGTGTACTCGATGCGGAAGGGGTTCTTGAAGCCCCGCAGCTTGGGGATGCGCTGCATCAGGGGCAGCTGGCCACCCTCGAAGCCCACCGGGATGGTGTCGCGGGCGCCCTGGCCCTTCATCCCCCGCCCGGCCGTCTTGCCCCCCTTGCCCGCGATGCCCCGACCGGCGCGGCGCTTGGCCCGGGTCGAGCCCGGGGGCGGGGAGAGCTCGTGGAGCTTCACGACGACACCTCCTCGACCGAGACGAGATGGGGGACGCGCGCGATCATGCCCCGAATCTCGGGCCTGTCCGGGAGGTCGTTGCTCTGGCCGATGCGACCGAGACCCAGTGCCCTCAATGTGCCGCGGTGCTTTGGCTTGGTGCCGATCGTGGACCGGATCTGGGTCACCAGCAGGCGGCCCTCGGCCTTGCCGGTCGCACCAGCGCCCTTGGTGCTCCGTCGAGTTGCCATTCTCAGCCCGCCTCCCCGGCCACTCGCCCGAGGCGCCGCCGCTCCTCGTAAGCCCTGAGGACGCCTTTCGGCGTGACCTCTTCGGCTGTCTTGCCGCGAAGGCGC
>Ga0209040_10002232_pt1 | contig 15285 bp, 13 predicted proteins | sample BogFormECP12_OM3_FD_188240 | JGI IMG/M metagenome (GOLD analysis project Ga0209040, IMG submission 188240) | Bog forest soil microbial communities from Calvert Island, British Columbia, Canada - ECP12_OM3 (SPAdes) (version 2) | ecosystem: Environmental > Aquatic > Freshwater > Wetlands > Bog ...
CGAGACCAAGGCTCGGGCATTGCGGCCCTACGCGGAGAAGCTGATCACCCACGCCAAGAAGGGCACGCTGCACAACCGGCGTGAGGTGCTCAAGAAGATCCGCGACAAGGACGTGGTGCACAACCTGTTCGCCGAGATCGGGCCGTTCTTCGCCGACCGCAACGGCGGCTACACCCGCATCATCAAGGTCGAGGCACGCAAGGGCGATAACGCCCCGATGGCGGTGATCGAGCTGGTGCAGGAGAAGACGGTCACCTCGGAAGCCGAACGTGCGCGTCGGGTCGGCGCTTCGAAGGCTGCTCCGAAGGCAGCGCCCGAGGCGGCCGAGGCCGAGCCGGAGGCGGCCGCAGTAGAGGCGGAGGCGGAGGAGTCGGCTGCCGAGGCCGAGACCACCGAAGTTGCCGCCCAGGCCGAGGCCACGACGCCCGAGCCGGAAGCCGAGGCGGAGGCCCATGAGCCCGAGGCCGCCGAGACGAAAGCCGAGGACGCTGACAAGTCCTAGCAACTTGCCGTTGACCGACGTGCCCGCCATCGACGCCGATGGCGGGTGCGTTCGTCTTCGGCTCGATATCGCCTATGACGGCACGGATTTCGCCGGATGGGCAACGCAGTCAGGTCAGCGCACGGTTGCGGGCATTCTCGAGGAAGCGCTTTCGACGGTGTTTCGGACCCCGGTGCGGTTGCGGGCGGCCGGGCGCACCGACACCGGAGTGCACGCCATCGGTCAGGTCGCCCATATCGACGTTCCGCTCGATGCGCTGCCCAATGCATATCCTCGTTCGCCCCGACAAAATGAACCGGAATTCCTGCCGCTGGTCCGGCGTTTGGGCCGGCTCCTGCCTGCCGACGTTCGGATCCGCCGGATCGTCCGCGCGGCTGCGGGTTTCGACGCACGATTCTCGGCGCTGCGGCGCCACTACATCTATCGGCTCTCGACCGCTGCCTACGGGGTGGAGCCGCACGAGGCCCGCTATATCACCGCCTGGCCGCGCCCGCTGGACGTCGACGCGATGATGACGGCGTCGCGAAACCTGTTGGGACTGCACGACTTCGCCGCGTTTTGTCGTCACCGCGAGGCCGCTACCACGATTCGAGACCTGCAGCGGCTGGACTGGTCCCGCGAGGGTGATCTGATCACCGCGCACGTCAGCGCCGATGCGTTCTGCTGGTCGATGGTGCGGTCGCTGGTCGGCGCGCTGCTGGCCGTCGGCGAACACCGGCGCACCGCGACGTGGTGCCGCGGGCTACTCACCGCAACGCGGCGCTCCAGCGACTTCGCCGCCGCACCGGCGCGGGGCTTGACGCTGATCGGCGTGGACTACCCGCCGGACGGCGAACTGCAGGCGCGGACTCTGGTTACCCGCGACCTACGAACCCGGGACTAACCCCCGGCTACAGCTTGCCGGCCACGAAGCTGGCCGCCTGGTTCACCAGCCCGGAAGTGATGTACGACGGCTGCAGATGCGAGTTCCAGTGCAGACCGTGCACGCTTGGGGTGCAGATCGGGTCGCCGTCGGCGCACAGGTCGATGGTTTTGCCGGCGAACGCGGGGCTGAAATCGGGGACCGGACCGAGCACACGTTGGGTGCCGTTGCCGAACAAGGCGACGGCAGCGATGTGCTGGTCCATAGCCGGCGGCAGAACATCGGTGTAGCCGAATCCCGGTTGGTTCATCGCGACCACCACATCAGCCGCCGCAGCACCCAGCGAGTAGCCGCCGAGCACCAGCTTGGTGTTCGGGCAGCTCGACGCCATTGACTGAACGTGGGCGCTCATGTCGTTGGACCCTTGGTGACACTGACGTCGGCGGGATAGTTCACCCCGTATTCGCCGATCGACATGTGCGGCACCTTCGATTGCAGCGAGTTGATGAACGCCTGGCCGACCTCGCCGACCCCGGGGGCTTCTTCGCGGCCGCGGGCGAAATCCACTTCGGCGTCCGGGCATGCCGCCGACGCCCTGGGAATGGTCCCCATTGCCGGAACGGGTGCCAGTGCCGGGGGCGATCAGCAGACCCGCGGCGAGCAAAGCGCCACCGGCGAAGCTGGCCACCCGTTTTGCGGCACTTGACCTGCCACAAAGCCGCGATCGGGCGTCAATCGGAGCAAATTTTATGAGCGGATATTAGCGAGCAAAGCTAATGTGTCCCTGATACAACCTGCAGGGTTGGCTTATATGTCTCGCGGTCTCCCTGCCGCTGCGAACGATTACTGCAGCTTGCCCGCGACAAAGTCGGCGGCCTGATTGACCATGCCGTCCTGGATATAGAGGCTGCCAGAGTGTTGCGGCCAGTTTTGGTTCCAGGTGTGCGGGTCGGCCGGATTGCAGATCGGGTCGGTGCCGTGGCACAAGTCGATGGTCCGGTCGGTGTAGACCGGGTTGAAATTCGCGATCGGCCCGACCCACTGGGTGCCGTTGCCGAACAGCGCGATGGCTGCGATGTGTTGATCGGCACCCGGCGGCAGCGGATTGGTGAAGCCGAACATCGGGCCGGGAGCCGCCATCACGACGTCGGTGACCGCCGCGCCCAGCGAGTAGCCGCCCAACACCACCCGGGTGTTCGGGCAGCCGTTGATGGTGGACTGGACGTGACCGCTCATGTCGTTGGCGCCGACGTCGACCTCGGTGTCGGCGGGGTAGCGCACCGCGTAGAGACTGACGTTTCGATTGACTCTCGACCGCAGGGCGCTGACGAAGGCGTTGCCGACGACGCCGGCGCCGGGCGATTCCTGTCGCCCGCGGGCGAACACCACCTCGACGTCCGAGCAGGCGGCCGATGCCGTCGAGATCAAGGTCGGGGTTGTCGCGGGCGCAAGCAGCATCGCAGAGGCGAGCAATCCTGCGGCGGCGAACCTGCCCAAGACCGACCGTGGCGGTGGGTTTATCGAGCGCAGCTTCATGGCCCGATAGTAGTGGGCCGGCCGGCGGTCAGCGCGCCGGGTAACCCGTTAGTGAAATACCGCGGGCTGATCGACGACGACGTTCGCCGGTGGTTGGCCATCGGGACTGGGCGCAGGCCCGGGCAATGGTCCAGGCCCGGGTAGCACGCCCATGGGCCCTTGCGGCGCGGTGGGGGGTAGCACCGACAACAGCCTGGTCTGAACGAAACTGGCCGCCTGGCTGGTGTAGACGGGCACGTAGCCCTCGGCGTGCCCGCTCCACTGGTTGCCGGGACCCGCGTGACAGATCGGGTCCTCGGGGTTGCAGAAATCGATGGCCTTGGCGGCGAACAGCTGGCTCTGCGCCGAGATCGGGCCGCCGCTGCGGTCGGCCGGATTACCGAAGGTGGTCACCGCGACGATGTTGTTCGCGTACTGGGGCGGCAGCGAACCGCCCCAGCCGATGCCGCCGATGGGAACCCCGGTGACGATGTCGATCACCGACGCGCCCTGCGAGTAGCCGCCGAGCACCTGCGGGGTGTTCGGGCATTTGTCGGCCACGTCTTTGATGTGCTTGATGGCGTCGTTGGCGCCGTCACCACCGTGCAACTGCAGCAAGCTGGCCTTGTAGTTGACCGGGTAGGCGTCGATGTTCTTGCCGGTGTTCTGGCGCAGGTCGTCGGCGAGCGCCTGCCCGACGTGTCCCAGGCCGGCCGGCTCGTCGGTGCCGCGGGCGAAGGTCAGCGCTACGTCCGGGCAGTTGTCGGCGCCGGCCGACGGGACGGCGCGCGGAACGGCGCTGGGGGCGACCAGCAGGACACCGGCGGCCAGCAGCGCGGCGGCGCCCGGGCCGACCCAACGCAAGCTGCCTGACCAGCGACGACGGGGCACCGAACGGCTCAAGTGGTGAATGCTCACCAGGCGATTTTAACGAGAATCGGGCCGAAGGTCACATCGGCGGTTGTCAGGCCCGCGCTGTGGATCGACGGCGAGACGCCGCATGACCACGGAATATCGTGAAGCGGACTGGCCCCGGGTGACTTGAGGGACTGATGGCACGGCAACCGACTACACGACTGCACCTCAGCGGGTATCGATTCCTGCGACGTCGTATCGAATGCGCGCTGCTGGGCAGGGACATCCGCGGGGTGAACGAACCGATCCGCGCCTCGATGCAGTCGCTAACGGCCGGCTCGGTGCTGGCGGTCATCGGGCTGGCTGGATGTGCGCTCGTGGCCGTGGTACGCCCACAACCGGCGGTGGCGAACGCGCCGATCGTGATGGGCAAAGAGTCGGGGGCGCTCTACGTTCGGATGGGTGAAGCCCTGCATCCGGTGCTGAATCTGGCCTCGGCCAGGCTGATCGTGAAAACGAACGCTGACCCTCAGCCAATACCTGAATCGGAATTGAGCCATAGCAAAAGGGGACTCCTGCTCGGCATCCCCGGTGCTCCGCAATTCCTGGGAATGCCCCTCGCCGAGGATGAATTGCGGTGGGCGGTTTGTGACGGCGGCGATCGCGCCGCACCGAGTACGACGGTCGTCATCGGCCGAGCCGAGGGACCACTGTCACACCCCTTGGCAAGCGAACAATCCGTGCTGGTCAGGCCGGTTTCCGGCGGGTCGACCTACCTGCTCTACGCCGGTCGCCGAGCCGTCGTGAATCTCGATGAACCTGCGGTTGTGCGTGCACTGAGGCTGGACGGTCAGATCCCATTGACGGTGTCACCGATGCTGTTGAATGCCGTCCCAGAGGCACCGCCCATCACGGCGCCGCGGATTCCTGACGCCGGCGGCCGCGGACCGGCCGCACTGCCGGGATTTCCGGTCGGCAGCGTGCTCCGCATGACCCGCGTCGACGGCGACGAGTACTACGTCGTACTCAGCCACGGGATTCAGCGCATCGGCCAGGTCGCCGCAGATCTGCTGCGATTCACCGACTCGCGAGGCACCCGCACCGCCATCTCGGTCGCGCCCGACATCATCCGCGCGACTCCGACGGTGACGGACTTGCCGGTGGCCACCTTTCCCGACCGGGCGCCGACGCCGCCGGATGCCGGAGGTGCGGCGCTGTGCGCCAGCTGGAGGCACGCTGCGTCGGGCGGGGTCGAGATCTCGTTTTTGGCCGGCGCTCTGCCTATCCCGGCGGGCCAAGAGGCGGTGATGCTATCGCAGGCCGACGGAAAGGGCCCAGCGGTCGACGCCGTTTATCTTGCGCCCGGGCGCAGTGCGTATGTGCGCGCCACGGGCCTGTCGGGAGATAACCCGCGCGCCGGCACCCGATACCTGATAACCGATACCGGTGTGCGATTTGCCATACACGATGACGATGCGGCGCACGACCTCGGTCTGCCCGATACGGCGATCCCGGCGCCGTGGCCGGTATTAGCCAAACTGCCCGCGGGTCCGGAATTAAGTCGGGCGAACGCCTCCGTCGCCCAGGACACTCTCGCCGTCGGGATTAAGTCAGTCCGGTCGACCCCCGGCTCGCCGTAGCCGGGCCGTCAGTGCGCCGATGGTCAGCATTACCGCCAACACGCCACCGCAGATCGCTGCGCCCATGAACGCCGTGTTTCGCGAACCGTGGTCCGTCGGCGCAGGAAGCGGAGGCGGCGCAATCGGCACCGGTGTGCGTTGTGGCAGAGGAGCCGGGATTGCCGGTGGGTCGGTGCTGACCGCGGCAAGGAGGTCGACAACGCCCGCGCCCACCAGAGGATCCCACCCGCCGGGCGGATGATGCGCGGTGGCCTCGATGCGTTGCATGACCTGGCGAGCCGTCAGCTTCGGGAACCGGGATCGGATCAACGCCGCCAACCCGCTGACCACTGGCGCGGCGTAGCTGGTGCCCGAAAGCGCACGCGAATTATTCTGCCCATCAAAGGTATTCACTAATCCATCGCCCGACGAGCTCAGCGATATCACCGCCTCGCCAGGGGCAGCGACATCCACCCAAGGTCCGGCAAGAGTGAACGACGACGGTTCGCCGCGCGCGTTCACCGAGCCCACGGTGAGCACGTAGTCGTCATACCAGGCCGGACTGACCACAACCGTGACCGTGTCCCAAGTTGCTTGGGGCGGCTGAGCGGGACATTGCCCAGTGCCGGTGTTGCCGGCGGCAACCACCACGACGACGTTCTTGACGTCAACCGCGTAGGAGAGCGCGGCGCCAAGTGCGCGGTCGTCGAGCGTCGACCCGGTGCGGATGCAGGCAACCGAGGAGATATTGATCACCGAAGCGCCAAGATCCGCCGCGGTACGAACGGCTTGTGCCATGGTGCCGACATCACCGAATCCAGAGTTGGACGGATCCGCCACCGCGCCGAACTTGGTGCTTGACTGGCGGATGCTGATCAAACTGACACCCGGGGCGACCCCGCTGAATCCATCCCTATGATGCGGATCCATTGCGGCGGCGATGATCCCGGCAACCGCGGTCCCGTGTCCATCGCAATCTTGGGTGCCGTCGCCGGTGAATACATAATCACCTCCGGCCGCGGTATGAGGCAGCCGTGAGTGCGGCGAAACCCCGGTGTCGATGACAGCGACCCGTTGACCCGAACCACGTGTCAGTTTCCAAACCTGTTGCAGGTCAAGTCCGGAGAGTTGGCCGGAGGCGTTGGTCCGGTCCGCATCAGGAGTTATCGATGGCACAGCGCACATCTCGCGCTGCACGGTGGGCTGCGGCGGCGTGGGTGGCGCCGGTTCGGGTAGCCGGCTGTTGTCGATCGGTGGTGGCGAGACCGCACGCGCGGCTGGGGCCGCACCTTGGGGCAGCAAGGCAATCAGCACCGCCGTCGCACAGCGGAGCGCTCTGGACTTCGCTGTGGTCATGGCAAGTTCATGCCACGCGCAGCGCCGTAAATCCCGCAGATCCAGCACGCCAGCGGCACGACGACGGCCAAGGCGAGATACTCCAGCAGTTCTACACTTCGTCGCCCAAAGGGAGAGATCGTCATCGTTTGGGTGATGAAACCGAGACATAGCGCGCCGGCGGCCAGCATCGTCGACGCGGCAACGATGTACGACGTGCTCAGCGGATAGGCAACGGCTGCGATGACAAGTGTGGCGCTGAGCGTGGCTGTTCCAGCCGCCACCAGCGGCACGGATCTCGCTAGGTCTTGGTGTGAGCGCGCTCGCAACAACAGCACACCTCCGGTGATAGTGGCGAACGCAATGCCGAGCAAGCGTTGGCCACCGCCGAAGTACGATCCGGCCGCTGCACCGACGGCTCCCAGCGCCGCCGCAGCGGAGAATGCGACGACCAGGCTGGTCAGCCAGTTGTTGGCGCGGATCGCTCTGGCGCTCAGGCGATGTGTTGCGGACGCAGGCTCGCCCCTTGCGGGGTCGGGCTCGGACCTCGAGGACAACCCCGCCAGCATCATCGACATCGGTGCAGAAGCTTCTACCAAGACCAGCGATATCGCTGCGGACGCCGCCCCGATCGTCTGTAGCGGCGCGGCGGTCACCGCGCCCACCACCGCAGCAGCCGCTTCGACCGCCGCGAAACATGTCAAAGCCGTGAACACGGTTGTGCAGCAACCTATCACGCGCATGGCCGTCGCCGATGTCGCCGCAGCGGCCATCGCAAGCAGCGCATTTGGTGCGCCCAAGTCGCCGGGAACGGCCAGCAACCCGGCGAGTGCGGCGAATCCGCTAGCCGCCAGACCCAGCGTGAGTCCGGCAGTCCTATCGCGAAACACGCGATAGGCGACTGCCGCCGCTGGCAGAGCGATAAAACCGGCCATCGCCGCAACGCCGGCACAGCTGCTGCGGCGGGCATCGTTGGTGGCAAAGGCTGCTCGAATCAAGACCGCTGAGCCCGTGCAGGTCAGCCAACTCGCTGCCAATACGCTGACGAGCCGGGCCGCTTGCCGGGTCCAAGGTCGCGCCGCGGCAGCGAGCGCCGCTGATACCGCCTCTGCTACGTCATCGAAACGCGGCGGCGTTAAGACGATCGACGAGCTGGTCAAGATCAATGTCGTTCCATCCCGGATTCCTAGCTGGGAGAGCGTCTTCGATGGGTCGAGTGCGATATCTCCCGGAAGGGAAAGCTGATGCCGAATAGCCACCTGCTGAGCGCGGTGACCGCACTTAGCCGCCAGGATGTCCACAATGGGTGGCATCAGCGATCCAAGCGGCACTGCGGCCGATAACACCAAGTCGACGTGGGAGGAGTCGGCATGAATCGACACCCGCCGCAACCCTCCGTCGGGCAGACGGCGTTCGCCGCTTTGGCGTTCTCCCAATGCTTGCTGCACTGCGACCTCCATTCGCCAATGCGGATGCTGACCCGGACGCTAACCGGCGGCGCAAGACCGCGTATGCGTTGATCCACAGCTGACTTGCAGCTGATTGCGCTCGCACATACGGTGCCAATCGCATTTGGCGCAGTGATGATGCGGGAGAGCTAGATGGGGCAGCGGGATAGCTCTGCGACAGTGGAGTTCATGTCGCCGACGCGGCTGCACCCTCCGGTGTTCGAGACGGCCGACACCGTTGTCGCGGCTCCGCCGGAAGTGACGCGACCGGTACGGACGAACGTGATGACCCGTCTTCTGCCGGTCGTCATGGCCATCGCGACTGTGGGGATGATGGCGGTGGTCTTTGTTTCACGGTCGGGCGTGGCGCGCAATCCGGTGTTCATGACGTTTCCGTTGATGATGCTGTTGTCAGCAGTGGCGACGGTGGTGTCCGGCGCGGATCGACAGCGCGGTGAGATCAACGCTGACCGCGCCGAGTATCTGGGCTACCTCTCCGACTTACGCGGCACCGTCGTCAAGACCGCGGCGGCACAGTGCTATTCGCTGGTGTGGTGCCATCCTGATCCTGACGCGCTGTGGACGCTGGTGGGCAGCTGCCGGATGTGGGAACGGCGACCGGCGGACTCAGACTTCTGCGACGTTCGGATCGGTGTCGGAACACAGCATCTTGCCACCCGTTTGGTGCCCCCGCCGACCGGGCCCGTTCAGCGGCTGGATCCAGTAACCAGCACAGCGCTGCGCCGATTCCTCCAAACGCACTCGACAGTCGCGGGTGCGCCGATCGCGATCGCCCTACGCGGAATGAAGGCCGTGGCGGTCGGCGGGGACACGATGCACGCGCGTGCACTGTTGCGCGCGATGATTTGTCAGCTCGCCGTGATGCACAGTCCGAGCCTGGTCTTGGTTGTCGCCGTAGTCAGTAACCGCAATCGAGGCGACTGGGACTGGTTGAAATGGTTACCGCACAATCAACATCCGCACGCCAACGACCGGCTCGGCTCTGCCCGGATGGTGTACTCGTCGCTGGCTGCGGCCGAGAAGGCGCTCGCCGGTTTGATGCCTGACCGCGCGCCGGCCCACGTGATAGTCGTTGTCGACCACGACCTCGATAGCGGAGGCGTGATCGAAAGCGCCACCGGCGGCGCGACTTTGCTGACGGTCGACAACTGCGATGACGGCGCGGCAACAGCTGGGGTGCTGCGGCTGCGGGTGAGCGAGAACCAGGTGGCAACCGCGCCGTCGGGCGACGACGAAGCGTACGCACACCCGGACCAGATGAGTTACACCGCTGCGCTGGCGTGTGCGCAAAGACTGGCCGGGTACCGGGCTGGGCCGGATGCGTCCGCGGCCGCACCCGGCGTCGGCTTAGGCTGGCTCGATCTTCTTGGGATTGGCAATCTCGCGTCGTACACACCGACTGATCGGTGGAACAGCAGAAGTCCCCGCGATCGGCTTCGTGTTCCAATCGGCACGACACCAACCGGCGTACCGCTGGAGCTCGATATCAAGGAAGCCGCCGAAAAAGGTATGGGGCCGCATGGCCTTTGCATCGGGGCGACCGGGTCGGGTAAGTCGGAGTTCTTGCGCACGGTCGCACTCGGGATGATGGCCCGTCATTCACCCGAAGAGCTCAACCTGGCCCTGATTGACTTCAAGGGTGGTGCGACATTCGCCGGCTTGGAGCCGGCGCCACACGTCGCGGCTGTCATCACCAACTTGTCCGACAAGGCGGCACTGGTCGCTCGAATGCGCGATGCCCTAACCGGTGAAATGAACCGCCGACAGGAAGCGCTTCGCTTGGCAGGCAACCTCGACGGGATTGTCGCTTACGACCGGGCGCGGCGTGCAGGGAGCCGATTAGCACCACTGCCGGTGCTGTTCATCATCGTGGACGAATTCTCCGAACTGCTCAGCCATCATCCGGATTTCGCTGACGTCTTCGTAGCAATCGGCCGACTAGGGCGATCGCTGGGTATGCATCTGTTGCTGGCCAGCCAACGTCTGGACGAGGGCAGACTTCGTGGGCTGGAATCGCATCTGTCGTATCGCGTGTGCCTGAAAACATGGTCGGCCAACGAATCACGACTTGTCTTGGGAACATCCGATGCTTATGAATTGCCCAGCACGCCGGGCTCAGCCTATCTACGGGTCGGCACGGATGACTTGATTCGCTTCCAAACCGCGTATGTTTCCGGCCCTTGGAATGCGAAAACCCCAGAGGCTGCGGAGGATTCCGGTTTACCCGATGACGGCAGGGTACCGACGTTTGTCCGATTGTTCACCGCCGGACCGACAGGGCCGGTCACGCTTGCCGGTAGGACCGGCATGGATGTCGTTGATCGGCGCACTCTCCTGCAGACGGTCGTGGATCGGCTGTCCAGGCATGGGCCTCGTGCGCATGAGGTGTGGCTACCGCCGCTCGCAGCGGCGCCGGCCCTGGACACGGTGCTGCGCGAGGCCGAATCCACCGGCGAACCCATGCAGGCGTTGACCGTTTCCATCGGTATCGTCGATCGCCCGTTCGAGCAACGGCGAACGCCGCTCATTATCGACTTGTCAAGCGCCGCCGGCAATGTCGCTGTAGTTGGAGCACCTCAGTCCGGCAAGTCGACAGCCTTGCGTACGCTGATGGCTGCGCTGGCGGTCACCCACGAGCCGGGCTCGGTGCAGTTCTACTGTCTCGACTTCGGCGGTGGGGTGTTGGCATCGCTGCGTGATTGGCCGCATGTCGGTTCGGTCGCCGGGAGAACAGACGCGCAGGTGGCTCAGCGCATGATCGCCCAGCTTGAAGCAATCATCCGGTCTCGTGAGACCGTCTTCCGCGACCACGGGATCGAATCGATGGCGCATTATCGCGTGCTGAAGACGAGGCAAGATCCAATATGCGACCGCTTCGGTGATGTATTCCTGATTGTCGATGGGTGGGCAACCCTACGTCGTGAATTCGAAACGATCGAGGCATCGATCACAAGCCTTGCTGTTCAGGGACTCTCATTCGGTGTGCATATCGTGATGTCAGCATCGCGATGGGCTGATATTCGTCCGGCGCTCAAGGATCAGATTGGGACCCGAATCGAGTTGCGGCTCGGCGATCCCACGGATTCCGAACTGGACCGTCGGCGGGCTCAGCAAGTCCCCGATGATAAGCCGGGTCGAGGGCTTTCCCACGATGGGCTGCACATGGTGATCGCCCTGCCCAGGCTGGACGGCGCCGGCTCGAGCTCTGGCCTGGTCGAGGCCGGTGCGCGAATCGGGGAGATGTTGCGGCGCCGTCACAGCGGATCGACCGCGCCACCGATACGCCTACTGCCCACACTCGTCGATCACCGCAGCATAGTTGAACGAGCGGTCGAAGGGCGAGAAGCCGACATCTTCATCGGTCTCGAGGATTGTGAACTACGGCCACTGGCAATCGATTTCGCTCAGCAGCTGCACCTTCTGATTCTCGGGGATAGCGAATGCGGAAAGACAGCCGCATTGCGCGCCATTTGCCGCGAGCTCTTGCGGACCACGACTGCGGCCCAGTCCCAATTATTCATCGTCGATTTCCGACGCTCGCTTTTCGGCGTCGTCGAGCCCGAGTCCGAACATCTTGGCGGATACCTCGTCTCGGCGGATGCGGTTGACGCGGCCTTACCGCGTCTTGTCGAACGGCTGCGCGGAAGGGTGCCGCCTTCGAACGTTACGTCCGCGCAATTGCGCACCCGGTCCTGGTGGTCGGGGCCCGAGATATACGTCGTGATCGACGATTACGACCTGGTTGCCTCCGATCGGAGCAATCCGCTGATACCGCTGTTGGAATTTCTGCCGCAAGCTAAAGACCTGGGGCTGCACTTAGTGGTGGCACGGCGCAGCGGTAGTGCCGCTCGTGCCCTATTCGAGCCCCTTCTCACCGGGTTGCGAGATGCCGGCTGTATGGCATTGATGATGAGCGGAAGCCCGGACGAGGGCCCATTGATTGGGTCGGTGCGCCAGTCGCCCATGCCGCCTGGCCGTGGCACGCTGATCACTCGTCAAGGCAACTCGCAGTTGGTGCAGGTCGCCTGGAGCCCGCCGCCGTGATCGCGCACGTACTCGAGGTCGGTCCAAACGTGATTCGCCAATTATGTTGCGATGGTGACGCAGTCGCTGACAACGAGATGGTAAGGATTGCGTTCGACAGCATCGACGATCCGGTAACCCTGGTCGACCTACGTCCGGTCCCTATCGACTCGCTGTGGCGGACGGTGCTGGGGTCGCTGGACTGCGGGAGCCCTGAACGTGCGATCGTCGTCCACCCGTCGTGGTGGGCGCCGAGGCGCGTCGATGTGGTCAGCACGGCGGCGCGGGTCCTCGCCGGCGAGGTTGTGATGCGACCGCGATCATGGTTGCTGACCCAGGCATCCCCGCTCGAATCCCAGCACCTGACCGTGGTTGTAGAGATCGCTGACTGCTTCGTGGTGATCACCGGTGCGGCGGTGATCGCCGAAACCCGCCGCGGAGAACCGCAGTGTGTCGCTGAGGCGGTCGTGCGTTCCATCCGCGAGATGAGGTCGGACCCGACCGCCGTCGTCGTGATTGACACGCCCAGCACGGTAACCGGGGCTGGCGCGCTGGGGGCGATGATCGCTGAAGGCATGCGCGCCAGCGGCGGGATAACCGCGGTGCAAGTCGATGACGCCCTGTTCAAAAGTTATGCCGCAGAGATCTTTCAGCGTGAAGACAGTCCTTCCGAGTCGCGCTACACCGAAGTTGCGGGTCGGGGTTATACCCGTCACTGGGGGCTGGTGCTGGTTGTACTGCTGATCATCGGAGTGCTCGGGGCGCTCGCGTCGGCCCGTCGCAGCGCACCCGCGGGCAGTGACGTTCCGACAACGTTTCTGGTGGAAGGTCGCGTCGCGCTTGAGGTTCCGGCGGAATGGCCGACGCAGCGGATCGTAGCCGGGCCCGGTTCGGCGCGCGTGCAGGTCACGTCGCCGTCGGATCCCGAGGTGGCGCTGCACGTGACGCAATCGCGGGTTGCCATTGCAACTCTGAGCGCCACCGCCGAGTCGCTGAAGCATGCGATTGACGCCGAGCCAACCGGCGTATTCGTTGACTTCAACCCGGCCGGCAATAGCGCCGGCCGCGCTGCGGTGACCTATCGGGAGGTCCGGTCTGGCCACGACATCCGATGGACCGTGCTGGTCGACAAGGCCGTCCGGATCAGCATCGGATGTCAAAGCCGCCACGGACCCGACGATGCGATGCGGCAGGTATGCGATCTGGCGGTGCGGTCGGCTCGGGCATTGAGCTGAGTTATACGCCTGCCGAACGGCGGGAACCGGAACAGATGCGCAGGCGTCCTACATGTCGTTGGCGCGGTTAGGTCTGCGACGGTTGGGCAAAGGGGAAAAGGTGAATACATCCGCAGGTGGCAACACGCTCAGCACCGATTTTGATCTGATGCGCTCGGTTGCAGCGGCGATCGACACCCGTAATGAGGAGATCCGAACGACGCTGCAGGCATTCATCGGTCGTATGAGCAGTGTGCCGTCGTCGGTATGGGGTGGCGCGGCGGCAGCGCGCTTCAAGGACGTGGTGCATCGGTGGAATGCGGAGTCGATGAAACTTCACCATGCGCTCCACAGCATCGCGGACACCATTCGTTACAACGAAGCCGCACTGCGGGAGGCGGCCGACAACCATGCGCACCACATCGGCAGCGCCGGCGGGAATTTGTGAGGCCGCCAGCAATGGACCCGCGGCTGTCCTACAACTTCGAAGAGATCGAATGCTCGGTCCGCCAGGAGATCCACACCACTTCCGCCCGCTTCAACGCAGCATTGCAGGAGTTGAAGTCTCACGTTGCGCCGCTGCAGGAACTGTGGACCCGCGAAGCCGCCACCGCTTATGGGGTCGAGCAGCTGAAGTGGCATCAGGCGGCCATCGCCCTCAACGAGATTCTGGTCGACCTGGGAAACGCGGTGCGTGACGGCGCCGAGGATGTCGCGGCTGCCGATCACAGAGCCGCCGGCGTATGGGCACGGTAGCGGCGACACGTGCATGAGGACTCTGCGCGGTCCCGACGGAGGGGAGAGCCCGCGGGACCGCGCAGTTCAACGAAACCTGGTGGAAGTCAGGCCGCCCAACCAGCCCGGTGGTGGGTCGGTTTGAACAGAGGAAACGCGGTACCTGCAGCTAGCGCCAAACCGGTCAGACTCAATCCACCAGACACCAGCACAGTGGTTGCCAACCCTGCGATTCCTAGTTTCATGAACCTCAACGTGTTCGCGCGTTAGCTGGTAAAACCCGGGAATCGCAGAATTTGGTCAATAGTTCAGTCCATTCGCTGGCGCTTGGCCGAGGCCGGCAATTCACCGTGGCTCGCGCGGGCCGTCGATAGAGCTACGCGGCGCTGGGACCCAGCCATGGCGCGTGCGCTGAAGTCTTTTCACGCTGACCGGCCAATGTCGGGCGTAGATGCGTCACGGTGGCCAACTCGGCGTCGCTTCTCTCCGTGCGATGCTGCACCTTGCGGTAGGCCCACCAGGCCGCAGCCACGGCCACGGTCGCGAGAGCCAACAGGATTAGCGGGTCCACGAACACGACCAGCAAGACAATGCCGACGAAGATCCAGAGCGCCTCACCGCGCCAGTTCCACAGCGTCTCGGCGATTGAGCGATCGCGCTGCCCGGTGGTGGTCTGCAGCATATTGGCCTCCCAAGATTTAGGGTCACTGTGGTTTTTTAGTAGCCTTCCGCGGCAACGCCTGAGCGATGGAAAGGCTGCCCGATCTGCGGTGATGGTGAGCCATTTCACTGAAGGGGTGTCCGGTTTTCGTCGGGTGACCACCGCCAGCCGGGCATTCGGTGTGGCCAAAGCGGCGTTTTGACCTGCGTGGATGACCGCCGGTAAGCTGCACCGTTGGCGTGCGGTACGCCGGGGACTCGGGTCAACGTCGGTCGCCGAGATCAATCCCTTGCCGCGGACGCCTGACCGGCACCCGGGTCACACCGGGATCCAACCCGAGAGAAAAGGTAAGCGCTGTGCCTACATACACGCCGAAGGCGGGTGACACCACGCGGTCGTGGTACGTCATCGACGCCACGGACGTGGTGCTCGGCCGCCTTGCCGTCGCGGCAGCCAACCTGCTGCGCGGCAAGCACAAGCCGACATTCACCCCCA
>Ga0209040_10002235_pt1 | contig 15269 bp, 16 predicted proteins | sample BogFormECP12_OM3_FD_188240 | JGI IMG/M metagenome (GOLD analysis project Ga0209040, IMG submission 188240) | Bog forest soil microbial communities from Calvert Island, British Columbia, Canada - ECP12_OM3 (SPAdes) (version 2) | ecosystem: Environmental > Aquatic > Freshwater > Wetlands > Bog ...
CTCGCGAATCTCGATGCCCAAGGCTCCCTGTCCCGCAGCCGGACACATAAACTCTGCCGGCAGGTACTCTTTCACCAGTTGCGTTCTGCCCAAACGTGTCAGTCCGGCAGCAGCCAAAATGATGGCGTCATACTCGCCCTCTTCGAGTTTACGGACGCGGGTGTCCACGTTGCCACGAAGCGGATGCACCACCAGATCGGAACGGAATGACTTCAACTGCGCCTGCCGCCGCAAGCTGCTGGTTCCCACCTTGGCGCCTTTGGGCAGCGCATCGAGACAATCGTAGTGGACCGACAGAAGCACGTCGAGGGGATTCACGCGCTCGGTGATAGCCACGAGTTCGAATCCCTGCGGGAGGTCAGTCGGCAGGTCTTTCAAGCTATGCACCGCGAGATCGACGCGTCCCTCCGCCAGCGCATCCTCGATTTCCTTAGTGAACCTGCCCTTGGTGCCGACCTGAGCAAGAGCGATGTCAAGGATCTTGTCGCCAGTGGTCTTGATGAGTTCCAGTTCGACCTGGTGGCCACGTTCGCGCAGCAGCGATGAGATGTGGTTGGCCTGCCAGAGGGCCAGTTGCGATCCGCGGGAGCCTATTCTCAGCCGCGCCATCAGCGTCGCTCTCCAGTTTTGCCGCTGTATGCCGCCGCTTCTTCATCGGCGTCGACCTTTCGCGCATCACGCAGATTGAAGAGCTTGCGGACCAGATCGATGACTGTCGTGGACTCAGACGATTCGCGCGCCGCGCTCTTAAGAGTGGTAATAGGTGTATGCATGATTTTGTTGATGATACCGCGTGAGAGCGCTTCGACTGCTAACTCCTGCTCCGGCGTCAGTGTGCCCAGGCGACCACGTACGCGATCGATTTCCGCCTGACGAACCGTCTCCAGATGCTCCTGTAGCGACACGATCGTCGGAACGACGTCGAGCGTTTGCAGCCGCGCCAGAAACTTGTCAACCTCGAGTTGCACGATGGCCTCGGCACGGTCGGCTTCGACGCGCCGGTCGGAGATATGCGAGGCCACGACCTGTTGCAGATCGTCGATGTCGTACACGAAGATGCCGTCCAGCTTGTTCATCTCCGGATCGACGTCGCGGGGCACCGCAATGTCGATGAAAAACATCGGACGGTTGCGGCGGCGGCTCAAAAACTTCTCGCCGTGTTCCCGGCGAAAGATGGTGTGCGGCGCTCCCGTGGAAGTGATGACGATGTCGGCGCGATCGACGGTGTCGTAAAGCTGATCGAAGAGGATGGCTTCGCCGTTGAACTTTTTGGCCAGCGCCGAGGCGCGCTCGTGGGTACGGTTGCCGACGTAGATCTTATTAGCGCCATGCGCCAGCAGGTGCCGGGCGGCGAGTTCGCACATCTTGCCGGCACCAACCAGGTAAACGCTCTTGCCTTCCAGATTGCCAAAGATTTTCTTGGCGAGATCCACCGCTACCGAAGCGATGGAGACCGCAGACATGGCGATGGCGGTCTCGGTCCGCACGCGCTTGGCCACCGCAAAGGCGCGTGAGTACAGTGCATCGAGTTGCGAGTTGACGGCGCCGACAGCGCGAGCGGTGGCGTAGGCTTCCTTCACCTGACCCAGGATCTGCGGCTCGCCTACCACCATCGAGTCCAAACTCGAGGTCACCCGGAAAATATGGCGGATCGCGTCGCGCTCCCGGTATTCGTAGAGATATTTGCGATACGGCTGGGGATCGAAACCGTATAACTTCTGCATGCAGCCCTGGATGTCCGCGTTACTTCCGTTGGCGCGAGCAATCAGTTCAACCCGGTTGCAGGTGGAAACAATCATCGCCTCCTCGATGCCGGGTTGAGACGCCAAGCACCTCACCGCTTCCGGCAGCCGTGCTTCGGGAATGGCGAACTGCTCGCGCACTTCCACGGGCGCGGTCTGGTGGTTCACGCCGATGACAATCAGATTCATAAGGGCGGGAACCTGTGCACCCGGCTGAGACTGTTGGCGGCCCATACACCCAACGCGATGACAAATGCGAAGGTTGCGAGCAGCGCAGCGCGACGGCCACGCCAGCCTGAATTCCACCGCGTGTACAGCAGCAGCATGTACACGATCCACATGATGAACGACAACAGAATCTTGGGATCAGTGAAGAAAAACGGGCCGTACTTCTCGATCGCCAGCACGGAGCCGGCGATGAGTCCGAATGTCATGAACGGGAAGCCGAAGAGCAGTGAGTTATAGCCGATGTCGTCGATGGTCTGCAGTGACGGCAGCTTCGACAGCAATCCATCGGCACTCTTGGCCTTCAACGCCCGTTCCTGCATCAAGTACAGCAGGCTCGCACCGAAGCTCAGAAAAAGCCCGGCATAGCCGGTGAAGATCATGACCACGTGGACGAAGATCCAGCTGCTGCGCAGGGCCGGTGATGCAAATGTCACAGGCTTTTGCCCGACGGCCGACGCGAAGGTCAACACGAATACGATGGGAAAAATGACGATGCCCAATGAGGTGGAGCGATAGCCAACGAAGAAAATGAAGAACACTACCATGGCGACAAAAGCCAGAAGTGACTCGGAGTAGTTAATGGAGGCCCAGGAGAGATGTCCGATCAGGACGGTGTATTCGACCAGGGAAACGAAATGAAAGATGAGCCCGAATCCGACGGCAGGCTCTACGACCTTGGCCAGCAAATCGCCTTTCCTGCCCAGCAAAAGGAGGGAGTAGACCAGCCCGACCGCATAAAAAGCCACCGCAACTCGGAGCCAAACTAAAGGCATAAACCCCACAGACCCGACAGGATAGGTCGCGTTTCGTTGATGTCATACCAGTATAAACACGGGAGGGGTCGAGCCGAGTATGCTTGTCACGCGCGGGTGCGATTTGCGTCACAAAAGATTCGGCATGTCTCCAAGGCGGCTTCAGCTGGGATAGTGGAAGGTTACGATGTGCTGCGAGGCTATGGTCACGCCATCTTTTGACGCCGGCCGGAAGTGCCATTGGCGCAGCGTGGCCAGCACCCGTTCTTCGACACCGTAGCCGATTCCCCGGAGTAGCTTGGTTTCGACCACGTTTCCCTGTTCATCAATGGTGACCTCGACAATGACGTCACCCTGCACGCCGGGTGGCAAATCAGCGCGCGAGATCGCCGGATCGGGAAACACTTGCGGCAGCGCGGGAACGACCTCGTGCCCGGTTAGCGGGGCTCCCGGAACGCGCGTGCCGTAAAGCGAACCGCCGCGGTCGGTCGCGTCAGGCTTGGCACTTTCCGTGGCAATCTCGTTCTCCTGAACCACCGCCAACGGCTGTGCGATACTTTCTGGCTTTCGCACCGAAGCGCGCAGTTCGAGGCTTGGCTTCGCAGGAGCGGCCGTGGCTCTTTCGGCTCCGGTGGGAGCAAGGTAGATCACGCTGCCCGAGGACCCAGGCGCGCCCAGGGCAACGTCCGACGGCATTATGAAGACGGGGCGCGAGTGGTGAAGAAGTGCAAGCAGGACCAACCCATGCGCCGCAAACGACACGACCAGGGAGAGGTCCCATCGCTTGCGTCCTGGCCTTTGCGGCTGTGTGAACACGTGCTAATTCCCCACCCTGCAGAGTGAATCGTTCCCAGATCGTCCAGAGCATCTGGTATTGACTCAAGATTTTATACGAGGTGAGCGCGGTACATAGAAATTCAATAGACACGCCCGCTCTTTGAACAGAGCCGGAAGTGGCGTACGCCGCTGCAGCAGCGCTGCACAGGCTTCGAAAGAAGCCAGGAAAGCAGATTCCTCGCGGACTAAAGTCTGTGAGGAAAATCAAAAATAAAGGCCTACCCGCTGGCCTAAAGGCCAGCACTCCCACCGATTCGGTCTCTTCCGCAGCCTGCGACGCTGTGCCCTTTCAACACCGGTGACAGCAACGCTGCGGTTGCGGCGACAAAGCACCCCGCTGTTAATCAATGCCCACAGATTCAAGAAACGCCGACAGCGCCTCAGCATCGATGGTCAGCCGGCGACCGTCGCGGAGCATGTCGGTGATTTCGTCGAAGGCCTGCATGAGCCGCAGCTTGACCGCGGCGTATTGTTCCGGCTCGCTGAGCGACCGTCCGTGGTTGGCGGCATAGTCCTCTAGTGCTCGCGGAGGAAGAAATACACTCACGGCACAGGTGGTCTTGCGGTTGGAGCTGATGTCGAAGATGAATTCGGTCGCGGGGGCCAGGGGATCGTCTACGAGCGCCGGGCGCTTGCCGACGAAATAGTAATCGTAAACATAACCGGTCTGAGCAGTATAGGTTTTAAGTCGGCGGACGGTCATAGTGGACTATTCAAGGACATTTTAGTCCGCAGGTGCCGCCGTTGACCGCTGGAACTTGAGTTCCCTACCTCTCGGTCGGCCGTTCACGCAGCCGCGCGGCTGCCGCTTCCGGACTCACAGGCGACGAATAGACTTCTTTGAATGTGTACGATTTCGCCTTGGGGCCAAGGATGGGAAGTATTTCGATATGCCAGTGGTAGTCGTCTTCAATGGTCTTCCAATAGCCCAGGGTCTCGGACTTGTGCCGGGTGTTGGGCGAGGTGTGCAGCACCATATGGAATCCGTCGGCGATGGTACGAATGCGGTAGAGGGTGCGGCGCAGCAGTACCGCCAAGTCTCGCAGCGCCCCGGATTTTGTGGCGAGACGCTCGAAATAAGCTTCGTGGAAACGCGGCGCGACCCACGTCTCATAGGGAGTGCGCGATGCATAGGGACAGGTGGCAAGGTAGTCTCCTCGGACCTCGATTACCCGCTTTTCCTGCTTCTGCTCTTGGGCGAAGATATCGCAGAAGACGCAGCGCTCTTTTAGTCTGTAGTGCTCGCGCGCTGAACGCAGCTCGTACAACACACGTCTCGGAACAAATGTGGAGGCCACGACCTCCGAGGTGGGATGGTCGAATTCCTGTCCGGAATTGCCGCCGAAATTCTTGATGACACTTACGTACTTGAATCGGCCATCCTTCTTAAGGTCGTGGATGCGTTGGGCGCAGAGTGCCAGGTACTCTTCGATCTCGCGATCGTCGGCGTTCCACAGCTGGCGATCGTGGCGGGCGTTTTCGATGATGACCTCGTGAGCGCCAACCGGCTGCATAGTGTCATACAAGCCGTTGCCGGCGCGGCCCGGCTCGCCCTCAACCCGGTAGATGGGATGGGGATGCACCACCGCGCGCGCCGACCACGGGTTGCCGTTCACGGTCGGCATGGAGGCGACGACTTGCAACTGCTGGCCCGATTCGGGGCAGAAGGGGCAGAGATAATCGCTGCCGTGGTCGTTCTCCGGCTCGTCGCCGGTGATGACCCACGACCGCGTGATTGGGTCCTTGCGGAGTTCCATCGTAATTGTTACTTTACGTTGCTGGATGCTGCATGAGCAATTCGCTTTTTTCGCTAGAGGAAGGATTCGGTTTTCGCGGACTTCCAAGGTGTCTCAACCGTCACACCAACACTCAGCAATCCGCCGGCGGAAATTTGTCCCTTGATAGAATGGAGACGTGAAGCGTCCCATCCGGCTCATCGCCATCGACATCGATGGCACTCTGCTGAATTCCAAAGTCGAGCTTTCGCAAACCAATCGTGAAGCACTGTGCCGCGCCCATGGGGCCGGCATCGAGATTCTGCTGGGCACGGGGCGGCGCCACGACTTTGCGTTGCCGATCGCCCGGTCGCTCGGCTTCGACCTGTGGCTGATGAGCTCCAATGGCGCCATCACCCGCTCCACGCTGGGGGAGACGTTTCATCGTGACTTGCTGCCGAAAGAGGCGGCCATCAAGCTGGCGCATTCGATGCGGAAATACCGCAACTACATGGTGCTGACGTTTGACCGTTCCGGCATGGGCGCCATCGTGTGCGAAAACCACGACCAGCTCTATGGCGTTATTCAACGCTGGATGGAAAAGAACGCATCCTTTATCCAGTATGTCAGCCCGATTGAGGATGCCCTGATCGAGGACCCGATCCAGGCCATGTTCTGTGGGCCCGTCGAACTGATGGACCGCGCGCAGGAAGACCTGTCCGTCTGCGGATTCAGCCGCGATTTCACCGCCCTGCGCACCCAATACGACTTCCGAGACCTCTGCATCGTGGACATCCTCAACGCCGGATGCTCGAAAGGACATGCGCTGGAGCGTTGGGCCAATCATCGTGGCATCGATCGCAGCGAGGTCATGGCTATTGGCGACAACTACAACGACATCGACATGTTGACCTTTGCCGGCCATCCGGTGATCATGGGAAACGCGTCCGACGATCTCAAGCAGAATGGTTGGACGGTAACGCTCCACCATGATGAGCACGGTGTGGCCGCCACCATCGACCAGGTGTTGGAGTCGAATGCGGCGATCCTGCATGCGTAGAGTCCTTCAGATCGGTTGGCTTATCGTCCTCGCCGCTACGCAGCTACCTGCGGCCGAGATGGCGAACCTGCGCAACGGCTTCAGCATTCGCCACGAACATCATGAGGCGATGGGCGAGACTACGCGCTTGTATCTGGGCAATGACGCGAGCAGCAGCTACGTCGATGTCGCCACGTCGCAGATCGAGAGCCTCGAGCCTGCTCCACCGGAGCCGAAATTAGCCAGTGCTCAAATGTCCACAATCCAGGATCTGAATGGGATCATCAACTCCGCCAGTTCCCGCAACCAGATCGATGCCGACTTCATTGCCAGCGTCATTCGCGCGGAGAGCGCCAACAATCCTCGCGCCGTCTCGCCGAAGGGTGCGCAGGGTTTGATGCAGCTCATGCCAGGAACCGCCAGCACCCTTGGGGTCAAGGACAGCTTTGACCCAGCGGAGAACGTTGATGGCGGGGTTCGCTTTCTGCGTGAGTTGCTCCTACGCTACAACGGGGATGCCGCCAAGGCGCTGGCCGCCTATAACGCCGGCCCGCAGCGGGTGCAGCAGTACAACGGCGTACCCCCGTTCCGGGAGACGCACGCCTATGTCGCGCGTGTCATCACCGATTACAACCGAAAGAAGCTGGCGGAAATGCGCCGCCAACAGCAGATGAAGGCGTTATCACAAGAGGCATCCAACCATCACCGGGCTGCCGGGAGCAGTGCAAAGGCCGAAACGGAATCAGCGAACGGTGACGCGAATCAGGACAGCTACTAATCGCGTTTGACCCATCTCCCCGCGTCGTTTACCTTTTGATTTCGTGCACTCACAGCGGGCGCTCCATCGCGAGCCTGCCGATTTTCGCTCATGAACAAGAAGCACATCGTCGCAACGGCAACCGTTCTGGCAGTCCTCTGCCTGTTGATCTACCTGCAGGTGCACACCTGGAAGAAGTTCGACTGGGCGACCTTCTGGAACAACACCAGTCACGTTAACTGGGAGTTTGTGGTGCTCGCCACTGCGATTACTTATTACACCTATGTGTTGCGCGCAACGCGCTGGCGCATCTATCTGAAGCCGATGTGTTCGACGACCACTGCACGCCTTCTCGGCCCGCAGTTCATCGGCTTCACGGGACTGGCGCTACTGGGACGCCCGGGTGAAATGATCCGCCCCTACCTGATCGCACGTAAGGAGAACCTGACGTTTTCTTCGCAGGTGGCAGTCTGGCTGGTGGAGCGCATTTTCGATATGGCGGCGGTTGCAGCGATGTTTGTGGTTGCAGGATTCGTGGGTGATCCCCTGTGGAACACGCTGCCCAATCGCAATCTGGCATCCGAGGTACGCTGGTCGGCGGGATTGTTCCTGTGCGGCATCCTGGTGTTGGCTGCTGTGGCCGTGGTACTTCGCAGGTCAGGCTACGCCATCGCCGCATATCTGGAAAAGCGCTTCGAAGGCCACAGTCACAAGTTTGTTCACGGCCTCGACTCCAAGATCGTGTCGTTCACCGATGGACTTCAGGTCATCAGCGATACCTCATCATTCCTGCAGTTGTTTGGTTTGTCAGTGGCGATGTGGGCGCTGATTGCAGTGGCTTATTGGCTCCTGGCCCACGCTTACGGAGGCGAGCTTTCCCAGCTTGGGGCCGCCAGCATCATGCTGCTCATGGTCTCCGCGATGTTCGGTTCTTTGATCCAGCTTCCCGGTGTGGGCGGCGGATCGCAGCTCGCTACCATTGCCGTGATGAACAAGGTCTTTGGGGTCGACAACGAAGTCGCGGTCAGTTGCGGCATGCTGATCTGGGCCAGTACGTTCATGTCGGTGATTCCCTTGGGGCTTCTCCTGGCACGCCGCGAACACCTCTCGCTGCGGGCGGTGGCGGCGGACGAAGAAAAAGCGGAGGCCGCGCTGGCGGAGTAGAACCCTTCCCTGCGCAGCCCGCTTCACGGCATTCGGCCGGTTTTTCCCCTGATACAATCGGTATACGGGCGCACTCGGCCCGCCTTTTCAATCATCCATGAAGTGCCCGTTCTGCGGCTTTGAAAACGACAAGGTGGTCGATTCGCGCGAAAGTAAGGAAGGCGAATCCATCCGCCGGCGGCGCGAGTGCCTGAAGTGCGAGAAGCGCTTCACCACCTATGAGCGGATCGACGAGATCCCCTACATGGTGATCAAGAAAGACGGCCGCCGGGAGAAGTTCGAACGCCAAAAGGTCCTGAACGGACTGCTGCGGGCTTGCGAGAAGCGACCGGTGTCGATGGGCAAACTGGAGCAGATCGTGAACGACGCCGAAGGACTGGTCGTCGATTCCCCCGAGCGGGAGCGCAAGGCCAGCGAAATCGGCGAGCTGATCATGAACCGCTTGAAGCACATTGACAAGGTCGCTTATGTCCGCTTCGCTTCGGTGTACCTCGATTTCAAGGACGTCCGCGAGTTCATGGAAGAGTTGAAGGAATTGCTGGATACGAAAGAAAGTGCTGGTTCTAAATCCAAGGTTGTCGGATAGCCGGCAGGTACACGAAAGCACATGGCGCACACGGTCACCTTAATCCCCGGCGATGGCATTGGACCCGAGGTCGTGAAAGCGACGGTTCGGATTCTGGAAGCGACTGGCATCAAGTTTGAATGGGAGAGTTTTGCCGCGGGAGCGGAAGCTTATGCGAAGTACCACGAGTACATCCCCCAGGAGCTGACGCGGTCGATTGAGCGCACGCACATTGGCCTGAAGGGCCCGGTCACCACTCCGGTCGGAGGCGGCTTTTCCAGTATCAACGTGGCGTTGCGCAAGCAGTTTGAACTGTTTGCCAACTTCCGCCCCATCATTAATCTGCCCGGGGTACCAACCAAGTATCCCGATGTCAATCTTATCGTGGTCCGCGAGAATACCGAGGGACTGTACTCCGGCATTGAGCATGAGGTCGTGCCAGGTGTCGTCGAGAGCCTGAAGATCATTACCGAAAAGGCTTCCACGCGCATTGCCCGCTTCGCCTTCGAGTACGCGCGTAAGTTCAAGCGCAAGAAAATCCACGCCATTCACAAAGCCAACATCATGAAGATGTCGGACGGGCTCTTCATCCGCTGCTCGCGCAACATCTCGAAGGAGTATCCCGAGATCACGTACGGCGAGCACATCGTGGACAACACGTGCATGCAACTGGTGATGAATCCCTACCAATACGATGTGCTGCTGCTGGAGAACCTGTACGGAGACATCATCTCGGATTTGTGCGCGGCGTTTGTTGGAGGACTTGGCCTGGTGGCGGGAGCGAACTTCGGCACCGCGTGCGCCATATTCGAAGCGGTCCACGGCTCGGCGCCCGACATTGCAGGCAAGGACATGGCCAACCCCACCGCTGTTGTTCGCTCGGCGGTGCTGATGCTTCACCATTTAGGCGAGCACGATGCCGCGCTGCATATCAACGCGGCGCTGGCGCACGTGTACACCGAAAAGAAGCACGTGACGAGAGATGTGGGCGGAACCGCCGGAACAACGGAGTTTGCGGACGCTGTGATCGAGGCGCTGCGTACGATTCCGGTGCCGACGCCGGTGGCGCGGGAAGTAGAACTGTAAGGCTAGCCGTTTTTTGCGGTGACCAGCAAGGATGGCAGTTTTACCTTCAAGGGCTTCCGCCGGGGTGTACACCATCGCGGCGGTGCACCAGAAATTCGGGGAGAAAACTCCGTCGATTACCTCCGACGCCAGCGAGACAACTCCCGGCGTGCAATTCACATTCGATCAAGCAACGGTGCCGAATTGAGATGAATCTCCGGTCAAAATTGTTTCTCCGGTTTTCCTTGGGCCCGGTCCTCATCGCCGCCCTATTGTTCGTTTCAGCGGGATCGTTGAAGTTCTGGCAGGGCTGGACCTATATGGCCCTCGTTTCCATCCCCCTCATTGCATCCGTCGGCTATTTTTACAAGCACGACCCCAAGCTGATGGAACGCCGACTGCAAAGCAAAGAGACGGTCAGCGAACAGGAGCGGTTGATGCGATGGTGGAAGGCAGCATTCCTGCTGGCCTTTCTGCTGCCCGGCCTGGACTATCGTTTCGGCTGGTCGCGCACTCTCATCGGAGTAGTGCCTCCGTGGCTCATATTGTTTTCCGATGCCCTGGTTCTCTGTGGATTCCTGCTGGTGATCTGGGTCATGAAAGTCAACAGCTTCGCGGCGCGCACCATCCAAGTCGAACCCGGCCAGAAAGTGATTACAACCGGTCCGTATCACATGGTTCGCCACCCCATGTATTCGGCTGGCCTGATCATATCGTTCGCTACGCCCCTGGCACTGGGCTCATATATCGCGTGGCCTGTATTCGCGCTCCTGATTCCCTTTTATGTTTTCCGCCTGCTCAATGAGGAAAAAGTCCTACGGCAGGAGCTGCCCGGATATTCCGAATACTGCGCAAGGACCCACTTCCGGCTCGTGCCGTTTGTCTGGTAAGACTGCGCGTGTATCGCAGCGAATATATTGCCGAGCGGCGTTTGCTACAATAACGGCAAGAGCGCTCACTCGAGGATCGGCGTTTCTTTCGCTGCAATTGAACCGTTTTCCGTCTCCTAACTTGGCTCGGAAGCTATGGCAAGGCCTTCGCTGACTGGCGCGGCCGCATCGTTGAATAGGAGCTTGTTCTGACCTCACGCACCATTCCTTACAACCAGGCGTATCACCGCTTTGCGGTGTTTCTCGCCGGCACGACGCTGCTGCTGATTGTGCTCGGCGCCCTGGTTACAAGTAACGACGCTGGCTTGTCCGTCCCGGACTGGCCGACTTCGTTCGGTTCGCTGTACAAGATTCCGCCCATGGTTGGCGGCGTGAAATATGAGCACGGCCACCGCATGTTCGCCGAGTTCGTCGGCCTGCTGATCGTCGTGATGGCGGTGTGGACGCAGCGGGTCGAGCAGCGCAGGTGGATGAAGGTGCTAGGATGGATCGCGCTGGCGGCGGTCGTGGGACAGGGAGTGCTGGGTGGAGTCACCGTTCTCTTTTACTTGCCGTGGGCGATCTCTACGGCGCATGCCACGCTGGCGCAGACCATCTTTTGTGTTGTCACGGCGATGGCGTTATTCACGAGCTGTGGCTGGCTGCAGGATGCTGAGCCAGTCGCAGAACACGGGTTAACGCCAGGGACGCCAACACTGACGGCAATAACCGCGGCATGCGTCTGGGTGCAGTTGATTCTGGGCGCTGCGTTCCGGCACACCGGCATCAAATTGCTGCCGCATCTCATCGGAGCGTGCATTGTCGTTGCGCTGCTCTGCTGGACGGTTGTCCGGGTACTGATGCATTACGGCAACCTGCCTGAGTTGCGCCGGCCTGCACAACTTCTGCTGGCACTGTTGATGGTCCAGCTTGGTCTGGGATTCGCCTCATACCTTGCGCGGCTGCAATGGATCCAGAACGCACCGCAGCCGACCACGGGCATCGTGATCAGCACCGTCTCGCATGTAGCAGGGGGAGCGCTGCTGCTGGCGACCAGCGTGATTCTGGCCATTCAGACCCGGCGCATGATCACCGTGCATGCGCCAGAATCCGCCATGACCACCTCGTCCCGGAAGGCTGTCACCGCATGAGCACTGCAACCCAGCCCTTGGCTGTTCCGCGCATCGGCTTCACCGCGTTGGCCCGCGATTATTCCGTGCTGCTCAAGGCGCGCGTGACCAGCCTGCTCATCTTGACCGCATGGTGCGGCGCTTACTTCGCCGCCGCCAAGTCGGGGACCTCTTCCCTTTCCTGGACGGTCTTCAATGCTTTGCTCGGCATCGGCCTGGTTAGCGCGGGCACCGCCGCCATCAACGAAGTGATGGAGCGCGATCTGGATGCGAGGATGCGCCGCACAGCGATGCGCCCGTTGGTCACCAAGAGCCTCGGCTTGGTGCACGCGTCGGTGATCGCGTTCGGCATGACCATCGGCGGCGTGGCCTACCTGTGGCTGACCACCAATTGGCAGACCGCGCTGCTGACCGGATTGACCTCGGCAAGCTATCTCCTTGTTTACACGCCGATGAAGCAGGTGCATCCCATCTGCACGTTTCTCGGCGCGTTTCCGGGCGCCATGCCTCCGCTGCTGGGATGGGTGGCGATTCGCGGACGCATCGATCCCGAAGCGATGGTGTTGTTCGCCATCATGTTCTTCTGGCAGTTTCCCCACTTCCACTCGATCGCGTGGCTATACCGCGAGGACTATGAGAACGCAGGCGTGCGCATGCTGCCGGTGGTGGAGAGCGATGGCCGTTCGACCATTCGGGCGATTCTGTTGTACTCGGTGGCGCTGATACCGGTGACCCTGGCTCCCACGGTGATGGGCATGACCGGCTGGACGTACTTTGCCGGCGCGCTGCTGCTGGGTGGCGGACTGCTGTGGTTCAGCCTGCGCATGTGGACCATGAAGCTCGCGCCGGTTGCTCCCAGTTCAAAATTACGCGCGCGACATTTGCTGCAAGCCACGGTGATCTACCTGCCGCTGCTGTTTGCCCTGATGATGCTCAATCGCGCGGCATAGCTCTGTTGTGGTCTAATGTTGAAAATGACATGGAGGGCCGCATGAGGAAGAAGAGTAAGCTAGAGACCGCGAAGTTTCTGGCAAAGGCGCATTCTGATGTTGAGCCGAATCTCAAGAGGGTTTATTTGATAGAGCCAATTGATGACGAGAATCCAGACGATCCAATCAAGCTCCTAGAAGTGGTCGAAGGAACGATTGAACGAGGTATCGAGCCAATCGCGTTCACTGCCGATCCAGCGCGGGGTATCGAATACCCCTCAGTTATCGTCGAGATATCGCCAACTGAATACCAAACGATCCCGCGAAACCGCAAACTCGGATACGACGGTTGGACCGTGGGCAGAGAACTGCTGGCCCGTTGAGGAAATGGGGGGTGCATTCGACCGACCAGGATTGGGCGAAAAGTTACGCTAGACAGGCGCTGTCTGACCTTAACGCTCGCGAGACCCTTGTTGCCGCGAAGGTCGAGAAGTGCCATCGACTTCATTTCCTCCAGATGGCAGCCGAAAAGGCATGCAAGGCTCATCTAATGAAAACCGTTGGTCACGATAAGGTCAGGAAAAGGCATGCTTACGTCAAGAAAACCCTTCCCACCATGGCTAGGCAGTTTTATGCGCTGAGCAACGCGAATCGTAAACCGGCTCGTCGGCAGTTCCAGGAGATAAAACATCTGGCGGGCGAGATCGAGGTGCTGGCCCCGGCATGTGACGGCGATGATCGCAGAGACAACAGCGAGTATCCATGGGAGGATGGGAAGGGAAATATCTGCACTCCGTGCGACTACAACTTTCCCAATATCGATGATGGAAGCAGAGCAATCATCCCCTTGATCAAGCTGATTCGTGAAGCTTGCGAATCGTACGCACGCTAATGTGAGAGCGGTCGCCTATCCGCCCACCTACATATTGCCCGTTCCTACGTGTTGAGATTTGGCGTAATACAATCATCTAGTGGCCTCCCACATGGCAACTTCTGAAACCATCCATCGGCCGGTAGCCACAAACTCTGGCGACACCGCGGCGGCGGTGATCCAAATCCAGGGTCTGCGTCACCAATACGGCGACCGCGTCGCGCTGGCGGGCGTGTCGTTCGACGTTCGTCCGGCAGAGATTTTTGGCCTACTGGGTCCCAACGGCAGTGGCAAAACTACGACGTTTCGCATCCTCTCCACGCTGATGGTTCCATCCGGCGGACGCGCGCTGATCATGGGACGTGATGTCGCGAAGGATCCTGGCGGAGTTCGCAACCAGATCGGCGTGGTCTTCCAGGAGCAGAGCATCGATGTGAAGCTCTCGGCGGAAGAGAACCTGATGCTTATCGGCCATGTATACGGATTGCACGGCGCGGCGCTGAAAGCGCGCGTTGCAGAGATGCTGGGACGCGTCGGCCTGGCCGATCGCGCGAAGGAAAAAGCGGAGGCATTTTCCGGCGGCATGAAACGCCGGCTGGAACTCGCCAAGGGACTGCTGCATCATCCTTCGGTGCTGCTGCTCGATGAGCCCACGACTGGGCTGGATCCGGGCGCCCGGCGCGACCTCTGGCAGTACCTGCAAATTCTGCGCGACGATGAAAACGTCTCCGTACTGGTCACCACACACTTGATGGAAGAAGCTGAGCGCTGCGATCGTCTGGCCATCTACGCCGAGGGCAATGTGGTGGCGCTGGGTACTCCGTCAGAGTTGAAGAGCGAAATCGGCGGAGACGTGATTTTGCTGGAGGCCAACGAGCCCGACGCACTCTCCCAGCACATTGAGCAACACTTCGGATTGCAGGCCACGGTGCTCGATAATCGGGTGCGGCTGGAGATTGAGAACGGCCACCGATTTGTGACCGACGTGGTGGAGGCGTTTCCGGGTGAGATTGAGGGCGTGTCGGTACACAAGCCGAGTTTGGAAGACGTGTTCATCCGGCGGACGGGGCATCGGTTCTGGACGGAGCAGGACGAGGAAACGAAGAATTGAACCACGGAGACACAGAGGACACGGAGACGGCGGGGTCTTGAAAAGCACCACGGTCGGCTTTGGTTTTTGAATCCTAATTCTCCGTGCCTCCGTGGTGAAAAAGTAATAATCTTATGGCTACTCGAACTGCATCATTACCCGCAACACTCGGTCCTCCGGCGAACGTCGGCATTGTCATGCCTTCGGTCGCACTGTGGTGGCGCGAGATCGTACGTTTCTACCGCCAGCGCAGCCGCGTGGTTGGCGTTATCGCTTCGCCGCTGCTTTTCTGGCTGGTGATCGGCTCGGGCTTCGGCACGTCCTTCCGCTCGAGCGGAGCCGGAGGCCAGAACTATCTCGGCTATTTCTTCCCCGGCGCGCTGATCATGATCGTGCTGTTCACCGCCATCTTCACCATGATGACGGTGATCGAAGACCGCAAGGAAGGCTTCCTGCTGTCGGTGCTGGTCGCGCCCGTCAGCCGCTCGGTGATCGTGCTGGGCAAGGTGCTGGGCG
>Ga0209040_10002236_pt1 | contig 15266 bp, 12 predicted proteins | sample BogFormECP12_OM3_FD_188240 | JGI IMG/M metagenome (GOLD analysis project Ga0209040, IMG submission 188240) | Bog forest soil microbial communities from Calvert Island, British Columbia, Canada - ECP12_OM3 (SPAdes) (version 2) | ecosystem: Environmental > Aquatic > Freshwater > Wetlands > Bog ...
GGGCCAGGCGGATGGCGTGCATGGTGGCTTCCGTGCCGCTGTTGCCGAATCGGCACATCTCAACTGGAAAGCGATTACAGATTTCTTCGGCAAGTTCCCATTCCATGTCGTGAGGCATGCCGAACATGGTGCCGGTGGAGAGCCGTTTTTCAACTGCCTTCATGACGGCGGGATGGCAGTGCCCGGCCATCAACGCGCCGAAGGTGAGGTTGTGGTCGATATATTCGTTGCCGTCAAGGTCGCGGAACTTGCTGCCGCTGGCTTCTTTTACGAAGATCGGCCAGGGATCGTAGTGGCGATAGTTGCTGGCCACGCCGAGCGGGATGCGTTTGAGATTTTTCTTGTGCGCTTCGGAGGATTTGGGCGTGCGGCGCTCGTAGGTTGCGAGCTCCTTCTGCAGATCGGGATACATCGGACTACTCCAGGATGACTCAAGCCGGCGGTTCTTGTGGCCGCGGGCCATTAGAATGCCGGGCGGTGGAACCGCCCGGGGTGGTCTCTCTAACATCTTACACGGGCAAGCTAAAAGTAGAACTTCAGGGCAAACTGCACATCGCGCGCTTCGCGCGCTTGTAGTACCTGGCCGAAGGTTGTATTGCTGAAGTTACCGTCGGGATTCACGAACTGAGTCTTGTTAAAGAGGTTAAAGATGTCGGCGCGGAACTGGAAATATCGGGTTTCGGAAAGCGAGATTCTCTTCGAGAAGGTCACATCCCACTGGTTCTCGCCGGGACCGCAGCAGATGGAGCGTGGGGTAGTGGCGAAGGTGCCGAGGGTGGGGTCGGAAAATTGAGCCGGATTCAAGTAGAAGTTGCCACTCTTCTTGGGGTCCAGGATCTGCAGATGGCCGCTTAACTGCGGCGCCCCGGCGCCGAGAAAGAACAGGCTGCTGATCAGTTCATTGTCGTCCTGGGTCTGAATACGGATCGGGAATCCACTCTGGAACTGAACGATTCCGGACATGGCCCAGTCATCCAAGAGCGTTTTCTTAAAGCCGCTATAGCGCGGAACCGGGAACTCCCAGTAATAGTTGATGACAAAGCGCTGCGCCGAGTTAAAGAGCGACAGGGCACGGCTGGCTTTGTAGTTGAAGGGGTTGACGGTTTCTTCAAAGCTGGAGGCCCAGTCCAGAGACTTACTGAACGTGTAGGCGGCTTGCATTTGCAGACCGTGGGAGAAGCGTTTTTCCAGACTGGCCTGGAAAGAATTGTAAGCAGAAGAAGCGATCGTGTCTTCGGCGAAGATGTTGGTGAAAACAGGGACGCCATCCACGGGACAACCAAGTCCAGTTAGAGGATTGCAGTTGGGCGACGAGTAGGGCCGCAAGCCGACGAGGTCAATGGCCGGATTGCCGGGGCCGACGGTCGGGGTTGGCCCGTATGGTAAGTGCAATGTGTAACCCGCCGGGATGCTATTCGCCGGCAAGAGGAACTGGTTGTCTTCAAGAAACGGGCCGCAGGCGGTGGCGGTGCTGAGGGCTGGATTACTCTGCGCGTAGAATTGGGAAATTGCATTAAGGTCCAAACAAGATTGTGGAATGGCCGGATCGATGTCATGAGAAGCCAGCAGGCGGTGCCCCTGGGACCCGACATAGCCAAGTTGCAGGACCAGGTCGCGAGCCAGTTCTCGTTGAATATTGAAATTGTATTGGGCCGAATACTGGGTGCGCATGTGGGGCTGGAAGTCACCGTAAAGCAACATGGGACGGAATGACGCCCAGTCCTGAGGGGTTCCGCGCGCGGGGCTGAGAATCCCGTTGAACGGGTTCGGGTTCGCGGTGCCCCCGCCTTGCGATATGAAGGGAGTGTTAAGAAAGGTTGCGGGCAGGAAGGTGCTGCCACCGAAGGGAGGCTCTGCGCCGAACTGTTCGAGCACCAACTGCTCCATTGGGTTGTAGAACATTCCCCAACCGGCGCGGATGCTGGTCTTGCCGTCCGTACCAAAGAGCTTGCTTAAGGGACCGTCGTGAACGTTGGGACTGTAGGCAATACCAATGCGGGGAGCGAAGGCTTTGTAGTAGGTCTGGGTTAGACCGGCGGGAACTCCTTTGTCTCCGGGAACAAGCAGCCCGGTCGGTTGGACGCCCGCCTCGGCGCAGGTACTGACTCCAAAGTTCGCTTGTTCGGCGGCGGTCAGAACGCAGGGATATACGGTTGAGTTCTGGCCGGGACGGAAGGTTTGCACATGGTGGAGCGCGTCGGCAAGGGGGGTGTCCAACTCCCAGCGGAGGCCATAGTTCAGAGTGAGGTTGGGTTTTATCTTCCAGCTGTCTTGGGCGAAAAGATAAAGACCCGTGCTGCGAATGTTCTCGCGCTGGGCCGATCCCTGAAGATAGCTGTCATCCAAACCAAGGAGATAGCCGGGATAGTTATCGTCGAACAGCACCGAATTTTCAGTTGAACTGTTGAAGGTAAACTGGCCGCTCACGTTGTAGTAAAGAGTCTGATCGAAGCGGGCACGGCGCACATCCGCACCAAATTTAAAGGTGTGACTTTTCCTGACCCAAGTCAGACCGTCGGTCCACATGAAGGAGTTTCCGACCTGGGGCAACTCGCCCTCCCAGCCGTTGCCGATGGCAAAGCCTCCGGAGACATCGATAAAGGGCACGCCGGTGTGGCCGGGAGGTAGACCGGTAGTGATGCCGAACTGAGGGCTCGTGCCGTAAGTTCCCTGAATCGAATTTGGCCCGACGCTGGAATCGGAAACTCCGTTAAAACAGACTGCCTGTGCGGCCGCCGAGGAACACGACGACTGAACCGAGCCGGTGTTTTCAGGGTGCTGGAAGGTCAACTGGCCTTCCCTCATATAAGTGAACCGGAATTCGTTGATCAGAGAATTGCTGATCGTCCAGGTATGGCTGGGATTGTATTGCTGGTAGCGGGAGCCCACCCTGGCGCCGAAGCCCGGAATATTGGCACCTGAAGCCTGGAAGTTGTAGAAGGGTTGAAAATTCGCATCGTCGGTGAAGTAGTAATAGAAGCTGAAATTTTGATGGTCATTGATGCGGTGGTCGAAGCGGACCGTGAACTGATCTTGCCGGTCCGAACTGGCGGGAACAGCCTGATAGGTGCCGTCCGGACGGTTAGCGCCGGGTACGAAGCGGAGCATATCGACCGCCACGGGATCCATACAAGGCGAAGGGATGACATTGGCGGGAAAGACACTCGTCCAGTCAATCACTCCCGTATTGGGATCGACAGGAAGATTTGAGATGCCCCCCTGCGGAAGACCGAGTGCGGTATCACAGCCCGGACGCCCATCGAGGGCTCCCGCGGTGGTGGCATCGGTAATGCCGCCGCCGAAAACAGACCCGCCGGAGAAATTTCCGGTGCGCTCTTGCGGCGTAGGCACGGCAACCGTTTGGCCGGAAATCCCCTGGCGAACGCGGCGACCTTCATACGAGAGGAAAAAGAATGTCCGATCCTTCTTAATGGGACCACCGAAGGTTCCACCGAACTGATTTTGATTTTCCTGCGGCTTGACGGTATTGAAATAGCCCTGCGCATTCAAGACTGTGTTGCGGAAATACTCATAGACGTCGCCATGCCACTGGTTGGTGCCTGATTTCGTAATCACGTTTACGACTGCGCCGGAGTTGCGGCCGTATTCCGCGTCGAAGGTGTTGCTGATGACGCGGAACTCTTCAATGGCGTCGGGAGTGGGCTGAATGGTGGGCAGGTTCACGAACTGATCGTTGGCGTCGCCGCCGTTGACGCTGAAGTTGTTGGCACGGCTGCGGCCACCGTTGACGGAGACTGCTCCGGCGTCGTCACTGCCGTAGAAAGTGCCACCGCTGGAGCCCAACTGAGACTGCACGCCGGGCTGTAATTGAAGGAATTGATAGGTATCGCGGGCATTCAACGGAAGTTCGTTGACCGAGCGATTGTTTACCACAGCGCCGAGCTGGGTGCTGGTGGTGTCGACGAGCGGCGCCTCGGAGGTTACGTCGACAATCTCTTGCGCGGCGCCGAGTTGCATGGTCATGTTGAGCGTGATGACCTGGTTGACGTCGAGCGAAATACTCTTGCGGACGTCCTTCTTAAACCCGGTCAATTCGTAGTTCAGAGTATAGGTTCCGACCGGAAGATCTGGAAACACATAATCGCCGCTTTCGGCGGTTGTGGCATCTCTCACGACTCCGGTGGCTTCGTTGATGGCGGTAACCTTCACGCCGCCCAAAACAGCGCCCGTAGGGTCAGCGACACGGCCAAGGATGCGGCCGCCAGTACCTTGAGCGGGAAGGAGTGTGGGAACTAGAAAGGAGAAGGCGACGACGAGGCATACGGTTCCCGGACACAGTGTGGACCAGCGGGCTCGCGGTGACGGCATGGAACCTCCAGGCAGCTGCGGGAGATTTTGTTTAGAACTCTGGTGAAAACTTTCCTGAAACGACAGCTTGTGTGCAGCCACAACCTTGCTATAATCCCGCAAGGTTAGAGAAGCGAGTGGCGCACTGTCAAGGATAAAAAAAGCGCTGCCTCCCATCGAAAATTCCTATGGGAGCACTTCCGCAGGCGGTGCCCAATACCAATGGAACCTTATTTGAAGATCGGAGATGTGGCGCGGCGAGTGGGAGTTTCGCCGTCGGTGATCCGGTCGTGGGAGAGCCTGGGGCTGGCGCGTCCGCGGCGCAGCGAGAGCAAGTACCGCCTGTACACGGCCGACGACGTGAAACTGTTGAAGCGGGCCCGCTTTCTGCGCAAGGTGCGGGGATTGAATGCGCCTGCGATCGTAGAGTTGCTGCGGCGGGAAGGGCGGGTGCGTCCGGCGATTGACGGAACCGCGGGAGCGATCGGTTCGCATCTCCGGCAGTTGCGGGCAAAGCGGCGTTTGCCGCTGGCGCAGGTGGCGCGATCGGTGGGGATCTCGGTGGGATTCTTGAGCGCGCTGGAACGCTCGCAAATGAGCGCGTCGGTAGGAACGCTGCGCAAGCTGGCGCGATTTTACAGAACCAACATACTGGATTTTTTCGAGGCGACGGGAGTCCGCAGCCGGCAGGTGCGTCCACAACAAAGAAAGGTGTTGGAGGCTGGCTCCGGCGTGCGGATGGAATTGCTGGCCTGGGGTAACACGGTCATGGAGCCGCATCTGTTTCGGGTGGCGCCAGAGGCGGGCAGCGGCGACTCGTACACGCATGAGGGTGAAGAGTTTCTTTACGTGTTGCGGGGGCAGCTGGCGATCACGCTGGAGAACGAAGAATACCGGCTGAAAGCCGGGGACAGCTTTTATTTTGAGAGCGCAACCGCGCATCACTGGAGAAATCCCGGGCGCGCGGAAACCTGGGTGCTGTGGGTGAATACGCCGCCCACCTTTTGAGCAGCCGCTGCTCAACGTAGAATGCGGGCGAAGGCGTCTGGAAGCGCGAAGGAGGATGCCCATGAAGTCGCGACACTCGATGACCGTGCTGGGTCTGCTGGCGGTGACGCTGTTCACCGGTTCGTGCACGAAGAAAACCTCGACGCTGAACCTGCTGGTGTGGGAGGGCTACGCCGATCCGGCATTCGTCAAAGCCTTCGAGGAGCAGCATCACTGCAAGGTTTCCGCTTCCTACATGGGATCGAGCGACGAGTTGATGGCGAAGTTGCGCGGCGGCAGCACGGGAAATTATGACGTGATCTCGCCCTCGAGCGATGTGGCCACGTCCATCGCAGCGGCGGGCCTGGCTGCTCCGCTCGATTTGACGAAGATTCCGGGCTACGCCCAGCTCTCTCCGCAGCTCACTTCCCTGCCGCTGGTGCGGGTGAAAGGCCAGGTGTATGGAGTTCCGTTCATGTGGGGGCCGGACCCGATGATTTACGACACCACGGTTTTTGCGCAGGCCCCCGATAGCTGGAATGTGTTCTGGGATGCAAAATACCGGGGAAAGATCTCGGTGTGGGACGATCTATCGACGATGTATATGACTGCCCAGATTTTGGGCTATGACAAGCCCGATCAGTCGAGCCTTTACAACCTGACCGACGAGCAGCTTGAGGCAGTCAAGAAGAAGTTGCTGGAATTGAAACCGAATATCCGCAAGATGTGGTCGACGGGCGGAGAGTTGACCAATCTTTTTCAGAACCACGAAGTGGTGGCAGCCATGGGTTGGCCGTTAATGACTAACCAGTTACGCAAGATTAATTTTCCAGTTGGCGAGACGATTCCCCGGGAGAATACGACGGGGTGGATCGATCACCTGATGATCACGGCGGGGAGCGAAAATAAGGATTTGGCTTACGAATTTCTCCAGTACATGATCGAGGCGCAGACGCAGAAGAAGGTGACGGATGTGACCGGATACACGCCGGCGAATCCGCAGGCGGCGCAGTTCATGACGGCCGACGAGGTAAAGAACCTGCACCTGGACGATGTCGATAACTACCAGAAGCGGCTCTACTTTTGGCAGAATGTCCCGCGGCGCGCCAAGTACAACGAGATCTGGAATGAAGTGAAGGCGGCGCAGTAGGTAGCTGCATAACCCAAAGAACGGCAACGCACATAATGTCTTCGCTCACAACGCCAGCACAGACGTCGCCAAGAGTCGACGATCGACCTGCGTCTTCCAGTCTCCTCCGTGTCCGCAACGTAGCCAAGGTGTTTGGCAAGAACGTGGTGTTGCGGGATATCTCTCTCGACGTCGCGGAGGGGGAGTTCCTCACGATCCTGGGTGAAAGCGGATCGGGCAAGACGACATTGCTGCGGATCATAGCGGGTTTTGAGAGCGCGAGCGCGGGCGAGGTTTGGATGGGCGAAGAGCGGCTCGACCGGCTTCCGCCTTACCGGCGGCGGGTGAACACCGTGTTCCAGCACTATGCGCTGTTTCCCCACCTCACGGTTGAACAGAACGTGGCCTACGGACTGCGCGTGGCGAAAAGGCCCGAGGCCGAGATTGAATCTCGAGTTGCAGAAGCGCTGGACAAAGTAAAGATGTCGGCGCACGCGAAGTCGAAGCCGTCGAAGATCAGTGGAGGGCAGCAGCAGCGGATCGCGCTGGCGCGCGCGCTGGTGAACCGTCCCCGGCTGCTGCTGCTGGATGAACCGCTCTCCGCGCTGGATGCGAATTTGCGGCGCCAGATGCAGGTGGAATTGAAGTCGCTGCAGCGCGAAGTAGGGATTTCGTTCATCTTCGTGACTCACGATCAGGAAGAGGCCATGGTGATGTCGGACCGGATCGCATTGCTGCGATCGGGGGAACTGGAGCAGGTGGCGTCACCCCGCGAAATCTATGGCCGGCCGGCGACCGCTTACGCGGCTCAGTTCATTGGGCACACGAATCTGCTTAAGGGCGAGGTACGAGGAGGAGTTGTGCGCTGCAATAGTTTGACGTGGTCAGCCGCGCTTCCAGAAGGGCCCGTGCTTTTTTCGCTGCGGCCGGAGAACATTCGGCTGGCGGCGGGAAGTACGAACGCGCCTGGCACCGTGCGGATACGCGGAAAGGTTCGCCACCAGGCATTTCAGGGTGCGACGGAGTTGATTCGAGTCGAGTGCAGCGACGGACTGGTGCTAGTGGTTCGGATTTCGGGCAGCGGCGGCGCGCTTACCGATGTTGAACTGGAGTTTTCGGCTGAAGACGCAGTCGTGGTGCGCGAGTCTCCGGAAAGAAGCTGATGTTTTCCCGCGCTTACAAAACGGCTGTCACCTTGCCTCCGCTACTGTGGGTGACGGTATTTCTGCTGGTCCCATATCTGTTGATGTTCTGTTACAGCTTCTGGTCGGTTTCGGCCTCGCAGACCATCCTGCATTCGTGGAATCTCGACAATTACGTCCAGTTGCTGCGGGTCGACGTTTACTGGCAGACGCTGCTGCGCTCGATGTGGATTGCCGCGCGAGTCACCGTATTCTCTTTGCTGCTGGGTTATCCGCTGGCATATTTTCTTTCTTTTTATGCAGGGAAGAAGAAAGATCTGCTTTATCAATTGGTGATTATTCCGCTGTGGGTCAGCTATCTGGTGCGGGCTTATGCGTGGAAGACGATCCTGGGTTCGGGTGGAGTGCTGAATACGCTATTGCAGTATGTACACTTGACGAAGCATCCTCTGGAATTCCTGCTGTACAGTCCTTTTGCCGTGGTGTTGACTCTGACCCACATCTACACGCCGTTTGCGTTTCTTCCGATTTACGCTGCGCTGGAACACATTCCGCGAAATCTGGTGGAAGCGTCGCATGACTTGGGAGCAACTCCGGGGCAAACGTTCTGGAAGGTGATTTTTCCGCTCTCGATTCCGGGAGTTTTGGCTGGGGCAACGTTTGCTTTTGTGCTCAGCCTGGGGGATTTTCTTGCGCCGTTGCTGCTGGGTGGGCCGAGCGGAATCATGATTTCGAACATCGTGGTCAGCCTGTTTGGCGCGGCTTACAACTGGCCGCTGGGCGCGGCGATTTCGCTCTGCATGCTGCTGCTGGTGGTAAGCCTGCTGGTTTTCTCTGAGCGGCTGGAAAAGAGATGGAGCTTCTCGTGAGCGATGTGAAATTGGTGTCGGGCTCACGCTGGCTGCTGTTGCACGCGGTAGCCGTGTTTGCCTTTCTCTATTTGCCGATCGTAGTTCTCATCCTTTATTCGTTCAACGGAGAAGGGGTGGGAGGATTTCCTCCACACCATCTAACGCTGGACTGGTATCGCACACTCTTCGCGGACGGGCCGATCTGGGATTCGGTGCTCAACAGCCTGCAGGTCGCGCTGGCGGCGATGGTGATCTCGCTGACGTTTGGAGTGCCAGCTGCTCTGGCGCTGGAGCGGGCGCAGTTTCCAGGGAAAGCCTTGTTCCGGCGATTAGTGCTTTTGCCGTTGATACTGCCAGGGATTATTACGGGGCTCTCGCTGCTCATGCTGTTCAATGTGATGGGAACGAAGCTCAGCTTGGTCACGATTGTTCTGGGACACGGGACGGCATTGATTTCCGTGGCAACCACCGAGGTGTTCGCGGGACTGCAGAAGCTCGACCGGGCGCAGGAAGAGGCATCTCTGGATCTGGGGGCGAACTACTGGCAGACCTTCTGGCGCGTCACCGTGCCGAACTTGAAACTGCCGATCATCGGGGCGGCGCTGCTCATCTTCACGCTATCGATGGACGAGATCGCGGTGAGCTTCTTCCTGATCGGGCGCGACAACACGTTGCCGCTGGAAATCTGGGGACGGCTGCGGCGCGGCATCACGCCGGAGATCAACGCAGTATCGACCATCATCTTTGCGTTTTCGCTGGTGGCGATTGTGTTCTGGTACCGGCTGCGAATGCGCGGCGAATCGACCGCGGAAGCGGGCGCGGAATTCGTGGAAGCCGTGGAGGGAGGTGCGGCATGAGCGCCAATCGCAGGGACTTCATCAAGTTTGTGGTGGCAGGAGCGGTGACGGCGGGATGTCCGATTGATCTTTCATTGGTGGCGCAGACTGCTGAGTCGCACAAAAGCGCGGAGGTGGATGGCGAAGACAACCAGATCTGCCATAAGGTTCGCGACAAAGGAAGCAACGCATTCGCGCGGCCTGCGGCTTCGGCGCGGCATGACGTGGTGATTGTGGGCGGGGGCGTGAGCGGACTGGCGGCGGCTTATCGCTTGCAGCATCGCGATTTTCTTCTGCTGGAAAAGGAACCGCACTGGGGTGGCAACGCTTTCGCAATGGAATATGAGGACTGCGTCTACGGCACCGGCACGGCATTTCTGGCGAAAGACGAATATGCTTACCACTTCGCCAGGGAAATTGGACTGGAGCCGCTGCCGGTCAACAGTTCGGATGCCAGCATTCTTCAAGGCGAGGTGGTTGCAGATACGTGGGGCGACGGCCTCGACAAGTTGCCTTATCCTCCTTTGGTTCGCGAGGGCTTCAAGAAATTCAAGAAAGAGATGCTGGCGATTGACCTGCACAAACGCGGGAAAGAACTTTCCAATACATCGTTTGCCGATTTGATGAAGGGATATCCCGCCGAGCTCAAGCAGTGGTGGGATGCTTATGGGCCGTCGAACTACGGAGCCCAGAGCGATGATGCCGCCGCGATCGTTGGCATTCTTGAGCTGCAGAGTATGGCGGAAGAGAGCCATGCCGATGACCGCTACACCTGGCCGGGAGGATTGGGGGCGCTCACGAAAAAGCTGGCCGATAGTCTTCAGGCAAAATCCAAAGATCGCATGCTGGCCGGCGCAACGATTGTGGCGGTTGTGCCTCGGAAAGAGGAAGTGCAGGTCACTTACATGCTGGGCGGCGAGTTGAAGACGGTTGCGGCAAAGGCTGTAATTATGGCGACGCCCAAGTTCATCACACGCCGCGTTGTCGAGGGATTGTCCGATAAACAGAGCGATGCCATGAGTCAGATTCGATATATTCCGTATGCGGTGGTGAATCTGATTTTCGACAAGCAGATTTTTAATTATGGCTATGATACGTGGTGCCCGGGGAATTCGTTTACCGATGTCGTCGTGGCTGACTGGGTGGTCCAGAAACAGCCGGGCTACAAGAGGAAGTTCAATATTCTCAGCTGTTACACTCCGATGAGCGAGGAACGTCGCAGCTCTTTGTTGAATGAGACTGGGGCGCGCAGCATCGCGGCCAATGTGCTCAGCGACTTTCAGAAGCTGATGCCAGGTTTGAATGTTGATCCGGTTGAGGTGCACATTTATCGGCGGGGGCATCCTTTGTATATGTCGACGCCTGGGCTTTACACCGAGGTTCAGCCGCTGGCACGGCATGCCATGGATCGTATCTTTTTCGCCAATACCGATTCCGAAGGTCCGGAATCGACTGCGAACGAGGCGATTTTGGCGGCGCAACGCGCCGTCAAAGAAGTGGAGGCGCGACTGGCGGGAAGGCCTGCCGCGAAGCAGAAGGCTGTGGCCAGTTAGCGACACGAAGGCCCAACGGAAGCAAGCCAGGATGAATGAGATCGCAGTCAGTTTCCGGATTGCCGACAATTCGCGAGTTGGTGACGATAAGCGCGTTTCACAGGACCAATGTCCGATGCCGCCTCAAATCCTTGCTCGATGAGCGCGTTGGCCTCAAGGCGGCAAGTGAGCCAAGGGTCATTTATCCGGTAAGGCGACGATTTCGGCCAGGTGACGAGAGCGCGATTGAACTAAGCCTCCGCAGCCACCCCTGGCCGGGGTTGCCGGGATGGACCTGCGTTTGCTTTACGTTCATTCTCGCGCATGACGATCATCAAAGCTTCAGCTTCTTATTTCGCCTGTGTCAGCCCCGCAACAACTGCAGCAAGCTTATCGAGTATCTGGTTCCAGCCCTCTAATTGACCGCTATTTTTCGCGCTCTCCATGGGTTCATTTCCAATGAAGGTGAGTTTCGTCTGGCCGTTTCCCAGATCCTCAAAGATGGTCACGTCGTACGCACCCTCTATGGCCTCATGTTCTATTCCTAGCTGCGCGGGATCAATCTTGTTTCCCTTCGAGTCCGAAAAGTACATCAAGGAAACGATCTTCTCGTGCGGAACAATCTCGTGGTATTCAACCGCATTCCAGAACTCCTGCCCATCTGGAGACCTCATGCAGCAGAGGAATCTTCCTCCCACGCGAAAATCCATCTCGCAAACAGGCGCAGTAAAACCCTTCGGCCCCCACCACTGCATCACATATTGCGGGTCTGTCCACGCCTTCCAAACCAATTCGCGTGGGGCATCAAAAACTCTTGTGACAACCATCCGCTCGGTCTCATTCAACGTGCTTTTTGTCATGTCTAACCTCCCCTTTTTTCATTTGATTCACAACTGCATCCAGCTTGTCGAAACTCTCTTCCCAGAATTGGCGATAGCTAATCGCCCAGTCGCTGATTGTCTTTATCGCCTCTGGCCTAAGCGTGCAAATACTCTCTCGTCCACGCTTCGTCTTGATCACAATCCGCGCCCGCACCAGGTAGGCAATATGTTTTGAAATCATCTGCTGCGAGAGCGCAAACGGGTCCGTCAATCCATGCACAGAGGCAGGCCCACGTGAAAGCCGTTCGATCATCGCCCGACGGGTTGGATCAGACAAAGCCGCAAATGTTGTACCTAAACTATCCACAACCATATGGTAGTGGATTTTCTATCGATGTCAAGTGTGAATTTCTTGATTCCTGAACCCCGACTCATTTACCTGACGATGAAAGTGCGCACCGCAACCTGCGCAGGAGCACGAGCCGCCACGGTTGCGGCGCTGGCATCAGGTGCCGGAGGAAATGCGGATTGCCTCTGGAGCCTGTTCTCGATGCGCCACCGGCTCGTTGGGCAAGTGATCTTTGCGGTTGACTTTCGAGCGACTTTCGCGGCGAGTGGTAAATCGCCAATGCGCTCACCGGCACCGGTTTGTACCGATAAGTCGGCATGGCACCACGTTTTCTCGTAGCGACGGCATCTGATCGCGTGAAAGGTGCCATGCCCGTTTATCATTACCTATGTAGTAAAACTTCCGAGAAGCCGACCTCTCGCCCGGGTTAGTGTCCGCGATGCACGTTATCCGAGCAGAATCCGTGCGAAGTGCGAGAGCAGTTCCCGCAAGCCGACAAACGATTGCTAATCCTGCCGCAGCGAGCCGCAAGAGCGCCAGGGCGGCGGCATTAAGTTCCTTGGGCTGACGCTACATCAACCAATAGAGTGCGACGACGGCCGTGATCATCAGGATGGGAGAAAATTGGGGACAAACGAAACGTCTCCCCGTTTTTGAGGCGAATGGGGTTGGTGAACGTCCCTGTCCCCGGTTTTTCCTAAAGAGGCCGTACACTCATTTTAAGAGTTCCACGTCATCCGACATTCAATTCTGGCCATTCATGGCCGAATACTCATTTCGAGACCGCGACGTAGACTCCGAGGCCGACCATTCCAACTCCCGACCCGATGCGTTGTCTCTCGATGAGTTTGGAATTCCGGGCAAGGCTTTGTGCGAGTCCGCCAGAGAATCCGACCACAACAAGGTCCACGGTCGTATTCAGGACAACTGAAATTGCGCCCAGAATCAGAAATTGCAAAATCAAGTGCCCCTTGGCAGGTAAGACGAACTGCGGAATAAACGATAGAAAGAAGAGCGCTGTTTTTGGATTGAGAACCTCGGTTGCAATGCCCTGCAAAAAGTTTTGTTGAGAACTCTGTCCTGCAGTTTGCGTATCCCCACTTGCACGCCGTTTCCGAATCATCGAAATCCCCAGATAGATAAGGTAGGCCGCTCCGGCGTAGCGGACGACTTGGAACGCGGTGGCCGACGTCATCAGGATCGCGGAGAGTCCCAATCCTGCAGCCAAGACGTGGACTGAGCCCCCGACCACGTCCCGAGGGCGGATAGGACGCCTTCACGTCTGCCGCCGTGGAGAGTTCTTCCCAAAACGAAAAGAATGCCCGGGCCGGGAGTCAGCGCAAGTATCGCCGCCGCACTCACAAAAAGCGCGAAGCGTGTTCCGTCGATCATTGTGCTCCTCGCATGAAGTGGACTTGTGCTGAAATCCGCGAGACACCCACCTCCGAGACATCCGCCTCAACGAGACGAATTTTATGCTGCGTGCCGGCTTTGCTGTACTACGGATACTTTCTGATGCTGCAGAAGAATCCGGAAGCCAAGTCCATGCGTGATTAGCAGCAGGGGCACGATGAACGTCGGAATGAAATATGTGGCACCCAGTTGACCCGCCTTCAGCCCAGCATGATTGGCCTGGTAGAACGCATTGAAGAGATCGGCTGTACCCCAGAGACTGAAGATCCATGCAATGACAACGCCGGATGCACTGGGCAGCGATATCAGTGCCAGCAAGGCGAGCATCGCGGCAATGATGTCCCCATAGGCGGCGGAACGCGCAAAGGCAGACGGCAGGTCAGGCGATACGACCCCTGGCACCAGAAATGCCAATCCGATGAAGCGGAAGCTGTGGAGGATGAGCAGAGGCCGCAAGGCTTCGGCCCGGGGCCGCAGGCGGAGTTCCGGCCAGATATATCGGGCGGTGAGGATTCCCCACGCGATTAGGCTGAATGCAATGCTGATGAAAAAAGCGAGTTGCGTTTGCACAAATTCCTCCTATTAAGTTTCCAGGCATTGAGGGTGGCTGGTGGCAGAAGTGCCCTTCTTGTTGACTGACGCTGCAGACTTGGTGCGGTCGGTGATGCCGTGCTCGCGCCGCCACACCTTAGATTCGGGCGCGACCTGCGGCCGGGATGGGAACGGACGGCGCAGTTCACGATCGTAGCGATCAAAATTGAAGCCAGGGCTGAGCGGGGCGATCATGAACTGCGCGAACTCTCGAAGCCGGTTGCCAAGAGTACGCTGGTTGCGGGGTTGCGCCGCATAACGACGAGCGATCGTCTCGAAGTCCTCTGGGGAGCGCCCCGTCACATCGAGCACATCGGTCGTCGGCGCACCAAGCTCAAAGGCACCGCGCTTGTGATCATCGATGTAATAACGCACGTTGCTCAAGACATCGATAGGCAAACCGGCCATCCGTGCACCCTTCATGAACAGCCATGTCGGGGTCGGCACAACTCTGACCGATCGTCCAAGAGCCCGGCCGATCGCCTTGGCCATGTCCTCCGCGCCGAGAAGTTCCGGTCCCGTGGGGCGGTAGCTCTTCCCGGCGTGCCCCGCCGGATTGATCAGGGCTGCGACGGCGACCCGCGCGATGTCCTCGTTCGAGGGTGGCGCGTTGCGGCTTTCGCCGTACAGCCAGGGGAAGACGCCGAGATGCGCCGCCAACCCAATCGTCTGCAGATACGCGTCAGCGAAAAAGCCCGGGTTGACGATCGTATGCGCGACTGCGGGCGTCATCGAAAACAACCGGTCGACCAGCCAGTGCTGGCGGGTCATGAGCGAAGGATGAGAAGGACTCGATAGCCACTGGGTCAGAGCTACGACCTGTTCGAGCCGGGCTTCTTTAGCGGCCACCGCGAACGCCACCGCGCCCTGAATCATGTAAGGATCGAGAGGCGGACAATAGTAGGCGCCCTGAACATCTCTTAGCGCATCAGCAACGCTCTCGACATCGCTCATGTCGGCGACTGCGATCTCGGCGCCTTGCGCCTTCATCCGCGCACTACGGTCATCTTCCGCGCGCACCATGGCGCGGACGGGATAGCCGCCTTGCAGCAGTTCGCTAACGACAACGCTGCCGGTCTTCCCGGTCGCGCCAGTCACGATGATTCTGGGCTTGATCATAGTAGTCTCCTTCTAAGCTGGCTCCTCCTGCAGCGGCGCCGTTTCCAGGGGTCACTGGAATGCAGCTGGGTTCAGCATTCTTAGCGCCATCAGCGGCCCGACGGGAATGTACTGGTGATCCATCAAATGTGCTTTCGCGAGCGGCAGCGTTTCCATCAGGGCCCGCGCCTCGTCCTCGGTCTTCGCAT
>Ga0209040_10002238_pt1 | contig 15259 bp, 10 predicted proteins | sample BogFormECP12_OM3_FD_188240 | JGI IMG/M metagenome (GOLD analysis project Ga0209040, IMG submission 188240) | Bog forest soil microbial communities from Calvert Island, British Columbia, Canada - ECP12_OM3 (SPAdes) (version 2) | ecosystem: Environmental > Aquatic > Freshwater > Wetlands > Bog ...
GCGGCGAGAAATTTGTCGAGATCGATGCGCACATCGCTCGCCGCGGGAACGATTTCGATGCGTGCGCCGAGGCAGCGCTGTTCGTGATAAAAATATTGGACGGAGGGAAATTCCAGCTCGCTCATCACGATTTTATTGCGCGGTTCGCGAAAATCGAAACAGGAAGAGATGACCGCCTGCGTGATGGTGACATTCTGGTGCAGGGAAATTTCACCGGTGCGCGCCCCGATCAGCGGAGCGATTTGATCGCCGACTCCGACGGCCATCTCCCACCAGCCTTCCTCCCATGCGCGCACGCCGCGGGTGGCCCACGACTCGGCGTAACTGTGCAGGGCCTGATAAACGGCTTTCGGCATGGCGCCCAGGGAGTTGGAGATTAAGTAGGTGGAGCGAGCCAGAATCGGAAACTCGCCGCGCCAGTGCACAAGGTCAGCCATCAATCGTTGCTCGCAATGCCCTTTCCTGTGGATTGAAATCTTCTCCAGACAAAGTAACACAGCGTGAGGAATACCAGCCACAACGGCCCGGCGCGCAAGGTGATGCGAAATCCTGGAATCCACCAGGTAGAGACCAGTACGCCCAGGATCGCGATAGCCCCGAGCAGGGAACTCCAGGGACCCTTGGGAGCGAAGCTCAGGAACGGTGTTCCGGTGCGCTTGGCGTGCCGGCGAAACGCCAGATGCGTTAATAGAGTGATGAGCCAGGCGAAAGGTCCGCCAAAGAAAGCTACCCCGATCATAAAAACGAAGGCGGACTTTTCGTAGAAGTGCGAGAGCAGCAGCGCCGCGACCAGGCCCATACCCGAGGCCAATACTGAAAAAACCGGCATGCCGCGCTTGCTCAAGCGTCCCAGAAACACGGGCGCGTAGCCACCACGAGACAGTGAAAACAGCATGCGCGCAGTGAAATATAGATTGCACATGGCGCTGGAGAGGGCCGCGGTGAGCACCACGAAATTCATCACGTGTCCTGCGGCCGGTATCCCAACATTCTGGAATACGCGGACAAATGGACTTTCGCCAATGCCAATTTGCTTCCAGGGAACGATGCCAACGACCAGCGCGAGACCGCCGAGATAAAAAATCGCCAGGACGAGAAGCGTGCGGCGCAGTGCACGGGGAACAGTGGCCTGCGGGTTAGCGGCTTCTCCGGCGGTGGTGCCGACAATCTCCAGACCGAGGAAACTAAACACCGCCATAGCCACACCGAGGCCGACTCCGTTCCAGCCGTTGGGCAGGAAGCCGCCGTAAGCCGTGTAGTTGGCCGTGCCAATCCGCGGAAAGCCGAGGCCGCAGAGTAAGGCTGTGGCGAGAATCAGAAACACCACCACGGTGACCACTTTGATCATCGCGAACCAATACTCGAAAGTTCCAAAGTTTTTCACGCTGATGGTGTTCACGTAGAGGATAGCCAGCGAAAAGCCCGCGACCCACAGCCAGGACGGAACACCCGGAAACCACAGCTTGCAATAAATTGCAGCCGCTACCACTTCGCTGCCAATGATGATGACCAAGGTGAACCAATAGGTATAGCGCACCGCGAAACCAGCCCACGGGTGCAAAAACATTTCGGCGTACAGCCCGAAGGAGCCAGGCGCGGGGTGAGCAACAGACAATTCCGCGAGCGCCCACATCACGGTCAGCGCGATGAGCGCGCCGCCAGCGAAACTGAGGATGACCGCCGGACCGGCGAGTTGTACGGAAAGCGCGCTGCCCAGGAAAAGGCCCGTCCCGATCGTGGAGCCCAGACCGATCATTGCCACTTGGCGCGACGACAGGCTGTGATGCAGTCCCTCCTCGCGCTCTGCGAGCTTGGCGCCCTGTTCCATGGCAGCGGTGTTTTTCCTTGCGGAAGCGCTTTCAGGCATGCGACGGCATGGTACCAGAGGTTGGCGAGCGCTTAGCTCCGATTTGCCTGGCCACCTGTCCGACCGGACGGTGCGCGACTCAACACGCCTGTACCTCGCTCGCCGCCGCGGTCAGCGCGGGCTCTCTACAATGCAAGAGGTGGCGGAAAGCGCCCAGCGTCTCGCCGCGGAGGAAGTGATGAAAGCCGTTCTTGCGTTGGTGGTGATTTACATCGGCACCTTTTTGGTGGCGATACAGGGTGCTTCGCAAAACCCGGTGCAGGCAGCTCCGCAAAACACTGGGGCAGCGCAAGGTGCGACCAAGTCCATCGACCCCGTCAAGGCCGCGGATATCCGCGCACTCATGGAACTCGTGGGCGTGCGCGACATGGTGCAGGAGAGCGTGACCACCTCCTCGGAACAGTTTCGCGAAAAGCTGCTGGCCACCGTGCCCAACAATGACAAGGGACAAGCGTTCGTGAATGCCTTTGTCTCCAGTTACGAAAAAAAATACGACGTGGACCAATTCGCGGAACAAATGGTAGCAGTTTACGACAAACACTACTCCGAGGATGAAATCAAAGGCCTGCTACAGTTTTACGGTTCGCCGCTGGGACAGAAAGTTGCCGCGGAGATGCCCAAGATCAACCGCGAGATTCAGGACGCCGCGCGCGCCGCAAGTACCAAGGCGGCCAAGGAATCGTTGCTGGCCGTGAAAGAGCAGAACCCGGAAGTGGGACAGTCTGCCCGTCTCGGCGCCGGGCAGCGCCGCTGGCAGCAACGCTCCGCGGAGCCTTCGTCCAACGCTCCGGCGAGTGTATCCACCAGCGCTCCGCAGCCCTGAACTGCTCTTGCCGACTTCCAGCCTCAGTCAAATCTCTTCTTCTTGACCAAGTCGATACCGAAGGTCCCGTTGTAATCGCGCAGGGCCACCAGGGAGAGACTGCGGCTGATGTTGTATTCCACTTGAATCACCTGCTGCTGCGTGGAGCCGACGTTCGAAACATAGGTAATCGTCAAGTTTCTTGAAATCTGCTGTTCCACGGTTACGCGCGCCGCGGGATTCTGGTCGGTCGCCGTTGTCGAGCCAAGGGTCGTCAATCCTGGATCCACCCGGAACCGCGTTATCCCGAACAGTCTCTCCAGGCGCCCGCCCAGCTGGCTGGAGATGGCTTCCGAAAGCAGCGCCGTAGCGCCGGAGTTGGTTTGTGTAGGGCCACCCGAATGCGACGAAGCCTCTGAGGACGTCTGACCCAGGGCCAGCAACGTAATGATGTCGTTCCCTGGCAACGGCGGATCCGAACGGTAGGAAAGCGCCAGCTTGCTCGATGGTCCGGTGAAATCCAGTGTAATTTCGTACTGCCGAATCGTGGTGGTAGCTTCCACGTTCAGCACTGGATCCAACCGGAACGGATCGGCGAAGTTGATATCTCCGCGCGACACGCGATAGCGGTTCCCCGCGAAGAAAAGATCCCCCGACAGGATGTGTACGTGACCCAGGAGAATGGGATGTTCCCAGGTGCCGCGCACGCGCACATCAGCGTCCGCTTCCAGTTCCGCGCCTGGCCATTCCATGCGCGCGTCTGGAGCCGACTGCCCGGTGATGTCAAACTGCAGATTGCGGAGAAAGGTCGAGCCGCCGGAAGGTCCGGAAATCCCTCCCTGCCCGGAAAAGAGCGACGCGGCACTCTCAACTCCCTGATTGAAGTTCACACGTTGGACAACCACCCGCCCGGAGAGAAGTCCCGCGTCGAGTGTGCCAGTAAGACGCAAATTGCCGCCCACCAGCCAACTCATGCCCTCAGGATAGCGGATGCGCACGCGATCGGTGCGGACACCGACGTCGTACCGAATCGGGCGGTCGGCGTAACTTACACTCCCGGTGAGCGTCAGCTCTCCGCCGCCGACTTCCGCGGTCACACTTTGGAAAAAAGCTCGTGAGGCATCGAAAATCAAGTCGCCCTTGATGGCGCTGAGACCGGTGGGGAAATCCGCAGCCCGGGCCGAGGCTTTATCGACATGGACTTTGCCCGTGATTCGCGGCCGGTCCAGCGTGCCTTCGAAGGCCGCATCGATTTGTGCCGCGCCCTGGGTGTCCAGTCCGGGCGCAAAGCCATCGAGCAAACGCAGATCCATGGCCCCATTGAGCTTCAGGTTCACGTTGCGCCGGCCGGTGAACCCGACGGAGCCCGCGATTTGCAAGTTGGTGTCGCTGCCCCGGAAGGTGGCCGGTTCAATTTCGAAGGACTCGCGCGAGGAACGGAAGTGGACATCGCCAGCGTTTTCGAGACGCACATTTTCGTAATTCAGCACCAGGCGAGAGAAGCGGGCATCGACGGTGAGACTTTGCGGTTGTTTAAGGGAACCGCTGACGGCAATATCTCCCGCCACTTCTCCGTGGCCGCTGAACTGTTTGACGTGAAATGCGGATAACAGGAACGGATCGAGGTCAATATTTTTGATGGAGGCTTTTCCATTCAGCGGGAACGGCTCGCGGAGCCCCAGAGTGAAGGTCCCTGAGAGCTCGCCCGTGCTCATGGCCGAATTTACCTGAAACGTGGCGGCCTGTCCGTCGGACTCGAGATTTCCCTCGAAGCTGCCGATCACATCCGCTCCCACGCGCAAGTCCACCAGCCGGATGGTGCCCTGCCCTGACGGAGCTTTGGCTGGGCCGGCAAGTTTCATACGGAAGCTGACTTGTCCCCCCAACGGAAAGCGCGCGGACTGCAGTTGCTGAAAATTTTCCAGCGGCAAGCCCGCGCCCACCAGATCCGCCGAGAGGGATTTGTCATGGAATTGATAAGCCGCGGAGCCGGTGACAATTCCCGCGCCGCGGCCGGCCTCCGTGCCTGGGGCAAAGAATCGCAGTTCCGCGTTGGTAACACGAATTTCGTCGGGCTGGATATTAAGCTGGCCGCGCAAACGGTTGAAAGCCAATCCGTACGCCGTGGCCTCCGAGAGGTCGAATAAACCGGTGACCGCCGGTTGCGAGCGCGTGCCTCGCCCGTGAAACTGCCCGCTCAGCAAACCTTGCACCGGATAGTCGAGCTTCAGCGATTGCTGGATCTCGTGGAGCGGCGTTTTTTCGATACTGGCGTCGACAGTCCAATTATTTTCGGTGCGGAAGCTCCACTCCGTCAGTTCGAGCTCGGCCACCAGCATCGCGTCCATTTGGCCGCGGCGGGCCCGCGCGTTTGTCAGCGTCAGTTGTGCCGGCGAATAGGTCAAATCGCCTTCCAGCGTATCCAGAGCAATCGTGTCGTATTGCAAATGCTCCCCGCGCAAACGCCCCTGGAAGGTCGGTCCGCCGAGCGGGCCGGTAATTTTGCCGTTCCAGTGCATGGCCCCGGAAAGCGTGCGGAGGGCATCTGCGGAACCTGGTTTAGCGCCTTGAATCTTGTTGATGAAGTCGCGGTTGGGCTCCAAGGCGTCGACATCGAGTTTCATGCTCAGGTTGGAATGGCGGGGCTCGAGCGTTCCGGAGATGCTCGCCGTTGCCGAGGGCGTGGCAAACTCTCCCGACTCAAAAGTTAAGATGTTTGGGTCCGCTACCCATTTGAATTCCCAATCCGCGTTGATGGGTTGATGGCCAAGAATTACCTGATCCGGGGCATCAAAGTGCGCGTTACCAGTGATATCGAAGTGTTGAAACGGGCCGACCCAATTTTCCACAGTATCGGCGCTAATGATTCCATCCCAGTGCAGCTCATCAACGGGGAAGCTAGTCTCTTCGAAGGCGAACAGCGCGGGTGCCAGCCGGACATTTTCCACGTGGGTCTCGGCGCGAAACCGCGAGTCGCTGAATCGCATGGTCACCCGTCCGGTCACGCTGCCGCCGAAGACCCCGGAATAGAAATCCGGCACCACGAGGCCCGAATTGTCGATGCGGTACGACCCGCGGCTGTTCAGTCCAGAAGTGTGGAATTGCGTGTAAGGCAGGGAAATGCTTTGCCCGAAGTAATTGCCACTGCCAAGGTATTCTCCGTGGGCGAGAACTCCCTCACCGCGGACATCCACGACCCCAGTGGGCACGAGCGGCTCTCGCAGCATCTCCCGGAGGTCGAACAAATCCACCCAACCGCGATAACGAAACGTCCAGTGCGGATCGGCAAATCCGTTCATGTCACCCTGCGCATCCAGATGCGAACGCCCGGCGTGCAGCTGTCCCTGTTCGAGGGTTATGCCGTCGCGCCAGAGCGTGAATTTGGCGGACAGATCGACCGGCAAGGGCACGTAGCGGAGAGCCGTGAAGTGAATTGCTTGCCATTCCAGGTTGCCGAGATACAAGGGATGATCGAGAGCGCCGCTTGCATCGATCGTTAGCGCTAGTTCCCCGCCCTCAACGGCCAACGGAGTTTTCACCTCGTTGTATAGTAGCCAGCCATCGTCAATCTGTAGGTGACGGACGTGCAAATCGAACAACGTCTGCCGCAGCGGTTTGCTCCCGCCCAACGGCCGCGCCGGGACCGGAACATTGCTCTTACCATCTTTGTCCACGCGCAAGTGGATCGCTGGCTGGCGAAGAATTAATCCATCCAGGGAAATTTTGCGCCCCCAGAAAGATTCAATACGGAGTCCGGCGCGCACCTCCTCGGCGGAAAACAGCGGCGCGCTGCCCCCAGGCTCTTTTCCGTGGATCACCAGGCCCTTCAGCGTGATTTCCTTGGAAAGCCAGCCCACGCTTAGGGTCCGGAGCTCCGTGCGCCCGCCGGTTGCGCCGTCGATTCTGCGAACGATCAGACGGCGCAGCAGCGGATTGGCCGCGCCACTACCAAAAAACAGCACCAGCAGCGCGACGATCAGGAACACCTTCACGCCCAGGACCCAGACAACGTGACGCAGCCAGCGCCATTTTCGCTTGAATGGCACTTGGGTCATTTGCGGCCCGCGTTCAAAAGGATTTCCACATGGATGCGCCCGCGGCTTTCCTTCAGCCAGCGGTCTGCCTCTTCGTTGATGCCTTGCTGGATCAAAAATTCCTGGATGTATTCGCGCGAGGCTTCAAACGTCGGCGGCTGCTGGCCGCGGGCTTTGGCTCGGACCACAACGCCGTTCTGGTAATAATCCTCTACAGCTTTGGCGTCGATCTGCACCGACGGTCGAAAGCGCGAATCGAGGTAGTTGCCTAGGTATAATTGCGACGCCGCCAGCTTCCGTATTTCGCCGTCGCTTAAGCCGTTTTCCTTCTTGCGGCTTTCATACTCCGTCGGAGACGCGAAGGATGCCTTCAAGCGCTCGACATTACGCCGGATGTCGGCGTCCGATGGCCGGGGGAACCGGGAAGTCTCTGCCTCCGAGCGCACCACCCATTGATCGATCAGGCGATCGAGAATCTGCTCGTCGCTTTCGGATTTGCCATCCACGAACTTCTGGTATTGCCGCAACTCCTGAACCTCGCTAAGCAGGATAACGTCATCCTCGATGCGCGCGACGATGCGGTCGATCACCTCTTGTGCGGCCACCTGCGCGCACAGGCCCGCCATCAACAGACCGAGAAGCATTACCCGCGTGGAATTCTTCAACATTAGAAGGACGGACCTAGATTAAAGAAAATCTGAAACTTCGGAAGCCGCGTCCCCTGGCACATCGCCGGACACATATTGGGGTCCGGAGAAATGCCGGGGGTCGGAACAGGAATCACAAACAGCGGGCGATTGATCTGATAGCCTAAGTCCACACGGATGGGGCCAACGGGAGTAGCATAGCGCACGCCAAATCCCACCGTGTGCGAGAAGTAGTTGAGCTCGTTCGTGCAGTTGTATTGGCAATGCGTTGGGGTATCAAAAACCGGCGTTGGCGGACGGTAGCGAAACGTCACCCGCGACAACTGACTGAAGACGTTTCCTCCATCGTAAAATATCGCCCCGCCTAACGCCGAGCCGATAAACGGCAGATGCATGGGAAAGCGAACTTCTTGATTCAGCACCAGCAGAGCTTGTCCTCCGACCGGGTAGCCGGTAAGGGAGTCCCGGGGGCCGGCCTGGTTCAGTGCAAAGCCGCGCAGCGATGTGCCCCCGCCAGCGTAGAACCGCTCTGGCAGAGGGATCAACTGCACGAGTCCCTGCTGAGCGGGAAACGTCAGCGAAACGGTGTCGCGGTAGGGCTGCAAGATACCGATGCGAATGGAACGCGCAAAGCTAAATTTTCCCCGCAGCGGATAATAAGTGGAGTTCTGAAAAAACAGCCGCAAGAAGCTTGCGCTTGAGCCGATTGTGGTATCGGCCAGCGCCACGTCACCGCTGTTAAAAGTGCCCTTCGTGGCTTCGGCGGGGTTGTCGCGCGTATCGCGGATCCACGTGGCGCCAAACTCGGAAACCAGCGTGGGTTGCTCGAACAGCGGGATCTCTTCCGGCGCAATCGTGCCGTTCAGATTCGAAATCAAGACCTTGCGGAACGCATATCGATACACCAGGGTGGTGTGCGGAGTGACCACGTCGGTGAGCTGCACCGAAGCTTCATAACGCGATTGCGTGAAGGTATTTATATCCTGCGATTTTTCTGTATAGGCCGTGACTTGCAAATTCAAGTTGCGGTCGCTCAGCAGATTTGGATGCGTGTATCCCAGTAAAATTCGGTCCTCTATGGTGCTCCCGCGAACCCGCAGCGACAGCGAATCGGCTCTTCCCGTAAGATTATTTCGCGTAATTTCAAAAATCCCGCGGGGCGCTGCTTGCAGCGTGCCGCCCGTCTGGCCGCTGGCCAGCCGCTGAACTTCGAAGCCGCCGCCGTAGGCGATGGTGTAGCGTTTGGCTTCTTCGACCAGCACCACGATGTCTTTGTCGGGATCGCTTCCCGTGGGATTCTGCGGGCCGATGGTTACGCGATTGAAGGCGCCCAGGTTATACAGACGCCGCTGCGACTCCACAACGTCGCTCTCGCGCAGCGGCTGGTGTGCCTTGACCTGTACTTCGCGCCGGACGACACCTTCGCGCGTATGCTTGTAGCCGCTTAATAACACTCTTCGCACCCGCGTCTGCGGTCCCTCCTGAATGTGATACACCAGGCGCACCGGCGGTGCTTGCGGAGCCGGTGATATACTCCCGCGCAGTTTTTTCTGGAACGGTGTGGCGTCCTCCGCTTTCCCCTCGCCCGATCCTTGTGGCTCTTCCGAGGGTAGCCGCTCCGCGGTGGAAGTAAACGTGGCTTCGGGGTAGCCCTCGTTGAAATATCTGGCGAGGATGTTGTCGCGGTCGCTGGCGACGTTGGCGTCGGAATAGGGTTGCCCGGGCACGGAACCTACCACCGCCAGCAGCTCCGCTTCCTTGAACGCGTGGATGCCGTCGATCGCCAGCGAGGCCACGCTCGTTTGCGGGCCCTCCACGATGTTGAAGCGCACCAAGCGGTCGCCCGCCCTACCTTTATAGTCGTCCTGCACCGTGGCTTTCACGTTGGCGTCCAGGAAGCCGTTTGACAAATAGACGTTACGCATCGACTGCACATCGGAGTCCAGCAATCGCTGGCTGAAGTGCGATCGCAAACCGAACGAGACGGCGGAAATCTGCAGACGGCCCTTCAGCAAAGTCGTTGCGAAATAGCGATTTCCGCTGATTTCGATACCCGCCAGCTTGTGACGGTCGCCGCGGTCGATGTTATAAGTGATGGTTTCTTCGCTTCCTTGCCATCCCGTGGCGTTCGGACCCGCGGCATGCGTGTCGGTCTTGTAATCCACTTTCGCGTCAAAATATCCTTGGCGCTCCAGGCGCTCCCGCAAGTTGCGTTTGCCCTCCTCCAACAAGTCGGTGTCCACAGCGCCTTCCTGATAGATAGGAACCAGCTTCTTCAATTCACCCTTGGAAACTTTGGCGCCCATGACCACAACTTGTATGCGGGGGCCTTCGTTCACCTCCAGGTTCAGCGCCACGGCATTTTTAGCCGGATCATACGCTCCCCGGCGAATTACCGCGCGCGCGCTTAAGTGGCCCTTCTTGATCAAAAATTTGCGTACCCGCTCCGTGCCCTTTTGCAGCCGCGCCGAGGTCACTTCCTTGCCGGTCTTAATTTTCGTACGCGCGATAATGATCGCCGCCGGGAACTCCGTGCCGTTGCTCAAGACGATATCGCCCGCCAAGGCCCGCGGTCCCGGCTTGATGTGCACCACCACGTCCATTTGGTGGGTATCGGGATGTGGCTGCGTTTCCGCCGAGACCTCGGCGCGATACAGGCCCTCATCACGCAGCACATCGCGAAGCCGTTGCAGTCCCTCCTCCACGGTGCTGGCGCGGTAAGTGTCACCGAGGCTGATCTGCATAGCTGCCGCTGCGGAAGCATCACTAGGCGGCGCCGTAAGGCTTTCAATGATCACGCGATTGAAGTACAAATTCTCTTTGGCAACGAAATCCAGGCGCAGGCCACCTGCAACGGGAGTGACGACAGCTCGTAGATCGGAATAGTCTCCCGTTCGATACAGCGCGCGCAGGCTGGCGTTAACGTCAGCGCGGTCCAGCGGTTTGCCGATTTCCACCGACACCCCGTCCGGACAGTCCGAGAGCACTCGGCCATCCTCCGTCACTACCCGAATCGCGGTTATCTTGCTCTGCGGACCCTGCGTTATTCCAGTTGGCAGGACCTCGGGAACCTGGCGCTCAACCGTAGCGTTCTGCGCGCGCGCCGCCGCAACTCCCGTCAGGAGTGCTACTCCGACACCGACTCGTAAACCATTGGTCCAGCGCCATTTCATGCGGCTCATTGTTCAGACGAAGCGTAGCATACGGGCGTTGCCTGCCTCACGCACTTTGGCGCTATCATGAAAGCCTTGCCGGACGTGCGTGCCGGTGTAGAGGTCAACCCCGCATTGAGCGATTCGTTTCACGAAAAGTACTCACGCCAGATCCTCTTTCGCCCCATTGGTGCGGAAGGTCAGCGCCGTCTGCTGTCCGCCAGCGCGGTGATTGTCGGTTGCGGAGCCATCGGAGCGGCCGCCGCAAACCTGCTAGTGCGCGCCGGCGTCGGCCGCGTTCGCCTGATTGACCGCGACTTCGTGGAATCGTCCAACCTGCACCGCCAGATTCTCTTCGACGAGCAGGACGCCCGCGATGCCTTGCCAAAGGCAGTAGCTGCCGAACGCAAGCTCCGTGCCATCAACTCCAGCGTCGAGATTGCTGGAGTCGTTGCCGATGTTGGTCCTGCCAACGCGGAAGAACTTCTCGGCGGCTACGGCGTGATTCTGGATGGCACCGACAACTTCGAGTCTCGCCTGCTCATCAATGACTTCGCGGTGAAACACGCTGTCCCCTGGATTTACGCCGCGGCCGTGGCCAGCTATGGCGTAACCATGGCCATCCTACCCGGTCGCACCGCCTGCCTGGCGTGTCTGCTGGAGGAACAAGGGGGCGCCGGCCTCGATGAAACCTGTGACACCATCGGCGTGCTAGGGCCGGTCGTAAACCTAATTGCTTCCCTCCAAGTAACCGAAGCGCTGAAACTCCTGAGCGGCCGGGAAGACGCCCTCAACGGCCGCCTCGTTTCTTGCAATGTTTGGTCCGGACACTTTCAGTCGCTGCGCGTGGCCCGCGATGCGGACTGTCGCGCGTGTGCCCATCGCGATTTCACTTATCTCGCCGGTGCCGCCCAGCCGCACGTCACCATGTGCGGACGGGACTCCGTGCAAATCCATGAGCGCCGCCGCGTCCTGGATCTCGCCGCCCTGCGCGTTAGGCTGGAGCCCGTTGTTGCCAGTGTTCGCCAAAATGATTTTCTATTGCGTTTCGCTATTCCGCCCCACGAAATGACCGTTTTTGCCGACGGCCGCGCCATTCTCAAGGGTTCGCAAGACCCCGCGCTGGCGCGTTCGCTCTACGCCCGCTATATCGGCTCGTAATCTCAGGAACCAGCCTCGGCGCGGACTGCCGTCGCTGCGCATCCATGGGCGGCCCGTGCCACTGGCGCCTTAGCGCGGATGCGATACGCGCCCAAACGAACTGCGCATGTTGGCGCGGTCGAGATTTTCCCGCAGATTCATCAACGTCAGGAACGTGCTCAGGATGCGCGCCTTCAGGTCGTCCGTAAGCACCAGCCCGCTGGTGGCCACGCGCGCTAGGGCTTCGCCATTCGTGGTAATAAACACCATGATCTCGCGCTGCCGCTCGTGCGGGGCATTGCCCAGCGCCGTTTCCCGCCGCATTTCCGCGCAGCTCGCTTCCAGCGACAGTGTGAAATGCAGCAGGCACAAGCGATGTTCGGAAATCGCCGCGGGGGCGTCGTTCTTGCAACCGGTGATTTGGCAGGCTGTGGGCATTGGCGGGCCGCACCAGATAGTTAACATCCCTGTGCCATAAAATCCAGTGCCCTTCCGCGCGGTGCTGCGAAAACTGCATGAGCGGACTGCTCCGTCGCCGGCCGCCGGGCGCAGGGGTTTGCTCAGCGCAGCGTTCGCAATCTTGGAAATTTCGTTGACACTCTGATTTTTGCAATGTATAAAAATACAGGAGCGTGTATAATAGTTTTTATGGGCGCCACCAAAACATTCCGTCACGGGCAAATCCTCCGCTTGGTCGGCGATGCCCGCATCGCCAGCCAGGAGGAGCTGCGCCGCCGGCTCGCCGCGGAAAAGTTGCGCGTCACGCAGGCCACCTTATCCCGCGACATTCAGGAGCTGCGCCTGGTCAAAACGCAAAGCGGTTACCGCTCCACCGCTATCGCCCCCTTGGACGCCGCTCCAATGCCCCAGCTCTCTCATGCCCTCGCGGAGTTTCTGCGCGATATCCGCCCGGCCGTGAACATGCTGGTCCTCAAGACTCCGCCGAGCGGCGCGCAGCCCCTGGCCGCCGCCGTCGACGCCGCCAAATTTTCGGAAGTCGCCGGCACCATCGCGGGCGACGACACCGTCCTCATCATTACCCCCAGCAAAAAGTCCCGCGAATCCTTACAGAAAAAGATCGAAGCCCTCATCAAATGAGAGATCCCTCCCAAGTCGCGGTCCTTGGTGTCACCGGCTACAGCGGCCTGGAGCTGGCGGAGTTGCTCCTCCGCCATCCGTCGGCCCCGAAACCGGTGTTCTATGTCCGCGACACGCAAGGCGCAAACTGCCTCTCCGAGCTGTTCCCCAGGTTTCGCGGCTGGGGCAACGCCCCGGTGCGGACTCTTTCAGACGACGCCATCGCCAAGAGTTCGGCGGGAACTGCATTCTTAGCCACGCCTCACGAAGCATCGGCGTTGTCGGCTCCAGTTCTGCTCGAAGCCGGCATGCGCGTCGTCGATCTCAGCGGCGCATTCCGTTTCAAGTCGGAGGAGACCTTTTCGTCCTGGTATAAGCTGCCGGTGCCGCATAAACCTTTCCTCTCCCAGGCGGTTTATGGTTTGCCGGAACTTTATCCGGCCGACAAAACTCACAATCCGCTCGTGGAAGCCCGCCTGGTTGCCAATCCAGGCTGCTACGCGACCAGCGTGATCCTCGCGTTACATCCGCTGACCCAAACCGATTGGATCGCCTCTGGCAGTTCGATCGTCGCTGATTGCAAGTCCGGCGCCAGCGGCGCGGGCAAAGAGCCCCGCAAGGACCTGCATTTCGTGGAGGTCGAGGACAATTTCAAGGCTTACAACCTCTTCTCCCACCGCCACACTCCGGAAATTCTCGAACACACCGGCCTTTTGCCGGAACAACTAACCTTTACCACGCATCTATTACCTGTGGCCCGCGGCATCCTATCCACGATTTACGTTTCGCTCAACGAAAAGCGCACGCTCGAGGAAGTCGAAGCCCTCTTTCGCCAGTACTACGCCGGTCGGCCCATGATTCGCATCTCGGCCAACGGCGCGCTGCCGGAGTTGCAGCACGTCACCCATACGAATTTCTGCGACCTTGGGTTCGCGCTGGATCCGAGCGGCCGTCGCCTGATCGTCGTTTCCTGCCTCGACAATCTTGGCAAAGGCGCCGCCGGGCAAGCCGTCCAGAACTGGAACTTAATGCAGGGGATAGAGGAGCACACCGGACTACAATGAGAACCATCATAAAATTCGCAGGCGCGTTACTGGAAGACGAAGCCGTCGTTCGCGACCTCGCGCGCCAGGTGGTCGCCCTCGTTCAGCAGGGCCACGAAATCCTCGTCGTCCACGGCGGCGGCCGCCTCTTCACCGCCACGCTCAAGCGCATGGGCATCGAGAGCAAATTTACCAACGGCCTGCGCCTTACCGACGGCGAAACTCGCGACGTCGCCGTAATGGTCTTCGCCGGCTTGCTCAATAAACGCCTGGCCGCCGCCATCACCGCCGCAGGCCAGCCTGCCATTGGCATTTCCGCGGCCGACGCCGCCTGCTTCACCGCTGAGCCCATGGTCCACAACGAAGTGACGGGAGGGCTGGGTTACGTCGGCTACCTCACCGGCATGAATACGGACTTCATCGAATCCCTCTGGCGCGAAAACCTGCTGCCCGTGGCTCCCTGCCTTGGCCTCGGCGTCGACAATGAGTTGTACAACGTCAACGCCGATCACATGGCCGCCGCCTGCGCCGAATACCTCGCCGCCGATCAGCTCATCTACTTAACCGACGTTCCTGGCGTGCTCGATGGCGAAAGAGTTCTCTCCACGATCACCTGCGAAGAGGTCGAGCGCCTGGTGCAGTGTCACGTAGTTTCCGGCGGCATGGTGCTCAAGCTGGAAGCCGCCAAGCGCGCCATCGAGGGCCACGTCCGCGATGTGCGTATCGTCGGTGGTACCGCCCCGGACGCTCTCCTGCTCGCCGCCCACGCTGGCGATTCCGTTGGGGACGTCGCCCCAATTCCCGGTACGCGCGTCCTGCGGGAACCGTTTTCCACCGCTCAGGCAGCTCTCTCGGCCGCATAAATGCAAAAGCTGAAAAAATCACGGAATGTTGCGCGCGTAGTATCACGTCGCCATTTTTCCGGCAAGACGCCGGCCAAGGCGGACCAGCGGTTGCTCGACGCCGATAAGTATTTATTGCCCACCTACAAACGCCAACCCATCGTGTTCACCCACGGCCGCGGAGCCTATGTTTATGACTCCAGCGGCAAGAAATATCTCGATTTCCTCGGCGGCATCGCCGTAAACGGCCTTGGCCACGCGCATCCCCGCATCACCAAAGTCATCCGTCGCGAAGCCGGCCGCGCCATCCACCTCTCCAATCTTTTTCACAACGCCTACCAAGGCCCTCTCGCGCGCAAGCTCGCCGAGTGGTCCGGCCTCGACCGCGTCTTCTTCGCCAACAGCGGCACCGAAGCCATCGACGGCGCTCTAAAACTCGCACGCCTGTTCACCCGCAACCCGGCTCAGCCCGCGCATTCCGCATCGCCCAAGCACCGCATCCTGGCCATGGCGAATTCCTTCCACGGCCGCACCTTCGGGGCCCTCAGCGTCACCGCCACGGAAAAATATCGTCTGCCTTTCGCCCCCGTGGTGCCCGGCGTCGAATTCGTAAAATTCAATAACCTCGCCGACCTGGAGTCCAAATTCGATAACA
>Ga0209040_10002240_pt1 | contig 15248 bp, 16 predicted proteins | sample BogFormECP12_OM3_FD_188240 | JGI IMG/M metagenome (GOLD analysis project Ga0209040, IMG submission 188240) | Bog forest soil microbial communities from Calvert Island, British Columbia, Canada - ECP12_OM3 (SPAdes) (version 2) | ecosystem: Environmental > Aquatic > Freshwater > Wetlands > Bog ...
ACAATCCCCGATAGCCAAGCCGAAAACTCCTCACCCTTCATCGAACAATCTCCGACCAGCCCCCGCCATCCTAATCCAAACCAACAGCTAACGCTATAAGAGCCAAATTTCGCTTCTCTCGATCCGAGCGGCGTCGCTAAAATGACGACATGCGCGGTCATGCTGGCCTCGCGAACGGACCCAGGCGGGTCCGGTGATGAATGCCGATGGCTCTCGTGAGGAGAACGACATGGTTGCGGATAACGACGCGATGGGGCAAGCCGCTAGGACCGCCTCGAAGCCCGCCGAAGAAATGGCGACGCAGATGGCCAACGTCGCAAACGCCTATGGAGGAGCGATGGGCGCCACCTTCAAGGCCATGCAGGACTACCAAGCCAAGCTTATGCAGTTCTTCCAGCAGAACGCCGAGGCGAACGTGCAGCTCGGGCAAACGCTCATGCAGGCGCGCACGCCGTCCGATTTCGTCGAGGCGGTGAGCGCTCACATGCGCGAGCGCGCAACGATGATGAGCCAGCAGGCGAAGGAGCTCGCCTCGCTCGGGCAGGAGGCGTCGCGCAAGGCGATGGAATCGCTGACCAGCCAGCAGAAGCGATAGCTCGATTTGTTTTGAGGCAGGCGCTCGGACTCTTCCGGGCGAAAGCGCTCGCGCTTTTTCTTGCGGGAAAGGCGGGGAAAACAGGCGGCTTATCCTCCCCCTTGCGGGCAAGGGGGAGGATATGCCTCCGCCAATATATCATGGCAAACATCTGATATATAACCATAAATTACCAAGCATAACTCGCCGGTCCTAATTCGCTGCGTTGGTCCTGCTCTACTAATCGACAGACCGCCGCGTCGAAGCCCATGCCGTCCTCGCGCCGGCGCTCGAAGGTTTTTCGCCGACGCCGGAGATGCCTGAGATCGCCGAGGCGCAGGCACTGATGGAGCGTCTGGCGTAGGGCCGCTTCGGGCACGGGAAGCGGCCTTCCTGGCGGCCCTTACAAGCCCGGAGTCCGCCCGGAGCGGTAGTTCCTCGTCATCGCCCGTTTGGCGAAGTCGCTGCGAAACAACCGAGGCAATTGGAAAGGCGCATAGACAAGACTTGGGCGATAGGACAAGTTTCACGCGGGTTAGGGCTGAGCCACCATGGAAATGTATCAGGTTCGATACTTCCTGTCGGTCGCGCGCACCCTCAATTTCACGCGCGCGGCGGAGGATTGCAATGTGGCGCAGCCTTCACTCTCGCGCGCGATCAAGCAGCTTGAAGCCGAGCTCGGCGACGAACTCTTCCGGCGGGAGCATCCGCAAGCCATCCTGACCGAGCTTGGGCAGAAAATGCTGCCGATTCTGAATCGCTGCTACGAGAGCGCCAACAATGCGAGCGCGCTCGCCGCCGCGGTCAGAAAGGGCGAGGCGGGGACGCTCGGCGTCGCTCTTTCGCCGACGATCGATCTTAGCCTTCTGCTTACCAGGCTGGACGAAGTGAGACGCGTTTTCGATGGCCTCGCCATCGCCGTCCGCCGCACTAGCGCGAGCGAGGCTATCGAGTCCGTCAAGACCGGACGCGCCGACCTGGCGCTCGCCGCTGCGGACCTCTCCGAGACGCCGTCGCTGGAGCGCCATGAGCTTTTCGACGAGGGCTTTCGCCTGATTTGCGGTCGGACGCACAAGCTGGCGAACAGCGCCAGCGTCAGTTTCGATGATGTTCGCGAGGAACGCTTTGTCCTTCCGCGGCACGGGGAGCATTGCGAGCAGCTCGCCGCTTGGCTGCAGAAGGCTAAGGTGCGGCTGGAGACCAGCCACGAAGCCTGCTCGGACGCCGACATGCAGGCGCTTGTGGCGGGCGGATTCGGTGTTGCAATTGCGCCGTCGAATCTCTCCCTTCGTGATGGCGTCGTCTCGATGCTGGTCGAAGGGCTCGATTTCCGCCGCACCGTGTTCCTCTTCGCGGCGGCTCACCGCCCACGGCCGGCGCCCGCTTCGATGCTGACCAACATGCTTCGCGCCGCCAATTGGGCGGGCGTCGCGGACCACTAAGCTCCGAACGCAGCGAGCATGTTCTCTATGGTCATGCGCTTGCGATAGTCGGGGTCGACGAAACGAGCTTTGATTCTGCCGTCCCGTGCCACAACGAACGTTGCCGGCACGGGGACCATCCAGAACTCGTTGCCCTGATATTCGAGGAGGTCGATTGCCGCCATTTTCATGAGTGCCTGCATCTCCTCGCCGACCCAGAACACCAGGTTGAGCGACATGGCGTATCCGTTGTCCATATCCGTGAGGACCGGAAAGTCGGCTTCAGCCTCGACGCGGATGGCCGATGCGTACGGTTGGCGATCGGGCATGATCGCCACAAGCTGGCCGCCGGCCGCCTCGATACGCGGGCCGGCCTGCGCCAAGGCGCGCGTATTGATCCGGCAGTACGGACACCAGTGCCCGCGGTGAAGCACGACGGCGACGGGTCCGCGTTCCAGCAATGAGGGAAGGGAAACGATGCGCCCGTCCTCGTCGGGCAGGTGGAACGGCGGCAGTAGGTCGCCGACGTCCGGCGCGCCCGCGCCCACATTGGCCTTCTGCAACCGGCCGACCAGCCGGTCGACGGCGTCGGCGAACGCGGGGCTGACGACCCTGACGGACGCTGCGAGAGCGCCGAGCCGTTCGTTCAACGACGCGTCCATGTCGCGACACTGGAGGAACGCGGCCCGAATGGATTCGACAAGAGGAGATGACACTTCGGTCTCCGCGGGTCCAGCCGCATCAGTCGGCAAGCGGTCGCCCCGCGATCATGTTTCAACGATTTCGCGACGAAGGTCTATCCTCTGGGGATCATTTTCGCGCCTTCGCTGTAGGAGCCGAGACCGAACTGCGCGACGCGTTCGGTTGCGAAGCGGTTGGCGCCGCGCACCACCATTCGTTCGCTCAGAAGCAGAGCCGCTTCCCGGCGCATTCCCTCCCGGACGCAGGCTTCGATGAGCAGTTGATCGAAGAGATCGCGCTGGGCGTTGCTCCCGCCAATGCGCCGGAGCCTCGGCCTGACGGACAGCAGCCTCCGCGCCGCCTCCGAGTACCGTCGCTCTCCGAAGGCGATCAACGCCTCCGCCGCAGGCGCGCCAATCTCTCTTGCGACCCGCTCCTGATCTCCGGGCGCAACGCCTTCGGCGAGACCGGCGGCAAGCTGCCGCGCGGCGTCGCCGCGCCCAGCGCCGATAAGCGCGAGCGCGTAGTGCAGGTCTGCGAACACGAGCGAGCGATCAGCGACGCGGCGCTCAGCGATCGCGCCGAGTTCCTGCCAGCGCGCGCCGACGTCGGCGCCGGCGAGTTCGAGCCGGGTCAGGAGCGAGACGGCGTTGGCGATGTCGCGGAAATCGTCGGTCTTATCGGCGCGGACGCGCTCGTCGTAGAGTCGAAGCGCGCCGTCAAGATCGCCGAACTCGAGCCGGAACAGCGCCTGATGCCAGAAGAGATGATAGGCGAAGTTGTTGCAATGTTCGTATGCGCCTGCGTGAGCGGCCAGAATCTTCGCGCCCGGCCCAGGCCTGCCCGTCATCTCGTGGACATGGATCAAAGCATGCAAGCCCCAGGCGTCGCGCGGCGCTCGTTCTATGGCGCGTCGGCCAAGCCGCTCGGCGTCGCGGTACGCGCCAGTCTCCTCGAGGGCGAACGCAAGGCAGCCGAGGAGATAGCCGAGATGCGGATGATCGAGACCGGCCCGAGCGACCACCTGTTCGATCGAAGCGCGCATCCCTGAGACGTCGCCGAGCATCAACCGCATGGCATGCGAGAGCTTCGCGGCCAGACTGTCGCGCGGGTGCGCTTCGAGGATCCCCTCCAACGCGCCGACGGCGTCGAAGAGCCGGCCCTCGGCCGCGCTCCGTAGCGCCTCGACGTAGAGCCGCTCCCGAGCCGTTGCGCCACGCATGTGAACTGAAGCCTCCGCCCGGGCGAGCGCATCACGGGCCGGCGCCACGAGCTCGGCGCGGGCCAGCAGCACTGTGAAGAGGCCCTTCGCGCACCAGGCGATCGCGAAATTTGCATCGGCGGCGAGCGCTTCGGAGAGCGAAATCGGCGTCGCCTTGTCGTGCGACAGGAAATGCTCGACCGTGCGATTCCACGCGCCCATCGCTTCGGACGAGGCGCAAGTTGCGTCGAGACCGCTGGCGTCTGTGCGAAGCATGGCGCGACTCCTGCTCTCGCTTAGTTCGTCTTGTCGTTGGTGGTGAAGAGCGCGGCGATGCGCCACCCTTCCTGCTTCTTCACGCAGAGGATGCTGACGAGGAAGCGGATGACGTCGGGCTTCGCCTTGAGGCCGATGGTAAGCGTGAGCGGCATGTGGATGTAGGCCGCATGGTCGTCGACCTCAACGATCGTCGCCTTGTCGATCTCCGGATCGACCCGCCACACTTCGGCCAGCTGGAGCTCCGCCATGCGCTTGACGAGCGCGTCCGGGCCCCAGAAGGACTTGCCGTCACTGACCCACAGGAACTCCGGCGAGTCGATGAGAAGCGACTTTACCTTGGCAAGGTCGCGGGCGTTCTGGGCCGCGCGAAACTCGTCGTAGATCGCCCTGACCTCGCCGGCGGTGTCGGCGGCGGCGGTCGTCGCCGCCGCCAGCGATAGAGCTATCAATACGGACGCGAGAGCCGCTTTCATGAATCCCTCCATGAGACTTGTCGGCAGTGTCACTCGGCGGCCATCTTCACCAATGGCATAGGCGCGGGCTTCTCCGTCTCGACCATCGCTCCTCGCTTGAGCTCGTGCAGATAGAAGCCCTCGACCGGATCGACGTCGGCTTCCCATGGGGCCGCTTCGAGCGCCTTGCGCGCGTCGGCGAGCCCCGCCTGCCAGCGCTTTCGGATTCCGGCGCGGCTGAAATCGATGTCCTTGGTGTGGTCCTCGCCGTCGAGCCGGGGCGCGAGAAGGCGCACGACATGCATCCGGGTGAGGCACCCGTAGGAGGCCATCTCTCGCACGAGCGCGCTCTGGCGGTCCGATTCCGGAACCCGCTTAGCGAGTTCCGCGATGATGTGACGCAGGCGGTGGATTTGCTTCTGCCGCGCAATGTGAGCGATGGCGCGGCTCGAGTACTGGATCTCCTTTTGCCGATGCATCACCTGCCAGATGCTTTCCGGCTCGTCGCCGTCCGAATTCCAGATGTGGACCGCGAAGACCAAAGAGTTCCGGCGGGGATTGTCGTCGAAGATCGCCTCGACGGGCGTGTTCGACAGGATGCCGCCGTCCCAGTAGAGCTCGCCGTCGATCCGTATCGCCGGAAATGCCGGAGGCAACGCGCCCGACGCCATGACGTGGCGGACGGTGAGCGGCATGTCGCGGCTGTCGAAGTATCGCATCTCGCTCGTGCGCACCTTTGCGGCGCCGACGGTGAGCCGGGGCGTCGACTTGGCGATGAGCGAAAAGTCCACGAGCTCGCTCAGCGTCCGCTGGAGCGGTATGGTCGAATAGTATCCAGCGCCGTCGGGCGCGAGCGGCGCGTGCCAGCCCAGGAAGGCGAGCGGGTTCGGCCTGAAGAAGCCCGCGACGCCTGTCGCGAGCGTGTTCCAGTTCGGCAAGCTCTGGCCGAACCAGGGCAACGCGGAGAGGGCTTCGAGCGCCGGGGAATGTTCGACCCGGCGCCAGAACTCGCGCAGCCTGGCAAGCCGGTCCTCAGGCTTGTTGCCGGCGACAATGGCGGCGTTGATCGCGCCGATCGACGTTCCGATGAGCCAATCCGGCTCGACGCCGGCCTCGTGAAGGGCCTCGTAGACACCGGCCTGATAGGCGCCGAGCGCGCCCCCGCCCTGGAAGACTAGGACAATCTGGCCCAACTTCGACTTCAGATCGTCTTCTCTATTCTCTAGAATCGTCATTTCCGCCTCCCTGTTCTGGACCCTCAGTGGAACGCGACCGCCGCGATTTCGGCTTCGATGTCCGACATGCGCCAAGCGAAGATCGGCGGGGCGGAGTCGTCGTCGATCACCTGGGCGACCCATTGCCCCGGCCCGCAATCCGTGCGGCGGACCGTGAATCGCTTGTCGTCGGCGACGGCAAGGTAGACCCCAGACTCGCGATCTGAGGGCGCGATCTCGATAAAGTGGCGGGTTGTCATTGGCTTTGTCTCCTAACGTGAGTGGGCGGAGTCGCGGTGGAAGTCTCGACAAGCTCAGAGAGCCGCTTGGTTCATTTTGAGCCTCAATGCGCCGTCCAGCCGCCGTCGACCGGCAGCGCCGCCCCGGTGATCGAAGCGGCAGCTTCGCTCGCCAGAAACACGGTAAGCGCGCCGATTTCCTCGACCGAGGCGAACTGCTTGTTCGGCTGTTGGGCGAGCAGCACGTCCCGGATCACTTGCTCGCGCGGGATGTTGTGGGCCTTCGCTTGGCCCTCGATCTGCGCCTCGACGAGCGGCGTGTAGACGTAGCCGGGGCAAATGGCGTTGCAGGTGACGCCCTCTTCCGCGATCTCGAGCGCGGTCACTTTGGTCAGGCCGAGGAGTCCGTGCTTCGCGGCGACGTAGGCCGACTTGAACGGGGACCCGACAAGGCCGTGCGCCGAGGCGATATTGACGATGCGGCCGAATCTGTTCCGCCGCATCGCTGGCAGCGCAAGCCGCGTCGTGTGGAAGGCCGAGGAGAGATTGATCGCGAGGATCGCATCCCATTTATCAACCGGGAATTCGTCCACCCTCGCGACATGCTGAATGCCCGCGTTGTTGACGAGAACATCGAGCCGGCCAAATTCCTCGAGTGCGCGCGCCATCATCGCTTCAATCTCGGGGGGCTTCGACATGTCGGCGCCGAGATGTACGGCTTGAACACCGGATTCTGTCTCGATACGATGCCGTTCGGCGGCGATGTCCTCCGGCGTTCCGAAGCCATTGAGGGCAATCTGGGCTCCAGCCTGAGCGAGAGCGCGTGCGACGCCGAGACCAATGCCGCTTGTCGATCCCGTCACGAGCGCGACTTTGCCGTCTAGGGCGCGAGGCGAGGTTTCGGCGCTGCGGATAACTGGAATGTTCATTGGCGAAGACCTCCAGGCTGCTGTTGCTCTCGTCGCGCTTGATCACGACGGGAGCAGGGTGCCTTCGCGGCGGCTTCAGCGGAAATATCGAGTGCCTACCGTCTCCATGCAGAGGCGCTATGGCGACGAGCCTAGCTCCCCCTTTCAGACGGCCTCGCGAACTCGGGCGGACGACGGCGCAGCAGCGGACGCGGGAGGAGGCGCGGCCTCCACTGCGAATCATAGTCGCGTTTCATGGCGTGCTCCCTGTGACGGACACGGAAATATCGCGTCCCGTCCTCGGGGCCGGAAATGCCGATTGGCTATCGACGCTGCACGTTGGCGCTATTGCGCCGTCTCGGCGGTCGCCTTTTCGCCCACCCAGTTGTTGCGCATCGCTTCGCGCACAAGGGCCCCGACCGCAGGCGAATACGGCCGCCCGCGAACGGTGACGATATTGACCTCGCGCCAGAATTCTGGATCGACCACGCGGCGCGCGACCACGCCCGGATGATTAATGCAGAATTCAGGAAGAAAGCCGAAGCCCATGCCGGCGGCGCACATTGCAAGAATCCAGTCGTCGCGCTCGCTGCGATACACGGCTCGCCATGTGACACAGTGCTTCTCCCAGGCCAGCCCCTCGTTGAACTCGCAATTGATGCGATTGAGGTAGCGCTGGTTATCCAGCTCCTTGAAACGGATTGGGTCGCATTCGGCCAGGGGATGCGTCGGCGCGATGACGATCATCATCCGCTCGCGGAAGAGCTTCAGGTAGTGCAGACGATCGTCCGGATGATCGGGCCGGCAGTAGATCGCCACCTCGAGCTCGTCGCGCTTGAGCCGCTCTTCAAGGTCGCGCGCCGTCGAATCGATCACCTCGAGGTCGAGGTCGGCATGACGCCGGCCAAGATTTTCAATCAGCACCAGGAGGGGAGTGGGCGCGATCGTGCACATGACGCCGAGCTTGAGCGCGACGCGCTTCGCCTTCTTGATCTTTCCCGCTTCGCTGCGCGCCAGCTGGGCGTTTTCATAGACCTCGCCGAGGTGAGGCCGCACCGTTCGGCCGAGTTCGGTGAGGTGAGTGTTGCCGCGCTCCCGGTTGATGAGCTCTCCGCCGAACTCGTCCTCGAGCAGCTTGATGGCGCGGGTGAGCGAAGGCTGCGCCACGTTGCAACGTTCGGCGGCCTTCGTGAAATTGAGCTCGTCGCATAGCGCAAGGAAATACCGGATCTGATGCATTTCCATCGGCAGGTCCCAATCGCCGTCCTTCGTTCAATTCACCTGATTTGTTTCAAACGCGCAAAGGAATTTGCGCGACCAAGCAAGCCTGGCCGCGCAGCGTGGAAACGCGTTGTTGCAGACGTCAGCTTCGCCGGCGCCAGATTTCGAAGACGTAGGCGGCGGTAAATCCGTAGATGATATGGCCGACATAGCTCATGAAGGAAAGGGCGCCTCCCCATTCCATGAGCAGGAACGGCAGGCCGGCGAGCGGGGCCATGATCCCGAGTGCGTTAAACCAAGTGAAAGACCCCCAGCTCAGGCAATCGGCGAGAAGCCTGCTCGGATTGAAGAAGCGAGTCGCCGTGACCATGGTCACGATGAGCCAGAACACGCCCATGAACGGGGTCGCCGTTCCGCGCGAGAGCGAAACAACGAGGAACGCGGTGAAGATCGTCCACACGCCGGCGTCGAGCATTACTGCCCAGGCGCGAAAAGCGCGCGAGATGATGAAATAGGCGATCGGATAGCCAGCAATCCCGATGGCGCAATGCACGGCCTCCGCGGCGAAGCGCGGCATCTGGTAGCCCGTCCAGTGCTGCACGAGCGACGTCACGAGCCCGGCCGGCTCGAGCGGCCCCCCAAGAACAAGCACAGTGATAAAGCGGGCCCAGAGCTCCCAGATCATCAGCCCCGCGAATCCCCCCGCAAACAATTGTCCCAATATGCCGACGCTTGGCAGCGGCGAATTCGCGGCGGTGACCGCGCTCGTAGACTTCATCATTGGCGACCTCCCTTTTTGCGCGCAAACGCCATGCGCGCGGGTTTCCTTTGTCAAGCGGCTCGCCGTCCTCAAATCGAACGGGCGCGGACGTCTAACGTCGCCATCCAATTCCTGCCGGCGTTGAACGACCAATATCCGTTGTCAATCGAAACAAGAGCCAACGCCTATCGCGCTGGATACGGCGGCATAGCTCTGCGCTATCGCGAGAAAAGCAAGCCGATATTTCCAATGCATGGTCGAGCCGCCGATTCTAGCGGCGCCCGAAGAGGGTGTTCGTGATCTCGCTAAGGAGGAACAAAAGTGCCCAAGCCATATTCGATCCTAGCCGCCGCGCTCGTCGCCAGCGGCCGCAGCCTGTCAACCGAGACAATCGGAGCGCCGCGCGGCGCCGACCGCATGTCTCGTCCTTTCCTCGGAGACGACTGGCCGTTCTGCGACGGAACCGCCTTGCTTACGCAAGCAAGAGAGCAAGTTCTGGCCGAACGGCCTGCGCCTGGCGCGTCGGCTGCGGATCATCGCGGCCTCTATAGCCCGACGCTATGAACTCGGGAGCCAGAGAATATTTCCATTGGGCGACCGTTCTCGCGATCTTCCCATCGTCGAAAAACAGCGCGTGTTGCGCTCGAACGTGGAGAGACAGAAATGCGTAAGTCCATTGCAGTCCTTATCATCACCATCGCCGCGGGCGCGGCCGCTCCGGCCGCATTCGCGGGGCAATGCCCGCCCGATAAAATGATGGCCGATGCGACGAAGCCGAACGCCACCCCGGCCAAAGGCGTCACCGACACGGTGCTCGCCGCGATCAACCTTGGCGACGAGCCGGCGAAGATCGACGGGAGAATGTTGCGTTTGCGCAAGCTGACCATCGCGTCGGGCGGCGTGGTCCCGTGGCACAGCCACGGCGACCGGCCGGCAATCATCTATATCGTCAGCGGTGAAGTCACCGAATACGCCAGCAACTGCGCCGTGCCGATCGTGCACAAGAGCGGCGACGTTGCGCGGGAGACGCACGTCACCGCACACTGGTGGAAGAACACCGGAAAAGAGACCGCGGTCCTTCTTTCGGCCGATCTCCTTCACGACGCGAGCGATCACGCCATGTGATCGCGTCCCGCGTCTTCGAAGAAACGGCTCTCCCGACGGGAGAGCCTCCTCTTGCCGGAGCAGCTTCATGTCCTCCGAAATCGTTGCAGCCCCGCGCGCCGGCGTGGGGGCGAGCGGCCAAGCGCACGACCGCCTCAGCGGTCCGATCATCGCGCTCATGGCCTTCCTCACCTTGGTCGATCTGTTCGCCACCCAGGCGATCCTGCCCTCGCTCGCGCGCGCCTACGGGGTCGCGCCATCCGCGATGGGCTTCGCCGTGAACGCGAGCGCCATGGGCATGGCGATTTCGAGTCTCGCCATCGCCTTCTTAAGCCACCGAATCGATCGAAGGCGCGGCGTCATCCTCAGTCTCGCCCTGCTTGCGATTCCGACCTGCCTGTTGGCGATTGCGCCGGATCTTACGGTCTTCACCGCGCTTCGCATCGCTCAGGGGCTCTGCATGGCGGCGGCATTCACCCTGACGCTCGCCTATCTCAGCGAGCATGCCTCGGGGTCCGACGCGGCCGCCGCGTTCGCTGCCTACATCACTGGCAATGTCGCTTCCAATCTGCTGGGCCGGCTCATGTCGGCAGCGCTCGCCGATCATTTTGGGCTGGCGCCGAACTTCCTGGTCTTCGCCGCCCTCAATCTGTTTGGGGCGCTGCTTGCTTGGTTGACGCTCGAAAAGGCGTCGTCAACCTCGGCATCGGCCACGCACGCCCGCTCTCCGGCCATGCTCGCCGCGCTCGTCGAGCATTTGCGCAACCCGGCTTTGGCCGCCGCCTTTGCGATCGGGTTCTGCATCCTGTTCGCCTTCATCGGCGCCTTCACCTACGTCAATTTCGTCCTGGTGCGCCCCCCTATCGGCATCGGTATGATGGCGGTCGGTCTCGTCTATTTCGTTTTCCTGCCTTCGATGGCGACAACGCCGGCGGCGGGGAGAATGACAGGCCGGTTTGGCGCTCGAAGAACACTTTGGGCTGGACTCATCGTCGCCCTCATCGGCCTGCCGCTCCTGATCGCGCCAAACCTCACGCCAGTTGCGATCGGCCTCATGCTTGTCGGCGTCGGAACGTTTTTCGCGCAGGCTGTCGCCACAGGGTTCGTCGGGCGCGCGGCGACCGTCAATCGCGCAGCGGCGAGCGGCCTCTATCTCGCCTTCTATTTCGGCGGCGGCCTCATCGGCAGCGCCGTGCTCGGCCAGGTCTTCGACCGCTTCGGCTGGCCCGCGTGCGTCCTCGGCATTGGCTTCGCGCTGGCGATCGCGGCTCTGCTTGCCACGCATCTGCGCGCGCCGGACGAGGCTGCCGCCGCCATTCGCGCAGCAAGGAGCTGACTTCGTGCCTCCGCGAAAGCGCGACCCGCGGCTCGATTTTTTCCGCGGGCTGGCCATGCTTATCATCTTCGTCGCGCACGTCCGCGGCAACAGTTGGACTGCGTTCATCCCCGCCCGCTTCGGCTTCTCCTCGGCCGCGGAGATGTTCGTCTTCTGCTCGGGCTACGCCAGCGCGCTGGCGTTCGGGACGGTCTTCGTGCGCGACGGCTGGCGCGCCGGCGCGGTCCGCATCGTCCGCCGGATTTGGACGCTCTACTGGACGCATATCGGGCTGTTCCTGTCCCTCGCCGTCATTTCCATCGTTGCCGCGCGCCTCTTGCCGGCGGGGAGCGATGCAGCGACGGACCTCGGTCTCGACGCCTTCGCAAGCGGCAGACTGAGCGCGGTCGCCCGCGTGATGACCCTCGCTCGCGTCCCGGATCTCCTGAACATCCTGCCGATGTATATCGTGCTGCTCGGGTTCGTTCCGCTCGCGATGGCTGCGTCGAGGATCAGCCCATGGCTGGTCGGCGCGGCTTCGGCCGCGCTATGGCTCGCCGTTCAGGCGACCGGCCTCAATCTGCCTGCGGGCGGGGCGGCCGGGCGCATGTGGTTCTTCGACCCATTCGCCTGGCAGCTCATGTTTCTCACCGGCTTCGCCTTCGCAATGCGCTGGCTGCCCGCGCCACCGCTCAACCATCCCGTGCTTTTGCCGGTCTCCGCAATGGCGATCGCGCTCTCGGTCCCACTCAATTTTTGGGCGTTCACCGACAACGTATCCGCCCTTCGCGCCGTCCACGACGCGCTGATCCCCAACGGCATCGCTGCGACGACTCGCTTGCACGTCCTGCGCTACGCCCACTTCCTCTGCCTTGCCTATGTCGCCTTGAGCCTGGTCGCGCGCGCGCCAAGAGCCATTACGTCAACCGCGCTCGCGCCGCTCCTGGACATTGGTCGTCAGTCCTTGCCGGCCTTCGTCTCGAGCGTCGTCCTGGCCTGGGTCGCGGGGCTCATTCTCGATGCCGCGGGCCGAGGCTTCCTGCCGACCGCGGCGGTCAACTTCGCTGGCCTTGCCGCGATCTACGCCGTCGCACGCGCTGCGGCGTGGGTGAAATCGCCGCTCGCGCCGACGAGTGCCGCCGGAACTCCGGCGTTGCCTTCGTCCCGGCAGGCCAATGCCTAGCCGCCGCTTGGTTCACCCGCTGACGGGAAAGGCGAATTCGCTCAGGCGAGCGGCGGAGATAGTTTTCGTCGTCGTCGGACTTTTCTCCTCGCAAACGGCCGAACTCGTCGCTCAGCCGGCTTGTGGCGCAAGCGCGCCCTGCGTGGTTTCCGGCGGAACGTATCTCGCTCGGGCCCCCGCCCGCTGGGATGGCCGTTCGCCTCTGCCGGCGGTGGTGTTCTTTCATGGCTGGGGGCAGTCCGCAGCCGACGTCATGCGGGATGAGGCGATGGCGCGGGTCTTGTCGGAACTCGGCGTTCTCCTTGTGGCGCCCGACGGAGTTCAACATTCATGGTCTTTTCCAGGTTCGCCGGAAAGCAATCGGGACGAGCTCGGCCTCATCCAGGCCGTACTGGACGACGTCGAGTCGAGGTTCCCAATTGACAGGAGGCGCCTGTGGGCCTCCGGCTTCTCCCAGGGTGCTTCAATGGTCTGGTACGCGGCCTGCTACCTGGGAGACCGATTTGCGGCATTTGCATCCGTAGCCGGCGACTTCTGGGAGCCAGAACCGAATGTTTGCCCGTCCGGACCGGTCTCCATCCTGCACATCCATGGGCTCGCGGACGAGACTTTCCCGCTTGAAGGGCGCGTGGTGCGCGAGCGCTATCGCCAGGGAAATCTCTGGCGCGGCTGGGCGCTATGGCGACACATCGACGGCTGCCCAATAAGCCCGGATGGCGTTGATGCTAGCGGAAACCTCACTTGCGAAACCTGGCGCGCGCGCAGCTGCTCGAGCAGGCGAGAATTGATGCTTTGCTTTCACACAGGCGGCCATGTTTTCGATGCCGAGTGGATTCGCGCAGCCGATCAATGGGTCGCCAGTTTAGCAGAACGCGGGGCTTCGCGTCGAACTGCTCCTTCTCCGCGAGGTCGATTAGCTCGATAACAATGCGCAGAATCCTTTTCGACTCGAACCCGTTGTCAGAGAGCTCACTGAGCGGCCGCTCATGGCGCAAGTTACGCGTTGAGTCTCAGACCGCTTTGTGACGCATCGGTCTTGTTCGTCGTGATCGTCGATCGGTCTGTATCCGCCCGAAGCGGTCTTCCATTTTTCAGTTGCGTACTATGCATTGCAAAGCCGCCGGTGCGGGAAGCCGGGCCGAACGCTGAGGGAGTACGACGCCGCGCGTCGCTGGTTTCCTCAGCGACCTCTCACATGCGCCGACGGCGCTCATCCTCATCTCCCCATCGGACTTGCAAATATCTCGAAAAATGCTCTCATCGAGGTTCTTTCCGGCGCGCGTGAGCGAGCACAAGATCTGGGTGGCGCTTGAATAGGTCGCGGGAGCGCATGCGGGTAATCGGTGCTGAAGTCACCGTCTCAAGCTCCGCGCCGACGGAACGACAATCGATGTTCGGCCCCCGCAGGCGCTGTGCACTCCGCGAGACGCCGTTCACCGGTTTGATAGCCTCGGAAACCAGGACGTGAAGGCGCTTTTCGTGGTCACGCCAGCCCCGATTGGTCCGCAGTTTTTCTGTAAGTCGGCCAAGGTAATGAACGCAGCGGCCGGAGGTCCCTTGGACCGTGCAAAGATGGGCGGAAGCGTAGGCAAGCTTGTGAGCGACGCAGCACCTGCACACCGCAGCCGAAGCGCGCGCGTACGTCCGTCGTTGTCGGCCCGCGGGTCTCAGCGTCGCTGACGGATGCCGGCTGATGGGAATCGCCCGCTCAACCTATTGCGCATGCGCCGGGACCCAGAGGACACTTCTGAGCCCGCCTGAGGCCTTCCTCATCCGCGCGTGAAGGTTGTCGTTGAAGCGGGCGATTTCGCGATAGCCTTCGCTGGCCAGCCCACGCCTTTATCCGGGCGGAATTGTGAATGGCCGGCGGCCCGCACTATCACGTCGCGCTCCTCGCGCAGATCGTCGGCGGCCCGGAGGGCGCTTCACTCTAGGCGAATGTTTTTGCAAAAGTTGAACAGCTGACTGGTCAATCAAATCATTGCGAAGCGGGAAGACGTTCACCTCTCAGCCTTCCTGTTCTCAGACGGCTGATAGCCGCTTTTAGCGCGGAGCACGCCTGAACTTTCGAATTGGGGGTCCTTCCTTTTAGGGGACAGAAATATTCCATTTTGGCGTTACTCACGAATGAGCCTCACGCCGCCGTCGAGAAATTCGGTCCCGGCAGCCGTTAGCGCAGCCACGATCCGAGTTAGCGTCTTGGATTGCGGCCGCACCTTCCCCTTTTCGACTTTGCGGATCGTCCTGCGATGGATTCGCGAGCGGCCGGCCAGTTCATCCGACGTCCAGCCCGACATGGCCCGCGCGCCTCGCGATTGCGCCCTCGTAATCATCGTGTGCGCCCTACCTATCCTTTCCTTTCCTTTCAATCGCTCGCCCGTCAGCAAGCCGCACATTTTCCGCCCCCAGTGCCTCGACGCGCTCGCCGCATCGAGGGCCAGCCGCCATTCGACCTCCGACACGTCGAATGGCTTTTGATGATTGAGCCGCGCCCCTGCGTCGAGATAGGCGGCGGGAACGCGCAGGATATCTTTGTCGCCGTCCGGCTCGTTCCACCGGCAGACGCAAAAGGCGAGCGCGCCGGTCGGGTCGGCGCAGCGGGCTGTGCTCGGATTTGCCGCAAAGGCCGTCGCCGCGTGAGACCGGAGCGCGGCTATTCGCCCACCTGAGCGACGGCGCGCGTCAAAACGTCAACT
>Ga0209040_10002242_pt1 | contig 15239 bp, 25 predicted proteins | sample BogFormECP12_OM3_FD_188240 | JGI IMG/M metagenome (GOLD analysis project Ga0209040, IMG submission 188240) | Bog forest soil microbial communities from Calvert Island, British Columbia, Canada - ECP12_OM3 (SPAdes) (version 2) | ecosystem: Environmental > Aquatic > Freshwater > Wetlands > Bog ...
GGAGCCGCCCCGCGGCGGGGGCGCGAATCTCGGGCAGTGAGCCCGAAGGGAGAGCAACATGAGCGACGATTGCAAATGCGACCACTGCGGCAAACGCGGAAGGCGTCCGCGGATGCACGCAGCGCCGGACGGCTGGCTCTACCTCGAAGCCGTGGACGACGAAGAGGGACCGTCCTCGGCGATCATCGTCCTCGCGTGCAGCGATACGTGCGCGTTGGCGCTCTGGAAGCCGGGGCGCGGTCCGCGGTTCGATACGGTGCCTGAAACGTCAGCCGATGACGGAGGAGAGCAACATGTACGCTGAGACGTCGTGGTATCCGGGTTGTCGTAGTCCGCAGTTCGACCATCGCGACGCCGAGATCCTCAAAGAGCGCGTCGCGAGGCTCAACGAACGCTCTGGCCCCCGTGTAGGGGACTACGTTCGATTCCCGGACGGCACCGTGCGACGGTTCTCGTACATCTGGGACTTCGAAGACGGCTCGGACGGCTCGGCGCAGACGTCCAGAGGCGGGAGCTTCTACCTGACGAGCTGCGGCGGCGTGAGCTTCTCCGGCTCGCTCTACTGCGGCGTACCGGGCAAGTCGCTCACGCTGACGAACGAGAAGCGGAACGGCGACGTGTGGTTCTTCCATCACGGCTTCGCTGGCGCCGATTGCGGCGTCCACGCAGTCGTGGAGTTTCGCGTCTACACGTGCAGCGATAGCGCTCCGAGCTGCTAGGAGACGACCATGCACTGCTGCGGCAACCCGTTGCACGATCTGTTCGCGAACCTTCCTGTGGTGCTGCCGGCCGTACTACCGGCTCTCGCGCCACTTCTATTCTGGCGACGCAAGAAGCGCGGGCAACACACACGTCACGAGGACAAGCCATGACCAAGATTCCTTCGGAACGCGCAGTGAAGGCGCAGCTCAAAAGTTCGTCTTCACCTCCCGTCGCTCTCGGCGTCACGCCGAGCGGCGTGCAGATCGCCATCAAGTACATGGGTGGAATCGAGCGCGGCGCTCGGTACCGCTGGGTTGACGGTTACTCCATCTTCATGGATGGAAGCCAGACACAGCCGTGGCAGATGTTCCGAGAGTCGATGCGCTACGCACGCGAACTCCTAACCGCTCGATGATTCGCTCGGGGCGCTTTTCCAAAGCGCTCCCGGCGGGCAGTGAGTCCGAAGGAGGAGAAAATGGGAAACGTGAGAGACAAGATCGAGTTCACAGTCGAAGACGACCAAGGCGAAGAGGTCACGCACGAGCTTCCCGCCGTGATGGAAGTCTGCGGTCGCTGCGACGGACACGGCACGCACCTGAACCCGAACATCGGGCAGCACGCCTACACGCCCGAAGAATTCCGCGAAAGCTTCGATGACGAGGAAGCCGCGGAGTACTTCAAACGCGGCGGCATCTACGACGTCACGTGCGAGGAGTGCGGCGGCCGGAACGTGGTCCCGGTGGTCGACCGCGACAACGCCGACAAGACGATCCTCGCGCTCTACGACAAGAAGATGAAGGACGACGCGGAGTACGAAGCCATGGCCCGCTCCGAGGCCCGGATGCTCAACGCGATGGGAGGCGACTGGTGAGCGCCGTTTCCCAAGCCCGCAGCAAGCTTTCGCGTGAACTCCGGCGCGGTCTTCTCGAGGGCGAAGGCTGCCTGCCCGAGGCCGACACGGCGATCAATGCCGCCTCACGCGGCGTGGTCAGCGCGATGCGCGAAGAGCACGGCGAAGCCTGGCTCGGCAAGATCAATCTCCACGGTGACGAGCGCCACGGCGCCGTCCCCGTCATGTGGAAGTGGGACGGCGAGCTTGTCTACAACTTCGGCTGTGCGTTCGTGGCGCCGAAGTACGACGAGGAGCTTGCCAAGCTCATTCGCGAGCGCGACGATGCCCCGTACACGGGTACGGCGCCCGACGCGGTTCGCGTGGAGGCGATTTTCGAACGCGTCTACGCGATCGGCGGGATCTACCTGAACTGGACCTAAGAGGAGAACACCATCATGGCATGTGAATCGTTTTCGAGACCGAGCCAGACGCCCGCACAGCGAAAGCGCGAAATCGAAGAGGCGCTCGACGAACTCGAGCGCTCCGTAGAGAAGGGCTCCGTGAAGGTCGTGATCGACAAGCGATCGGGAGCGCTCACGTTCGCGGGTTGGACCGACAACAGGGACGTCACGGACGCGTGCGCGTACCGCGTGATGATGAACCGCCCCGCCGTGCGTGCAGCCATCGTGAGGGCCGAGTCGCTCGCCGGCACCAAGGTGAACCAGCGCGCCATGGAAATGGGGACGCACAGCCACGACGGCGGCAAGACCTGGGACAAAGGCCACTGACTGGGGCCATGTCCAGCAAGAACCTCTGCGGTCAGCTCGCCATCATCGCCGTGCTGGGGAGCTGCCTCCCAAGTGCGAGCTGGCCCGACGAGAGTATCCAGTACACGGGCGTCCCGTCGGCCGAGAGCTGCAAGGCCGGATGCCGTCACATTTCGCGGATGGCGGGCTGGGATCACTTCGCCTACTGCGAGGACTTCCGGCCGGATGGCGAGGACGCGCCCTGCTGGGTCAGGTGCGTGACCTCCGGTTTCGCCGACCGCGCTCCGGGCTCAAGACCGTGGACGCCAGCATGCTGGCTAGAACACAGGTCGTGCAAAGAAATCGCAGTGTCGTGTCAGCCATAAGCGTTCAACGCTCCGTTCGGGCCGCCGCTTCTGAAAACGGAAGCGGCGGCCCCGGCGGGCACTGAACCCGAAAAGGAGATCATCGTGGAAGAGACTGCACAACAGGAACTCGAGCGTCTTCGTGCGGAGAACGCCGCTCTCAAGAAGTCCCCTACCTTGACGCTCAAGGTCAGCGAGAAGGGCGGACTCTCGCTCTACGGCATGGGCCGGTTCCCGGTCACGCTCTACAAGGAGCAGTGGCTCAAGATCCTCGACATGGCCGACGAGATCCGGGCGTTCATCACGGCGAACGACGGCAAGCTCAAGGCGAAGGAATGAAAAAGACGGGCGACGCCACACTCGACGCCATCAACCGTGCACACGGTCAACTGAGAGCGAGCTTCGTACGAAGTTTCGTGCTCCTGATCGTGTTCACGGTGATCGTGGGCGTGGCCGGCGGGCTTCTCACCAAGTTCACCGGCATCCCCGTGCTGGTCACGTCGACAAGCTCGGGAGCGCTGTCGTTTCTATGCGGCATCGTTCTCGGACGAAGAGCGCACAACCAGACACGGCGCTTCATGGCGACCGACTTCCGGGTGAAGCAGTGAACATCGCTCGAGTCCTCCACGAGGAGACCAAAAGGCTTCTCGCGGAGATGCGCCGCGAGGGCTTCTGGTGCAACGACAGCGGGCACAAGCTCCGGCACGATCCGACGACGTACGACATCAACTGCGGTCGTTGCGAGGACTTCGCCGACGCCGTGGCGCAACGAGTGCCAGGCGCCGAAGCGAATTGGGCCCACGACCCGGAACTGCACCCGTTCGACGAAGACTGCTCCGAGTGCGGGAAGCCGGCCTTCGTCGTCAGCCCTCAAGAGCATCACCACGGCACGCTGGAAAGCATCGACCATGACGCCGATGCAGATCACAAAGCGCTCGTCGGGTGGGAGCCCGACCACTGCGTCGTCGAATACCAAGGTCGATTCTACGACGCCGAGTGTCACGAAGGCGTCGATCGCGTCCGGGATCTACCCGTCTACAAGAACCGGGGTAAGTCTCGGATTCAAGTTCTTCAAAAACGACGAGAAGAACGTCGAGAACAAAAGCGCACAGTGAGTGCGTGAGGAGCAAAGAAAGCCGTGAAGTACCTCGTGATGATGCCTCACTCGTGGGGCAAGGGAGACACCATCGAAGAAGCCGACAAGAAAGCCCGCCAGGAAGGCGGGCACGGGCGAAAGAAGACCCAGCGCGTGGTCTTCGAGTTCGACCCGGACAAGACCCAGGCGGCCTACATCGACGACTTCGGAATGCTTTGCTGGAAGGGCGAGCGGCCGAAGAAGCTCGACGAAGCCGAGAAGTCCGAGAACGGAAGTGAGCAACGACAAACGTAATCCGGGCTGGCGACGGCCAGCGGGTTGGCCTTTCGAAGAAGACTGGAACTCGCCAGTCTGGAAAGAGCGCATGAAGAGAAACTACGATGCCTGGCGCTCGAAGTGCGAGGCGTCCGGTTTCGACGTGTGTCCGAAGTGTGGCGCAATCCACACGATGAAGATCCTCAAGTGCCGCGAGTGCGGCTACGAGTAGCTCGCCTTTCCGTCGGACCGACTCACCCGAGTGCGTCGGTCTCGCGGGCAGTGAGTCCGAGAAAGAGAAGACAGTCGAAGTAAGTACGTGATGTGAGCACGAGCGTGAACACACGATGGAGACAAGCATGTCTGATCTGACGACAGATACGAGCGAAACGATGAGAGTTCCCATCGAGGAGCTGCTCCCCGGGGAATTCGATCCTCTGCCGGACCAGGTGCATTTCCTGGGCGGCTGCGAAGACGACGACAACGAGGACTTCGATCTCTTCCTGTGTCACTGGGATGTCGACAACGACCTCGCGGTCGTCGCATCCAGGGACGGAAGAGACGAGGGTGACGAGGACCCGTACTGGGTGACCTACAACGAGGATGTGGAGGACGTCAACGACGACTCTCTCCCGGTTCTCCGTGAAGCCAAGCGTCGTGCCGGTGAACTGGGGCTTCTTCCGGCGCGCACGCCTCGTGACGAGATCAGTCTCGATGAGGACGACGAGTACCGGAGCAAGATCGACGGTACCAAGGACACCCACACGAAACGAAACCACTCGTCCGAAGCTGTGAGCCTCAGTGGTTCAGAAGTCGACGGCAAGGTGTATGCGCTCTACATCGTACCGCGCATCGACTCGAAGGGCCCGCGCACCCGCGAGTCCGAGGCTCGTGTCTACGCCGTCCCGGCCACAGACAGCGGAAGCGAAATGCGCCCCTACGCGTGGTGGGAAGACGGCGGTATGCCGTCGCACGCCTCCACGCGTGAAGCCGTTCGTCGAGCCATCAGCCAGGGATTCGAGTTCGACGTCAACGAAGCCTTCCTGAACCAGCGCATCGAGGAAGACAACGCGTGCACATCGGCGTCCGACGAGCCGGCAACGGAAGTGTCTCCGATGCCGGCTCCGAACTCCGAAACCGAGAAGCAGTTGGCGCAAGCCATCAGCCGAATCCTCAACGGTCGCCTCAGCGAGAAGACCATCCTCGAGAAGATGGATGATCTTCGCAAGAAGAAGAACACCGAGAAGCAGAACAACGAGATCACGGGAGTCAACATGAACGTCATGACCGCGAAGAGCAAGTTCACGAACGTCACCGTCGGCGAGAGCCACGACGAGCAGATCCACCTCCCGAAGGGAATGACGAAGGCGGCGGCGCGCACGTGGCTCACGCAGATCGAGCAGAACGAAGAGCAGGTCATCCAGTGGAGCTGCGTCATCGACGCGTACCCGATGGACGGCGCGCTCGCGCTCAGCCGGGTTCTCGAGCGCCGGTTCGGCAACACCGTGAAGTCCGGCGCCACGCGCCAGACGTGGTTCGGCGAGGTCGAGTGCCCGCCGTTCATGATCTCGGTCGAGATCGGCGTCGACGAGTCGGCGTACGTGCCGTGGGGCAACTTCACCATCCCGGCCATGGCCGAGCACAAGATCGATGCCGGCGTCTCGTACAAGGAGAAGCAGCTCTTCTTCGAGCTGAGCGGCGACATCAAGCGCAAGTACAAGCCGCTGATGGACGAAATCGCCGAGCAGGTGAGGGAGGAGCTGAAGACGGGCTCGATCTACAAGGGCAAGGTCTTCCGCCTGAAGTTCCCGACCGACGCCGAAATGGCGGCCGAGCAGTACAACCCGAACGACTACGCGCCGCGGTTCATCAAGCCTGCGTCCAACAAGGACTGCTTGATCCTCTCGGACGTCGTGCAGGAGCAGATCGATACGAACCTGTTCACGCTGGTCGAGTTCACGGACATGTGCCGCTCGCACGGCATCCCGCTCAAGCGCGGCGTGCTCCTGGAGGGACGATACGGCACGGGCAAGACGCTCACCGCGTCGCTGCTCTCGAAGAAGTGCGTCGAGAACGGCTGGACGTTCATCTACGTCGCGAACATCGCCGACCTCGAGAAGGCGATGCGCTTCGCGAAGCGCTACGAGCCGGCGGTCATCTTCGCCGAGGACATCGACTCGGTGATGAAGCAGAAGGAGGGCTCGGAGCGCGACAAGGCGATGAACGACATCCTGAACACGATCGATGGCGTCGACATGAAGGGCGCCGAGCAGATGGTCGTGCTCACGTCGAACTTCGTCGACCGCATCAACAAGGCCATGCTTCGGCCCGGCCGGCTCGATGCCGTGATCTCGGTCGAGCCGCCGGACGAGAAGGCCGTCATCAAGCTCCTCCGCCACTACGCGGAGGGGCTGCTCGACAAGACGAGCGACGCGGACCTGATGCCCGCGGCGGAGCTTCTGGCGGGCCAGATCCCGTCCGTGGTGCGTGAGGTCGTCGAGCGGAGCAAGCTCGCCTCCGTCCGGCGCTCGGCCCTGGAGGGCAAGAAGAAGGCGACCCTCAAGGGCGACGATCTGCGCATCTCGGCGAACGGCATCCTGACGCACATCAACCTGCTCAAGGACCCGCCGGTCGACAACCGCAGCGACATCGAGAAGGCGGCCGATCGCCTGGGCGGCCACCTCAAGGGCATGCTCGGTGACGTGGTGAACGGTAAGGGCAAGACCCTGCCCGAGCACAAGCCCGCCGCGCTCCCGGCCGCGCCCGTGGTCGAGAAGAGCGGCAACTAAGCCGCCAGTAGCGGATTCGCCTATCCGTCGGACCGGCTCATCGGATAAGATGAGCCGGTCTCGCGGGCAGTGAGCCCCTGTTCTTCCAAGGAGAAGACCATGCACATGCGACGACGTTTCGAGATGACGAGGCGCCAGTTTCGGAAGTACGAGCATCGCGCTCGTAACTTCTGTGAAAACCCGTGCCCACGGCGCCAGGACCGGCGTCGAGTGCGACACAGCGAACACCAGCTCGTGCTGGCGGGTTGGCACGAGGTGTACGACCTCACACCGCAGGAGTGCGAGGAGATGGCGATCGAGCGCAAGCTCAACGAACAGATCCTCGAAGACATCGCGCTCATCATGATGGAAGACCTCTATCGGCACTTCCACACGTGTACCGGCTGTGGCAAGCGGGTCGCGTGCATGGACGACCAATGCTCGGAGCGCGCGATGCCCTGCGACGACTGCTACCTCCGGCAGCGCGCTGTCGACGACTGGTACGACGACGCACGGTTCGCCTAACTCGCCTTTCCGTCGGACCGGCTTACCTGGAGTAAGCCGGTCTAGCGGGCAGTGAGCCCAATCCGCGCGCGTTGTCGCGGAGAAATAGGAGAGACATCCATGCGTGTACGAGTTGCCTCCGGCATTTTCGGTTGGGAAGGCGGCGAGCGTCGCAGCGACCGCTACGGCGCGATTCACTTCACCGGCTCCGACTTCGAGAAGTCAACGGTCGTCGAGGTCTACCTCAACACGAAGGTGCTCAGCAAATCCGAGAGCTACCGACGCAAGGGTAGCAGCCTCATCGGCAAACGCGTCCGCCTCATCGGAAAAGTTCTCGAGACGCGAAAGAGCGGCCACATCGGCGACCTGGCGCACGGGATCTACCCGTCGACGCCCGAGAAGGGCGAAGAGATCGACCTCGGCGTAGGAACCCTCGACGTCGAGAACGGCTACGACGGCACACCCGACATCGTGCTCTGCCCGAATGACGACCGACGCGTGTTCTGGATGGACCCGCGCAAGCTCTACCGGCTTCACGACCAGACCATCGACCTCTTCGCGGAGGAAACTACAGACGAGTTCACGCCCGCGCCGGACATCAAGCCGATCGGCGACATCGACATCTCCGACACAAGGGATGGAGACGGCTCCGTCCAGATGAAGGGAGCGGAGACCGGCGACACGATCAAAATTCGACCTCACGTCGAATCGCTCGGAAACGGCATGTTCGCCATCAGCGCGCCCAGGCCGGACAAAAATGGCAAGTTCGTCGCCCAGAAGGTCAACTCGTCGGACGTCCCGGCGCAGCTCACCGAAGACGAAGAGAAACACTTCACGCTGTTCAACGCGGCGGCGTTCGACCTGCTTCGCGCGTTGAACCCGAACACGCACCATCCCTGCTGGCTCTGCATGAGCGAGTCGGCCAGGAACGACGCCCGCGAGAACTTGCGCACCGCGCTGAAGAACAAAGCCGGGCACGACCTCACCATGGTGGCGGCGGAGAAGCTCTTGGGAAGAATGTTCACCGAGAGGCAAAAGACCGACACGCTCTGCCTGTGGCGTCTAGCCGAGTCGGTTGCCAAACAGCAGCGCGAAAAAGGCGACCCGCGATCGTTCTTCTCCTAGGAGGCCCAAATGAAAACAGAGAAACGCTCCTACACGATCCGCGAAGACGGTGATGCTCTGCTCGTCGAGATCAGCCTGCCTGTCACGTCGATCTCGTTTGGTCTATTCCGAGACCTCTCAAGGCTCTCTTACGCGAGCCAGGACGTGGACGACGGATCGATCTTCTTCATGACGCCTGATAACCGCACCGAGGCGGAGAAGCTTCTTTCGGGGGCTCTCTTCGAGCCCAGGTAACCCTCGCCTTTCCGTCGGACCGGCTTACATGAAGTAAGCCGGTCTCGCGGGCAGTGAGCCAGAAACTCGACTCGAAGGAGATGTCCATGTTCAAGCCAGGTGAAATCGCCGGGGTCAAGGGGTCCGAGGGCCGCAAGGTCACTATCCTGCCGATCTCCCGTGTAGAGGTAGCGCGTCTTGTCGAAGTGAAGTGGCCGGTCAAGACCAGCGATGGAGTCTTCGACGAGTCGGATCTATTCCCGGCGCACCCGACGGTGCTCGCGACGGCAGAAGGCCGGGACTGGTCCACGGAGGACTACTTCGCTCGCATCCGGGCTAACAACGACGCCAAGAACGTCGAGAACGAGGGCATCGACTTCAAAGTTCGAGACCAGATCGAAAAAGTCTTGAAGAAGGCGGCCGTCGATCTGAACGGCCACTGGCGAAGTGGCAACGACATCAGCAATGACTTCAAAATCCTCGGCCATCTGTTTCTCAAACAACACACCATGTCCAAACAGGACGCCGAGGATTTCCTTCGCGCCGCGGAGTCCGAGACTCCTATGGACCGATGGGTTCCGGTCGACCTGGGACTCAGCCTGAACGGGCTTCGCACGTGCTCCTGTTGCGGCGAAGAGGACTTCGAGACGGAGACGAACGGCTTCACGGTGCGACTCATGGGCGAGCCGTGCAAATTCCCGAGGGGACTCCCGCCCACGGAGTGGGAGTTGAACGTGCCGAGTGGCAAACTCGTGGTTGCCAACGACCTCCGAGGACTCTTTCCGCTTTCGGAAGATGAAGACCGCACCGAGGGTGGTGTGGGCATGCGCCTGACGGCGCTGGCCTACGCGGCGATTGGAATGTCCCACGCCTTCGTCGGCAACACGTGTCCTGGCGTCTACCGATGCAAAGACGGCACGTTCAAGATCGCCAAGCCGCCGAGCGACGACGAGTACGACGAGAAGAAAAAGAAGTGGGTGAAGATCGTGCCCGCCCCAGAGTTCGACGGGGAGAGCATCGCCGGCATCTGCACCGATCTCTGGTGGTACTCCATCTGCGACCACGCGGAGTTCAAGAAGCGGTGCAAGCGCTTCAAGAGCAAGGTCGCAGACTTCGACGTCAAGACTGTCGACGTCAAACCTGGCGTCTACCGCTTTCGCCACGACGAGGAAGCGCATAAACACGAGAGGCCCGGCGAGTGTGTCTACACGCGATTCGAGTGGGTCCGTGATCCTGACCCGGTGCAGGACTTCATCGCGTCGTACGAGCAAGCCGACGTCAACCCGCACGCCTACGTGCAGGCGCAGGTCGCGAAGTGGCCGACGCTCTACGGCAAAACCGACGATCCTCGTGGCGTCGGCAAAGACAAGACGGTTCCGTGGTCGGACATGACCAAGACGGACCGCGTTCGTTCATGGCAGCGCGTGGCCGACCATATTTTCTTCACCATCGGTGGCGGCACGGACTGGCACGAGAAGGGCTTCCCGACGGCCAAAATCGATCCGTCCGTTCCCGACACGGATCCGCCGGCCTTCCGGGCACAGTACCACTGGTACCCGTTCTCGGAGAGGTACGGCGGGATGTGGCAAGGGACGTTGACCTCCTCGTTCGCGAAGCTTCTGTTCCGCGCTCTCGAGTCCGTCATCTCGTTCGGTACGACCGTGCACGACAACCTCAAATCTCGTGAGGTCCACTACGTGCGCGAGCGCATGCTCGTCGCGATGAAGCACTACCGCAAGCTGGCCAAGGCGTACCCGGATCAGGCGGACCCGGAGTACGTCGCATGGCTGAGCCAGAAGGGCCGCGCCGAGGCGTGGGTCGAGAAGTTCCCGCTCGGCCCCGAATTCACCGAGAAGCACGCGAAGATCGCACAGCGCCAGCGATGGGTGCCCGAGGACACCTACGCTGTCGTGTTCGACGCTCGCAAGTTGAAGGGCGGCGACCGGCATCACTTCGCCTGGCACCCGAAGAAGGGCGGCTGCTGGGCAAGCAAGGAAAACGCGGACCGCTACGCCCTCAACGAGTGGACCGATAACAAGCAGCCCGATCCACACAACTGCTTCTGGTCGTCGCACGCCACGAACACGTCCGTGCCGCTCTACTCGGTGGCCCGTGTCGTAAAGGTCGGCGAAGTGTCTCACATGGGCGAGACGCTCGTGGAGATCGCCTACGACTACGGAACGCCGTGGATGAAAGATCCGAAGAAGCGAAAGGCTCTCGCCGAAGAGCCCGAGAAGGCCGGGATTCAAACCCTCACGAAGGAGGAGTACAAGGCGTTCTTGCTGATGGCGATCGAGTACTTCGAGGTGACCGAAGAGCGCGTGAAGCTCGAAGTGAAGAGCAAGAACGCGACCGCCTGACTTTCGCCTTTCCGTCGGACCGGCTCATCGCAAGATGAGCCGGTCTCGCGGGCAGTGAGCCCAAGGAGTTGAACATGGCCACGTACCACATTCACAAGAAGAGCCGCGCACCAGGCACGCCGTACCAAGGGCCCACTTGCGATAGGGCCGGCGTCAAGCCAGGGCGCGTGTACGAGACCGAGGCCGAGGCCCAGATCGACGCCGACAAGCTGTCCGAGGTGAACCCGGTGGGCTTCGAGGTGTCGCCCATTCTGCACTAGGAGAAGTTCCATGGATCAAATCCTGAGTCTGATCGGAGATTGGGCAGAAGCCTCGCCTCGAAACCTGAAACTGACCATCCTCCTGATGGTCGTGCTGTTCCCCGTCACGCTGTCGCTGCTCGTGTACCGAATCGTCACGATGGGTTGGATTTTCCTTGTCTGGCGACACCGCGTCGAACGCGTTCCCAACTTCCAAAGGAGGTCTTCATGAAGCGAATCAACCTACACATCGACGACTCGCCGACGAACCCGATGGAACGTGGTGACGGTGAGTGGACGCTCTACTCGTTCAACAGCCGCCACATCTCGTACAAGAACCCGGACAAGTTCCTCCCGCCAAGCCTCGGCCTGCGCCGGAAGCTCGACGTCGGCACGGCGTTTCTCCTGAGCTACTACGAGCACAGCGGGTGCGTCTGGTCCCTCCAGGGAGACGGGCCTCAGTGCCGCTGGGATTCAGTGCAGTGCGCCGGCATCCTGCTCTGGGAACACCCGGTGTCCAACATGGGCGCGAAGACGTACGAGGACCGGGCCAAGGACGCCGCGAGCTTTCTCGAGACCTACACCTGCTGGTGCAACGGTGAGGTGTATGGCTACGAGATCGAGGACGTGACGAACTGCAAAGAGTGCGGTCACGAGATCGTCAAGGACGACCCCGACGGCTCGTGCTGGGGCTTCTACGGCAGCGACATCGCGTACATGGCCGAAGAAGTGCGTGCTGCACTCGGCGACGCGATCGGCAAGGAAGAGATCGTGATCTCGGGCGACGCATCGTGGCTCGCCGACCACCACGACTTCATCGGAAAGAAAGAGAAGGCGGCGTGAGCGACGTCAAACTTCATCCCGCGGCCTTCCAGGCGGACCTCTGCGAACAACTCACGCCTGCGACGGTCGTCGTGTGGATTCGACATCGGGGTGTGGCAGCCCTCAACCGGGGCGACACGACCTTGGCGCAGCTTCTCGCGATGGCGGCCAGCACCGTCGAGAAGCTCATCCTCATCGAAGTGGACGCGAAGAAAGAGAGATCGACATGAGCCTGCGAGTTTTCCTGTTCGGCATGGATGCCAAGAGCGTTCCCATGTGCTGCCGCGTCAGTCTCGAGAAAACCACCATCGCCGAGCTGATCGAGATGCGTGCGAAGTTCCTCGACGTTCGGAAGACGCTCCCGAACCTCGCGTACTTCGACACCTCGAACTTCGACGCCGAATACTTCGAGTCCGAGTCGTTCACGGCAGTCAACGAGCGGCTCACGGTCGAGGAGCGCGAGGCGTTCTACGACAAACCGTGGGTCGAGCTTCCGCCCGAACGCGACGTCGCGATCTTCAGGGACATCAAGGTCGCTCGGACGACGAACGACTACGCACACCTCGACGAGCGAGGGATCTTCTGGTCATGCCAGGAGAAGTACTCGGAAGAGAGGTGGGAGACCGAGATGGTCCCGTGGACCGAGTTCGGCGTGAAGCCGGAGCGAGACCGGGCGGCGCTGGCGCTTGCCATCGTCGAGCAACTGGCGCACGACTTCGCCACGGGCGAGGACGTCAACGGCGGCGATCTCGTCGACTGGCTCGGCCGACATCTCGGAGAAGCCGGGTTCCTCGACGAGGTGCAGAGCGACGCCTCCGACGAAGCCACCCTTCACGCAGCGAGCGTGGTGCTGGGCGCCGTGGCTGAGCAGGCCAACGTCGTCGGCGACAAACTCGAGAAGCTCGCGTCAACGTTCCGCGGGGACTCCCTGTGCGTACCGCCCACGATGCTCCACGCGCTCCGCGTCCTTGCCGACAAGCTCGAGTCCAACGGCCAGTTCGGAGACGACGCCAAGATTCTGCGTGCCATCGCGAACAGGGTTGAGCGGTACGAGCCGTGACGCCCTGGCAAGACTTCGCTGCCTGCATGGTGGTGTGCTTTCTTCTCGTTCTGTTCCGCCTGGGCATCGGTGCCTGGGATCGGCGCCGCACGAGAGCTTTCTACAAGAAACAAGGGCGCGAACCGCCCGAGCCCTGGAGATGATCATGCACGAGGAGATCAGGAACGCAGTCAAGGCACTCGGCGTCTACCCGCAGGGCGGTGTTGCCTGCGTGGAAGGCGTCGGCGGTCGGAGAGGGAGGCGCCGCCGCCGGGCCCTCGCCAGGAAGGGCTACGTGAACCACGTCGCGCTCGAGATCGCCGAGCGGAAGGAGCGCAAAGCTCGCGTGGCGGCGGCGCGAGCGCAGGCCCAGCTCGACATCCTGAACAAGCAGCACGCCAAGAACAACACGATCGCCTCCACGAAAGGTTCACCGGCGGCGAAGCCGGTCGAGAAGCCGAAGCCGGCCGCGAAGTCCGCGAAGCCCAAGGATCGGTGATCCGCTGGGCCTTTCGTGATGGCACGAAGGGCCTGGCGGGCGCTGAGCCCAAGGAGGATTCCTCATGTCCGCGATGACCGATGCACAAGTTGCACTGATGGCTTCGAGTAACTCCGCAGCCGACTGGCAGAATAATCTAGAACAGGTTCAGAAAGAACACGACGGGCAATACCCCGACGACTGGTACGCGAAGATCATCGAGAGTGGACTCGTGCGGCGCGTCGCCACGAAGTTCGGCCAGACGGGCGACATCGCGATCATCTCGGCCAAGCCGACGTTCGGCGTGAACGAGGTCAAGCAGCATGGCCGTCGCGTCTACGGGAGCTACACGCCGCCCGTCCTCCCGAAGGAGTCCCGCCTCGTGATGATCCTGAACAACGGCCTGCGCCTGTCGGCGTACGACGTCACGGACTCGGAGGCGTACGACAGCCTCTATAAGAGGTACGCCGACGGCCACTTTCTCACGTGCGATCTGTACGAAGTCGGTCGAGGCGTCGTGGACAAGTGCTACGGCGCGAGCCCGGTGCCGAGGCCGAGGGATTAGGAGAAAACGATGATGAACCAGAAGCAAAAGCAGGCATTCCTCGACGACATCGCCAAGGCCAACGATCTTCTTCAAGAAGAGCGAGCCAAGGTGCTGCCTTCCTACCAGCAGCCGATCGCCACGAGTCCAAGGGACGCGGTTCGTCTCGCGAAGAGGCTCTCCGACGCCTTCAAGAACGTGAAGATCACACTTTCCTTCGATGGCGGGCAACAGGCCATGTTCGCCGAGCCGTCGTTCAAGCCATACTCGATGGAGGGCGTTGCCGACCACGCCATCGACAACTACACGAAGAACGCGCTCGCAACGGCGGCCAAGAAGGACACGTTCTGGCCGAGCTTCAACGAGCTGTGTGCCTATGCACGCGGCTTCGACGACGGCGCCAACAACCAGGAGTTGGATAAGCTCCGCTACGAGAACGACGAGCTGAAGCGCAAGATCGAATACTACAAGGAATTGCCGATGATGCACCCCTTGATGCACCCGCGCTTCGGGTCTCCTTGGGGCGGCTGATCGCTCGATGATCTGCTGGGCTCTTCGTGTCTACACGAAGGGCCTGGCGGGCAGTGAGCCCACGAAAGGAACCAACATGGCACTAGAGAAAAACGGCGACACGTGCATCGTGAAAGGCTTCGCCAGAGAACCGTACATGCTCCGTAACGTAGACGGGATCATCTCGTGTTCGTGTCCAACCTGGCGCAATCAGACCTTCCCGGCCGACAAACGCACGTGCAAGCATCTCCAGAAGGTCCGCGGCAAAGCCGTCGAGCTGGCCCGCGTCGCTAGCGCGACGCCACGGAGCACGTCCACCGGAAAGAACATTTCGCCCGTCCGCGGGCGAGGCGTGCACGACGTCGTGGAATCGGCACTCGAAAACTCGGTCACAGGTCAAATCGAGACGCTGAACGCGGCGCTCTCCGCCGTGGCTCAGTTCGCCATGAACGAGTCGTGCGCGACGTTCCCGATGCTCAAGGTGATGCTCGAAGAGGCGTGGATTCACGCCGGGTCTCTGAGGGATAAGCCACCGCCGCCCCCCAGAACCCACAGTCTCCCGATCAACACCTGTAAGGACCAGTACGGTGTCGAGGCCGACGTCTACACGCTGGAGGAGTTCTTCCTCCTGTGCGATTGCG
>Ga0209040_10002245_pt1 | contig 15233 bp, 11 predicted proteins | sample BogFormECP12_OM3_FD_188240 | JGI IMG/M metagenome (GOLD analysis project Ga0209040, IMG submission 188240) | Bog forest soil microbial communities from Calvert Island, British Columbia, Canada - ECP12_OM3 (SPAdes) (version 2) | ecosystem: Environmental > Aquatic > Freshwater > Wetlands > Bog ...
GTGTTCCTTTCGTCAGGTTTGGTTTACTGCTTCAGCACAGTAACCATAACCTACTTCGAAAGGGGCGCCCTTTTATAATGCGTGCCCCACCCAACCTTCTTTTGGTTGGGTGGGATAGTCTACTCCCGTGTCGCGTCCCCTGGCTTCTCCATCGATCGTCAAATTGTGATGTGGACGAAGCTGTCATCTCTTGTTCCCACACATTCGCAAGAAAGGCGAGTGTGTGGGGCACCCCGCGCACCCCGCGCAACGACGCCCTGTTGAGTCCGCACTACACGTAGGGTTGAGGGACACCTGGGGCACCAGGCAACCCCGGCTTTTCCTGGACAGTCCAAGTAACTAGGAGCCATCTCACAATGAAGCCAAAGAGCAACCGTGCGTCCCCTCAGGGGCTAAAGCCCGCTTCTTTACTGGGCCTGGACGGCACGGCTGAAGCCGTGCCCTTTCAAAACCTATTTATGAGATAGCTTCTACATCCTCGTGTGGTGAAGCTGTAGCAGTGACGTCCTATTGAGTCCACACTACACGTAGGGTTGGGGGACGCAGGGATGGGGTATTGATCCGTCTACACGCAAGAGAAGTTAGATTTGCCCCAGCCGCCCACAAGCACGTTCGCCCAACCGGTAACCGGGTTCGCCGGGCCCTGCCTGTGTCCTACCTCACATCGGGTTGTGACCGTATCACTTACCTTGGGTAGCTGGGTGCCTGACACAAGCTTCTTTGGGCGGGATTTTCTATCCCCCGTCCACTGACCACTGACCACTTCCTACGGCCCCACTCCTCCGTTGTGGCAGTCAGAGCAGTTCACTGCATTCAAGTCGCCGATGTCCACCGGGTGCTTGAAGGGCTCAACGGGTAGCGACGCAACCTGGGTGCCGCTTTCCTGCTGTTCGAGGACGGTGTGGCACGAGTTGCAATCCTTGCTGATGACCTTGCCTTCTTTGGTCACGTGGTTGCCGTCGTGGCAGCGGAAGCAGCCTTGATAGTAGAAATGTCCAATGTTATTCGGATGGGTCTTCCAGTTCACCTTCATAGTGGGAAAGAAGGTGGTGCTGTAGATGCGTTGCAGTTCCACAACAGCGGCGTTGATGCTGGCCGTCTTGGTGGCTGCGATTTGCGGGTATTTCTCCTCATAAAACTTTGGAATCGCGGTGGCGATAGCGTTCTTTGCCTCGTCCGTCGTCTTGTAGTCGGCGATGAGCACCTGCACGCCCTGCTGCTTAATAAAAGGCAGGGTGCCATCGATCGAACGCTCGACGATCGCCCGGTCCACAGATAGATCAGGCGGCACGTAGATGTGCGAGGGGCGGTTGTGGCAGTCAATGCAATCCATGCGACGTTTAACAGCCTTGTCAATCTGCTCCTGGGTGGGAGCGCCGTCCTTCACCACGTAATCGGTCACCTTACCGTTCTCGTCTTCCGCGCGCACCCAGGGAATTACCTGGCGCTGCTCATCGGTCGCAACGTAGCTGATCTTGTTGGCGATATTCATGTGCCAGTGAATTCCCCCACCGGCCTGGCCCAGCAAGGGATCGCCGCCTCCGGTCTTGATTAACATGCGGATTACGCGTGGCGTGTTCTGCTCATCGGAGCCGTAATGGGTGAAGTTCTTCAACTGCGCGCCCCAGAACTTCTTGGGCCAGTGGCATTGCTCGCAAGTGTCCTGCGCGGGACGCAAGTTGTGTACCGGCGTGGGAATCGGCCGGGGATAGGTGCCAAGGGCGGTGTAGTACACCTGACGGATGCCGGACAGCTTCGATTTGACGTACCAACTGGCGCCCGATCCCACATGACAATCGACGCAAGCCACGCGGGCGTGGGGCGAAGCCTTGTAAGCCGTGAACTCGGGATGCATGACGCTATGGCAGAGCTGGCCACAGAAATCGATGGAATCCGTGAACTCGTAGGCCTTGTAGCTGCCGACCGCGCTGATCAGTGCGAATATCACGATGAAGCTGAGGACAAAGGCGACCGTACTGCGCTGCGCGGGATTGTTGAGGTCAAGCCTCGCGTAATGGAAGGGCACGCCCACGTGGCGCAGCCGCCGCCGCCGCTCGACCACCATTCCGATTGGGATCAGGATGAGGCCGAAGACCATAATCGCCGGCGCCACCATGTAGGCCAGAATGCCGATGTAGGGAGATGGGTGGGTGGCGAGGAGGTCAATGAGAATCAGCAAAACGATGTTGACGAAGGCGACCGCCGCCAACGCCAGGCCGATCAGGCTAATGGGATTGCGGATGAGATTTTGCGAAACGGGCGGATGGTCGCGTAGAGGATCTCTCTGCGTGTCCTCAGTCATTTATGTAATTGTCCCTTTCTTTGTCTTACCCCGGTTCAAATCACGTACATGCAGTGTTGCAAATCACAACAATAGAATCGCGTTGCAAAAAAAACAACCGAACGTGACGCAACCTCACCCCAAAGTTGTAAAGAGCTGCCGGCGATGTTAAAGCCGTTCCGGAGGGATTGTACCCGACAACGGGTACCCCCGATCATAGAAGCGCTCCGGGCGTCACTTGCGGCTGCCAGCAGGTTCAGCCTGCTCTTCCGCCTCGACAGGTTCGGCCGCTTCAGAGCCCGTAGCCTTCTCAATCGCGACCAGGTCCAGCGGATGCTCATGCTCGTAGTGCTCGATGGACATCTTGCCGTCATACCACGCCCAGTTCATGGGATAGGCATCGGGGTCGAAAATTACACCGTACAAGTGCCACACTACGATGGCAAGGGTGGCCAGAATAGCTTCGTACCAGTGGATGGTGAGTGCGACATCGACCCACCAGCCGGGCACGCGGTCGCCGACGCCGACCTTGAACCAGGCCATCAGTCCGGTGCCGGCCATCACAAACATGCCCCACACCAGCGCCCAGTACTCAGCCTTCTCGGCGTAGGTGAAGCGCCGGAACAAGGGACGCTGCTCGCTATAACCGAGGTAGTAGCGGAATGCGTCACGCACGTCGGTGACGTCCTTCCAGTCGGGCAGCATGTCCTTGATCAGTTGGCGGCCGTCGGGCTTGGTGATGAGGTACCAAATGTGATACAGGCTGACGACAATGAGCACCACACCCGCGATGCGGTGTACGAGGCTGCGCACCGACTCTTTGACGAAGATGATGCCCAGCCATGACTGGGGATAGTGCAAAGCGAAGCCGGTGATTACCAGGGTGAAGAAACTGGTGAGCAGGAGCACGTGCTGTACGCGCTGTTCCAGAGTCATGCGGAAGAGAATGCGGGGATGCCCAATGCGGTGCAGGATCAGCTTCTTGCGGAAGACGATCAGGTTATGCAGCAGCATTCCGCCGATGACGGCCACGATCATCCAGATATAAAACTTGCTGATATAGGCGATGACCTTGCTGCCAACGTCAGCTTTCGCGGCGGCGCCGTCCAAATGCACCTTGCTGGCGATGAACTTGTTGTTGGCGCCGGGATGGCATTGCCCGCAAGTCTTGGCCAGGTTGGCGTGGTTGATGGTAGAACGCGGATCCGACGACGGCAGTATGTTGTGCACGCCGTGGCAACTGGAGCAATTCGCAACTGTCGCCGAACCGACTCTCGAGGCCATCCCGTGATAGCTGGAAAGGTAGCTGGACACGCGGTTCCCGGCTACGCCAAATTCAGCCGAGAGTTTCACGCTGGCGTGGCAGGCGGCGCAGGTTTTTTGCACGTTGCCTGCAGCCACCGCCGAATTGGGGTCGTTCGGGGCCTTGATGGTGTGGATGCCATGGCAGTCGGTGCAAACCGGCGCCTGCCAGTTTCCCCGTGCGATGGCTTCGCCGTGGACGCTCTGCACGTATTCCTGCTTGACGTTTTCATGGCACTTCGCGCAAGTCAGAGGGACGTTGAACTTTGCGATCGGCGATTTAGGATCGGTGGCAGCCAGGATATCGTGTTCCCCGTGACAATCTGTGCAGACCGCGGCCTTTCCTGATCCACCCGAGACCGCCTTGCCGTGAACGCTTTGCTCGTACGAGTTGAAGGGAGCGGAACTGACTCCGGAGGACGCCATGACAAGCGCTTGTTTATGGCAGGCGCCGCAGGTCTGGGGAATATTACCGTGCGCCACTTTGGATTTCGGGTCGCTACCCGGCAGGATGGTATGCACGTTGCCATGGCAATCCTGGCACTTGGCCACGTTGGTATTGCCGCCGGCCGCTGCCTTGGCATGGATACCGTGATCGTAGGCTGCTTGCTGATCAGCATGGCAGGTGGCGCAGGCGGGCTTGGCGGGAGTGGGATCATGCGGGACCGCCGTGACGTCTTTGTGGCAATCCGTACAGGTAAACATGCTGTGGATTGACGCCTTGAAAGCGGCATCATCCACGTGCAAGCTGACTTGCTTTCCGTTCTGCTCTTTGGTGAGAGAGGGATCGTTATGGCAAGCCAGGCAGTCCTCGTTGCTCATCTTGGCAGTCTTGGGAGCGGCCAAGAGCATCGCTGGCAGCAAGACAAGTGCAACAATCCAACCGTAACGCTTCACCGAGTTCCTCGCTTTACGGACGGCCTAAAGGCCGTCCCCGTCAAAAACCGGACTTGATCCGAGCCTTGCTGACCAACCCGGCGCTTCCACCTAACGATAGGCAAACACCATTGCATAAATAATCCAAACCACCACGCTAAGACCGATGGTTAGTGCAATCCAGGCAAATGCCCGGATGCCCTTGACCACAATGGCGGGTTGTGGTTCCTCAAGGTGCTTTTCCAGTTCACCACTGGCGACCAGCGCCGCGTATTCCCGGGGTTTATCGCGCTTCAACTCCGCCAGCGGCATGTGGCCGGTGAAGATGGTCGTGTCCATGGGAAACTTTTCAGGGCGCAGGTGAGTGTTGAAGAAATGCACTGTGAAGATGAAGCCAGTGGCCAGCAGGGCTTCGTCGCTGTGGATGATGGTGGCAACGTTTATGAACGAACCCGGAATAAACCGGGTGAAGAAAACCGGGAACCAGAGGGTCAATCCAGTGGAACCGATGACCACAATCCCCCAGAACACTGCGAAGTAATCGAACTTCTCCCAGTAGGTCCAGCGCCCGTACTCCGGCCGTGGTCCCTTGCCGACAAACCACTTCATGGTGCCCACGAATTCCTGCGCATCGCGCTTGTTCGGCACCAACGTGTTCGGTCCGAGCAGAATTGTGCGCCAGGAACTTTGCGTGTGGCGCTTGTTCTGGACAAGTCCCACCACATGCGCAATGAAAGTCCCGAACATGACAACCGCGGCGAAGCGGTGGATATAGCCCGCGGTCTCAAATCCGCCCAGTATGTGCGCCAGCCTCGCGGCCCAGGGAGTATAGGAGAACTTCAAGGAAAGGCCGGTCAGCGCCAGGGTCAGAAAGCTGCAAATCATGCAGGCATGTAGGATCCGGTAGTGGTGCGGGAACCGCACGAATTCTCGGTGGTCCGGCTTCGGCCTCGTCACTACGCCGGCCTTAGGAGGCTCCGGCACTGCAAGCGCTTCAAGTTCCTGTGCAGCGTGGGGCACGGTCGTCATCCTTTGCCTCCCGGCGTGTTCGGAGGTTGCGAAGAGGATCCGCCTGCTTCGTCCTCACGGGCTTCTTCAGCCTCTCGCGCTTCTTCGGCCTTGAGTTCGCGACGCATCTGCAATGCCCGCGGCAGCCACAGCACGGTATGCAGCCCGCTCAGGGTAAAGGTGCCTACGAGCAACGCCGTCATCCCCCAGAAGGTATAGAAGAGGAACGGGAATTTCTTAGGATCGTGATGCGTGGCGTGAGTAAGGTATCCGGCGAAACGCCGCGTGGCGTCGGTGTGACACTTCTGGCAGGTAGCAACGACGTTCGCCCGGCTCAAGTGCGAATTTGGGTCGGCCACCTTCAGGATGTCGTGGGCTCCGTGGCAGTCATAGCACTTCGCGGTCTTGGTGTAGCCCAGCTTGGAGACTTTGCCGTGATAGGTGTCGAAGTAGGTCTTGGCGATCTCCCCATGGCAGCGCCCGCAGGTGTTCATGATGTCGAGCTTGAACCCATCCTGATCGGTACGGCGAATGGAGTGTGCGCTGTGGCAATCGTTGCAAACCGGCAGCGGCTGGTTCGTCTTGGTCACCGACGCCGAATGGATACTCTGCACAAATTGTTCTTCGATGCCGTGGTGGCAGGCACCGCAAGTCGCCGGTACATTCTTGGGGTTGACGGTCGATTCCGGGTCGGAGGCAGGCAGCTCGCGATGCGCGGTGTGACAACTGGTGCAGGTCGCCGTCACCGTCAGGCCGCTCTTCAGCAGACCCTTGCCGTGGATGCTCTCGGTGTAACGCGGGATGATCTGGTGCTCCGTGCCGGTATAAAGCAGGGCAGCCTTCTGGCCTTCGCGATGGCACTTGGCGCACAGATCAGGCACGTTGGTCGCAAACGTCAGTGATTCCGGATTGTGCTTGCCCAGCACGTGATGGCTGCCATGGCAATCCTTGCAGAAAGGAGCATTGGGATCGCCTTTGGCATGCATCTGGCCGTGGGTGCTGCGCTGATACTGTTGTCCGACCTCCGCATGGCAGGCGGTGCAATCTACCTTGTGGGTGATGGTTTCGCAGGGGCGCACATGCGAGGCGTTCACCTCCGAGTGGCACTGGCTGCAGGCCACCTTCACGTGCCGTGAGCTGGCCACATCGCTGACGCTCACCAGCATGGAACGGCCATCCGCCGACTTGAGGCTGGCATTGGCGTGGCAGCGCATGCAATCCGCATCGGCCATGCCCTGCGAGTAGAAAACATTGCGCACTTTGTGCGGCTGGTGGCAGTCAACACAGGCGGGAAGACTATTGGCTTGTTTCTCCCAAAGTTCACCGCGAATGGTCTTGCGGTGTACCTGCTCGATATTGGCGTGACACTTGGTGCAGGTGGCGGCGATATTGCGCCGGTTGATGGACGAGTTGGGATCAGTATGCGGCAGGATCGAATGCGCCGTGTGGCACGAGGCACAGTTGGCCGCCACAACCAACCCCTTCTTCAGCAGGCCTTCGCCGTGGATGCTCTCCGAATAGTTCTCCAGAATGTCATGCTCTGGGATGTTGCGGCTGGTCTGGACGGGCGTGCCTTCGCGGTGGCACTGCCCGCAGACGAAGGGGACTTTCATTGCCGCCACCGACGAACGCGGGTCCTTGACCGGCAGGATGTCGTGATTGCCGTGGCAGTTCACGCAGCGCGGCGCCAGAGCATCGCCGCGCGCTACCGCCTTGCCGTGCAGCGATTTAGCGTGCTGCTGCGCCTCGTCGCTATGGCAGGAGCCGCAGTTCACCTTGGCCAGCGGCGTGGAGTGGGGCAGCTCCTTGCCCTCCACGTCGGCGTGGCAGGAGGTGCACTGCAGCGAGCCGTGAATGGAGCCGGCGAACTTCTTCTGGTCCACGAACAGCGAAACCGTCCGCCCACCACGCTTCGTGGTCAGCGACTTGTCGCTGTGGCACGCCAGGCAGTCGTCACTGGTGGGCCCGGAGGCGGGCGCCGCCGCAGCCCCTGCTGCGAGCAGCAACGCAACAACGAAAACCAGATACCAACGCTTCACCCGAACTCCTCGCTCTATGCCGCGCGGTGCTACACGGGGCAACACTTAACGATGGCTGAGGAGCCGGGAAACAGGCAATGCGTGTACTCACAGCCGGGTGTGATAGGAGTCACAAGACCATGTGCGGTTTACAACTCGCAGCGCGTAAAGCCACGCCAAAAGGGGGGTGTGCAGGAAGGAACGGGCGGCAGAGACTTATCAGAAGGCGTAGCGCAGTGCGAGCGTCGTGTTGTTGGCGTGGAAGTAGCGGGGAGCCGTCGGCCCCACGAACGAGCCTTCGTTGTATTGGTAGTAGTTATAGCCGGCCTTGAAGGTCACGTTCTTATAGACATTGACATCCACTGCTGCCAAGGGCGTCTGATAGGTCGAGGAAAGCGGCCCCAAGGGCAGCAACGAGTTGAACGACGTCGTGTTGCCCTGGTTGTCCACAACGGTGTAGCCCAAACGAACGGTGACCCGTTCCAACGGCGTCAGTCTAAGGGCGAAATAGCCGTACTGGGTGTGGGTCTGATAGATACCGTTGGTCTGTAGCAGGGTGTTGTCGCCGAAACAAGGTACGGAGCCGGGCGGAGGCGTGGTGTCTTGAAAGCAGAGGACTATGTTCTGCTGAATGGCGTCGAAGTTATACGCCAGGTCGAGTCCCCAACGATTGCTGGGAGTAATCGTAGCGTTGACCATGGTGCTGTAGTTGTGTTGGTTGTAGTCGATGCCCCCGGTGCCGTTCTGGCCTTGCTGGTAAATGAAGTTGCCGCCGACGGTCAGCCATGAGCGCGGCGCATAGGAAACGTTGGCATTGATGTTGAAGAAGGATGTGGGATCGGTGCGATAAATCCAGTTATCAGCGCCCCCAGCTTGAGCGCTGATGTTGGCGTGCAAGTTCCCTTTGCGGTACCAGGCGCCCAGCACTTCGGTATAGCGGTTGATCTCGGTGGTTGGGCTGCCCCACGGCGTAATCACGCCGGTGAAGGTGCAACTGCCATCAGGGTTCAGCGGCACCCCCACACAATTGCCTCGATTGGGCATTTTGGGGTAGTAGATATCGCCCAGAGCGGCCTGATAAGTGTTCCCGGGCTGAATGATGTAGTTCGCCCAGTTGAAGCCCAGGCGCACGCCGAAATAGCGGGAGATGTCATATTGGAACTGAAAGTCGTTCTGCAAAGTCCTTTGACCGATCATGTTGATGGTTGTTTCATTCATGATGTCGGCCGGAGAACTGGAGTTGTGAAGCAAGGAGGGCGGAAACGAAGCGATGGGAGTGAGCAGGGTGGCTGAGCTTGCGTTTCCGGACGCGAAGTAGTTGGTCTGCAGGTTCAGGAAATCGCCGGCGACGCTGAAATTTCGGAAGCGGAAAGTCTCGACCAGACGAGTTTTGTCGTTGATGTGAATGATGGCGGATCCGTCCGCGGAAGACGAGTTCCACCTGGAGTTCGATTTGCTACCAGCCGTCGTGTAACCCAGGTTCGCGCTCCGGGTGATCAGTCCAGTGAAAGTTTCCGTCAGGGGCGTGTTCGAGCTCGCATGGCTGTACTGATACTGCGCATTGAAGTCGAGCCACTTCAGCGATGAGGACGTCAGGTTGATCTGCTCGGTCGGAATAGAGGTGTTGACGTGCTGGTCTAAACCATAGGTGAAGTAGCCGTTGCACGACGGATTGGCGGTCCCGTTCTTCTGCAGGGGCGAGGTGCACGGGCTGCCGCCGTTGAACCAGGGAAGTCCGAAGGTCACCTGCTGTCCATTAGACAGCGGCCACGAATTGAAGTTATTCAGCCCGTAGGTAGCGCCACCGAAATAGTATTGCAGCGACTGCGTGTAACTGAGCGTGGTTTTTTTATTCACGCGGAAATCAGCGCCGAAGCGGTAACCGTTCAAGGTGTTGTTCCAGTTCTGGTTGGTGAGTGCGTCGGTACCCTGGTGAACGCTGCTGAACGAGGGCCCGATAATGCGGTTGCGGTTGTAATCCACGCGAAACGAGAGGCGGTGCATGGGCAGAATCACAAGGTCGAAGTTGTATAGGTTCTGACGGTCGTAGTACGTGTGCGGCGAGTCCAGAATTGGAATAAAAGGCGATCCGCCGCTGGGTGGGTTCAGCGGGTTAGCAAATAAGTCATAATCAAAGTAGTTTTGCATGTGCTGGTAGCTGCCGCTGAAGGTGTACCAGCTGTACTTGGCCACCCGCAACCGGGCTGCCTGCTCGGGGTCACCGCCCCAGCCGAAGCTGTTGAACGTCAAAGTATCAAAGATGTCCTGGTGCGAAATCGACTGCATGGTGAGCGACTGTTCAAGAATGCGCGCACCGGATTGGTAGTTGACGAGCGTGTCATACATTGGCTCGCTGCCGGTAACCTCTGAGATGCGGCCACCGACCTCAATGGACTGGGTCACATGAAAGCCGCCGATTTCCTTGCTCTCCGCAGCAGCAGGCGGCGGACTTGCGGGCGCGGGCGATTGCGTTTGTCCCGAACTCTGGGCCAATGCGCTGCTCAGCAGGTACAGGCAAGCCACAACCACCGCAAGCCCAAATGAATAAGCGCCGAGATCCCTTTGACGAGCCATTGGCATACCTCTCAGCTACCGGAAGAACACCGCACTGAAGTTGGAACCGTGGATCTGAGTGTGGCACATCGTGCATGCCTGATACTTGGTGGACTGGTCGTGATTCGGTCCGATAGGCCGTCCCGCTGCTCCGTTCATATTGGGCGTATGACAACGCAGGCACAGGAAGTTGACGTTGTTGACCTGCAGCAGCCGCGGATTGGTGGATCCGTGCGGCGTGTGGCAGGACAGGCACCCTGCGTCGGTCTTCACCGGAGCATGTTCGAAGACGAACGGCCCCATGGTGTCGGTGTGGCACTTGGTGCAAACCGCGAACTGACCAGCCGCAGCGCGAACCTGATGACCCACTTGCGTCCCATGAGGGTTATGACAGTCGCTGCACTGTATGAGTCCAACCTCGACGCGGTGACGATAGGGCCGGGCAAATTCGGCCTTTTGCGCGGCGTGGCATCCAAAGCACAGATCAGTCTGGGACTTTACCAATAGGAAGTTGACGTCCTTGGAGCCGTGGGGGCTGTGACAGTTCGTGCAGCTTACGCCACTGGCCAGGTGTTCGGACTTGGAAAAGTTCTGGGTCTCCAGGCTGGATTGGTGGCATTTCGTGCAGATGGCAGCCGTCTCGGCCGGACTCAGGTTCTCAAAGCGAACGATCTTGGTAACGTCGCCGCCGCCGTCCACGTGGGCCTGCCCGGGACCGTGGCAGCTCTGGCACCCATGCTGATCGCCCTTGAGCAATGCCGCGTGCGGAGTATTGGCAAAGTGCTTGTCCCAGACCTCTTGATGGCAGGTCTTGCAAATATCGGTATCGGCGTACTGTCCGCCGGCCGAGCCGGGAAGCGCAGCAGACGCTTGCGGACTCATGTTACTTGCAGGTTCCTGTGCTGGGGCGTTGAGGCATAGCACAATTAGGAAGGCGGACAAAAACAGCGGGATCGATCGGTAGCCGTTGAGAGTCATCCTCGCTCCTGCACAGTTGTTTGCGTACTATATCAGAATCTAGATCAGCCTTTCGTCCATTTTCGTCCTGCTCAACCAAAGTACGACCATTGGGCTGGGCTGAAAATACCACCTATATGCTATAGGCCTCAGATTAAGAAGCCCGCCACGAATCGCGGGTATAAGCGGGAACCTCAAGATTTACACCACCATTGCGCGAGGACGGAACGAGATACGGCCATGACGCGAGTGCCCCGTCGAAATGTTGCGAACACGCTCGTAGGCGCCGTGCAGTTCCTGGCTCAACATATGGACGATCTGCAAGCAGATGTCCGCGTGCTCTCGCAGGAACTTCACCAGTTCTTTTCGGCGGATGAACACCACCTGTGAGTTGTCCAGCAACTCCGCGGTAATTTCGTATGGGGTATTGGAAAGGGCAGCGCCCATCCCCAGCACTTCTCCCGGCCCGGCGATGCGCAAGGTGAGGCGCTTACCAGTGTCGGAGCAGATGGAGAGCTTGGCGCGACCATCGCACAGGATGTAAATTCCGCGGACTGGCCGCCCCTCGGCGAACAGCACGGTATTTCGGCGGTAGGAAGCGAGCGATCTAATCTCGTCGAAAGCTTTCAGCGACTCTGCAGGCATGTCGCAGAAAAACCGGTCGGGACGGAAATCGCAAGTCACGCAACTCGACTTCACCGTGGTTCCCATACTGCGGTAATACCGCTAATGGACGCTGAATGCTGTGATTGCAGTCACCGTTTTCCGTGACCGTGTTCACATGTGGGGGCTAAAGGGTCTGTTTTCAGACACCTGTCAGGCAATCAGCAGATAGGTTTCAAATGAATACACATTTCCCACAAAAGGTTGAAAGTGACAGGCCGGCCGGAACCTCAGACGCTACTGCGTGATGGCCAGCGCCTTAAGAGCCGCCTTATTGCGGATCAGCAAAGTAGAGCCCTTAGACTGCACAATCTGCCGCCGCTTCAGATCGGCAAACAGCCGAGTCACAGTTTCTCGGGAGGTGCCAATCATTTGCGCGATCTCTTCGTGGGTGAGAGCCATCTTTAGCCGGGGCTCAGACTTGTTAGCTTCGCCGTTCTTGGCGCTCCATTCCAGCAGCAGCTTCGCCAGCTTTTCTGCCGCTGAATGAGAAAGCCCCAATGCGCGGATTTCGCGGCAGGCACTGTTGTATTTGTCGCTAAGCTGCTCGGCTACCCGCAGGCAGGCGTCACTGTGCTCCTTCAGGAAGCGCAGGAAATCGTCACGTTTGACGAAGTTTACCTGGCACGGATCGACCGTCTCGGCAGTCAACTCGTAAGGTTTGCCGCTAACTGTCGCGCTGAGTCCCAGCACCTCTCCCGGTTCGGCGATTTTAAGGATCAGTGTTTTGCCATCGGTGGAGCAGATGGAGAGCTTCACACGGCCTTTGCACAACACAAAGATCCCGCGTGGCGTCTGCCCTTCGACAAACAGGACCGCGCCTTTCGGATAGGCAGTGGCGTATTTGACGGACTCGAACGACTGCAGTGCGGCGGGTGGAAGATCGCAAAAAATATGCTCTGCCCGCATCTTGCAAGCCAGGCAGCTTTCTATGATGTCCAGACCATACGGTGTAAGCACGACGGACCCCCTGTACTCTACATCGTATCCCCGTTTCTTACGGCCGGAATGTGTGTGCAACGCACTCCTGGGAGAAAGCTTTCAAACCGCCGTGTCGGGTGCTTTGCGCACCTCGCTCTATGTCCCCATCCGCTGTCGCGGGGAAAAGATGATTCGTAGAAAAAGGCCCATAAATAGAGGCTTTCGCGACTTATGGCCGGGGGCCGGCATTTGAGGCTCTACTCCAGATACAGTCCAGCGGAACATTCCTAGCGCACATCGAACAAGTACATACGTCACAAAGGGGTGTGACGTATGATTTTCCACCGTGGGGCACAAATGTGGTGCCAGGCCTCCCCGTGAAACGGCGCCGCACAGGGATCGGCGGCCCCGTTCCTGGACTCGTGGAATCAGACCCCGACTGCCTGGGCGGTCGCCACCTTCTCAGTATCGAGCACTACGGCGATGGCATGAACCACGGACGCGATCCGTATGGCTGCCAGGATTTTCTCTTCGCTCAAGCCCTTTTCCCGCAGCGTCTTCTCGTGGGAGTCAACGCATGCCCCGCAATTGTTGATAGCCGACACCACCGTGGCCCACAGCTCGAAATCGAGAGGATCGATGCCATGCGTCCGCATTACATTCATCCGTAATCCAGAGCGCATGGTGCTGTACTTCTCATTGGAGGTGAGGTGCTTGAATCGGTAAAAGACGTTGTTCATGCCCATGATCGCGGCCGCTGCTTTGGCCGCGTCGAGGGCTTCAGGTGTCAGATGGGATGTGGCCTCCTCCAGGACCGCCGCAATCAACTGTTCGTTGCGCGAGGCAACGGCCGAAGCCACCACTGTTCCCCACACCTGCTGCTCGGTCAACTCGGTCTGTTGCCGCACCACGCTGGAGAAATTCAGCTTCAGGTCCTTTGCGTAGGAAGGCAGGCTTTCAATAATTCCGTCAAGATTCATATCATTCTCCTTAAGAACAAACTGCCTGTTAGCCCTTTTAGATCACAACAGCACACAGGCTTCTTCAAAGTCCAGCCGCGGAGTACGGGGAAATAGCTTGGCTGGATCGCCGTAGCCGAGGTTGCAGAGAAAATTTGAACGCACATGGGTGGTAGGGAAGAACTCCTGGTCGTAGCCGTGTTCCTCGCGTCCAGCGCCGAAGAACGCATGGTCCACCTTGGCGTTGTCGAAGCCCGACATTGGACCACAGTCGAGTCCCAACGCCCGGGCCGCAATGATCATATAGGCGCCCTGCAAGCTGGAATTGCGCTTGGCAGAAACCTCCGCCAGATCCGGAGCTCCGGCGAAAAGGCTGGCCATCTTCGGATCATGCGGAAACAGTTTCGGCATCTTGTCGTAGAAGCGCATGTCGTAACCAATGATGGCCGTCACCGGCGCTTTCATCGTCTTTTCGACGTTGCCCGGCGCAAGCGCCGGCAAAAGCCTTTGTTTGGCTTCCGGAGTGCGCAGGAACAAGAAGCGCGCCGGAGATATGTTGGCGCTGGTCGGGCCCCACTTCATCAGGTTGTACAGTTGTCGAAGAGTGTCGTCACTGACGGGTTTGTCCAGCCACGCGCTATGTGTGCGCGCCTGGCGGAAGATTTGATCAAGCGCTTCGTCGCTGAGCGGCGGATGCATATAGCTGACCTTCGCTTCGGTAGTGATCGCCATGGGATCTTTGGCGAGAAAAGGCTCCGTTCAAGCGAGCGGAGCCGCATAAATGTTGTTTACACCTGTAGCGTTTCCTGGCCCTTTTGCCAATTGCAGGGGCAGAGTTCGTCGGTCTGGAGCGCATCCAGCACGCGCAGGACTTCCTGCGGGTTTCGGCCCACAGAAAGGTCGGTCACGTACACGAAGCGGATAACGTTATCGGGATCGACGATGTAGGTCGCGCGCTGGGTCACGCCTTCCTTTTCGTCGAGGATGCCGAGCGTGGACGACAGATCGCGCTTGATGTCGGAAAGCATGGGGAACGGCAGGTCCCTCAGGTCAGCGTGATTGTTGCGCCACGCAAGGTGCACGAACTCCGAGTCGATACTGCCGCCCAGGATCTGGGCGTCACGGTCCTGGAATTCCCGGTTCAGTTTGCCGAACGCAGCGATCTCGGTCGGACATACGAAGGTGAAGTCTTTAGGCCAGAAGAAGAAGATTCTCCACTTGCCTGTGTAGTCCTGGTTGGTAATGGTTTTGAATGCGTTGTCTTTATTCGTGGTGACGGTAGCGGTAAGACTGAAATCAGGAAATTGCTCTCCTATGCCTAACATTTATTTCTCCGTTCTTATGTAAGTTTAGGAATGTTTGAATTCAGTTGTTGCGCACGCTTTGCAGATACCCTGCAACTCAATACTAAGCTTCTCGACCCTGAAACCGGAAGGGACGGCGCCGCGCAACTTCACGGGAGCGAGCGAGTCCACCGGCAGATCGGTGATGGAACGGCAACGCGTGCAAACCAGGTGGTGATGAGGATGGCGGTTGGCGTCAATACGCCATGAGCCGTGATGAGGGCTGACCTCGTGCAGCATGCCGGCGTGCACGAAGGTCTTGAGGTTCTTGTAAACCGTCGCGAGTGAGATCGACGGCAAGTCTTGTTTTACCTGCTCGTAGATCTCCTCCGGCGAATAATGCCCGGGTCGT
>Ga0209040_10002246_pt1 | contig 15233 bp, 13 predicted proteins | sample BogFormECP12_OM3_FD_188240 | JGI IMG/M metagenome (GOLD analysis project Ga0209040, IMG submission 188240) | Bog forest soil microbial communities from Calvert Island, British Columbia, Canada - ECP12_OM3 (SPAdes) (version 2) | ecosystem: Environmental > Aquatic > Freshwater > Wetlands > Bog ...
GTGCCGTCACCTTGCGCCCTAACGAGGCGTACTACCATCTGTGGCTGGCGCGCGAATACGGCGAGAAGGCGGCAAACTCGAATCCGCTGACCGCGGCTACTCTTGCCCGCAGAGCCAGGAATGAGTTTGAGCGCGCAGTGCAGCTTGACCCGTCCAGTGTGGAGGCGCGGCTCGATCTGGCTGAGTATTACACCGAAGCCCCTGCGATCATGGGCGGTGGTCTGGACAAGGCCCGCGATCAGGCTGCGGAGATGGCAAAGCGAAATTCCGCGAAGTCGCACCTGATTCTGGCGCGCATAGCAATGAAGGAAAAACAATTTCCGGAGGTCGAAAACCAGATCAGCCAAGCGATCGGTGAAGCGAACAACCCGGCGGAATACTGGCTGGAACTAGCCGAGTTTTACCGGGTCCGCGGACGCCCGGACGACATGCAGAAAGCGGTGCAGAGCGCCGTGGCACTACCGAACAGGCCTGCCGAAACCTTCTTCGATGCGGCCAACGAGTTGTACCTCGGGAACCGCGACTTCCCCAATGCCATTGTTTACTTGCAGAAGTATCTGGCGTCCGGTGGGCTGGTGGAAGGCGCTCCCGCATTCCGCGCTCATTACCTACTCGGCCAGATTTACGAGAAGGTGGGGCAGGGTCCGGCCGCGGTCTCTGAATACCAGGCTTCGCTAGCGCTGGCGTCGGGATTCGACCGCGCCAGAAAGGCCCTAAGTCAGCTGCAGTAGCACGGCCGTCTGCATGTCATCTGTTTCATTAGGTAGAGCACGGGATGCCGCCAAGACCCCGCTATTCCAAAATCCACCGGGTTGGTTATTGGGCCAAGGTTACAGCCCTCGCCTGCACGCTTGTGTTTATTCATGCCGGGTGCCAGGCAGACGACACGCCTAACGTCGACCCGTTGCCTTTCAGCCAGGCGCTCGATCTGGCGCTGCAACACAGCGGCATCATGGGCATCGCTACCATCAACCAATGGCGGGCGCAGAAGGCGTATCAAGAAGTTCGCAACAATTACATTCCCCAACTGACTATCGGATCCGGCCTCGGCTACTCCTATGGATTTCCTTTGACGCTCGAGGGTTCTGCGCCGTCGGTCGTCAACTTTACCTCGAGCGGGGCATTCTTCAATCCTGCGCTGAAGCAGTTCATCCGGGCCGCCAAAATCGACTGGAAGGCGACCTCCCAGGATGTGCAAGACAAGCGCAATGCCGTCATTCTGGACACCGCTCTGACCTACGCTCAACTGGAACAGCTTAGTGGCAAGATCCAGGCCCTCACCGAGGCCCAGGCTGCGGCCGAGAAAGCGCAATTCATCAGCGAGCAGCGTTTGCAGCAGGGGGTCGGCAGCAAACTGGAGGTCACTAAGAGCCAACTGGTGGAAGCCCGTATCCGATTGCGGGTTGCCGAGGCGCAGGGCCAGATGGACGTCTTGCGCGAACACCTGTCCAAGCTGGTAGGATTACCAGCCGAGTCAATCGCAGTGGCACCGGGAACCATGCCTCCACTGCCCGCGATTTCGCAGGTAGAAGACCTGTCTGCACAAGCGATCGAATATAGCCCGGCCGTAAAGCTGGCGGATCAGAAGGCGGAGGCGGCAGAGACACGCGCCAAAGGCGAACACAAGGCCCTCCGTTGGCCCACCGTTGATGGCGCGACGCAGTACGCTTATCTTGCAAAGTTCAACAACTACGACCAGTACTACAAGAACTACCTGGCCAACAACTTCACCGGCGGCCTGAACGTCCGCTTTCCTATTTTCAATGCCGTGCAGAAAGCCAAGGCCCAGGAGGCCGACGCGGATGCCATGATAGCGCGTAAGCAGGCAGATCTGGCTCGAAACCAGGTCGGCGAAGACACTCTGAAGCTACAACGGTCCTTGCGGCAACTGCTGGCGGCGCGCGATGTTGCTAAACTGGAGTGGGTGGTCGGGCAGGGCGAATTGGAGGCTGTAACCGCGCGTGCAGAGACTCGGGGTGCCAATCCTCGCGATCAGGAAAACGCCCGCCTTAACGCTGACGACAAACATGCTGCCTACCTGGATGCCGAGTTCGAACTCAGCCGGGCCGAGTTACAACTCCTGAAGCTTACCGGTGAATTGGAAAACTGGGCCATTCCGCCCCACTAATCGACCGTTCACTGTGAACCAAGAAGCGCATCTAACTTTAAGAATTGGAAGGGGTTTGTAGCACGCCGCGCTAATGATACGATAGAGTTCACTACTATGCCTTTGAAGACGCTTTTCCTGAACCCACCTTCTTTCGAGAACTATGACGGCGGTGCCAGTTCGCGCTGGCCTGCCACCCGCGAGATTGAGTCCTACTGGTACCCGGTCTGGCTGGCTTATCCGGCTGGAATGCTGGAAGGCTCGCGCATGCTCGATGCTCCGCCGCATCACGTAAGTGCGGAAGAGACCATCAAGATTGGCAAGGATTTCGACTTTCTGGTGCTGTTCACCAGCACACCGGGTTTCCAGGGCGATATCGGGCTTGCGGCAGCGATGAAAGCCGCCAACCCGAAGCTGAAGATTGCCTTTGTGGGTCCGCACGTCACTACCTTGCCGGAGCGCTCGCTCAAGGAAGGCACGGCCATCGATTTTGTGGTACGGCGGGAGTTCGATTACGCCACCGTCGAATTCGCCAACGGCAAACCGCTAAGCGACATTCTGGGCATCTCGTACCGCGGCCAGGACGGCGAGATCATTCACAATGCGGACCGGCCTGCGGTCGAAGATCTCGACGCTCTCCCCGACGTGGTGGATGTGTACAAGCGCGATATTGATCCGCGCCGCTACAACGTCCCGTTCCTGCTTTACCCATTCGTTTCGCTGTACACGACCCGCGGCTGCCCGGCGCAATGCACATTCTGCCTGTGGCCGCAGACCCTCAGCGGCCATCCGTGGCGCAAACGGTCATCGGACCGGGTTGCGGCCGAGATGGCGAAGGCCAAGGAATACTGGCCCTGGGTGAAAGAGTTTTTCTTCGATGACGACACCTTCAACATCCAGAAGGCACGTACCATCGAGCTTTGCTCCAAGTTGAAGCCGCTGAACATTACATGGTCATGTACGTCGCGCGTCACCACCGATTATGAAACGCTGAAGGCGATGAAGGAATCCGGTTGCAGGCTGCTAATTGTTGGCTATGAGTCGGGTGACCAGCAGATCCTGAAGAACGTCAAGAAAGGCGCCACAGTTGAGCGTGCGCGGCAGTTCACCAAGGACTGCAAGAAACTAGGACTGCTTGTGCATGGCGACTTCATCCTGGGGTTACCCGGCGAAACCAAGGAGTCGATCCGTCGCACCATCGATTTCGCGAAAGAGCTGGACGTAGAAACCATCCAGGTATCTCTGGCGCACGCTTATCCAGGGACCGAACTGTACGATTACGCCAAGGCGAACGGCTTCCTAAAGCTTGAGGGGGCGCAGATGGTGGACGAAATGGGTCACCAAGTTGCCATGATCGAGTACCCGGGAATCTCCCGCGACTACATCCTGGAGATGGTGCACCGATTCTACGACGAGTACTATTTCCGGCCGAAAGCTATTTTCCGTATCGTGAAGCGAGCGGCGTTCAACTCCACCGACCGTAAGCGCCTGTACAAAGAGGCCAAGTCGTTCCTGAAGCTGCGCGCCTCGCGTAACCGCACGGTGAAGGAAGCGCGCCGCCAGCCTGAGCCGAGCCTGCTGGAAGTTCAGATGCCGAAGCCGAGTCTGGTGTCTATCGCCCCGGCGGCCGCGTCCGGCCCCGCCAGGCCGGAGACAGCCGAAACTGTCAACGCCTAGACGTTCGGCAATGCCGCAAAATCTCAAAGAAACCAACGCCCTTCCGCTCAATTGCGAAAGGGCGTTCGAGCTTTCCCGCGCTCCGGAGCAGATCGCGCCGCTGGTTACTTGGCAAATGCCGCGATGGCTGCGGCTTCGTCGTCCTTCACGTCGAAGACGGTGTAGAGCTTCGTAATCTGGAGGAGGTCGTGCACCTTCTTGGTCAGGTGCAGTAGTTTTAATTCGCCGCCCTGGTTGCGCACGGAGGTAAAGGCGCTGACCAATTCGCCGATGCCCGAGCTGTCAATGTAGCTGACGTCGCCCAAATTAAGCAGGATTTTCTTCTGTCCCTTCCCCAGAAGGTCTTTGACGGTGTCGCGCAATACTACGCTGCCTTCGCCCAGAGTGATACGCCCACTCAAGTCAACGATGGTGACGCCATCTACCTGCCGGGTGCTCGCTTTCATGCTCACGTGGAAGCCTCCTGGCGGTCCAGTTCATTGTCCTGGAGCCGCTTGATCAAAGTGATTTCAGTGCCGGAATTAAGTTTACGAAAACGGACCTCATCCATGAAGGTCCGCATCAAGAATATCCCACGCCCGGAGTCTTTCAAAAGGTTTTCCGGGGCGAGCGGGTTGGGGACTTCCTCCGGAACGAATCCCTTCCCCTCGTCGGCGATGGTAACGATCAGCTCCGGCCCCGTCTGTTCAAAAGTCAAGTTCACCCGTTTGGCAGGGTCATAAGCGTTGCCGTGCAACACGGCATTGATCATACCTTCACGGACGGCCATCGATATTCCGCCCCGTGTGTCCTCGTCGAAGCCGGCCTGCGCCGCCGCCTGGGCGGCCATCTCTTCGGCCTTGTTCACGCTTTCCAGCGTGGACTCCAACCTGTATGAAACGCGTTGTGGCGCGGTCATCAACTGGCTCTTTTTGCCCTGGTCGGTTCGCAGCTGGGCATTACCAAACCGAATCTTCAGGATGGAGCAGTTTGCCTGTTCGGAGAGACACTTGTCAATGCAGGTGTTTTCTGCCTACGGACAAGCATGATGGCAAGACTTCCGTTCCTTTGAAAAAGCAGCCGTGCGTGGCGAGTTTGCTAAGGCGCCTCGGGACAGTTAAGATGGAATTAGAACGAGCGTTCGAATAGCGGCCAATTCCCGATTGTCCGCTCCTTTCCGACAACGAACCATGTCCAGTGCTTCCACAGTCCGTGCCCTGGAGAGCCCGCCGGCTCCCGACAGCCGGTTTGACCGCCGTCTGGCCGAGATTCTCGACTTTGCCACCGAGATTTTTGCTGACAAAGGCTACGAGGGGGCTTCCATGCGCGACCTTTCGAGATTGAGCGGCATTTCGCTGGCAGGGCTTTACTACTATTTCGAGTCAAAAGAAAAGCTGCTTTACTCCATCCAGCACCACACGTTTTTGACGATCCTGGAGCGTCTGCGCGAGCGGCTGGCCGCCAGTAACGATCCCGAAGAACGGATTCGTATCTTCGTGCGCAACCACGTCGACTATGCCGTCGCCAGGCCGAAGGCTATGAAAGTGCTGTCGCATGAGGATGATGTTCTGAAGAACGGCTGCGGCGCTGAACTGGCCGCCATCAAGCGTGATTATTATCGGATCTGCGTTGGGCTGGTTAACGATTTGGCGAAGGTGGAGGGCCTGAATCATGTTGGGTCACACGTCGCAGCAGGCGCGGGAATCGGCGCCCGAACGGCTGTGATGGGACTGTTCGGCATGATGAACTGGCTGTACACCTGGTACAACCCGCGCGTCGATCCGGACGCCGGCACGTTGGCGCGAGAAATAAGCGATGTCTTTCTGCAGGGTATACGCGGTGGATGTACCGCGTCTAACAAGCCGCAACCCAACGACAATCGGGCTCCGGGAGCGCATCCGGCAGTAAAAGGGGCAGATGGAAAAGCCTCTCGACGCGCTGGGCACCCATTGCGGATGAAGAGCAAAGATCGAAAGTGATGAGATGGCAAGGAGCGGAACGGAATTGGGACGATGAGTACCACAACGCAGCCAGCCTCGACTGAGGCGAAGCGCCTGGTCAATTACCGGGTTGAGTCCGGCGTAGCGGTTATCGAGCTGAGAGACCCGCCAGCCAACACCTACAGCTACGAGATGAATCGGCAACTCGATGACGCGATTCTGGCCGCGCGCATGGACAATGGGGTTTACGTCATAGTTCTGACCGGCGCGGGCGAAAAGTTTTTTTGTGCGGGCGCCGATATCCAGATGCTGACGAGGGTGGATCCGACCTTCAAGTACTACTTCTGCCTGCACGCCAATGAGACCTTGCTGCGGTTGGAAAATACCCCCAAGCTGGTGATTGCAGCCCTCAACGGGCACTGCGTCGGAGGAGGCTTGGAGATAGCGATGGCGGCCGACCTCCGGGTCGCGAGCAAAGACGCGGGCAAGATCGGGTTGCCGGAGGTGAATCTCGGAGTGTTGCCAGGTACCGGAGGGACCCAGCGTCTGTCGCGAATTGTGGGCAAATCAAAGGCAATCGAGTTGATGGTGACCGGCAGGACGTTTTCGTTCGAGGATGCGAAACAGCTTGGGCTGATCAACGAAATTTTCGAGCGCGAGAACTTTATGGAGCGTGTTATCGGCTACGCCCGTCAGTTTTGCCCGCCCAACAAAGCGTCGAAGGCAGTCGGTCGTATCAAGCGCGCGGTGCAAACCGGTTGGGAGATTCCGATCGAAGCCGGACTGGCGCTGGAACGCGAAAATCAGCAGTTGCTCTTTGAGAGTGAGGACGCAAAGGAAGGATTGGCAGCATACATCGAGAAACGGCCACCAGCCTTCAAGGGAAAGTAACAGCGAAATGCCGAACGGAGCCAACGAGTCTTATAACAGCGCCAATGACGACTAGCACCACAACTTTTTCGCGCATTACGGTGGCTCTTGAGCCGCCTGCGGCGCGCATTGTGCTGAACAATCCGCCTTTGAATGTCATCGACATTCAAATGATGGACGAGTTGCGCGCTGCGCTGGAGCAAATCGACGCCCGCCCAGACATCAGCGCCATCGTCTTCGCCGGTTCGAAGCAAGCTTTCTCCAGTGGTGTGGACGTCGCGGCACACACGCCGGAGAAGGTGCGTGACATGCTCACGGCATTTCACAGCGTGATTCGCTCGGTGGTTGACAACAGCAAGCTCACGATCGCCAGCGTTCGCCGTCACTGCCTCGGAGGAGGCGCGGAGCTGGCGTTGATGTGCGATGTGGTTTACGCCTCGCCTGACTCGGTCTGGGGATTTCCTGAGATCAAACTGGCGTGCTTTGCACCCGTGGCCAGCGTGGCCTTGTCCGCCGTTGTAGGACAGAAACTGGCGGCAGAATTGTTGCTGACCAGCCGAACTCTGAGCGGTAAAGAAGCGCTCGATGCCGGTCTTGTGAATGGCCTGGCTGACGATCCGGAGACGCTGGTCGCCGAGTGCGTGCAGCGGGTTTCGCAGTTAAGTCCCGCAGCGCTCGCGCTGGCGAAGAAGGCGTTTTACGCCTGGGATGCGATTCATTTCGATAAGGGTCTGGCGCGTGCGGAGCAGATTTATCACGATGAGCTGATGAAGACCGCTGACGCCCGGGAAGGCATTACAGCTTTTGTTGAGCGGCGACGGCCGAAGTGGATAGGCAAGTAAGTTATGGATTACGAAATCACACCAGAGCAGTTGAAGGCGCTGCGCGATGATGAAAATAGCGTCACAGTGCTCGATGTCCGCGAGCTATGGGAATATGACGTCGCCAAAATCGCCGGTAGCAAGCACATTGTGATGGGCGACATTCCTGCTCGCTTCAATCAGGAACTTGACCCGGAGGACCACATCGTTGTGGTTTGCCATCACGGAGTGCGCTCTATGAACGTCACAGCGTGGCTGCGGCAGCAGGGTTTCGAGAAAGTGCAATCCTTGCAGGGCGGAATCGACCGCTGGGCGAGGCAGATCGATCCCTCGGTTCCTCTCTACTAGGTACGGTTTTTCGGAGTGATAGGGGTCTTTCGACTCGGCGCTCGCTCAGGATGAAACATGAAAAAAGAACTAATTGAACTGCGCATCAACGGAAGATCCCGCGAATTGGCGGTTGAGCCGAACAAGCTGCTCCTCGATCTATTGCGCCAGGACCTTAATCTGACCGGCTCGAAGCGCGGTTGCGATGACTCATCCTGCGGATCTTGTACGGTGCAGGTGGACGGCGTGCCCATGCTCTCGTGCACGCTGCTGGCGGCTAGTTGCGAGGGGCAGGAAATCACTACGGTTGAGGGTGTCGCCGACCGCGGCAGCTTGGCTGCGTTGCAGAAGGCCTACGGCGATTTTGGCGGCTCGCAGTGCGGTTTCTGCACTCCGGGATTCATGATGACGGTCAGATGGCTGTTGGCAAACAATCCCGAGCCGACTGAGAGCGAGATCCGTGAGGCCCTCAGCAGCAATCTGTGCCGCTGCACTGGCTACACCCAGATGTACCAAGCCGTCCGCGCGGCCATCGACGCGGAGCAAACGGGCATGAAGCAGGAATTGGTGGAAGCAAAGTAAACGATGAGCGACTTTTCTGTAATCGGCAAATCGATCGCAATGGTGGACGCCGCAGGCAAGACAACCGGTGCCGGCAAGTACACCGATGACTTCAGCCTTCCCGGCATGCTGGTCGGCAAGATCCTGCACTCGCCGTATCCGCACGCGCGCATCAAGCGCATCGACACATCGCGAGCCAAAGCTATCGACGGCGTGGTCGCGGTGGTAACTGGACCCGATGCCCCCAACCCCTACGGCATTCTTCCTGTCGGTCATGACGAGACCGCGTTAGCGGTGGAAAAGGTCCGCTACGTCGGCGACCACGTCGCATGCGTAGCGGCCATCAGCGAACAGATCGCGGAGGAGGCGCTCGAGTTGATCGACGTGGAGTACGAAGCGCTGCCCGCCTACTTCGATCCTGACGAGTCGATGACGGCAGAGACCGACCTTATTCACGAGAACCGTCCTCACAACATCGAGAAGGACTATCACCACGTCTTTGGCGATCCTGAGAAGGGTTTTGCCGAAGCGGATTATGTGCATGAGGCACGCTACATCGCGAACGAAGTGACGCATGCGGCAATGGAGCCGCACTGCACGTTGGCGAACTTCGAACTCGATCCGCATACCGGCCAGCTCGGGCGACTGACTGTGTGGTCATCCACGCAGGTCCCGTACTACTTGCAGCACAAGCTCTCGCTGGTGCTGGAGATGCCGATGTCGCAGATCCGCGTCATCAAGCCGCTGGTTGGAGGCGGTTTCGGCGGCAAGAGCGAAATCATTCCGCTGGAAATCATTGCCGCGGTGGCTGCGCGCGCGGCAAAAGCTCCGGTGAAGATCACTTACACGCGCGAAGAAGTTTTCTGGGCCCATCGCGGGCGCCCGCGCACCATCGTCGACCTGAAGACGGGTGTGAAGGACGATGGCCGCGTGACCTCGGTCGATTGCAAAGTCATCCAGGACGGCGGCGCCTACTGCTCCTACGGCGTAGTTACGATTCTCTACTCGGGTGCACTGTTGGGCGCACTGTACGACATACCCAACATTCGCTACGACGGTTACCGGGTGCTTACCAATAAGCCGGCATGTGGGGCCATGCGGGGCCACGGCACGGTGAACGTGCGCTTCGCCTTCGAATCGCAGATGGACGAGATCGCAGCCAAACTCGATCTTGATCCCGCGGAAGTTCGGCGCGTCAACTTGCTGAAGCCGCCCACAGTCACCGTCAACGGGCTGCGCGTGCTGAGCTACGGTCTGCCCGAGTGCATCGATCAGGTTGTGACTCGCTCCGGCTGGAAGGAACGCAAGGGCAAGCTTCCCAAAGGCCGCGGACTCGGCGTGGCTTGCAGCCATTACGTAAGCGGAGCAGCCAACAGCATCATCCGTTCCGACATGCCGCATTCGACAGTGAACATCAAGATCGATCGCGACGGAGGTGTGGTCGTCTACACCGGGGCTTCGGAAATCGGGCAGGGCTCTGACACCATGACAGCGCAGGTAGTTGCGGAAGTCCTGGGATGCGACCTGTCGCGCGTCAGGGTAATTGCCGCCGACACCGACCTCACTCCGATTGATCTCGGTTCTTATTCCAGCCGAGTTACCTTTATGTCCGGCAATGCCGCTATGCGAGCTGCGGAGGAAGTGAAGAGGGACATTGTTAGTGCCGCCGCGAAGCGCATGAACTGTGCTTCGGAAGATGTGATTATGCGGAATGACGGAGTTTGGAAGCGTAGTGTCACAACGTCAGACAGACCCCCTACAGCGTCAGATATAAGGCAAGAAAAAGACGCGGCAAGCGGCCACGTGGAAGGTCAAATTCTGCGCGGCTCTGTCCTTCAGACACGCAAAGAAGAGGGTTCCAAGGAGCGCATGAGTTTCGAGGAGGCGGTGGTCTCCGCGATTGATTTCCACGGAGCACTAACTGGTACGGGATCGTACGCCCCCCCCATTGAAGCACGTGGCGGCAAGCACAAAGGGGGAGGGGTTGGCCCATCGCCTGCCTATTCGTATTCCGCGCAAGTGGCCGAGGTCAGCGTGGACGAGGACACCGGCGAGGTGACTGTGCACAAGATCTGGGCGGCGCATGATTGCGGGCGTGCGCTCAACCCGGTCGCGGTTGAGGGCCAGGTCATCGGCTCAGTTTGGATGGGGCTTGGCCAGGCGCTCGAGGAAGAGATGGTCTGGAAAGACGGCCTACTGATGAATCCTGGCCTGCTGGAATATCGCAGTCCTTCGGCCACCGAGTCGCCCGATATTGAGTGCATCATCGTCGAAAGCATCGATCCTGAAGGTCCGTTCGGCGCCAAGGAGGCGGGTGAAGGCTCATTGGCTGCGACGATTCCGGCGATCTCAAACGCCATCTACGACGCTGTGGGAGTACGCCTCCGGGAGGCGCCATTCACACCGGAACGAATACTGTCGGCGCTGCGGGTGAAGAAGGGCCTGAAGCGGATTGAGATGACTGAGTCAGTCGACCCGACGGCGCCGACGAGCTTCCGCGAACACGGCGGCTCCTTATGGTTTCGCGGCAAGGGGCCGATGCGGCATCTGCTGGACCCCTCTCGGCAAAGCACCCAAGGGACAGGCGGTGAGCAATGAGCCTGCCGGCTTTTCAACTGCTGCGTCCAAAAACGCTCAGTGAAGCGATTGAGCTAATGGCCAAGCACAATGGCGAAGTGAAGGTCGTCGCCGGCGGTACTGACCTGCTCCCTTCGATGAAGCAGAAGCTGTTCACGCCGCCGTACGTACTCGACTTGCGCGGTATAAGCGAACTGCGTGGCGTTCGCAATCTTCCGGGTAACGGTGTCGAGATCGGCGCGCTAACCACACTGAGCGCCATCGAACACTCGCCGCTCGTCCGCGCCGACTATCCCGTGTTGTATGAAGCCGTAAGGACCGTGGCCACGCCGGTGCTGCGCAACATGGGCACCATCGGCGGCAATCTCTGCCTGGACACCCGCTGCCTGTGGTACAACCAGTCGTTGCTGTGGCGCAAGAGTTGCGGCTTCTGCCTGAAGAAAGATGGCGACCTGTGCCACGTGGCGCCAGGTGGAAAGTTCTGCTGGGCGACCTTTTCCGGCGACACGCCTCCGGCCCTGCTCTGCCTGGGAGCGGAAATCGAAATCGCCGGCCCGAATGGCTTGCGGCGTACGCCATTGTCAGAGTTCTACGTGAACGATGGCATTGTGCGCCTGCATCTCGCACCCAACGAAATTGTTACCCGCGTGCACCTGCCGGAATCCTCGGCCGGATGGCACGGCAGCTACCAGAAGCTCCGCGTCCGTGGCAGCATCGATTACCCGCTGGCAGGGGTCGCTGTAGCGCTAAAAATGCGGTCGGGCCGCGTGGAAGACGCTAGCGTTGCCATCACGGCCGTTAACCCCGCACCATTCCTGGTGAAGGACGTGGACGCGCACCTAAAAGGCCTGGTCCCGTCTGAAGGGATAGCGGAGCAGATTGGCGAATTAGCCGCACGCACAGCCAAGCCGCTGACAACCTCGGCGCTCACGCCGGAGTATCGCCGCGAGATGGTGCGCGTATTTGCCAAGCGAGCGGTGATGGCCTGCGCCAATTAAATGATCACCGACTGCCACATCCACATTCAGCCCATAGAGTTGTTCAAGCCGGAAGCGCTGGCGCTGATGAAGAAGTCGCGCAAAGACTTCGATCAGGTAACCGAATACTGCCGCTCGCCGAAGGCATTCCTGGGATATTTGGACAGTATCGGCGTCGATCGCGCGGTGCTCATCAATTATGTTGCGCCCGAGGTGATCGGTTTCACGCCCGCAGTGAATGACTTCATCGCCAACTATGTCAGGGAGAATCCGAAGCGGCTTATCCCGTGCGGGAGCGTGCATCCGAGGCACACGACCAACGTCCTCGCCGACATGGAGCAGATCATGCGGCTTGGCATCAAGCTCATCAAGATCCATCCGCCGCATCAGTTGCTCTATCCCAACGATTACGTCAACGGCGTGAAGGAGCTGGAGGTTATCTACCGCGCGGCGGAGGCGAATGGGATTCCGATCATGGTGCACACCGGCACCTCGATCTTTCCCGGCGCACGCAATAAGTATGGCGACCCGATGTACGTGGACGACGTGGCGGTCGACTTTCCCCGATTGAAGATTCTGCTGGCGCACGGCGGGCGTCCGTTATGGATGGACACCGCATTCTTCCTCGTGCGGCGTCACCGCAACGTTTATCTCGACATCAGCGGCATTCCACCGAAGACGCTGCTGAAGTCCTTCCCCAGGCTGGAAGAGATTGCGCACAAGTCGCTGTTCGGCACCGACTGGCCCGGGCCGGGGGTGCCCGAGATTGGGAGGAGCCTTGCGGAGTTTCGCGGGCTGGCACTGAGCGAGAATGCGAAGGAACAAATCCTGAGCAAAACGGCGCTGGAGATTTGGCCGGGATGAAACGTTTCCTGGGCGTCCTAAAAGCCTGTTCTCTCCATCTCGTGACTTCCCGGATCGGCGATTCCTGCTGCCCTGCGAATCGCACGCCACAGCTCGCCGTGTCCTAATTGTGCCTTTGCTGAAAAAGGGATGATCTGCTCCGTCGAGACCTGCAGTTGCTCGCTTAGCTTTTGCAAAGAGCCGATTCGCTGGTTATTCGAGATGCGGTCGGACTTGGTGGCAACCACCATGAAGTTTCGCCGCGCGTGCCGCAGCCAATCCAGCAATTCCAAGTCAAGCTTTTGCGGCGGGATGGTCACATCCACCAGCGCCAGGCACAGCACCAGGGACTCGCGCTTCTCCAGATAAGGATTGATAAACTGCGCCCACTTCTCGGTGATTTCCTTGGGCACGCGCGCATAGCCGTAGCCGGGAAGATCGGTAAAGACGAAGTCGGGATCCGGCTTGCCCGGACGCCGCACCTGGAAGAAGTTGATGGTCTGCGTGCGGCCGGGCGTGTTGCTGGTCTTGGCGATCTTGCTGCCCACGAGCGAGTTGATCAGGCTTGACTTGCCCACATTGGAGCGGCCGAGGAAGGCGATCTCCGGCACACCCGGTGGGGGGAACTGCTTCGGGTCAACTGCAGCCGTCACGAAGCGCGTCAGCACCTTCATGTACTCCACTATGGCTGCAGAAATACGAAAGCGCAAGTGAGGAAGAATCGGGAACACTTTGGCGAGCACGCTAGTAAAACCAAAAGGCCCGCGGTCTGCGGACCTTAAGTGTTTGGGGACTGGACGCCTTTACTGGTGCGCGGTCGGAGCTTGCTCCGGAGTGGGCGGTAGCGCAGCTATTCCGGGCGCCTCGTCGGACACCTCAGGCAGCGGATGCTCCAGCGCATAGGCCAGCACTTCGTCCATGGTATTGACGAACCGCAGCTTCATCTCGTTGCGCAAGTTTTCCGGTACGTCCGCCAGGTCCTTTTCGTTGTCGGCGGGAAGCAGAACCTCCAGGATCCCTGCGCGGTGTGCCGCCAGCAGCTTCTCCTTCAAACCACCGATGGCCAGTACTTTGCCGCGAAGCGTGATCTCGCCGGTCATGGCGACGTCGCGCCGCACGGGAATCCGGCTCAACGCACTGGCGATTGCAGTTGCCATGGTGATGCCGGCGGAGGGACCGTCCTTCGGAATGGCGCCCTCGGGTACGTGCACGTGGATGTCGAGATTGCGATAGAAATCACGGGCCAGCCCCAGCCGATGGGCACGTGAACGCACGTAGGTCATAGCTGCTTGGGCAGACTCCTGCATTACGTCGCCGAGCTTGCCGGTGTGCGATAGCTTGCCTTTGCCATCGACGATGGCTACCTCTGTGGTCAGAATCGATCCACCCACCTCAGTCCATGCGAGCCCGGTGACGATGCCGACCTCACTGCGCTCGTGGATCTCGCTGTCGCGGAACTTGACCACGCCGAGATATTCTCCGACGTTGTTAGCCGTGAGCGTCAGTGAGAACTTGTCGCCTTCCTTTACAACCTTGCGCGCAACCTTGCGGCAGATGTTACCGATCTCGCGCTCCAGGTTGCGAACGCCGGCCTCGCGAGTGTAATTGCGGATAACAGTGGTCAGCGCCTCGTCGGTAAAGACAATGTTTTGCTCGGTCAAGCCGGTTTGTAGGCGCTGCTTGCGCACCAGATACTGTTTGGCAATCTCGACCTTTTCGGGCTCGGTGTACCCGTGGAGGCGGAGCACTTCCATGCGGTCTTGGAGCGCCGGAGGAATGGTGTGCAGAACGTTCGCCGTAGCAATGAAGAACACTTGCGACAGGTCATACTCCACGTCAAGGTAGTGGTCCACGAACATAAAGTTCTGTTCGGGATCGAGCACTTCCAGCAACGCCGCCGACGGATCGCCGCGGAAATCCATCGACATCTTGTCCACTTCGTCCAGCATGAACACCGGGTTCTTGGTGCCCGCCTTCTTCATCATCTGGATTATCTGCCCGGGCAGGGCACCGATGTAAGTGCGGCGGTGGCCGCGAATCTCAGCTTCGTCACGCACCCCGCCCAGTGACATACGAACGAACTTGCGGCCGGTGGCCTTGGCGATGCTCATACCGAGCGACGTCTTACCTACGCCCGGAGGTCCGACGAAGCACAGGATGGAGCCCTTCGGATTCTTCACCAATTGCCGCACGGCCAGGAATTCGAGGATGCGCTCCTTGATCTTCTCCAGCCCGTAATGATCTTCGTTAAGCGTTTTCTCAGCAACTTCGATATTGCGGATTTCTTTGGAACGCTTCTTCCACGGCACCGCCAGCAGCCAGTCGAGATAATTGCGCGACACAGTGGACTCGGCTGACATAGGCGGCATGGCTTCCAGTTTCTTCAGCTCCTGCAACGCCTTCTCGTGGGTCTCGCGCGGCATTCCGGCGGCATCGATCTTCTTCTTCAGTTCGTCAAATTCGCTTTTTTCCCCACGGCCGAGTTCTTTCTGGATGGCCTTGATCTTCTCGTTGAGGTAATACTCTTTCTGGGCACGTTCCATCTGGCGCTTTA
>Ga0209040_10002247_pt1 | contig 15231 bp, 14 predicted proteins | sample BogFormECP12_OM3_FD_188240 | JGI IMG/M metagenome (GOLD analysis project Ga0209040, IMG submission 188240) | Bog forest soil microbial communities from Calvert Island, British Columbia, Canada - ECP12_OM3 (SPAdes) (version 2) | ecosystem: Environmental > Aquatic > Freshwater > Wetlands > Bog ...
TCGGGCATGAACAACTCCTCTCGGATCACCCGAGAAGACTGCCAGTCTTGGGTAATTTCCTACCCGGATCTCTGCGGCGAAGTCAGACGCAAAGCAACATAGAACGGGCATAGAAACGCAAATCGCCGCGGCTCGACGGTTGATTTGCCACCTGCTTGCGGTTTACAAGTCAACGCATCGCACCGATTCTGTGCCGCACAGAATCCCCTCGATAGCGGAAATAGGCTGGCTAATTTGAATTTTCAAAACCCCCCCACTGGCCAGCAAAGTTACTCGCGGTAGACTTGATTGATGCCAAGACAGACAATTTCCAGCAGAATGTGTTGCATGGTCAGGGCATAGACCTACGATGCCTTTTGGTAGAAAGCTCGGTTTCCGGTGAGTGAGGCAAATGCACTCCTGGATGTCAGCGCAGCCGCACCGCCGGTCCGACAACCGTAAGGAGCCAAGGATGTCTCATCTCGCCCATGCGCTGCGAGCCGCGACAACTGCAGTGCTGATGGGCAGTTTTGCCTGCCTGGGTAGTACGACCGCGGCGGCAGACCCCAACACCGGTAACTCGTCGGACGTCAACACGCTTGCCGGCAACGTGTCGAAGGGCTACGGCCTCAACAACTGCACCGCCCAGCCGATTACCGGTACTCAACTGGCCGCACTAACTTGCGGACAAAGCCCCGACCCCAACGGGCCCGTCCAGGCCAAGTACTTCCTCTTCAGCAGCGGCGACGATTTGGCTAACTGGTTCAAAAACAGCATCAAAGACGGCGTTCTGACCACTTGCGGGGACAGCAGCACCAAAGGACCGGCTCCGTGGCACCAGGGCAACGCCACCACTAACGCGGGGCAGGTGGCCTGCGGGACTTACCAGGATGGCGCCGAAATCATCTGGACCACCGACGCCAAGAACGTGTTGAGCTATATCCGCGCATCCAACACCGATGTCCCCGCGCTTTACCAGTGGTGGCGGACCAACGGCTGACCTTCACAATTGGTCTACAACTGACTTAAAACCAGCTGCGCGACCGCACGCATCCCGGCATCATTAGGGTGCAGCGGGGCCGGCCGACCGGGTAGCGGCACACCGGATCTCGTGGTCCAGGGCTCGGTCGACCAGGCGTGGTGATGTCGGCTGGCCGCCGCCGCGCCGACGACCTCGCAGCCCGTCGCCGCCGCGGCGTCAGCCGTGAGTCGCTCGAGGGTGGCGGCCACATGGCGACCCAAATCGGCGTCTGCCGCCGAAAGCGGCGGGGCCGGCGCGCCCGTCGCCGGCAGCACCGTCAGGTAGTCGACAAAGAAAACCCGTGCGCGTGAGGCGCGCTCGCGCAACGCCCGACCGACCGCGCACAACGAGTCGAACACGTCTTCCAGCGCGCGATCGCGCGCCTCGCGGTCCAGCAGCTCGGATATGCGCGCACCCAACAACGGCAGCCGCCGGACAATTCGCGGCAGCGAGGCGGCCATCAGCAACGGAAAGTATCCGACGTCGTTACCGCCGATGGTGACCGTCACCAAACTCTCCGAGCCGTCCAGCGCGGCGATTTGAGGCGCCGCGCCGCGCTGGCGATCGGTCAGCACGTGGGCGGTGGTGGCGCCGGAAAAAGTGACGTCCACCAGCTCGAGACTTACTCGTTCGGCGACCAGATGCGGATAGTTTCGAGCCGATCGGCCTGACAACCTCGGCGCGCCCGCGGCGCGGGGCCGGACACCGGGACCGGCGGCCATCGAACAACCCAGTGCGACATAACGATTCATCGTTGCGGGCTGGATGCCTGGGCCCAGAAGCGTTTTGGAATCCGCCCGGCCCGACGCGCCAGATAGCCGGCGGTGACGGCCGCGGCCATAGCGGTAGCCATGGCCGGCGGATCGGCGGCCCGGGTCACCGCTGTAGCCAACAACACAGCGTCGCAACCCAACTCCATCGCCAGCGCGGCGTCGCTCGCGGTGCCGATGCCGGCGTCGAGCACCACCGGGACACCCGCCCGGGCCACGATCATCTCGATATTGTGCGGGTTGGTGATCCCGAGGCCGGTACCGATCGGCGAACCCAGTGGCATCACCGCCGCACAACCGGTGTCCTCCAGCCGACGGGCCAGCACCGGGTCGTCGTTGGTGTATGGCAGGACCACGAACCCGTCGTCAACCAATTGCTCTGCTGCCCTGACTAATTCAACGGCATCGGGCAACAGGGTGCGTTCGTCGGCGATCACCTCGAGCTTGACCCAGTTGGTGTTCAGCGCCTCGCGGGCCAGCTGTGCGGTCAGCACCGCCTCGGCAGCGCTGCGGCACCCCGCGGTATTGGGCAACGGCGTGATGCCAAGCCGATTGAGCAGGTCGAGCATCCCGGTGCGGCCCTCGGCGTCGACCCGACGCATCGCGACGGTCGTCAGCTCGGTACCCGAAGCGATCAGCGCCTCTTCCAGCACCGCCAGATTGGTCGCTCCGCCGGTACCCATGATGAGCCGCGAGGCGAAACTGCGGTCCCCGATCGTTAGCTTCGAATCAACCACCTTGCACCGCCGTCACTACCTCGAGTCGTGCGCCTTCGAAAAGCCTTGTTGTCCAGTCGGATCGGGGCAGCACCGACAAGTCCAATGCCACCGCAATGCCCCGGTCCGGAAAGCCGAGCGACTTCAGCAGCGCCGCGACCGTGATCTGTTCGTCGACCTCGACGTGTTTCTCGTTCACAACGACGATCATCGGTGCACTCCAACCGGGACAAGTTCGGACACAATCTGTTCGGCGGTCCAGGGCGCCAACAAAAACCCCGATCGCCCGTGCCCGGCGGCGACCAGGGTCCGTGCATCCAGGCGCTGCACCAGTGGCAGGTTATCGGGAGTCACCGGGCGCAGCCCGGCGGCGCACTCGGCCAGCTCGTACTCACCCAGCGCCGGCAGCACCGCACACGCGTCGTCAAGCAGGTCACGCACGCCCGACACCACCGGGGCGGTGTCGCGGCCGTGTTCGTACTGGGTAGCGCCGACGACCACCCCATCCGCACGCGGTACCAGGTACACCTGCCGCCCGTGCACCCGCGCACGAATCACCCTCTGCGGCAACGGCATACAGCCCTTTCGCCAGCGCAGCCGCAGCACCTCACCCTTCACCGCGCGCACCGGCAGGCCGGGCCACAATGCGGGGGCGTCGATGCCGTTGGCGATCACAACTGCGTCGCCCTCGACACCGGACAGGTCGGTTACCGGTGCCGCCCAACGAATTCCGAGCCGCTCGCAGTCCAGCCGCAGCGCGTCGAGCACCGCGCGGTTGTCCACGGCCAGCTCGGTGGGGGCCCGAAAGCCGTGACGGACGCCCTGCGCCAGCAGGGGTTCCACGTCGCGGGCGGCCGACTCCCAGACCACCGGGTGTCCCTGCGCGGACAACCAGTCCGCGACGGTACGCAGATCGGCGACATCGGCCTGGTCGACGGCCACCACCAGCGACTCGCGCGCGGTGATCACCTCCGGCGGCAGCCCGTCCAGAAAGCCGCCCTCGCGCCACAGCCGCAGCGACTCGATGCCCAGCCGCAACAACCGTTCCTCACCGGGCCAGCCCTCGCTGTGCGGGGCCAGCATGCCGCCGGCGACCCAGGACGCACCTCGCTCGCCGGTGCGGTGCACCCGCACCGACCATCCGGCCTGCGCTGCCCGGCGCGCCACCGACAGCCCGATGACACCACCGCCGATAACAGCCAGCATGCTTGACCTCCCTTCGCCGGCATGATCCGGATCAGGTGTGACGGTAAGGGCGGGTCCACGTTGCAAGCTGGCTTGCAACGGGCTTAGCCCACTCTCAGCCCCGCTCCCGGGACTCCCGTGCTCTTCGGGGTCCACGCTAGCGCGATAACGTCGCCGTGTGCACGGATCTGCTTCCCGTCTCGCCACAGCAAGGCTTTATCTGTGCACTGACGCCCGCCGAGAGCGCGGCGACTTGGCCCAGTTCGCCGACGCCGCCCTGGGCGGCGGAGTGGACGTCATCCAGCTGCGCGACAAGGGTTCGGTCGGTGAGCAGCGGTTCGGCCCGCTCGAGGCACGCGACGAGCTCGCCGCATGCGAGATCCTCGCGGACGCGGCCCGCCGGCATGCCGCCCTGTTTGCGGTCAACGACCGCGCCGACATTGCCCGTGCGGCGGGCGCCGACGCGCTGCATCTGGGTCAGGGCGATCTGCCGCTGGACCTGGCGCGCGAGGTTGTCGGACCGGCCACGCTGATCGGACTGTCCACCCATGACCGGGACCAGGTTGCGGCGGCCGTGGCCGGTTTTGGGGTCTCCGGCGCCGACTATTTCTGCGTCGGTCCCTGCTGGCCCACCCCTACCAAGCCGGGCCGCGCGGCGCCGGGCCTGCAGTTGGTACGTGCCGCAGCCGAACTGGGTAGCGACAAACCGTGGTTCGCGATCGGCGGTATCGACGCCCAGCGGCTGCCCGAGGTCCTCGATGCCGGGGCCCGCCGGATCGTGGTGGTACGGGCGATTACCGCGGCCGAGGACCCACGGGCCGCGGCCGAACGGCTCAAGTCAGCGCTTGCAGCAGCGAGCTGATTCGGGAAATCAGCCGCGACGATGCCTGACCCGCCTGAACTGGATCGCCCGGCATGCACCAGATGAAAACCCCGGCCTCGATCTCCATGGTGCGCGGCAGCCGCTGCCGCCGTTCGTCGCCGTGGCCCAGCGGCACGGTGGCCGGGGCCGTGCGCAGCCGATGCCAGCTGGCCGCGAATCCGGGATGTAGCGGCAGCTCGGCCACGTCGTTCTCGCCGACCCAGCGCAGCTCCGCGCTTTCCCGGTTGGGCACGGTGTGCAGCAGCTCGCCGGCATCGGCGACGACCGTGGTGTAGGTCCAGCGCGTACCGCCGATCCCGGAGGCTTCGGCGGTGACCACCGTCGCCCGCACAGCGAGTCGTTCGGCAGCTAGCCCGGCCTCTTCGCGCGCTTCACGGACCGCGGTCTCCTCGGGAGTCTCGTGGCTGTCGCGCGCGCCGCCCGGCAAGCCCCAGGTGCCGCCCTGGTGGCTCCACACCGCCCGATGCTGCAGGAGCACCGCGGGGGTGCCGTCCGGCCGCGGCGCCCGCAGCAGCAGACCGGCCGCGCCATACCTGCCCCAGTAGTGAGCGCCGCCGTCGGATACCACCCATCCGTCACCGTCGCCCCGCATCGGTTAAGGATATGCAGCCATATGCTGACAGCTGAAAGGATCGGCCGGGCAATTGCGTCCGCTTCCCCCATCCGGCGGAACATTCTCTTAGAATTCGCTTATAGAGGTTCGAGCTTGGCCGAAAGACGAGGTCGAGGCAGACGTGACGGTTGAGCTGGCGCACCCGTCGACCGAGCCGCTGGGGTCGCGGTCGCCGGCCGAACCCGCGCACCCCCGCTGGTGGTTCGCCGCCACAACTCCAGGCCGCATCCTGACCATCGGCATCGTTCTGGCGTGCCTCGGCATTGCCAGCGCGTTCGCCACCTCGACGACCATCAACCATCGGCAGCAAGTGCTGAGTACGGTGCTCAACCACACCGAGCCGCTGTCGTTCGCCGCCGGACGGCTCTACACCACGCTGTCGATAGCCGACGCCGCGGCGGCCACCGCGTTCATCGCCCAAGCCGAGCCGCGCACGGTTCGGCTGCGCTACGAGCAGGCCATCACCGACGCCACCGTGGCCGTCACCCGGGCGTCGAGCGGGCTGACCGACGAGATGACGTGTCCGCCACCGGCATCGTCGACCTGCCTGGATTTGCTCGGCCGGATCAACGCCGAACTGGCCGTCTATACCGGGTTGATCGAGGTCGCGCGGACCAACAACCGGGAAGGCAACCCGGTCGGCTCGTCGTACCTGTCGGAAGCATCGGGGCTGATGCAATCGACGATCCTGCCCGACGCGCAACGGCTCTACAAGGCGACGTCAGAGCGGGTGGACTCGGAAACCACCGCATCCACTCATTTCCCGGCTCCAGTGATCCTGGTCGTCGCCACCACGGTGGTTTTCGGCCTGTTCTCCCACCGCTGGCTGGCCCGGCGTACCAGGCGCCGGATCAACCCGGGTCTTGTGGTGGGCGCGCTGGGTATTCTCGTCATGGTGGTTTGGGTTGGGACAGCGTTGACCATTTCCACCGCCGCCAGCCGTAGCGCCAAGGACACTGCGGCCGATTCGCTCAGGACGGTTACCAACGTCGAGATCACCGCCCAGCAAGCGCGAGCCGACGAGACGCTGTCGCTGATCCGGCGCGGCGATGAGGAGATCCGCAAGCAGTCCTTCTACCAGCGGATCGACTACATGCACCAACAGATCGACCACTACATGTCCCGCCCCGACGCCGTCGACAAATCCGAGCTGCAAGGCGCCGACCAGCTGCTGGTCCGCTGGCGGCAGGCCAACGACCGGATCAACTCCTACATCTCGGTAGGCAACTATCGGGCCGCCACTGAGGTTGCGCTGGGTAGCGGTGAGGACGACTCCACCCCTGCCTTCGACAAGCTCGACGAATCGCTGGTCAAGGTTATGGACCAAAGCCGCACCCACCTGCGCAACGACGTCCTCAACGCGCGCAGCGGGTTGTCCGGCGCCCAGATCGGCGGCGTGGTACTCAGCCTGGGCGCCGCCGTCGCGGTCGCCCTCGGTCTGTGGCCCCGGCTGAAAGAGTATCGATGATGACGCGCCCACCCGGGATCCGACGAGCGTGTGCCGTGCTCGCCGCGTCGATCTTGCTGGCCGGGTGCGGCCCCACGGAATCCCTGAAGGTGGCGGCGGTCCCGACGCTGCCGCAGCCCACACCCGTCGGCATGGACCAGATGCCACCGGAGCCCCCACTGCCGCCCGACGACGCCAGTCAAGACTGCAACGCGACCGCCAGCCTGCGGCCCTTCCCCAGCAAGGCCGAGGCCGACGCCGCCGTCGCCGACATCCGCGCCCGCGGCAGGCTGATCGTCGGGCTCGACATCGGCAGCAACCTGTTCAGCTTTCGCGACCCGATCACCGGTGAGATCACCGGGTTTGACGTCGACATTGCCGGCGAGATCGCGCGCGACATCTTCGGCAGCCCGTCGCATGTCGAGTACCGGATCCTGTCCGCCGAGGAGCGCGTCACCGCGCTGCAGAAGTCTGCGGTCGACGTCGTCGTGAAGACCATGACCATCACCTGCGACCGACGCCAGCTGGTGAACTTCTCCACCGTCTACCTCGACGCCAACCAGCGCATCCTCGCGCCGCGCGACTCATCGATCGCGAAGGTGGCCGACCTGTCCGGCAAGCGAGTCTGCGTGGCGAGGGGAACCACGTCGCTGCATCGGATCCGGCAGATCGCGCCGCCGCCGGTCATCGTGTCGGTGGTGAACTGGGCTGACTGCCTGGTGGCGATGCAACAGCGGGAGATCGACGCCGTCAGCACCGACGACTCAATCCTGGCCGGGCTGGTCGAAGAAGACCCGTATTTGCACATCGTCGGACCCAACATGGCCACCCAGCCCTACGGCGTCGGGGTCAAACTCGACAACACCAATCTGGTCAGGTTCGTCAACGGCACACTGGAACGCATCCGCCGGGACGGAACGTGGAACACGTTGTACCGCAAGTGGTTGACGGTTCTCGGCCCGGCGCCCGCTCCGCCGACTCCAAGGTATGTGGACTGATGTCCGAGTCGGAGAAGCTCAAACAGGCCGAACACTCGGACCCCGACCCGGCGGACGAGTCCGGTGCGGACGCGCAGTCCGGTGCGACGACGAGCGCGCGCATACAGGCCACCCAGGCTGTCTTCCGCCCCGATTTCGACGATGACGACGACCTCCCGCACATCTCCATCCCCAGCGTGGACACCGAGCCGCAAGAACGCATGACGGCGGCCACGCGGGTGCTACCGCCGGTCAGACATCTCGGCGGCGGCCTCGTGGAGATTCCCCGGGTGCCGGACACCGATCCGCTCGAAGCCCTGATGACCAATCCGGTGGTGCCGGAATCCAAGCGGTTCTGCTGGAACTGTGGACGGCCGGTCGGCCGGTCCGGCTCGCAGGGCAAGGGGACATCGGAGGGCTGGTGCCCGTACTGCGGCAGTCCGTATTCGTTCCTGCCCCAATTGCGTCCCGGAGACATCGTGGCCGGCCAGTACGAGGTCAAGGGCTGCATCGCGCACGGCGGGTTGGGCTGGGTCTATCTGGCCGTCGACCACAACGTCAACGACCGTCCGGTGGTGCTCAAAGGCCTGGTGCACTCCGGTGACGCTGAGGCGCAGGCCATCGCGATGGCCGAACGGCAGTTCCTCGCAGAGGTGGTTCATCCCCAGATCGTGCAGATCTTCAATTTTGTCGAGCACACCGACCGGCACGGGGATCCGGTCGGCTACATCGTCATGGAGTACATCGGCGGGCAGTCGCTGAAACGGGGCTCCAAAAAAGGCAAAGGCGAGAAGCTGCCGGTCGCCGAGGCGATCGCCTACCTCCTGGAAATCCTGCCCGCGCTGAGCTATCTGCATTCCATCGGCTTGGTCTACAACGACCTGAAGCCGGAGAACATCATGCTCACCGAGGAGCAGCTCAAGCTGATCGACCTGGGCGCGGTGTCGCGGATCAATTCGTTCGGCTACCTCTACGGCACACCCGGCTACCAGGCCCCGGAGATCGTGCGGACCGGCCCGACGGTGGCCACCGACATCTACACCGTCGGGCGCACGCTCGCGGCGCTCACGTTGAATCTGCGCACCCGCAACGGCCGCTATGTGGACGGGCTGCCCGAAGACGACCCGGTGCTGAACACCTACGACTCTTTCGGGCGCCTGCTGCGCCGCGCCATCGACCCTGATCCGCGACGCCGGTTCAGCAGCGCCGAGGAGATCTCCGGACAGTTGTTGGGCGTGCTACGCGAGGTGGTCGCCCAGGACACCGGGGTGCCGCGGCCCGGACTGTCGACGCTCTTCAGCCCAAGCCGATCGACGTTCGGGGTGGACCTCCTGGTCGCGCACACCGACGTGTATCTGGACGGCCAGGTCCATTCGGAGAAGCTGACGGCCAGAGAAATCGTGACCGCACTGTCGGTGCCGCTTGTCGATCCGGCCGACGCGGCCGCCCCGGTGCTGCAGGCGACAATGCTCTCCCAACCGGTGCAGACGCTTGACGCGCTGCGCGCTGCGCGGCACGGCACATTGGACGCCGACGGTGTCGACGTGTCCGAGTCGGCCGAGCTGCCGCTGATGGAAGTCCGCGCGCTCCTGGACCTGGGCGATGTGGCCAAGGCCAGCCGGAAACTCGACGACCTGGCCGAGCAGGTCGGCTGGCGATGGCGGTTGGTCTGGTACAAGGCCGTCGCAGAGCTGCTCACCGGAGACTATGACTCCGCCGTCAAACATTTCACCGAGGTGCTGGACACCTTTCCGGGCGAGCTGGCACCGAAACTGGCGCTGGCCGCTACCGCCGAACTGGCCGGCGACACCGACGAGCACAGGTTCTACCAGACGGTGTGGAGAACCAACGACGGCGTGATTTCGGCGGCCTTCGGGCTGGCCAGATCCGAGTCGGCCGAAGGCGATCGAACCGGCGCGGTGCGCACGCTCGACGAGGTGCCTCCCACCTCGCGCCATTTCACCACTGCGCGCCTGACCAGCGCGGTGACCCTGCTCTCCGGCCGCTCAACGACCGACATCACCGAGGGGCAGATCCGTGACGCCGCCCGGCGAGTGGAGGCGCTGCCGCCGACCGAACCGCGCGTGCTGCAGATCCGCGCCCTGGTACTGGGCGGCGCGATGGATTGGCTGGAGGACCACCACGAGGCCAGCACCAACCACATCCTGGGTTTCCCATTCACCAAACACGGGCTGCGGCTGGGTGTTGAAGCGTCGCTGCGCACCCTGGCCCGGGTTGCGCCCACCCAACGTCACCGCTACACGCTGGTGGACCTGGCCAACACGGTGCGGCCCACCAGCACGTTCTAATTCGCGTCGAGTGTGCGCGTACTGCGGCGACACGCCGGCAGGGCCAACGTTCGTCGCACAGTCAAAGCAGTGAGCGCACACTCGAAGCCGCCAGCGCCGCCCGAACCCGGCGCAAGATGTCGGCCGGTCGGTCCTCGGCGACTACTCGCACGATGATCCAGCCCATGCGTTCGAGCATCTCGATCCGGCGAATGTCCTTGACGTATTGCCGTCGGTCCGTTCGATGTTGGTCGCCGTCATATTCGACGGCCACCATGCGATCGAGCCAGCCCATGTCGAGGTACGCGATCGGGAAACCATCCGTTCCCAGCACCGCTATCTGGGTTTGCGGCCGAGGCAAGCCCCCCTCGACGAGCAGGAGTCGAAGGTAGCTCTCCTGAGGCGACTCCGCGCCCGCATCGACCAACTCCAGCACCGCCTCCAATTGCCGCAACCCCCGCGACCCGGGATGACACTTCGCGACACCCAAGACGTCGTCGGCCTTGAAATCGGTCGCCCGTGCGAGCGCGTCCAGGCGGGCGACCGCCAGGCGTCGCGCTCCGCGCCGACCGATGTCGAACGCTGTGCGCGCCGGCGTGGTGACCTCGCATCCGTCGATGGCCTGAGTCTCGCCGTAGAACAACACATCGCGGCGCGTTAACACAGCCCGCGGCGACCGCGGGTTTGGAGTGGACCAACTCCACCACAATGCCATCGGCAATCCACTTAGCGCCGTGCAGGGCTGCGGCCGCTGCTCCGGCTATGGTCCCCTGGCGATCCGACCATAGCCAGGCGGCAGTAATCCGCTGCTGCAGGGACGGCTCGATCCCATTCGAGAGATAGACATTCGGAAATATCGCGCGATATTGGGTGCGCAACTGGTGCCAACTTAGCGCGCCGCACCCCAATGCTTCACTACCGATAAAAGGCTGCTCCATGCCGGGAAGACTCGCAACTCGATCACCGGCTGCGATTCCGTCTATCCACAGGCTGCTATGCCAAGCCGCCTGTCAGCGACGCAAGCAAATCGCAAGAATATTCAGGCACAGTGAGGTCATGCCAGGGCAGTCCGCACAGTGGGTGGCCACGGCCCGCGTCCTGCGGCGGGTCGGGTTCGGGGTGACTGGCCCCGAGGTCGATGCGGTGGTCACCCGGGACTGGCCGGCCTGCGTCGACGCCATGCTGGGCGCGAATCCCGACGCCGACCCGGGCGCGGTCGCCACCCCGATGCCCAGCCTGGATCCGCCGCGCGCCCCCGGCAAAGGCGCGACGCCAGCGGCCCGCAAACAGTTCGGCCACCAACTGTCCGAGCAAGCGGGCATACTGTCGGGCTGGTGGGTGAGGCGGATGGTCGCGGTCCAGCAGCCGGTTCACGAAAAGTTAACGCTGTTGTGGCACAACCACTTTGCCACGTCCGCGCAGAAGGTTCGGGTGGCGGCCTACATGGCCGCGCAGAACCAGAAGCTGCGCACCCTGTCGCTGGGCGACTTCCGCACCCTGGCGTACTCGATGCTGGCCGACGCGGCGATGTTGTGCTGGCTGGACGGGCAGACCAATACCGCCAAGGCCCCCAATGAAAACCTCGCTCGCGAATTCATGGAGCTGTTCGCGTTGGGCCAGGGCAACGGCTACACCGAAAACGACGTGCGCGCCGGGGCCCGAGCACTGACCGGATGGGTCATCGCCGCCGACGGCCAGACCTCGCTGGCCCCCAAACGCCATGACTCTACGACCAAGACGTTGTTTGGCCGCACGGGCAATTTCGACGCCGCCGGCTTCTGCGACGCCGTGCTGGCGCAGCCCAAGTCGGCGGAATACGTGGCAGGACGTCTGTGGCGGCAATTGGCTTCCGACGAGCCGCCGCCACCTCAGACACTTGACCGGCTCGTCTCCGCTTACGGCCCGGGTCGCAACCTGCGAGCGCTCACCCGGGCCATCCTCACCGACAACGAATTCACCGGCAGCCGGGCCGCAGTCGTCAACACCCCGATCGAATGGGTTGTCGGCGTGATGCGGGCACTGGGCGTACCCGTCAGCAACCCCGCGCAGCTGAAGATGGCCGAAGCGACCTTGAGAGCGCTCGGTCAACGGCCGTTCTACCCACCCAGCGTCGGCGGCTGGCCACACGGCCAGGTATGGCTGTCCACCGCCAGCGCCCAAGCTCGGCTGCACACCGCGAGCCGCATGGCACACGCCGGCAACCTGTCCGGCATCGAGAGCACCGCGCCCGGCGACCGCATCGACGCGGTCGGCTACCTGATCGGAGTCGGGTCTTGGTCGGACCGCACCGCCGACGCCCTCGAACCGCTGGTGCACAAACCGCCGCAGTTGGTCGCGGCAGCCGTCAACACCCCCGAATACCTGACGTCGTAGCGAGATAGCCCATGTCCGACATCAATCGCCGCAGGTTCCTGATCGCCAGCGCGGGCGTCGGCGCGGTCGGCCTGCTGTCCGGGACGGTGGCGGTCAGTTGGCACGACCTGATCCGCGCAGCCCAAGACCGGCCGCTGGCTGACAACGCGGGAGTGCTGGTGATCGTCACGCTCTACGGCGGCAACGACGGCATCAACACCCTGATTCCCTACGCCGACAACGCTTATCACGATGCTCGGCCGGAACTTGCCTACGCCCCGGGGGAGGTGTTGCACCTGGACGAGCAGCTGGCCCTCAACCCGGCGATTAAGGGTCTGGCCCAACTGTGGAGTCAGCGGCAACTCGCGATCGTGCGCGGAGTGGGCTATCCACAGCCCGACCACAGCCACTTCCGGTCCATGGATATCTGGCAGACCGCGTCACCCGCCCAACCCGTTTCAACCGGCTGGATCGGGCGCTGGCTCGACGCCACCGGCGACGACCCGCTGCGTGCGGTCAACATCGGACCCGTCCTTCCAGCGCTCGCAGTTGCCGAAAAGTACACGGCGGCAGCACTTTCGACGGCTCAGATACCAGCCGTCCAGGCGGACAGGTTCGACACGATCATGGACGCGCTGGGCACCGACGACCCCAGCGACACCCCGGCGATGGCCGCCGTGTGCAAGGCCTATCGCGCCGCACGCACCACCAACGCGACGTTTGCGTCGGTCAAACCGGTCGACAAACCTGTTGAAAATGACCGCAATTCGCTGGCGACCCAGCTGAGCATGGTGGCCAGCGCCGTGCGCGCCCGCGTCCCGACACGGGTTTACACGGTGCAACTGGGCGGTTTCGATACGCACGCCAACGAACGCGCGACCCAGCAGCGTCTGCTGCAGACATTGGACCAGGCCGTGACCCCGTTCCTGCAACACATGGCCGGTGATCGCTGCGGCCGCAACGTCGTCTTGATGACGTATTCGGAATTCGGGCGCAGGGTGGTCGCCAACGCCTCCGAGGGTACCGATCATGGTACCGCCGGGCCGGTCTTCGTCGCCGGCGTCCCCGTCAAAGGCGGCTTCTACGGCGAAGAGCCAAGTCTGGCCAACTTGGACCACGGAGACCTGAAGTTCACCACCGACTTTCGCGACGTCTATTACGAACTGCTGTCGCGCACCGTCGGGACCGATCCCACACCATCGGTCGGAACGGGCCGCACCAGCCTGGGCTTTTTATAGATTCGCCAGCAGGCGCACGCAGTCGCGCGCGATGGCCAGTTCTTCATTGGTCGGCACCACCAGCACTGCAATGGCGGATTCGTCCCTGGAAATCTGCGCGATGCGCCCGCGGCCCGAGTCGAGGTTGCGCTCCTCGTCCAGCACGATGCCCAGCTCTTCCATGCCGGCCACCGCGTCGCGGCGCACTGCCGCATCGTTCTCGCCGATCCCGGCGGTGAAGCTCACCACATCGGTATGCCCCAGCACGGCCAGGTAGGCACCGATGTACTTGCGCAGCCGGTGAACGAACACGTCGTAAGCCAATTGTGCTGCGCTGTCGCCTGATTCGATCATCTGATGCAGCCGACGGAAATCGCGCTCCCCGGCCAGGCCCAACACCCCCGAGCGTTGGTTGAGCGTGGACTCGATCTCGGCCACACCCATCTCCGCGCGCCGCCACAGGTAGCTGACGACGCTGGGGTCGATGTCACCGCTACGAGTGCCCATTACCAGGCCCTCCAGCGGCGTCAAGCCCATCGACGTGTCGACCGGCCGGCCGCCGGCGATCGCCGAAGCTGAGGCACCGTTACCCAGATGCAGCACAATCTGATTCAGGCTATTCAGCGGCCGATCCAGGAAGGCGGCGGCCTGCTCGCTCACGTACCGATGCGAGGTGCCATGAAAGCCATAGCGGCGGATCTGCCACCGCTCGGCCAACCCACGCTCGATGGCATAGGTGGCGGCCTCTTGCGGTAAGTCGTAGAAAAATGCCGTGTCGAACACCGCGACGTGCGGAACACCGGGCAGCAGCTTGCGCGCCACCTCAATTCCCTTGACCGAGGGTGGGTTGTGCAGCGGGGCCAGTTCCGACAGCCCCTCGAGCTCCGCGACCACCGCGTCGTCCAGGAGCGTCGGCCGATGAAACTGCCTGCCGCCGTGGACCACCCGATGCCCAACCGCCGTCAGACCGACAGTCTTCAGCTCGATACCGGCATCGGCCAGCTCGTCGAACGCGCGCCGCAGCGCCGCCTCGTGGTCCGCGACCGCTGACGACGCTTCTCCGATCCGCTCCACAATGCCGGAAGCGCGTGAGATACCGGAAGCGGGCTCGACCAGCTGGAATTTAAGCGATGACGAGCCGGAGTTGATAACCAGCACAAGACGGTTCGCACCATCAGCGCTCATCGACGCTACCCTGCGCCCTGCGCCTGGATCGCGGTGATGGCGACGGTGTTGACGATGTCTTCGACCAGCGCGCCCCGGGACAGATCGTTCACCGGCTTACGCAAACCTTGGAGCACCGGGCCAATCGCGATCGCTCCGGCGCTGCGCTGCACCGCCTTGTAGGTGTTGTTACCGGTGTTGAGGTCGGGAAAGATCAGTACCGTGGCGCGACCGGCGACCACCGAATCACGCGTCTTGGTGGCCGCGACCAACGGGTCGATCGCGGCGTCGTATTGGATGGGGCCTTCCACCAGCAGGTCGGGTGCCCGGCTGCGCACCAACTCCGTTGCCGCCCTGACTTTGTCGACATCGGCACCGGCGCCGGAGTCGCCGGTGGAGTAGGACAGCATCGCCACTCGCGGCTCGATGCCGAACTGTGCAGCGGTGCGTGCCGAGCTGATCGCGATATCGGCGAGCTGTTCGGTGGTCGGGTCGGGGACGATCGCACAGTCGCCGTACACCAGCACCTGATCCGGCAGGCACATCAAGAAGACGCTGGAAACCGTGGATACTCCCGGCGCGGTCCTGATGATTTCGAACGCCGGCCGGACCGTGTGCG
>Ga0209040_10002248_pt1 | contig 15229 bp, 14 predicted proteins | sample BogFormECP12_OM3_FD_188240 | JGI IMG/M metagenome (GOLD analysis project Ga0209040, IMG submission 188240) | Bog forest soil microbial communities from Calvert Island, British Columbia, Canada - ECP12_OM3 (SPAdes) (version 2) | ecosystem: Environmental > Aquatic > Freshwater > Wetlands > Bog ...
TCGGCTATGCGCCGTCGCCGGGCATCTTTCTGTCGGCGGTCGCCCAGCGCACGAAAAAGCTCCGGTTCGGCCCGATGGTCTATCTGTTGCCGCTCTACCATCCGCTGCGGCTGATCGACGAGATCTGCATGCTCGACCAGATGAGCGGCGGGCGGTTTCTCTATGGCGTCGGCCGCGGCATCTCGCCAATCGAGGTCGGGTTCTATGGCATCGAATTCGAGACCGGAATGCAGCAGTTCCGCGAGGCCTTTGACGCCATCCGCATCGGCCTTACCGAGGACGAGCTGACCTATCGTGGCAAGTTCTACAACTTCGACCACGTGCCGATCGTCATGAAGCCGGTCCAGAAGCCCTATCCGGAGCTGTGGTACGGCACCAGCCGCCCGGACAGCATCCCGTGGGCGGCCGAGCACGGCGCCCATATCGTGACGTTGCGCGACACGGCCCAGGCGCGCGCAATCATCGATCTCTACAAGACGGAGTGGGGCAAGCACGGCCGGTCCGAGGCCGACCTGCCGATGATGGGCATTAACCGCCACATCGTGCTCGCCGAGAGCGAGGCCGAGGCGCGCGACATCGCCTGCCGCGCTTACCGCCCGTGGCGCCGGCACATGGAGCTGCTCTGGGCGAAATACGACGTGCCGTTCCCATTGAAGGACGGCCTGCCCGATGAATGGGACCCGCTGCAGGCGCATGGGCACGCCATCGCCGGCACGCCGGCGCAGGTGCGCGACTACATCGCCGCTCAGTCCGAGGCGGCCGGCGCGACCTATTTCGTATGCGATTTCGCGTTCGGCACGATTTCGCACGAGGAGGTGATGAAATCTGTCGAGCTGTTCGCGCGGGAGGTGATGCCAGCCTTTGCCGATAATCAGTGAGACGGCTGTGTCACAGGAGGGTTTTCGATGGGCACGATGATCGAGTTTCAGCGCCCCGAAGGGGGCAAGACCAAGGGGTACCTGGCGACAGCCGGCCAAGGGCGGCCGGGGATCGTCGTGATCCAGGAGTGGTGGGGGCTCAACGACCAGATCTGCGGGGTGGCCGACCGTTTCGCCCGCGCCGGGTACAATGCGCTGGCGCCCGATCTTTACAACGGCCGCCTCACCACCGAGCCGGACGAGGCCAACCACCTGATGACCGGCCTCGATTTCGCAGACGCCACGCGCCAGGATTTGCGCGGCGCCGCGCAGCACCTGCAAGGGCAAAGCGGAAAGGTGGCGGTGATGGGCTACTGCATGGGTGGAGCCCTGACCATCGCTGCCGCCGTCCATGTCTCGGAGTTCGCCGCCGGGGTGTGCTTTTACGGGATCCCGCCGAAGGCGTTCGCCGACCCGGCCAAAATCCTGGTCCCGTTGCAAGGTCATTTCGCCAACAAGGACGACTGGTGCACACCCGCGGCGGTCGACGATCTCGAAAGGACACTGAAAGAGGCCGGCGCCGGGCACGAGGTTTACCGCTATGACGCGGCGCACGCCTTTGCCAACGAGCGCAGCGCTGTCTACGACGTCGCCTGTGCCAAACAGGCATGGGAGCGGATGGCGGCATTCCTTGGGGCGCAAATAGCCTAGGGCCGAACCAGAGGAGCGGGCGCGTTTTTGACGATTGCGATCGCGTAATGGCACGGGTCGGTCGTTCGCCGACCGAGGCTTAAGACCGGGTGTAACCAGAGCAGCCGGCCCCGATGATGCGCGGAGGTCTTTTATGAGGCTATTCGTGCCGCGCCGCACCTTCGGTATTCAGGCACGGCTCACGATGCTGGCCGTCGTGACTGCCCTGCCGCTTGTCGCGCTCGCGAGCCTCTCCATCCTCCGCACGGTCGATGACCGGCGGACGCAGATCGAACAAGACGTCAGGCAGCGTGTGGAAGATCTGCTTGCTGACGTAGACCGCCAGATCAGCGCGATACAGGCGGAGCTTCAGGTGCTCGCCGCTTCGCCGAGCCTGCAGGATGGCGACTTCGCGGCATTTGATCGGCAGATGCGCGCAGCCCTCAAGATCCGTGGAACGTCAATCGTGCTGCACGACACCAAAGGACAGCAACTTCTCAGCACGAACCGGCCGTTCGGTGAACCGCTCCCTCGCGCGACCAATACCGAAATGCACGACCGCGTCGTTGCGACGGGTCAGCCCCAGATTTCCGATCTGATCATGGGTGCGGTTTTGCGCCGCCCGATCCTGGTGGTGGGAGTGCCGGTGTTCCGAGACGGTCAGGTCGCTTACGTACTGGCGATGGGGCTCGGCCCGGAGGTTTTGTCATCGCTGTTGAAGGAGCAAAATCTTTCGCCCGATTGGACTGCCGGGATCTTCGATCGCAAGGGCGTCATTCTAGCCCGCAATCGGGAATTGGACCGGTTTCTCGGCAAGCCGGTTTCGCCGACGCTCTTGGACGCAATGCGCGGCGCGGTCGAGAGCTGGTTCCCGAGCGTCACGAGCGAAGGCATCCCCGTATATTCGACATTTCGGCGCTCCCCGATCACCGGCTGGACCGTAGCAATCGGTCTGCCGCGGGAATTTGTCGACGCTCCTCTGCGACGTGCGCGATTGCTGGCTTTTGGCGGCGGTGGGGCAGTCCTCGCCTTGAGCCTTGTCTTGGGCTGGTGGATGGCTCGGAGCATCCGGCGGCCGGTCGAAGCGCTCACCGCCGCGACCAAGGCTTTAGGCAGGGGCGAGCCTGTTGATCCATTGAGCAGCGGCGTGCGTGAGCTGGATGAGGTCGGCGACGAGCTTCGCAACGCTGCCGCCGCGCTGGCGCGCAACCGCGAACAGCTCGAGAGCATGGTTGCGGAGCGCACTCGGGAGCTTGCTGGAGCCAATGAACGGCTCCGGGCTGAGATCGACGCACGTGAGCAGGCGCAGTCGGCGCTGCTCCAAGCCCAAAAGATGGAAGCGATGGGGCAGCTGACCGGCGGGGTTGCGCATGACTTCAATAATCTGCTGACGGCCGTTTCCGGTTCCTTGGCGCTGCTCGAGCCGCGGATTTCGGACGAGAGGAGCCTGCGCCTGCTGCACACCGCGCAACGCGGTGCCTCCCAGGGCGCCAAGCTGACTGAATCACTGCTCGCATTTGCCCGTAAGCAGCGCCTCAACCCGATCCCGGCCGACCTCAACTCCATCATCGTCGAGATGACCGAGATGCTGAGCCGCTCCATCGGCCCTGCCGTCGAAATCCGGCATGCTTTGGCGACCGAGCTCTGGCCGGTTCTGATCGATACCGGTCAGATCGAGACGGTGCTCCTCAACGTCGCCATCAACGCGCGCGACGCCATGCCGGGTGGCGGCATGCTGCTGATCGAAACGGAAAACATCCGCACGACGAGCGAGGAATTACCCGAAGAGCTCGCAGGCCAGGACTGTGTGCTGGTGTCGGTGCGCGATACCGGAACCGGAATGAGCCCCGAGGTCTTGGAGCGCGTGTTCGAGCCGTTCTTTACGACCAAGGAAGTCGGCAAGGGGACGGGGTTGGGTCTCTCGATGGTGTTCGGCGTCGTCAGACAATCCGGTGGCACGGTACGTATTCGCAGCCGCCTGCGCGAGGGGAGCACCGTGCAGATCTATCTGCCCCGCGCCATCGAGCCTGCGACATCCAGCGCGGGCCGCCGAAGGCCGGCCCATGCGGCGGGGGGAACTCACATCCTCGTCGTCGACGACGATCCCGATGTCCGCTGGATCGTCGCCCAGGACCTCCAGGAGATAGGTTACGTTGTTACGGAGGCTGATAGCGGCCGTGCGGCATTGGCGATCCTCGAGCAGGACATTACCTGCGACCTGATGATCGCGGATCTGGTGATGCCCGGGCTGTCGGGACTGGATACGCTGCGCTTGGCACGCCGCACCCGGCCCAACCTCAAGGTGCTGTTCGCCAGCGGCTATGCGGACCTGTCGCGCTTCGGCGGCAGCCTGGGCAATTATGCCTTGCTCAAGAAACCGTTCAAACTGGAAACCCTGGCCGAAGCGGTTCAGACCGCCCTTCAACGGGTTTCCGCGGACGAGCCGGGGAACGTGGTGCCACTGCGGCGCGATCAGCTGTGATCGGGCGAACAGGGCCGGATTGCGTCCGGCGATGCCGGGCGGTCCGCCGGCTTCGCCAACACAAAGAGGGCAAGATAGGTGTCCTCCTGCAGATCGTAGAACGCAGTTTGGCGATAGCCGACCGCGGCTAGCTCGCAGCGCAGCAAGTCGGGCGGGGTGCCATGCCGGGCCGTTTCCTTGCGCGCGTCAATCACCGCCACCCGGGCGCCGGGCCGCAGTGCCGGGCGCAGGTTCCATAACAACCCATAAGGCTGCACGACCTCGTGGTACATGTGGACCAGGAGTGCGAGATCGAGCGATCCCGGCGGCAGGCGAGGGTCGTGCGGCTCGCCGCGAAGAAGGGTGACCGAGCCGCCGAGCCCTTCACCAGCGAGCCGCCGGGACAACCGATCGAGATAGTCGGGGACAATGTCCTCGGCGAAGACGTGTCCTTGCGGCCCGACCCGCCGCGCCAGCCGCACCGTGTAATAGCCGCTGCCGGCGCCGATATCGGCCACGTCGAGGCCCGGCTTTACGCCCAGCAGCCGCATGACCCGCTCGGCCTCCCCAGCCCGGTCGCGCGAGTGCTCATCTCTCCACGTATCGGTGACGATCCCAGCAACCGGGCGGTTCGGCGCCGGAAATGCGCTGGCGGGAATGCCTGGGGGCGCGAGCCCGTCCTGGTAACTGGCCGCACCGGCTCCTGGAGGCGACAGAACGCTCAGCAGAAGGAGGATCAGAACAGCAAGTGGTTTGGGCAATGCTCACTCCAAGGAGGCGCCTGTCGGCAGCGATAGCGCGGGGTCTCCGCAGAACCGTCGAGCGTATCCCTGCTGCCTACTGCACTTTCGTCGAGGCCTGCAACGCCCATGGGTAGTTTCCCCGGTATAGGCGGCATCGACGAGGAGAACCTGATGCGGCGCTATATCGGCATCGGCGTCCGGCTGGCGTTGGGAGCGGCGATCTCGGTTTCATGACCGCCGCTGCGATAGATCGGGCAAAGCTGCTGTGCAACTGCCGCTGAACGCGATTGCGCCGAGTGGTGCGGACCTTCTCTCACATTCGTGCGCTGTTCTTCATTGACACAATTCACGATTTGTTCTATAATACTTAGATATTAAAGCCGTTGATTGTCGAACCAGCCGGTAACATTGCGCCAACCACAGGTTCCGATCTGATGAAATTACATTGCTTTGCACTCAATAGTGATCCACCAAAGATTGTGCCGGCTCGTGCTTCCCGCCAATGGATGGATGATTTTCCGGACCGCCACGCCTATCGCTGTCTGCCGCTGTCGATTGCCAACGCGCATGGGTGGGACATTCTCTGTCCCGTCGCGCTCGCTATCGACTGGAATGGTGGCCCCCGCATCGAAGACGTGACGGTTCGCGCACTCCAAACCACAACTGGCGGACGACCGGTCTCGGCTTTTTGCCGGTCCCATTTCTCCAGCGGAATTGTGACCTTTCACACCGACTACATTTTTCGCACGGACGACGAGTGGGACCTGCTCGCCACCGGGCTCTTCAACTCACCCAAAAAAGGCATTTGCCCGCTGACCGGGATCATCGAAAGCAATTGGTTGCCTTATCCATTCACCATGAACTGGCAAGTCACCGAGCCCGGCAGGATCGTCTTCGAAAAAGAAGAACCCTTCTGTTTCATTTTCCCGATCAGGAAGCAGGCGGTGCTCGACTGTCAGCCCGAAATTCATGACCTTGCTGAAGACCCCGAGTTGGGGCGACAGCATGCCGCCTTCGCAATTTCTCGCAACGATTTCATGAAGCGATTCCACGCTAATGACCCGGAAGCTCTGAAGAACCCGTGGCTGAAACACTACTTCAGAGGGCGGCATCCGGACGGCGCTGTGGTCGACAATCACATCAACAAGCTGCGTGTCGTGGCGCCGGTAGACAAACGCTGCGCAGTTCCGGGCGTATGAAGCCGGCCGAGGATATTGCAGCCGGGTCGTAGGGTTGCAATCGACGCTTTCCCGCCGTCTTTTCGCAGCCGGCGGGTTGCCGATCTCAGCGATCAGGGCACCGCCTCGCCGAGAATTGCCTTGGCAGCATAGACATAAGCGCTCGCGAGCTGGCCGTCTTGTACCAGTTCGCCGACATGGCAGCTGAAGGCCTCACAAATCGCCGCGAGTTCGACGAACCGAATGCGGCGGCTGCCGGTCTCGATCCGGTGATAGGTCACTCGTGACATGCCGAGGAGATTGGCCGCGTCGTCCTGGGTGAGCCCCAGCGTGCGCCGCCGCCGACGCAGAGCGGAGCGGATGCAGGCTTGGGAATCGTCGGGCTGTCGCATCGCCTTCTCCTCCGATTTCGAACTGAACAATCCTGCTCCCATCGCAGCGCCAAAGCGCGTGGCTTTTGATCGATAGCGCAACTTGGCGGCCTCTGGTTAAGAGCTGGCAGTAACAAGCATGGTTGCACAAATCATAATGAATGTCAAGTTAAAATGCATTAATCACAATAAATGACGCCGCCTTGACGTACTGTGGCGGAAAGCCCGAGCATGTCGCGATAGGCAGCGTGCTTCGCATCAACCCGGAGATACTGATGGATTTTTCCCTGTCTGACGAACTTGTCGAGCTGAGGGAGCGTACCGAACGGTTTGTGCGAGAAAGGGTCCTTCCTTTTGAGACCGACCCGCGACAGACCGCGCATGGGCCGAGCGAGGAGTTGCGGCGCGAACTCGTCGCGCTCGGGCGCGAGACAGGTCTCCTCAGCCCGCATGTCGGCCGCGACTGGGGCGGCCTCGGACTCGACCACCGCGGCAAGGCGGTCGTGTTCGAGGCGGCCGGATACTCGCCGCTCGGGCCGGTCGCGCTCAACTGCTTCGCCCCCGACGAAGGCAACATGCACCTCCTCGAGGAAGTCGCCGAGCAGCGCCAGAAGGAGCAGTGGTTGCGGCCCATGGCGGCGGGGCAGATCCGCTCGTGCTTTATGATGACCGAACCGGCTCCCGGTGCCGGAGCCGATCCGTCGATGCTGCTGACGACCGCTCGTCGCGATCGGGACGAGTTCGTGATCGACGGGCGTAAGTGGCTGATCACCGGGGCGGTGGGCGCCGATCTCGGCATCGTGATGGCGCGCAACGAGAGCGACGCCGACGGTCCGGCTGGCGCCACGATGTTTCTGACACCGATGAGTGCTCCGGGGATTCATATCGAACGGGTGCTGGACACGCTCGATCAATACATGACCGGGGGTCATTCCGTCGTCCGCCTGGACGGGTTGCGGGTGCATCAGAGCGCAGTCCTGGGGCGGGTCGGCGAAGGATTTCGTTATGCGCAAGTGCGACTCGCCCCGGCGCGCCTGACGCATTGCATGCGCTGGCTCGGCGCCGCGCGCCGTGCCCATGACATCGCGACCGACTACGCGCTAAGGCGCACCGCCTTCGGCAAGCCGCTCGGCGAGCACGAGGGGGTCGGCTTCATGCTCGCCGACAACGAGATGGACATCCACCAGTGCCGGCTCGTCATCTGGCACACCGCCTGGGTTCTCGACAGCGGCGAGCGCGGCCGGCACGAGTCGAGCATGGCGAAGGTCATCTGCTCCGAGGCCATCTGGCGGGTTGTCGACCGCAGCATGCAGATCCTCGGCGGTCTCGGCGTCACCAACGACACGATCGTCGCGCGCCTCTTCCGTGAAGTCCGCCCCTTCCGGATCTATGACGGCCCCTCCGAGGTGCACCGCTGGAGCATCGCCAAGCGGGTGCTGCGGATGGCACGAGCGCGCTGACAAACGGATCGGACGAGCCAGCTCCTATCCAGGAGGCGGAGCAGATTCCGGTCTGACGATGTTGTCACGGATTATATAGGCCGGTCGGCCCTTCGTCTCGTAGTAAATACGGCCGATGTATTCGCCCAGCACACCGGTACTCACCAGCTGTATTCCGCCAATCAACAAGATCGTCAAGATCGTCGAGGTAAATCCCTGGACATCGGAAGGTCGCATCCCGAATATAGGAATGTCAAAAATCCTAAAAACCAGAACGAGCACGAGGCCGGTGAACGAAAGGCTCGACATCGAAATGCCTACGTAAAATACACCGGTCAACGGGACCGTCGAAAAGTTAAAAATCCCGTCATTGGCCAATTTGATCAATTTGCGCAATGGATATTTGGTGTAGCCTGCCGCGCGCGGGTCCCGTTCATAGACGACACCGGCTTGACGGAAACCGCTCCATGCTCTGAGGCCGCGGAAAAAGCGGTTCTTTTCGGGAAGCTGGTTGATGACGTCCAACACTTTTCGGTCGATCAAAGAGAAGTCGCCCGCATCGACCGGCGCATCGATATCGGCGAGCCGCCGAAAGGTGCGATAAAAGATGCTATAGCCGGTGCGCTTGAGGAGCGGCTCCTTGCGCTTGGTGCGAATTCCATACACGACATCGGCGCCGGCGGTCCATTTCTCGATCATTTGCAGGACGACCTCCGGGGGATCCTGCAAATCCGCATCGATGACGACGACGGCATCGCCATCAGCGTTGGCCAGCCCGGCACTGACCGCAGCCTGATGGCCGAAATTGCGCGACAGCAGCACGGTCTTGACCCGTGCATCCTCCTGGGAGAAATTTGCGATTATGCAGGGTGTATGGTCACTGCTGCCATCATCGACAAAGACAATCTGCAAGCGAAAATCCCTGTTCCCCAGCACCTCGACGAGCCGACGGTAGGTCAGCAAGAGAACATCCTCTTCGTTGAAGCAGGGGACAACAACCGACAATGAAAATTTGTGCAGCCGGGCGGGCTCGCCGGCTGGGCTTTCGGGTGTCGCTGCCAAACCGATAGCTCCGCAATTTGCCGCCAGTTGACATTTTCATTATAACACAACGGCAGAGCAATTCAATTAGAGCTGGGCCAACCGGTTCGGCACCGCTGGTAAGTCGATTTTTGACGCGAAATCGAAATACCCCTCTGGCGCCGCGTCATTGGATCGAGCGAACATCTTCTCGCTGGTGAGCGGTAGGGAGGATCGGTGAACTATTCGCTTCTGATTATGAAGGCGCGGCGGATTTTTGAGGCCCGAAGCGACCCCCGAGAGCCGCAGGTTTACTGGGCAGCGTGGCCTCGCGAATTCCTGGCTCAGCAGTCGGGGCAGGCGCTCTAATTCAGAGCGCGTCCCACATCTCGCGGATCCGCTGAAGCCGGCATCCCTCGGGGAGCGTCCCGAACCCGCCGGCGAGATTGTCCTTCATATGGTCGGGATTGCCGGTCGCCGGGATCACACAGGTTACGGCCGGTTCGGCTATAATGTATTTGAGGAACAGCTGGGCCCAGCTCGTGCACTCGAATTCGCGCGCCCAGTCGGGGAAAGGCCGCCCGCGCACCCGGCGCAAGAGGTCGCCTCGCTCCAGCGGCTGAGTAACGATGACGGCAACCCCGCGCTCCAGGGCGGTGGGCAGCAATTCGGTCTCTGCCGTCCGCGTGGCCAGCGAATAGCCGAACTGCACGAAGTCAATGCCGGGCTCGGCTCGCAGAATGCGCGCGAGTTCGGGCAACGCGCCGGTCGTGTAATGGGTGATCCCGATATAGCGCACCCTTCCTTCCTCCTTCATCCGGCGCAAGGTCGCCAGATGAGTGCGCCAATCCACGAGATTGTGGATTTGAATCAGGTCGATGACCCCGGTGCCCAGCAGCTGCGTCGAGCGCTCCATCTGCTCGATCCCGCGCTCACGGCCCGTCGTCCAGACCTTGGTCGCGAGAAAACTGCGCGGCCGCGCGCCTAATTGAGCCAGCAGATCGCCAGTGACCGCCTCGGCCCAGCCGTACATTGGCGATGTATCGATGATCCGGCCGCCGACATCGAGCAGCAGCTGCAGCACCTCGCGCAATGGGCCCTTGCCAGTCTCACCTGAGTCGCGATCGAAGGCGCGCCAGGTACCAAGGCCGATGACCGGCATTGCTTCGCCAGTCGACGGTATCAGGCGCGTCAGCATCGCGGCAGCGGACATCTGGTCAGTGCGCCCCGAACTCTTGGAGCAGCGCATCGCGGACCGTGTCGAGGTCGAGCCCGTGCTCCGCGATAAGCGGGCTCGTCTCGACGATGATGTCGTCGATATCCTTGATAATCTTCAAGCGCTTGTAGAGATCCTCGGCATGAAGGCCGAGCCCTTCGCCGAGGATCTCCATGAAATTGACGACCTCGAAGCTGCGCCCGTCGCCGACATCGCAAAGCTCGCGGTGGCAGGCGTGATAGATTGTGGCGAGCGTCGTCACGCCGGCATCGGCCACGGCGGCGAGTTCGCGCGCGAGGAGCTCGCGCTTGAATGCGGGCAGTACCGCCAGGCTGTTGGCTTGGGTTCCGACGCGGGGCACTTCGATCTCGACAAGCTCGACACCCGGTATGATCGACAGCAGCTTGCGCACTGCCGCTTGCACAGAGTGCAAGACTGGCCGCTCGTGCAGGGCCACGCGCCTCTCGACGCGATATTTCATCATCGGGGCGAGGCTCTCCGCGTGGTCGGCCAGGAATACCAGAAACGGGTTGAGATCGAACGGCCGCGTCCCGAACCGCGCTTCATAGCTCGGCAAGGTAACTTCGCCGATCTGGACTTGGCAGCTCGGACACCAGGACAGCACCGTCGAGGTCCCGGCCGAGGCGAGGCCGGCGATCGTCTTGTAGGATACTCGCGCGGTACTATCGAAATCGCCTTCGCGGAATTGGTAGACGCCACAGCACTGCCCGGGCCCACCCATGACCTCGTAGTCGATGCCGAGGAGATCGAGCACGTCGAGGCACAACAGCGCGATGTGCGGGGTCTTGAGGATGTTGCATCCGGTGTAGAAGACGACTTGGGGCGGGCGCTGTCGGGGTAGCTCGGACTGTCCTTTGACCCGGGCCAAGGTCTCCGGCGGCAATTGCAGCCTCGACAGGATGCGCACCCCGCGGCTCATCGTCTTGAAGCCCTGCCGCCAGCGCGCGTTGAGCGGCGTGTCGCCGGCCTGAGCGCGGGCCAAGCCGCGGGCGAGCTGAACCATAAAACGCGTGTTGATCCCCTCAGGACAGGCCGGAATGCAGTTCCCGCTGCCGCTGCACACCGAAGCCCAGCGGATCGCCTCTGCAGTGCCGCTGCAGCCGGTCATCAGATCGACAATGCCGGCCGCGGTTGCCTCCGGGTCCGCCTCGCCGAGCCCCGCCGGCGCCACCATCGGGCAAGCCCGAAAACACTCGCCGCAGTGCGTGCAAGCTTCTGCAATCGCCTCGCCTCGCGCCCTGAAATCTTCGAGATACGCCGATGTGCCGCCGTCGTTCATGCGTTCACCTCGTTATCTGCAGAACCTGATCGACAACCCGCCATGGCATTACAGCGGGATCACCAGCAGCGTATCTATCTTCTGGCTGTCGAGGATGACGAGGCGCTCGATGAAGCGGAAGGGCTGGCTCGTTAGGTCGATGCGGTCGAGATAGCGGCCGGCGGCAAAGAGGCTCATGTCGCCGTGATGCATGATTCGCACGGCGATAAAGTTCGAGCGAACTCGCGCCACCGTCGTGTCGACCTGCTCGACGCGGATTGGGCCAACGATGTGGCGGTAGCGGTGCGGCTCGAAGATGTTGGCCTGGCGCAGCGCGGTGATCCGGTCGACCAGCATGCCGCGTGACGCAGCGTAGATAACGCCGTGCTGCAACCCGGCCTCATGACTGGCGCGGCTGGTGACCACGTAATGGCATTGCTCGACAAAAAAATCAGGCCAGTCTTCGAGCCGGTCCTCGTCGATGCAGTCGACATAGGCGGCGATCAGCTCGTGGACACCGAGCCGGACGGCGACTTCGTCCATGACGCGTCAGCTGCCGGTCAGGGCGCGGTATTCCTTCCAGAAGCCGCGGATTGCCGCCTCGCTGGCGCGGAACGGCTGCGGCTCGGCGTCGTATCCGCCCATCATGACGACGCCGCTGTCCTCGTCATTGTAGCGTATCGCACGCTGGACAAGCCCGCCGATGCACCCATCCTCCATCGAAATATAGCCGGCGGCGCCTACCAGATTGCCCTGGCGCAGCCGGCGTTCCGTCATCGCCTCGTCATCGTCCTCGAAGCCGATATGAATCCATTCGAGCTCGGTCTTCTCGAGCCCGCGCGGGCGGATGACACGAACCGCCAGCGTGTTGCGGATCTGCTGCAACACCATGCTCGGGAAGACGGTCAGGATCTGCACCGAGATGCCGTCGCCATATTCGTCGACCGATTCGATGACCGAGCTGTCCTTGAGTTGGAAGCCGCTGTCGGAGCGCAGGGCCGCTTGTTTGTAATCGGCGTCCTCCAGAGCGTAGTCTAGTTTTGAATAACTGAAGTGGTGAGCGCCGCTGTCGTCGATGACGATCCCACCTTCTTGGCTGAGGCGATTAATTCGGAAAGTCGTCAGGAACAAGTGTAAAATGCTGGCGTGGTAAGTATCCTTGACATTCTCGGCGTATAGCTTCCAGTTGTTCGGCAGCACCTGGGTGCTGCGGCCGAGAACACGGACCGGCCGGTTCAGCACACGTCGGATTCCCGCGGCGATTTTCGGGCCGAGATAGGTTTCCAGATCGGGCGCGTCGTCGCGGAACGACCCGAACACCAGGCCGGCGAACTCGGCGACCCGCAAGCGCTGAAGATTATGCTCGTCCTTGCGGAATTCGGGAGGCATGCCGCCTTGCCGCTTGACCCCGCGCTCGAAGGCAACTCCGGTCAAGTTCCCGGTCAGGTCATATGTCCAGCCGTGATAGATGCAGTTGATCTCTTTGACGTTGCCGCGCCGCTCCAGGCACAGCAGGTTGCCGCGGTGCGCGCAGCGATTGACGAAGGCGTTGATCCGCCCCTCGCCGTCGCGCGTGACGATTACCGCGGTCTCGCCGACTGTCGTGGCGACGTAATCCCCCGCTTTGGGAATCTCAGAGGTGAGGCACAGAAAGCTCCAGGTCGGGCCCTTGAAGATCCGCTCCTGTTCGAGCCGATACTGACCGGGATCCGTATAGAGGCGGAAGGGGATTTCGGTCAGGCCATTCGACGGCCACGGAACACTCTGCGTAGCATCGGCGCCGAGCTCTGACATGTTTCTGCCTCCTCCTACGGTAATGGCAGCCATGATAGCAGGAACACCGAGGACGGGGAAATTCGCTTGCGGGGACCATCCCGATGGCGGACCATCGGCCACAGCAGGCTTTCCGCCGGAGGACTCGGCATGGACGATCTCTATCTGCGCAGCGGCATCTTTCTCGCGCCGTTTCACAACCACGACGAGAACCCGACGCTTTCGATCGAGCGCGACCTCGAATTGCTCGAGCATCTCGACCGGCTCAACTACCACGAGGCGTGGATCGGCGAGCATCATTCGGGCGGGTTCGAGCTGATCGCCTGCCCCGAGATGTTCATCGCCGCGGCAGCTCAGCGCACGCGCCACATCCGCCTCGGCACCGGTGTCGTCTCGCTGCCCTACCACAACCCGTTCATGCTGGCCGACCGGATCGTGCAGCTCGACCATATGACGCGCGGCCGGGCGATGTTCGGCGTCGGCCCCGGCGCGCTCGTCCACGATGCGCTGAAGATCGGCATCGAACCCGGCGACCAGCGGCGCATGATGAACGAGGCGTTGGAAGTCATCATCCCGCTATTGCGCGGCGAGACGGTGAACCGCAAGACCGATTGGTTCAATCTGACCGAGGCCCAGCTGCAGTTGCGCTCGTACACCCGCCCGACGATGGAACTGGCGGTCGCCGCGGCGCGCTCGCCGGCGGGGTCGCTCGCCGCCGGCAAATACGGCATCGGCATGCTGTCGATCGGCGGCACGAGCCCAATGGCGATGGAGGCGCACACCCGCAATTGGGGGCTTTACGAAGCGACCGCGCGCGCCAACGGGTATGTCCCCGACCGCAAGAACTGGCGCGTCGTCGGCATGTTTCACATCGCCGAGACGCGCGAGCAGGCACGCAAAAATGTCCAGTTCGGCGTGCAGGCCTTCGCTAATTATTTCCGCGACGTCGCGACCTTTCCGATCATTCCGCCGGACGTCCCCGACCCCTATGAGTGGCTGGTCGAGACCGGCACCGGGTGCATCGGCACCCCCGACGATGCGATCGCCTACATCGACCGGCTGATCGCCGGATCGGGCGGGTTCGGAGTCATCTGCGAGCTGGCGCAGAACTGGGCCGATTGGGAAGCGACCAAGAGGCACTACGAGCTGATGGCGCGCTTCGTTCACCCGCATTTCCAGAAAAGCCGCGAGCTGTTGCGGGGCAGCTACGATTTCGCGACGAGCCACCACGAGGACTTCACCGGGAAGGCCGGGGCGGCGATCCAAGCGGAGATCGACCGGCACACCGCTAAACGCGAAGCCGAGCCTCAAAGGCCGGCAGCTGAATAACCTCTCACCGGTCTGTTAGGGGTCACCGGCAACTCTTGATAGGCGGGTGAAATCGTCGAGCACGTTCGCGATCAGCGCTTGACGGCGCGGATCTCGTGCCTCGGGCGTCACCGCGAAAAGTTGGATCAGATATCGTGCCTTTGCGGCAGCCTCGGGCCAATTCGCCGACGGGGCGGCGACGGCTTGGCGCTCGAATTCTTCCTGTCGGCATCGCAAGGCTGCCTGATCGGCCTCGACCTCGCGAAGGCGCCGGCGGATTTCCGTGGATTTCTGTGCGGCCATGCCGCGATGCTCGTCGAGTTCGACCGGGTTGTCCGTCATAACCGTTGGCCTTGCCAGGGTGCGCTGTCCCGATCTCTCTATCCGAGGCAACCGGACAACATCCAATCAGATCGGCGCCGCCAGACCACTTCACGTCGCAGCTAAGTATGTGGGAGCGAAAGATACAGAATAAAGCATCTTGTCCGGGCTGTGGCTGATCCCTGGCACGATGTTGGCCGGCGAGAGCGAGGCCTGCTCGACCTCGGCCAAATAATTCTCGGGGTTGCGGTTCAGCTCGAGAACGCCGACTTCGATCAGCGGATAGTCCTTGTGCGGCCAGACCTTGGTCAGGTCGAACGGGTTGTAGGGCGGATATGGCGATAACTCTTGGGCAGGGCGCGATCGGAGAACAGGATCGTGACCTGATGGAGGCTTTCAGGGCTCAGCGACCAGAAATCTCACATCACGGTCGGGCTGCGCACTATGCCAAGCCGGCCCCCTACCCGCACGGCAACCGCCCTTCACGGAGAAGGCGCAGTTGACCGCCGCTATCTCTCACGCCGGCGCCGAAGCAATCGCCCGCGCCGCTGCGCTGTTGCGCGCGGGGCGGCT
>Ga0209040_10002249_pt1 | contig 15228 bp, 10 predicted proteins | sample BogFormECP12_OM3_FD_188240 | JGI IMG/M metagenome (GOLD analysis project Ga0209040, IMG submission 188240) | Bog forest soil microbial communities from Calvert Island, British Columbia, Canada - ECP12_OM3 (SPAdes) (version 2) | ecosystem: Environmental > Aquatic > Freshwater > Wetlands > Bog ...
CGGTGCCAACACCATCGTCATGTTGCGTCCGTCCTGCTTGGCCGACGTCTCGACGAATCCGTAGTCGGCGACGTCGGTGCCCAGGCGCTGCAGCAGCCGATAGCCCAGCTCGGGCCGCGACTGCTCACGTCCGCGGAACATGATCGTTACCTTGACTTTCGATCCCGCCTCCAGGAATCGGATCACGTGGCCCTTTTTGGTCTCGTAGTCGTGATCGTCGATCTTGGGTCGCAACTTCTGTTCTTTGACGACGGTTTGCTGCTGGTTCTTGCGAGACTCGCGCGCCTTTTGCGCCGCCTCATATTTGAACTTGCCGTAGTCCATGATCTTGCAGACCGGTGGCCTGGCGTTTGGCGCAACTTCGACAAGGTCGAGATCGGCATCCGCGGCGACGCGGAGGGCATCTTCGATACGCACGATGCCTACCTGCTCCCCTCCCGGGCCGATCAAGCGGACTTCAGGTACGCGGATGCGCTCGTTGACGCGGGTCTCAGTGCTGATGGGGCCTCCCTGGGTCGTATTCCTCGTTGCGAACGACACCGGGCCGGTCCGGAGTCAGCGGTGGGAATACCACGCCATCAGCAAAAAAGCCCTGCTTAAGCAGGGCCCGGTGCCGACCGGTCACGGCAACAGCCGCCTGCGGAATGCAGAACCGGCACCGCTGGTGTGCCGATGACCGGACCGCTGAGCCTCGGAACGATCTTGTGGCCAACGGTGGGAGTGGGACTCCACTTGCTGTCTCTGGCCTTCGCCTGAGACGGTCGCGCAGGTAAGTCTAGCAGTGCCGACGCATCAGACCGCGATCCAGCCGTCGAGGTGGCCGCCTCCCGCCGTGCCAGCGCGACGACGCCTAGCCGGTCGAGCCGCCGACACGTGCGATTCCATGCCTTCCGGACATAGGCATTCCATAGCTAGAACGAATATCCTCGCGGTCTGTGACACTCACTGCGTCTCGCCCGCGGAGCCGGTCGACTTCCCGGCTGCGCTGGGTGCCCGCGGCCGCCGGGTGGACGGTTGGCGTCATCGCCACGCTGTCGCTGATCGCCAGCATGTCGCCGGTGATCCGGTGGGCGATCAAGGTGCCGCGGGAATTCATCAACGACTACCTGTTCAACTTCCCCGACACCAGTTTCGCCTGGTCGTTCGTGCTGGCCTTATTGGCCGGCGCGCTCACCACGCGCAAGCGCATCGCATGGTGGCTGCTGGTCCTCAACCTCCTGCTGGCTGCCGGGTTGAACATCGCCGGTCTGACAGCCGAACACGTCACCCCGCTGAGGACCCTCGGCGAGACGCTCGGGCTCGGTTTCCATCTGGCCGCGCTTTTGGTGCTGGCCTTGGCCTACCGGGAGTTTTGGGCCAAGGTCCGGTCGGGTGCGCTCTTTAAGGCGGCCGGAGTCCTGATCGCCGGCTGGGCGATCGGAATCGGGCTGTCCTGGCTGCTGGTCGAAACGTTCCCGCACACGCTGGCGGAGGACGACCACTTGTTCTACGTGGTGAACCGGGTGGTTGGATTCGCCGTCGCCGACCCGGGTTCGTTTGAGGGCAGGCCGCACGTCTTCCTCAGCGCCCTTATGGGACTGTTCAGCGCGATGGCGCTGATCGCTGCGGCGATCGTGCTGTTCCAATCACAGCGCGCCGAAAATGCACTCACCGGCGAGGACGAATCCGCCATCCGCGGGCTACTCGAGCTGTATGGCAACAACGACTCCTTGGGCTACTTCGCCACTCGCCGAGACAAGTCGGTGGTTTTCGCGCCGAGCGGCCGGGCCGCGATCACCTACCGCGTCGAAGTCGGCGTCTGTCTGGCTAGCGGAGACCCGATCGGCGACCCCCGGGCGTGGCCGCAGGCCATCGACGCCTGGTTGGCGCTGTGCCAGACCTACGGCTGGGCGCCCGGGAATATGGGTGCCAGTTCGGCCGGGGCTAAAGCGTTCCGCGAGGCTGGCCTGAACGCACTCGAGCTGGGCGACGAAGCCATTTTGTACACAGGCGATTTCAGGCTCTCCGGACGAGAGATGCGCGGCGTGCGCCAGGCCGTGACCCGGGCCCGCCGCGCCGAGCTGTCGGTGCGCATCCGCCGACACCACGACATCGATCCTGACGAGATGAAGCGGGTGCTGGCGCGTGCGGAAACGTGGCGCGACACCGAATCCGAGCGCGGGTTCTCGATGGCGCTGGGCCGGCTCGGTGATCCGGCCGACGGTGACTGCCTACTGGTCGAGGCCGTCAAACCCGACGGCACTGTGGTCGCGATGCTTTCGCTGGTGCCGTGGGGCCGGAACGGCGTTTCGCTGGACCTCATGCGTCGTTCGCCGGATTCCCCCAATGGGACCATCGAGCTCATGGTCAGCGAGCTCGCTCTACACGCCGAACGCATCGGCATCAGCCGTATTTCGCTGAACTTCGCTATGTTCCGATCCGCGTTCGAACAGGGTGCCCAACTCGGCGCCGGCCCGGTGGCCCGATTGTGGCGTGGATTCTTGGTGTTCTTCTCGCGGTGGTGGCAGTTAGAGACGCTGTACCGCTCGAACATGAAGTATCAACCCGACTGGGTGCCCCGCTACGCCTGCTACGAGGACGCTCGGCTGATCCCCCGGGTTGGCGTCGCCTCGGTGATCGCGGAGGGCTTCCTTGTGCTGCCGTTCACTCGGCGCAACGAACAGCACACGGGCCATCACGCGGCCGTACCGCCAACGCTGTTGGCGACCGGACTCTTGCACCAGGACGGTTCGGCGCCCGACGTCTCCGCGTTGCAGCAGACCGACCTCGGGGCCGGAGACGACGGCGACCGTCGGCTGCCAGAACAGATGCGAGTCCGGCTGTCCAAGCTAAAGATGCTGCAGAACAGCGGCATTGACCCCTATCCGGTGGGACAGCCACCCAGCCACACGATCGCCCAGGCGTTGGGCAGTGACGACCAGGCGACCGTCTCGGTGTCGGGACGCGTGCTGCGGATCCGGGACTTCGGCGGTGTGCTGTTCGCCCAATTGCGCGACTGGTCAGCAGAAGTGCAACTGCTGCTGGAGAATTCAGTTCTGGAACATGGGAGCACCACAGATTTCACCAAGGCCATCGATCTCGGCGACTTGGTCGAAGTGACCGGTGAGATGGGATACAGCAAGACCGGGACCCGGTCACTGATCGTTCGCAGCTGGCGACTGATCGGCAAGTGCTTGCGGCCGCTGCCCAACAAGTGGAAGGGGCTGACCGATCCGGAAGCGCGAGTGCGCAGCCGCTACGTCGACCTGGCTATCAACGCCGAATCGCGCGAACTGATCGCGGCTCGCAGCAATGTGCTGCGCGCCATCAGAGAAACCCTGAGCGCCAAGGGCTTTCTGGAAGTCGAGACCCCGATCCTGCAACAAATTCACGGCGGTGCCACGGCTCGCCCGTTCATGACCCACATCAACAGCTACGACCTCGACCTGTACCTGCGGATCGCGCCTGAGCTCTATCTGAAGCGGCTATGCGTCGGTGGAGTGGAGCGGGTGTTCGAGCTGGGCCGGGCATTCCGCAACGAGGGGGTCGACTTCAGCCACAACCCGGAGTTCACCCTGCTGGAGGCCTATCAGGCGCACGCCGACTACACCGATTGGATCGATGGTTGTCGGGAGCTGATTCAGAACGCCGCCCAGGCCGCAAACGGAGCGCAGGTGGTGATGCGGCCCCGCCCGGGCGCCGCCGATGACAGTCTGGATGCGGTCGACATCTCCGGTGTCTGGTCGGTGAAGACCGTGCACGACGCGGTCTCCGAGGCGCTCGGTGAGCACATCGACGCCGACACCAGCTTGGCCAAACTGCACAAACTGTGCGACGCCGCGCACATTCCCTACCTGGCGCAGTGGGACGCCGGCGCGGTGGTGCTGGAGCTCTACGAGCATCTGGTCGAGGATCGGACCGAACTACCGACTTTTTACATCGACTTTCCCCTGTCGGTGTCGCCGCTGACCCGGCCACACCGCAGCAAGGCCGGCATTGCCGAACGCTGGGACTTGGTGGCCTGGGGTGTCGAGCTGGGCACCGCCTATAGCGAGCTCACCGACCCGGTCGAGCAGCGGCGCCGCCTGCAGGAACAGTCCCTGCTGGCCGCCGGCGGGGATCCCGAAGCCATGGAGCTCGACGAGGACTTTCTGCAAGCGATGGAATATGCGATGCCGCCCACCGGTGGTCTGGGGATGGGCGTCGACCGCGTCGTCATGCTCATCACCGGCCGCAGCATCCGCGAGACGCTGCCCTTCCCTCTGGCCAAGCCGCGATAGCCAACCTCGCCTAACGGGCCCCGTACCGTTTGAGCAACCGATCGGTGAATCCAGTGCTAAAAGCGCGCAACAAATACCACAATGGACCATGTGACGGGTTCAACGACGAGCCTGGCGTTTCCGGTGTTGGCAGAGCACCACACCTCATTGATGCACGGCTGGATCCCCGGCACGGCCCAGGCCGTCGCCGTGACGGTGCTGCTGCTGGCGGTCGGGTGGCGATCGCGCCGCTGGCGGCTGCTGTGGCTACCCGCGGCGGTAGCCGTCGGAGCCGGGGTGGCCGGTTGGGCGCACTGGTACATCACCGCCGGCGGTCTTGCCGACGACCCCGCACCGCGCCTGCTGTGGTGGTGGATCGCCTGCAGTGGCGCCGCGATCGCCATCGTGATCCTGGGCTGGCGCAGCGCAGCCTGGTGGCGGCGCGGCGCATCGCTGCTGGCCGTGCCGCTGTGTCTACTCAGCGCGGCACTGGTGCTCAACCTATGGGTCGGCTACTTCCCCACCGTGCAGACCGCGTTGAATCAGCTCACCGCCGGACCTCTGCCCGACCAGACAGACCTGGCCACCGTCAACGCGATGGCGGCCAGAGGCGCACAGCCCCAACACGGCAGCCTGGTGCCGGTGGCGATCCCCGACGACGGGTCGCACTTCAAGCATCGCGGTGAACTGGTCTACCTGCCGCCGGCGTGGTTTGCCAGTACTCCGCCGCCACAGCTGCCGACGGTGATGATGATCGGCGGTGAGTTCAACACGCCCGGCGACTGGGCGCGAGCCGGCAATGCGGTGAAGATGATCGACGACCTGGCGGCCGCGCACGACGGAAACGCCCCGGTGTTCGTCTTCGTGGATTCCGGCGGAGCGTTCAACAACGACACCGAATGCGTCAACGGGACCCGTGGGAAAGCGGCCGACCACCTGACCAAAGACGTCGTGCCGTACATGGTCTCGAGTTTTGGTGTCAGCGCCGATCCGTCGCACTGGGGCATCGTCGGCTGGTCGATGGGCGGGACCTGCGCGGTGGATCTCACGGTCATGCACCCAGACCTGTTCAGCGCATTTGTCGACATCGCCGGCAACATGGGCCCGGACGCCGGAACCAAGGCGCAGACCATCGCCCGGCTGTTCGGCGGCAGCGCCGACGCGTGGGACGCGTTCGACCCGGCCACGGTCATCACCAGGCACGGCCGATACGACGACGTCTCGGGCTGGTTCGACATTTCGTCGGACAACGCGCCGAAGCGGTATCGCAGTATCGCGGTGGCCGGCCCCGGCGCGATCGGGCTGGGCGGTCAGGACGCAATCGGCAACCCGAACGACCAGACCGCGGCCGCGGAGCGGCTGTGCAGACTGGGCCGCACCAACGGCATCGACTGCGCGATCGTCGCCCAGCCCGGCAAACACGACTGGCCTTTCGCAAGTAAGGCTTTCGCGACGGCGCTGCCCTGGCTGGCCGGCCAGCTGGACACTCCTGAGGTGCCATGGATCGCTCTGCCGTCCGCGTCGCCTCAGCCGATGTCGGCGGCGGCACCGCGCACCGAGCCCGTCGACAGGTAAGCGTTCGGTATCTCCGACCGGCGCGGGTACCGTGAAACCATGCCCGATGAGCCGACGAGTTCCGCCGCCGAGTCCGACGTCGACCCGGGCTACACGAGTTCGGGCGTTCCGACGTTCGATTCGGTCCGTGAGAAGATCGAGACGCGTTACGAGACATCAATCGGCGCAGCCGAATTGGATGCCGAGAGCCCCGAAGGCCGTGACGTCGAGGAGCAATACCACGAGCGGCAGCGCGCAGCGGCCGAACGGCTGGCTCAAATCCGTGAATCGATGCGCGACGACAGCTAGGCGCTGACCTTGCGGCGCCGGTTTGAGCGCCGAGGCGCGCCGGTCGATGCCCCGGTGCCGCTGAGTGTTTCGGCGAGGAACTTGCCGGTGTAGCTTTCCGGCACCGCCGCGATGTCCTCCGGCGTGCCCTCGGCGACGATGGTTCCCCCTTCGGCACCGCCCTCCGGCCCCATGTCGATGATCCAGTCCGACGTCTTGATCACGTCCAGGTTGTGTTCGATGACGATCACCGTATTGCCTTTGTCGACAAGGCCGTTGATGACGTCCAACAACTTGCGGATGTCGTCGAAATGCAGACCGGTGGTGGGTTCGTCGAGGATGTAAACGGTGCGTCCGGTCGAGCGCTTCTGCAGCTCGGACGCCAGCTTCACGCGCTGCGCCTCACCACCGGACAGCGTGGGCGCCGGCTGACCGAGCCGCACATACCCGAGGCCGACGTCGACCAGAGTCTGCAGATAGCGGTGGATGCCGGTGATCGGCTGGAAGAACTCCGCGGCCTCCTCGATCGACATGTCGAGCACCTCGGAGATGGTCTTGCCCTTGTAGTGCACCTCAAGGGTTTCCCGGTTGTAGCGGGCGCCGTGACACACCTCGCACGGCACGTACACGTCGGGCAGGAAGTTCATCTCGATCTTGATGGTGCCGTCGCCCGTGCACGCCTCGCAGCGCCCGCCTTTGACGTTGAACGAGAACCGGCCCGGTTGATAGCCGCGGACCTTGGCCTCGGTGGTCGCGGCAAAAAGAGTGCGGATCTTGTCGAAGACCCCGGTGTAGGTGGCCGGATTCGATCGCGGCGTGCGACCGATCGGCGACTGGTCGACGCGTACCAGCTTGTCCACGTAGTCCAGCCCGGTGACGCGGACGTGCCGACCCGGGACCTGCCGAGCGCCGTTGAGCCTGTTCGCCAGCACCGCGGCCAGGATGTCATTGACCAGGGTCGACTTGCCGGAGCCGGACACCCCGGTCACCGACGTCAGCACACCGAGCGGAAAGGACACGTCGATCTGGCGCAGGTTGTGCTCGTGGGCGCCGACGACGGTGAGCCGACGCCGCTTGTCAATCGGGCGCCGGATCGCCGGGGCGGCAATGCTTTCCTTGCCCGACAGGTAGGCGCCGGTGACCGAGTCGGTGTTGCGCAGCAGCTCGTCGTAGGTTCCGCTGTGCACGATGCGGCCGCCGTGCTCGCCGGCTCCCGGGCCGATGTCGACAACCCAATCGGCGTGCGCGATGGTGTCCAGGTCGTGCTCGACAACGATCAGCGTATTCCCCAAATCCCTTAAGCGAGTCAGGGTTTCGATGAGCCGGCGGTTGTCTCGCTGGTGCAGGCCGATGGACGGCTCGTCGAGCACATACAGCACGCCGACCAAGCCGGAGCCGATCTGGGTGGCCAGCCGGATACGCTGCGCCTCACCGCCGGACAGCGTGGCCGCCGCACGGGACAGCGACAGGTACTCCAGCCCGACGTCGAGCAGAAAGCCCAGCCGTGACTGGATTTCTTTGAGCACCTGACCGGCGATGGCTTGTTCGCGTGAGCCCAGGGTGAGCGCGTTCAGGAACTCCGCGCAGTCCGAGATGGACAGCTCGCAAACCTCGGCGATGGACTTCGCGCCAGGCGCCCCCGCGGTCAAGGTAACGGCCAGGATTTCCGGCTTGAGTCGAGTGCCGTCGCACACGGGGCACGGCACATCCCGCATGAAGCCCTCGTAGCGCTCCTTCATCAGCTCGGATTCGGTCTGGTCCATCTTGCGCTGCAGGAACGCCAGCACGCCTTCGAAGTCGGCGTAGTAGGACCGGGTGCGCCCGTAGCGGTTGCGGTAGCGGACGTGTACCTGCTCGTCGCAGCCCTCGAGAATCGCCTTGCGCGCCTTGGCCGGTAACTTGCGCCACGGCGTATCGACGTCGAAGCCCATCGCCTCGCCGAGGCTGGCCAACATCCGGGTGAAGTATTCCGACGTGTGGCCCATCGACCACGGCGCCACCGCCCCCTGCGCCAGGGTGCGGTCGGGGTCGGGCACCACCAGGTCAGGGTCGACCTCTTTGCGGATTCCCAGACCGGCGCACTCCGGGCAGGCGCCATACGGCGAGTTGAACGAGAACGACCGCGGCTCAAGGTCGTCGACGGCCAGCGCGTGCCCGTTGGGGCAGGCGAGTTTCTCGGAGAACCGCTGCTCCCGGTTGTGGGCGTCGTGCTCATGGTCGACAAATTCCAGCACCACGATGCCGTCGGCCAGGTTCAGCGCGGTTTCCACCGAATCGGTGAGCCGCTGCTTGGCGGTGAGCTTGACCGTCAGGCGGTCCACCACCACCTCAATGTCGTGCTTTTCCTGCTTCTTCAGCTTGGGCGGATTGGTCAGCGAATGCACGACGCCGTCGACCCGCACCCGGCTGTAGCCCTGGGCGTTGAGTTTCTCGAACAGGTCGGCGAACTCGCCCTTACGGGTGCGCACCACCGGTGCAAGCACCTGGAATCGGGTGCCTTCCGGCATCGCCAACACCTGATCGACGATCTGCTGCGGCGTCTGGCGGGCGATCCGCTCACCACAGACCGGGCAGTGCGGAGTGCCCGCGCGCGCGTACAGCAGTCGCAGGTAGTCGTACACCTCGGTGATCGTCCCGACCGTCGACCGCGGGTTGCGGTTCGTCGACTTCTGGTCGATGGACACCGCCGGCGACAGCCCCTCGATGAAGTCGACGTCGGGCTTGTCCATCTGCCCCAAAAACTGTCGGGCGTAGGCCGATAGCGATTCCACGTAACGGCGCTGGCCCTCGGCGAAGATGGTGTCAAACGCCAGCGACGACTTGCCTGAACCGGACAGCCCGGTGAAGACGATCAGCGCGTCGCGCGGCAAGTCGAGGTCGACGCTGCGCAGGTTGTGCTCACGCGCACCCTTGACAATCAGGCGGTCAGCCACCGGCTCCCTTCCGGGTCATTGTGCAGTCATGACGGACGGCGCATCACACACGTCATCCCCATGCTATGTGCCCATACCGACAACCCGCTCTCGGCCAGTACCGTGACTCTCATGACCGTCCTGGACGACAACTACACCGGGCACGTCGAACCCGGTACCGCCGCAAAACGCACCCTTCCGGGCGTATCGATCGTGAAAGCGTCAGTCGGCCCCATGGACAACAACGCCTACCTGGTGACGTGTTCCGCGACCGGGGAAACGCTGCTGATCGACGCCGCCAATGACCCCGACGTTCTCATCGATCTGGTGCGCAACCACGCCCCGAAGGTGTCCCTGATCGTCACCAGCCACCAGCATTTCGACCACTGGCAGGCGCTGGAAGCGTTGGCGCACGCCACCGGCGCCCCGACCGCCGCGCATGAGATCGACGCCGACCCGCTGCCGGTCAAGCCGGACCGCCTGCTGGCGGGCGGCGACACCGTGCAAATCGGCGAGCTGACGTTCGACGTCATCCATTTGCGCGGGCATACGCCCGGATCGGTCGCGCTGGCCCTCGATGGTGCCGCCACAGGCGGAGTCACCCAGCTCTTCACCGGCGACTGCCTGTTCCCGGGCGGCGTCGGCAAGACGTGGCAGCCCGGCGACTTCACCCAGCTACTCGACGACGTCACCACCCGGGTGTTTGACGTCTACGGCGACTCCACCGTCGTCTATCCCGGTCACGGTGACGACACCACCTTGGGCGCCGAGCGCCCCAACCTTGCGGACTGGCGCGAGCGGGGTTGGTGAACAGCGGCCCGTTGACGAGTTTTCCGATCTGATCGAATCAGGCTGATCACCGAGCCGCTCGCGGCTGAACACGTGGTACGGCTGCAACGGTGCGATTCCCGGGCTGAGATGATGCCCCGCGCCGGGGCACCTTGGCGTCTGATCGTCCGTCGCGGCTGCTGAGCCAAAGCGCCGCGAAATCCGTTCAGCGGGGCCTAAACTCAGCGCGATGAGGGTGGGAATCGACTTCGGCACAACGCATACGGTCGCGGCGGTCGTCGACCGGGGCAACTATCCCGTCGTGTCATTCGATGGGGTCGACACGTGGCCGTCGATCATCGCTGCCAACGACGCCGGCGAATTGCGCTTCGGGTTGGACGCGGCCGCCGTCCGTCGCGACCCGGGCTGGTCGGTGCTGCGGTCGTTCAAACGCTTGCTCAGCGACGGCGGGCCGAGAACGACGGTGGAGCTGGCTGGGCGCTGCTATCCGCTGGCCGACCTGTTCGTGGGCTTTCTTGCCCAGCTCAAGGGCGACTTGCAGACCCGTTCGAACGCCGAAATGGCGCCGGGTGAGCGTGTCGAAGCCGCGATCAGTGTGCCGGCCAACGCGTCCAGCGCGCAGCGCTTCCTGACGCTGGACGCCTTCGCACAGGCCGGCTTCGAGGTGATCGCCCTGCTCAACGAGCCGTCCGCGGCCGGCTTCGAATACGGCCACCGCTACCGTTCGACGATTACCGCCAAGCGCGAGTACGTGCTGATCTACGACCTCGGCGGCGGAACGTTCGACGCGTCGCTGCTGAAGATGACGGGGCGATTGAACGAGGTCGTCGTCAGCGAGGGCATCCAGCGCCTCGGCGGCGACGACTTCGATGAGACGATCCTCAAGCTCGTTCGTAAGGGCGCTCGGCTGCGCAAGCTGGACGCCGACACGCACGATCTGCTGCTGGAGGAATGCGCGGTCCGCAAGGAAGCCGTCGGGCCCAACACCCGCCGATTCCTGGTGGACCTGTCCGCGGTCAGCAAGCCGCCGTTTTCCTGCGCAATCGATGACGTCTACGCGGTCTGCGCACCGCTCATCGAGAAGACGGTTGGCGTTATCTCCCGCGTGCTGCACGACCCGGACGGCGACGACATCGACTGGTCCGAGGTGGCTGGCATCTATGTGGTCGGAGGCGGCGGCGGCTTCCCGCTCGTCGCCCGGATGCTGCGCAGCGTGTACGACGAGAAACGCGTCAAACGTTCACTGCACCCGTTCGCGGCGACCGCGATCGGCCTGGCGGCCTTCCTCGACAAAGAAGCGGGATTTGCTCTGTCCGAACGTCTTTCACGACACTTCGGGGTCTTTCGCGAAGCGCTCGCCGGCGAGGATGTCTGCTTCGATCCGATCGTGCCCAAAGGCGCCCAGTTGCCCGCCGCGGGCCAGCCGCCGTTCATCGTCACCCGGACCTACCGTGCGGCGCACAACATCGGACATTTTCGCTTCGTAGAGTGCAGTCGGCTGCGCGACGGCCGGCCCGATGGCGACGTGACGCCGTATGACCCGGTCTTCTTCCCATTCGATCCGGATCTCGACGACGACGGGGACCTACAGCGCCAGCCGGTGCGGCGACGCGACGGCGGCCCGGATGTCGAGGAACGCTACGTCGTCACGCCCTCTGGAGCGGTGGAGGTGACGCTCACGACGCGCCCGGAGCGGCTGACCCGAACATTTCGCTTGGCCCGCCACGACCTCGCCACCGCGTGATGTGAGCGCCTGTCACGGCGCGGCGTCGAGATCGGGCGCCCAGGCCACCCCGTTGATGTGGCTTCCGCCGTCGACGAACAGCGTGTTGCCGGTGAGGTAGCGGCAGCCCTCGCCGGCCAGGAACAGCGCAACCGGGGCGATATCGAGGTACGGATCTCCGATCCGGCCCATCGGATTCATCGCGTCGGCGAACGCGGCGACGTCGGGATTGTCGCCGAGCACGCGCATGCGTTCGGCCACCACAACGCTGGCGCCCTCCTCGGCGAACCGCCGCGCGATGGCTTCGCCGATGCCGGCCCCGGCCCCAGTGATCAGCGCCACCTTGCCTGCCAACTGGCCGGTCACGGGCGCCGTCCCAGTACGCCCGCCGCCAGCAGGTCCCGCGCCTTGGCTGCGCCGTCCAGCGCTCGGGTGGTGCGTTTGACGATCCGCCACCCCGCCGCCGTCCGTCGCAGCTCGACGTGGTTAGCGCCGGCGCGCCAGACCCGGTAACCGCTGCCGTCCGCGTTGTGCCGAACCAGAATCGACTCGCACACCGCCACGGCCTCGTCGCCGTCGACGTCGATGTGCACCGGGCCCAGGAAATGGGCAGAACCGCCGCTGATCAGCCCTTGGTGGGCCGGTGATCGCACCATCTCGGCAACATCGGCCCGGCTGCGCATGTGCCAGCCGTCGACGTCGTATTCGCCGTCTTCTGCCCACAGCCCGGCGACCGCGTCGGCGTCTCCGGCGTCTGCCAGCGGTCCGTAGGACGCCATCAGGCGAGCGATGGCCAGCTCGTCTTCAGCCCGGCGCAGCCGTTGTTCCAGCGCGGCGAGTCGCTCCTCTACCGTCATCCCGCTTCCTCTCCGCGTGCAAAAGCCTCTGCATGGTGCGATGAGCGGCGAGAACGGCCCCAGCCCGGACAGGGTCGTTGCGCGCGGCCACAGTCGCCTCGTTGCCGCTGACAACATGCACCGGGCTGCGGCCCAACCACTCCAACCCCTCACGTGCCACGTCAGCGGGCTCGGCGACGACAATCCCGGGTGCGTCGAAGTTCAAGCCGGCCCGTTCCATCGCCGGTGTCCTGGTGACGCCGAGGACCAGCTCCAGCACGTCGACTCCGTGGTCGCGCAGCTCCAACCAGAGTCCTTCGGCGAAGATCCTCGTGAACGCCTTGACGCCGCCGTAGACGGTCTGACGCGCCGATCCCAGGTAGCCGGCGAGCGACCCGAGCAACACGATGCCGCATCGCCGCCTGGCGCGCATCGCCTGTCCGTAGTGGTGCACCAGCGCTAACGGTGTCGAGAGATTGAGATCGATGACGTGCCGAAATTCGGCCAGATCGCCGACGAGGAACCCATGACTGTGCGTATTTGCACCCGCCACCAGGATCAACAGGCCCACTTCGAGCCCGGAGGTCGCTGCCGCGATGCGAGTGCAGGCGGCGGGGTCGCTCAGGTCGGCCTGCACGGTACGGACCTCGCCACCGTGTCGGCGGCAGCGATCGGCGGTCTGCTCCAGCGGGTCAGCCTTGCGGGCAGCAAGCACCAGGTTCAAACCCGCTTCGGCGAGAAGCTGCGCAAACTCGGCGCCGACACCCTCCGAGCCCCCCTGGCGATGAGCGCCCACGGCCCGTACTTCGCGGTATCGACCACCGGGCTGACGAGCGCTTATGTGGTCGTGTGCACGATCAGCACGTCGACCTTGGCCCGGCGCGAGACGTTGGCGGGCACCGATCCCAGTAGCCGGCCCGCAATCGTGCTCAGGCCGACGTTACCGACGACGAGGAGATCGGCGCCGACGTCTTCTGCGAGCCCGACCAGCGCGTCAACCGGGGCGCCGACAATTGAGCGTTCTTCGACGTTCTTGGCACCGGCGGCGTGGGCCCGCTCCCTGGCCTCCTGCAGGATCGCGTAGATCGGCGCAGCGCCATGCGTCTTGTAGCTTTCGCCCCTCAGCGCGTCGGCGGCGTGAGGATCGTCGGGCTGGGGCAAGTACGCCGACGCTACGATCAGCTTGGCGTTCGCCCCGGCGATGGTGCCTGCCCGGTCCACCGCGCGCAGCGACGAGTCCGAGCCGTCGGTTCCTACCACCACGGTCCGATAGGCGCTCATTTACCCTCCCAGGTGTTGGTTGCTACGCCAACCCAAGACAGTATCGCTTTGCCTGATCCAATGGCCCGATTTGAGACACGCCGACGTAGTGGCGATCCGGCCGTGCCGAGCGGCCGCGCGGCGCTGCCGGACGGCAATCCCGCCGGCAAGGCCATCGACGAGTAGCTAATACCGGTTAAATCCTTTGACGCGCAGGCTATTTGCCTGAACTACACCGCGACGAGTCAGTTCGTCGGCGTCGGTACCGGTCAGCGGAGCGGCTGATGACCATGCCGGACGGGTAATCAGATTCACCACAGAGCCCTTACAGTGACACACATCATGATCACGCCGATAATCGACGAGACTAAGACGGCTGTCGCCGCGAGCTACTCGCCTCCGCAGCGCCGCGGCAGGCTGCTTGACCCGCTTGCAGTCGCGTTGCTGGCCGCAGTTATCGGCGGCGCCGGGGCGAGCCGGCCGTCGCTGTGGTTCGACGAGAGCGCGACGATTTCCGCTTCGGCGAGCCGTTCGTTGCCTGACCTGTGGCGGTTGCTCGGCCACATCGACGCCGTGCACGGCCTGTTCTACCTGCTGATGCACGGTTGGTTCGCGGTCTTTCCGCAGACCGAATTCTGGTCCCGGGTTCCCAGCTGCCTGGCGATTGGAGCCGCGGCCGCCGGCACCGTGGTCTTCGCCAAGCAGTTCTCGTCGCGCACCACCGCGGTCTGCGCGGGGGTCGTTTTCTCGATACTGCCGCGTGTGACCTGGGCCGGCGTCGAGGGCCGCTCCTACGGACTCACGGCGGTCGCCGCAATCTGGCTGACCGTGTTGCTGGTTACCGCGATACGGCGAAACAGGGGGTGGCTGTGGCTGCTCTACGCGGTGGCCCTGCTGCTGTCGATACTGCTCAACGTCTACCTGGTGTTGCTGGTGCCGGCCTACGCCGTGATCGTGCCGGTGATCGGGGGCCGCAAATCCGTCGTGATCCGTTGGGCCGCGGCCTCGGCGGCGGCGGTGGCGATCATGGCGCCGTTCATGATTTTCGCGCATGGCCAGAGATTTCAGGTCGGCTGGATCTCACGGCTCAGTTGGCACAGCGTGATCGACGTTCTGCAACACCAGTTTTTCGACAACAGCGTCCCGTTCGCGATCCTGACAGCGGTCATTTTGTTGGCCGCGCTCGCATTTCGGTCGACCGGCCGATGGGAATGCGATGCCGATACCCGCCGGCTGCTAACGGCTTGCGCGGCATGGCTTGTCGTGCCTCCCACCGTCAGCCTGATCTACTCGGCGCTCACCGAGCCCTTCTACTACCCGCGATATATGTTCTTCACCGCACCTGCGATGGCGGTGGTAGTAGCCGTCTGCATCGTCGCGGTTGCCCGTCAACCGCGGTGGATCGCCGCGGTCCTGGTGTTGCTCGCCGTCGCGGGCTTCCCGAATTATCTTCTGTCCCAACGGCAGCGCTATGCCAATGAAGGCTGGGACTACAGCGACGTCGCTGACCTCATCAGCGCCCATGCCGCACCCGGGGATTGCCTGTTGGTCGACAACACGGTGAGTTGGCTACCCGGGCCGATCCGTGCGCTGCTTGCGGCCCGTCCGGCGGCCTTCCGGCCATTGAT
>Ga0209040_10002251_pt1 | contig 15226 bp, 9 predicted proteins | sample BogFormECP12_OM3_FD_188240 | JGI IMG/M metagenome (GOLD analysis project Ga0209040, IMG submission 188240) | Bog forest soil microbial communities from Calvert Island, British Columbia, Canada - ECP12_OM3 (SPAdes) (version 2) | ecosystem: Environmental > Aquatic > Freshwater > Wetlands > Bog ...
ATCATCATCGGCAGCGGTGCCGGCGGCGGCACGCTTGCCTGGCGCCTCGCGCCCTCGGGCAAGCGCATCCTGATCCTGGAGCGCGGCGACTGGCTGCCGCGCGAGCGGGAGAATTGGAGCACCGACGCGATCTTCGCCAAGAGCCGCTACAAGGCGAGCGAGACTTGGCATGACCAGGACGGCAAGCCGTTCCAGCCGGGCATCCACTACTGGGTCGGCGGCAATACCAAGATGTACGGCGCCGTGCTCCTGCGGCTGCGCGAGCGCGATTTCGGGGAGCTGCGGCATGCTGACGGCGTCTCGCCCGCCTGGCCGCTGTCGTACCGCGACCTGGCGCCGTATTACAGCGAGGCCGAGCGGCTCTACCACGTGCACGGGCAGCGCGGCAGCGACCCGACCGAGCCACCGAGCGAAGATCCCTATCCCTACCCGCCAGTGTCGCATGAGCCGCGCATCCAGCAGCTGGCGGATGATCTGACGCGCGCCGGTCACCGGGCATTCCCGCTGCCGGTCGGCATCATGCTCGACGAGGCAGAGCCGCAGGACAGCGCCTGCATCCGCTGCGCTACCTGCGACGGCTTTCCCTGCCTGGTGCAGGCCAAGGCGGATGCACAGGTCGTGTGCGTCACGCCAGCGCTGCGCCATCCAAATGTAACGTTGCTGACCGGGGCCTTTGTCGAGCGCGTCGAGACCAGCACCACCGGCCGGCAGGCGACGGAGGTCGTGGTGCGGCGCGACGGCGCCACCGAACGCTATCGCAGTGACATCGTCGTCGTCGCCGGTGGCGCGATCAACTCGGCCGCGCTGCTGCTGCGATCGGCCAACTCGGCCCACCCCGAGGGGCTTGCCAACCACTCAGGCGTCGTCGGGCGCCACTACATGTGCCACAACAATTCCGCGCTGATCGCGATCTCACGCACCCCCAACCCGACCCGCTTCCAGAAGACGCTCGGGCTCAACGATTTCTATTTCGGCGATGCGGATTACGACCTTCCGCTCGGCCACATCCAGATGCTCGGCAAGACCGACGCGGCGATGTTCCAGGGCGAGGCGCACCACCTGCTGCCGGGCTTCACCGCCGGCAAGCTGGCGAGCCACGCTCTCGATTTCTGGCTGACCACCGAGGATCTGCCGGACCCGGAGAACCGCGTGCTGATCGATCGCGACGGCGGCATCCGGCTGCACTACCGACCGAACAACATCGAGCCGCACCAGAGGCTGACCCGCAAGCTGCGGCACCTGCTCGACCATATCGGCTGCGAGCCGCACCTGTTCCCGCAGAACGCCTATTTTGGCAAGCACCTCCCGATCGCCGGCACCGGTCACCAGAACGGCACGATCCGCTTCGGTCATGACCCGAAAACTTCGGCGCTCGACGTCAATTGCCGGGCGCACGAGATCGACAACCTCTATGTCGTTGACGGCAGCTTTTTTCCGTCGAGCGCGGCGGTCAATCCGACGCTGACAATTATCGCCAATGCGCTTCGCGTCGGCGACCACCTGCTGGAGCGCCTTGGCGCCGGGAGTGCGGTGCGATGATCCGCGCCCTCGCCTTCCTCGGCGGGTTGTTGCTTGCCGCGCCGCTCGCCTTTGCGGACCCCTCGGCACAATCCGTCGATCGCATCGTCATCCCGGTATCGCGGCTCGACCGCGCCGCCGGCTTCTACACCGACGCGCTGTCTTTCGCTCCCGACGAACCGGGTATCTCCTCCGGGCTCGTTCTTCGGCTCGGCAAGGAGAAGATCGAGCTCGTGCAACGGGCCGGCCGCGCCGTTCCCGCCGACTCGCGAAGCAACGACGGCTGGTTCCAGCACCTGGCTATCGTCGTCTCGGACATCGACCCGGCCTACGCCCGCGTGCTGCGCGCCGGCGCGGTTCCGATCTCGGCGGGGACGCAGCGGCTGCCGGCGTGGAACCCCACCGCCAGCGGCATCCGAGCGGTCTATTTCCGCGACCTCGACGGCCATCCGCTTGAGTTGATCCAGTTTCCGCCGGGCAAGGGCGAAGCGCGCTGGCAAGACAAGGAGCGGCTCTTTCTCGGCATCGACCACACCGCAATCGCGGCGGCCGAGACCGAGCGGAGCGTCGCCTTCTATCGCGACAGGTTCGGGTTTCACATCGCCGGGACCAGCGAGAACTGGGGCATCGAGCAGGAGCGCTTGTCGGCGGTTCCCGGCGCGCATGTCCGCATCACGACGCTGCGCGCCGCAAGCGGCCCGGGCATCGAGCTGCTGGACTACCTGACGCCACGCGGCGGCCGCCCGATGCCGGCGGACACCAGGCTGGACGACCTGTGGGCTGAGGAGATCGTGCTGCGTGGTGCCGATATCCCGGTTGCCGGAGAGCGACTGCACGATCCGGACGGTCACGCCCTACGCCTCGTCGGCGCCAGAAGGGAGGCCTTGCGATGACAGCCGACGGGCCGCTGGTGCCACCGCTCGACCTGTCGCGCGCGGTCACCGCTGACCCGTTGGAGCGGCTTGCGCCGATCCGCCTCGGCCGCGAAACCTGCGGCGATCTCGCCGCCGCCGAGCGCCGCGAATGGTGGATCGGCAACGGCCTCGGCGGCTATGCCGCCGGGACTGTCGCGTCCACGCTGACCCGACGCTACCACGGGCTGCTGATCGCGCCGGTCGATCCGCCACTCGGCCGCGCGCTGGTGTTCGCGAAGGCTGACGCCGAACTCATCATCGGCGAGGAACGCCATCCGCTTTTCGCCAACCGCTGGGCGAGTGGTGCGGTGGCGCCGGAAGGCCACCTCACGATCGAGAGCTTTCATCTCGACGGCGCGACGCCGGTTTGGCGCTTCGCGATCGGTGCCTGCCGGATCGAGCAGCGCATCTGGCTGGAACCCGGCGCCAACACCACCTACATCGCCTGGCGCCTGCTGGCGATGCCAGCCGGTGCCGCGCCGCGCCTTACCGTCGCGCTCCTCGGCAACGGCCGTGACCATCACGGCGAGACCTGGATTCCCGGCTTCGCGCCGGAAATTTCCGCCGAAGACGAAGCCATCACAATGACGGTGCCGGGCCGCTTTGCGCTGCATGTCCAGGTGCCGGGCGGAAGCGTCACGCCGCAGCGCGACTGGTTCGAGAATTTCGATCTGCCGGTCGAGCGCGAACGCGGTCTCGGCGATCGCGACCATCATCTGTGCATCGGTCGTGCCGAGTTGCCGCTGGCGACGGATAGGTGGCACGGGATCGTGGCAAGCCTCGATCACGACACCTCTGCGGACATTCCGGCGGCGCTCGCGCGGCGCCAGGCGCACGACCGCGGTGTCATCGAGCGCGCGATTGCCGCCGATCCGCTGTTTGGCACCGCGCCAGGTTGGGTCATGCGGCTGGTCCTGGCGAGCGATCTTTATGTCATCGCCCGAGCGGTGCCGGAGATGGACGAGGGAAGGTCGGTCATCGCCGGTTATCCCTGGTTCGGCGATTGGGGGCGCGACACGATGATCGCGCTGCCCGGGCTCACGCTGGCGACCGGCCGGTTCGCCGATGCCCGCAAGATACTCGACACCTTCGCGCGCTTCGTCGATCGCGGCATGCTGCCGAATGTCTTCCCCGGTGCCGGCGCCGCGCCGGAATACAACACGGTCGATGCGGCACTGTGGTACGTCGAGGCCTGGCGCGGCTATTTAGCGGCCACCGGTGACGCTGCGGCGCTCGAACGGACCTTTCCGGTCCTCGCTGAGATCATCGAGCAACACTCGCGCGGCACCCGCTACGGCATCGCCGTAGACCCGGCCGACGGTCTGCTGCGCGCAGGCGAGCCCGGGGTACAGCTGACCTGGATGGACGCGCGGGTCGGCGATTGGGTGGTGACGCCGCGCATCGGCAAACCGGTCGAGATAAACGCACTCTGGTACAACGCGCTGGTCGCTATGGCCGAAATCGCGCAACGGCTCGGCGAGGCAGCAGAGCCATACAGAACCGCCGCCAATCGCGTGCGCGAGGGCTTCCGCCGCTTCGTCAAGCCCAGGGACGCCGGCTTGTTCGACGTGATCGACGGCCCTGATGGCGCGGACCCGACCGTGCGGCCGAACCAGCTGCTTGCGGTGAGTCTGCCGGCCTCGCCGCTTGACGGCGCGACGCAGCAACGGGTGCTAGACCAGTGCGGCGCCGCGTTGCTGACGTCTTATGGCCTACGGTCGCTCGCGCCCGGCCACGCCGACTACCGCGGTCATTACCGTGGCGGCGTCGCTGAGCGCGACGGCAGCTACCACCAGGGGCCGGTCTGGGCCTCGCTGCTCGGGCACTGGGTGTTGGCGCATTATCGGGTTCATCGCGATGCCGTCGCGGCGCAGGCCTGGCTCGAGCCAATCGCCGACCATCTCGCCGACACCGGGCTCGGCCAGATCAGCGAGATCCTCGACGGCGACCCGCCGCACACGCCACGCGGCGCGCCGGCGCAAGCCTGGTCGGTCGCCTGCGTGCTCGAAGCATGGTGGCGGCTGGAGCGAGCCAAGCGGGCTCCTAGCGAGACAAAGGAGGCCTGACATCGACGCATCCTGGATCGAACGGCGCTCGCAGAACCGCCCGGCGGCTCGGCGTCGAAGTCAGGCTCGGGGCTGCGGTGACCAGGTGCGTCCGCAGCGGTGCAGTGGGCGGCGAGAACCCCATCGAAAGCCGCACTTTGATCTGGGCCGCCGCGTCGCCGCATCACCCGCAACCGGCTGGCTTGGCGTCGAGCCAGGGCGCGGCGGACAAGGGATCGACGGTCCGCTGCCCGGCGGTCGCGATGCAGCAAGGCCCCAATGTCGCCCATTGCCGCGCGACTGGCCGGCAAAGCGGGCGCCGGCCCTGTTCCGCTGTCGCGACTTCGGCAACCTCGCGACAATCGGTCGTCGGAAGGCGGTGGTCGATTGCGGCTGGCTCGTGGTCAAAACCATATGGATGGTACCCAGGGCCGAGCCGGTTGGCGCCATCGCCGCCCCCTCAGTCAGGCCGCAAGCGGGGGCTACATGATGCGCACGGAGAAGGACAAGATGCTGGCCGGGGAGCTCTACGACGCTAGCGCCCCGGAAATCCAAGCCGACTTGGAGGCGACGCACAGATGGCTCGCCCGCTACAACGCTTCGCTCGGCATGTCGGCCTCCGAACGGCGCGCACTGCTACTGGAACGCCTCGCGGTGGTCGGCGAGGGCGCCGTGATCCGGCCGCCCTTCCACTGTGACTACGGCTTCAACATCCGCCTCGGCGCGGGCACGTTCCTGAACTTCAATTGCGTGGTCCTCGACGTGGTGGAGGTCACCATCGGTGACCGCACGCAGATCGGGCCGGGAGTGCAGCTTCTCGGGGCCGACCACCCGCGCGACCCGGAGCGGCGAGCCTCCGGCCTGGAATTTGGGCGCCCGATCCGCATCGGGCGCAACGTCTGGGTCGGAGGTGGGGCGATCATCCTGCCGGGCGTCTCCGTGGGAGACGACGCGCTGATCGGCGCGGGTAGCGTGGTCACTCGCGACGTGCCTGCCGGGGCCACCGTCTTTGGCAACCCGGCACGTATGCGGGCCTGACGCGGTAGCCTGGGTACCGTCAGTCGAGTTTTCTCGCTTGGCTCGCCTCGGGCATCGCACACATCCATTTCCTGATCGGCTTCTGCAACCGCATGGCGGTGACGCTCGACTGCCTGTGGTTGTACCTCACCTATCAGCGCGGCGCCCGGCTGATCACCGGCCATGACATGTGACCGTTCGCGACCTCCGGCGCATCGAAACTATAACCTATTGGGATTTCCGCGCACACGCGCCAGCGGTCATTTTGTGCGCGAGGAGCCCACTGCGGGGCTCCGCTCAGAACAGGAGATCCCGCCGATGAACCCCAATCCGTTCTCCGACACGATCACGTTCTTGGTTCAACCCAGCTTAACGACGGCGATCTTCTGGGTCCTGCTCGTTGCCAGCGCCGCCATCGCTGTCTACGTCTACCGCACAATCCCTGGCCAGCGCAGCGTCGAGAATGTCGGCGACTGGGCCATTCGTCTGCTGATCGGTTGCATGTGGTGGCAGCAAAGCCTGTGGAAATTGCCGCCCGACTACACCGGCCTCGCCTACTGGATGGGGCAAATGGGCAAGCACGCGGCTATTCCGCTGCAGGCATATTTTGTCAACCAGATCGTATTGCCGCATTTGCATCTGTTTGCGCCGGTTGTCTATGCGGCCGAAGTATTGACCGCGGTTTCGCTGATCCTCGGGCTCTTCGTGCGGGTCTGGGCGCTGATCGGCGCAGCGCAAATCCTCAATCTGTGGCTGGGTCTCTACAGCGCACCAGGCGAATGGCCGTGGACTTATGTCTTCCTGTTTGTACTGATGCTGGTCTTTGCTCTGCACCGCTACGGCCGCTGCCTTGGCCTTGACGCCATTATCGTCGGCCGGACGATCTCACAGCCGAACGACGCACGCCTCAGTCGCGCCCTGGCCGTTGTGACATAGGCGGGCCGGGCGAAATCGAAGCGCCCGGCCGAGTTCGGCGGACCGAGGCGAGGTGATGCTGAGTCGGCCAGATAAGAGGAAGGCGGCAAGGTGTTGAACCCGATAACATACTTTCACGGCGACGGACTCCGGGCGCGGATGGCGGCAATGCTCGACGTCAGTGGCGCGATGCTGCGGGTGGCTGCACCAGTTGTCGACCTGCTGGTCCGCGTCTCTATGGCGAAGGCATTCTTCGCCCCGGGGATGCTCCCTGGCAGCGACATCGGCGATTTCCGCACGGCCTGGCCGATGATCCTCGCACAGGTAATGGGGCCGGTGCTGCTGGCCATAGGCTTTTTGGTCAGGCCGGTGGCATTGCTGATGCTCATTCTGACGCTGCTGGCGCAGTCGCTCGGAGCGCCGCAAGACGAGCATCTATTCTGGGCCGCCCTGTTTGGCTGGTATGTTGTGCATGGTGCCGGGCCGCTGTCGCTCGATCGCGTTCTGGCCAAAGGTCTGGCGAATAGCCCCCTGCCGCTGGCCCGTCAGGCGATAGCAGCTTCCGGCTGGGTCAATCGGCTGGGTGGCCCAATTTATCTGCTCGGCCTGCGGCTATGGCTGGCGGCAGCACTCACTGGGCCGGTGGTTGCGCCGACAATGCTGCCGACTATGGCATCCGGGATGCTGCCTATGCCCTTGGCTGCGATTGGCGCCGCACTGCTGGCGTTGGGTCTGGTCACGCCTGTGGTGGCTGCCGGTCTTCTCGCCGTGGGATCCGGCATGGCGGTGATGGGCGCCGATCAGGGCATGACGATCTACGGACCTTTGCTATTGGCCCTGCTAGGCGTATCCGGACCGGGACGCTATTCGCTCGATCGGCTGATCGTTCGCTGGGCGGAGAGCGCATCCCCACCCGATGACTGCGCACCACATGTCGTCATAGTTGGCGCAGGCTTCGGCGGCATGGCGTGCGCGGCGGGACTGCGCCACGAGCGAGCGCGAGTAACCTTGGTCGACCGTCACAACTTTCATCTGTTCCAACCGCTGTTGTACCAGGTCGCGACCGGCGGCCTGTCCCCCGCCGATATTGCGACTCCCATCCGCGCCGTTTTCCGCGATGATGCGAAACTCCGCGTCTTGCGCGGCACGGTCACCGCGGTTGACGTCGCTGCCCGCCGCGTGATCGTCGATGGCCACGCGGTTGCATACGACGCGCTCGTGCTCGCGACCGGTGCTACGCATGGCTATTTCGGCCGCGAGGAATGGGCGGCACACGCGCCGGGGCTGAAATCGGTGCAGGACGCAACCAGCATTCGCAGCCGCATTCTGGACGCTTTCGAACAAGCCGAGGCGACGGACGATCCGGTCGTGAGGGAGAGGCTCTTGACCTTCCTGATCTGTGGCGCAGGACCGACCGGAGTGGAGATGGCGGGCGCAATCGCGGAGCTCGCCCGCAACGGCATGGCGAAGGACTTTCGCAATTTCGATCCGGCCTCATCGCGCATCCTGCTGGTGCAGGCTGGGCCGCGAGTGCTGCCTCAATTCAGCGAGCGGCTCTCGGGCTTTGCCCGGGCTTCGCTTGAGGCTCTCGGCGTAGAAGTGCGCACCGATAGCCGTGTCGAGGGTATCGACGCGAATGGCGTGGTGGTTAATGGCGAGCGCATCGCGGCCGGCACCATCTTGTGGGCGGCCGGCGTGGTTGCTTCGCCCGCCGCTGCGTGGCTGGGGGTGGAACCCGATAGGGCGGGCCGCATCATGGTAGGGTCGGACCTGTCTGTCCCTGGCCTATCCGACGTCTTCGCGATCGGCGACACTGCGTTGGCGCTCGCGTGGAACGGCCAGCCCGCTCCGGGATTGGCGCCCGCTGCGAAGCAGGGGGGCGCCTACGTGGCCTCGGTGTTGCGGGCGCGGCTGCGGAACAGAAAGCCGCCCCCGCCGTTTCGCTACCGGCACCAGGGCAGTTTGGCCACCATTGGACGCAAGAGCGCGGTCGCGGATTTCGGGCGGTTCACGCTAACCGGCGCGGTGGCGTGGTGGCTATGGGGCGCCGTGCACGTCCTGTTCCTGATCAGTTTGCGCAATCGGGTCTCGGTAATGCTCAGCTGGGTCTGGTCCTATTTCACGTTCGACGTCGGAGCGCGGCTGATTACGGAAGTGGGGCCCCCCGCACCGGCGCCGGAGGCGCGGGCGCCTGACTATTCATCGATACCAGCCGCGACCTGAGCAACCGCACCCGACATGTGCAAAAGCTGAGCGCGAATGACCACCACGATGTCCCTTGTGGGTCGCCGGCCGCCGCTGCCAATCCCAACGAACGAACGTCCGCTTGTTGCTGTTGCGCACTCCAATGCAGCCATTCTGGATGCGGCCATACCAAGCCACCAGACGAACGGACGGTTTCCGACTCAACCTCCAGAAGCTGACGGGCCGGAATCCACCTATTCCGTTCATTGCTCGACGCCACCCCGAACGCCGCAGGAGGGCGGAAACGTGCCGTAGATGATGTGGCCGACAGGCGGCCAAGACGCGCCAGGGGCCGTATTTCGGGTACCGCGGACCGCGGTGCGTCATGATTCTGCAACAAGGCGTGCTGTGAGCGACGGAGCCAGACGCATGAGCATCGGCAGCAGGCGAACCTTGCCCGGCATTATCTCGTCCTTGCCATGCGAGATGTCGCGCATGACCTGGTCGACCAGCGCCGCCGGCGACATCTTCGCTTTGCTGACCGTGCGCGTTGCAGGAGTATCGACCAGTGGTGGCAGTACTTCTACAACGCGGATGCCAACGCCACGCAACTGCCGCCGCAGAGCCAGCGTAAAGGAGCGGAGACCGGCCTTGGTCGCGGAGTAGGTCGGAGCGCGCGTAGCGGGAAGTAACGCGTATCCCGACGTGACCATGACGATCATCGGGCTTCGACCAGAACGCAGGAGTGGCAGCAGCCGTCGCGTCAACAGGATCGGTCCGGTCAGGTTCACGGCGATCTCGTGAGCGATGCGTTCGTCGCTGACAGACTCCTCCAACAGATCAACCCGTTCCATGATGCCGGCATTGTTGACCAGTACATCGAGCATGCCGTAGCGGTCGCGAATGGTCTCCACGAGCGCCAGCACATTCGGCCGCACCGTGATGTCGCATTGAACCGCCTCGATCGTCGGGTGTTCTGTCTGCAACTTACGAAGTGCCATGTCATTCCGCCCGCAGGCGATGACCTTGGCACCCTCGGCCGCAAAATGGATTGCGAACTGCCGACCTATCCCCGACGTGCCACCCGTCACCACAATGGTGCGGTCGCGCCAGGCACCGCCTCCAGAGCGCGCGTCAGTCACAGTTCGACCGGCGCATCATTGAGCGGGCCCTGCAGCCTCCAGTTCCAGCTCGGCACGCAGGCTATCGAGATCGCGGCCTATGGTCGCCACAGCGAGTGTTCGGCCGGCGCTCCGGAACGCAACGCGGCAGTCCCGAGCTTCGACTGAACCATCGATTTGCAGCGTATCCCAGGTCTCAGCATGACCCACATATAGCACCTGCGTATCGTAGTGCGCGCTCCAGAAAAACGGCACGGCGTCGAACGGCTCGTTCCCACCAATCATGTTACGCGCCGCGATCTGGCCCTGTCGTTCGGCCACAACCCAGTGCTCGACGCGAACCTTCTGCCCTGTGTGCGGATCGGGCCAACGTGCGACGTCGCCTGCCGCAAAAATCCCAGGAACGCTAGTCCGCAGATATCTGTCGACGGTGATGCCGCGGTCCAAGGCAATCCCCGCCTGTTCCGCAAGTCCGAGCGACGGCCTTACGCCGATACCCACGACAACCAGGTCCGTATCGAGCGTCTCGTTTGATTCAAGAATAACCTGATGGTCGGAGAGAGACCGCACTTTGCCGGGCAAGTGGAATTGGACGCCATGTTCCTCGTGGAGCGTTCGGATCATCGTGCCGATCTCGCGCCCTAAAATGCGCTCCATCGGTATTCGGCCAGGCGCTACCACGTCCACATGCACATTCCGTGCACGCAAGGACGCCGCGACTTCCAACCCGATGAAGCTGGCGCCCATCACTACGGCATTTTTCGCGTGTTCAGCGGCCTGGACGATGGACCGACTGTCGGCGAGTGACCGAAGGTAATGCACATGCGACAGGCCCGCCCCGGGAATATCAAGACGAACTGGTTCGGCGCCCGTCGCGACCAGCAGCGCACCGTACGACAGACTGTCGCCGTCGGCGGTCCGCACCAAGGCCGCGTTGGTATCTATCGCGGTTGCGCGTACGCCAAGCCGGAGGTCGACATCGTTGTCCCGATAGAACTGGGAATCCCGCAACGGAATCCATTCCTCGCTTGCGGTGCCGGCAAGGAAATCCTTTGACAGATTTGGCCGATCGTACGGTGCCGCCGAGTCCGCGCTGAGCACTGCAATGCGCCCGCTGTATCCCTCTCGTCGCAGCGTTTCCAACGCGGCTTCCGCAGCTGCACCACCGCCAAGGATGACAATCGATGCAGGTGCGCCGGCGGAAGACCGTCGCGCCGCTCGCGACGGCAACGCATGGCGCCCGCGAACAAAATGTCTGCCGTCGATGGTTTCAACCGACCAGCAGGCGACCGGGTTCAATGCCGGAGCACGTACCGCCTCGCCGGTCCGCATGCTGAAGCAGGCATGATGCCAGGGACAGCGCACTGTGTCGCCGACCAGCAGCCCGTCCGCGAGAGGACCGCCGTAGTGCGCACAGGTTGCGCCGATCGCAAACACCTCGCCGCCGGATCGGGCCAAGATCACCGGATCCTGTCCAATGTGGCCGAGCAGCATGGCGCCATCGGCGAGCAACGCGGCGTCGATACCCTTGGTGAGATCGGGGCCGGACGGCTGTGTCTGGTCTGCGTTCATGGGGTTCCTCAGACTGCTGACAATCGAACTTCGATCTCTTCCAGGAACGAGGTACTGCAGGCAGTATTCACGCATCGGATGCGCGCTCGGGGCGTCCGCACGTCGCCCCGGCGAGACGCTGCTGCACCAGCGCGTAGCACGCCACGCCGTGATCTCCGAATAGCCTGGCGGATGCACGCTAGACAGATGGGACCCGAACGAGACCCTCAGCGCGGGGTCAGAGTTCGTCAGAGGAGGATGCCCTGACCTCGCGTGCATTCGGGGACTTGTTGCGTTCGTCACTCAGGCCGATATCAGGTGGGCTGTGCCCGCATCAGCGGTCCTGGAAACGTCGTCCATCCGCGAGGCCCAGCCCGTCGTGCCGACGCCCACGCAAAGCCGACGACAACGCGCGGCGTAATTTGTCTCGGAGCCTGATTGTATGCCTCTCCGCTTTCCCTTCGACAACAGCTACGCGCGCTTGCCCGCGCGCCTATTCGCCCGTCTCGATCCAACGCCTGTGGCCGCGCCACGTCTGGTGCGGTTGAATGCCGGTCTCGCCGTGAGCCTTGCGCTGGATCCGGAGGAGCTGGCGAGCCCCGAGGGCGTCGAGGTCCTGGCCGGGAACCGCGTGCCCGAAGGCGCGTTGCCGATCGCGCTCGCCTATGCTGGGCACCAGTTCGGCCACTTCGTCCCTCAGCTCGGCGATGGGCGAGCGATCCTGCTCGGCGAGATCGTGGGGCGGGATGGCCTGCGGCGCGACCTCCAGCTTAAGGGCTCCGGGCGGACGCCCTTCTCCCGCGGCGCGGACGGGCGCGCTGCGCTCGGTCCGGTGCTGCGCGAATACGTCATCAGCGAGGCTATGGCGGCACTGGGAGTGCCGACCACCCGAGCCTTGGCCGTGGTGGTGACCGGACAGCCGGTGCTGCGCGAGACTTCTCTGCCCGGTGCAGTCCTTACGCGCGTGGCCGCCAGCCACATGCGCGTCGGCACCTTCCAATATATCGCGGCGCGCGGCGATACAGAGCTCCTGCGGCATCTGGCGGACTATGTGATCGCCCGCCATTACCCCGAGGCCGCGACGGCTGAGCAGCCCTATCGTGCACTTCTGGAAGCGGTGGTGGCGCGCCAGGCCGATCTCGTGGCCCGCTGGCTGCTCATTGGCTTCATCCACGGCGTGATGAACACCGACAATACCTCCATTTCCGGCGAGACGATCGACTACGGTCCCTGCGCGTTCATGGATGCCTACGATCCGGCCACAGTGTTCAGTTCGATCGACCACCTCGGCCGCTATGCATATGGCAACCAGCCGAACATCGCGCAGTGGAACCTCGCGCGCCTTGCCGAGACGCTGCTGCCGCTGCTGGCCGAGGACGAGGCGAAGGCGCTGGCGGCAGCGGAGGAGTCGCTGGGCTCGTTCGCCGCAATCTTCCACGCAGCCTACCTCGGCGGCCTTGGACGCAAGCTTGGTCTTGCCGCGGAGCACGAGGGCGATGCCGAGCTTGCCCAGGACTTGCTGACGCGGATGGCGGAGAGCCATGCCGACTACACCTTGTCCTTCCGCCTTCTGTGCGCCGCGTCGGCAGACATGGAGGGCGATGCAGCGGTGCGCGCGCTGTTTGTAGACGGCTGCGCCTATGACGCCTGGGCCGCACGCTGGCGACGGCGCATGACGGAGGACACCATGGATCCGGATGCGCGCAGCTCCGCGATGGAAGCGGTGAACCCGGCTTACATCCCGCGCAACCACCTTGTAGAGGCGGCACTCGATACCGCAGTCTCCCGCCAGGATTTCGCACCGTTCGAGCAACTGCTGGAAGTCCTGTCGCGCCCGTTCGAAGAGAGGCCGGGCTACGAGCGCTACGCCGCCCCGCCTGCTCCGGAGGAGCGTGTGCAACAGACCTTCTGCGGGACCTGATGTCGAAGGCTGGGCAACTCCTGAGCGATGGGCGCCGGGGTAACGGCCGTCTCGCCGCGGAAGGGAAAGTCGACAACGAACGTAAACCGATCAACGGGGTAAGACAAAACCCTGGCCCGACAAACCCTGGCCCGCCAACGCCACGATGTGTCCGCGCTGCGCTTCTCCGAGCAACGTGAAGCCAACCAGCAACACGAGCTGCAGCGAGATCATTTCCCGAAAGTAGATGGCAGTGCGAATTGCCGCAGAGGGCGGAATGATTCAGTCGCGGCATGATATCAATCAGCGCGCGCTCCCCGCATTCTGATTGTCACCCTACAGGGGTCGCTATAGCCGCTCGAATTGGATCAAGCGAATTATTCTGAATGGCCTTCGCTGAGGTTCGGCGGAAGTAGGATGTCCGGCGAGGCCCCGGTCGTGTCCCCAGTAGTGGTGTAGGAGCTGTGGGTAAGTGGCCTGCCTGCGCGACCGCCAAGAGTCCGGCGCAGGCGGGCCACTTACCCACAGCGGTGGCGGTAGTCACCGTGGTGCTCCTTGGTAGGGTTGGGTTGCGAACAGCAACTCTGACCTTGGAGAACCACGATGACCGATGACAAGATCGCCCTTCGCGAGCTTCTGGAGAAGGGTTCCGACACGACATTGCTGCGCGAGATGATCGGCTTTGCCGCGCAGCGGCTGATGGAGCTGGAGACCGACACTCTGTGCGGCGCCGGCCACGGCGAACGCAGCGAGAGCCGGACCAACCAGCGCAACGGCTATCGCGACCGCGACTGGCAGACCCGGGCCGGCACGGTCGAACTCCGTATCCCGAAGCTGCGCCGCGGCAGCTACTTCCCTGGCTTCCTTGAACCTCGTCGGATGGGGGAGAAGGCCCTGACGGCAGTGATCCAGGAAGCCTACGTCCAGGGCATCTCGACCCGCTCGGTCGATGAGCTGGTCAAGGCCATGGGCATGGAGGGGATCGGCAAGTCGCAGGTCTCGCGGCTCTGTGGCGAGATCGACGAGCGGGTGCAGACCTTCCTGCGCCGGCCGATCGAAGGGGAGTGGCCGTATCTGTGGCTCGATGCCACCTACGTCAAAGCCCGCCGCGACCATCATATAGTATCCGTTGCGGTGATCGTCGCTGTGGCCGTCAATACCGACGGCCGGCGCGAAGTGCTTGGGATGACCATCGGCAACAGCGAGGCCGAGCCGTTCTGGACCGAGTTCCTGCGCAGCCTGACCAGGCGCGGCCTGCGCGGCGTCAAGCTGGTGGTCTCCGATGCCCATGAGGGACTGAAGGCGGCGATCACCAAGGTACTCGGGGCTACCTGCCAAAGGTGCCGCGTGCACTTCATGCGCAATGCTATGGCCTATGCCGGCAAGACGCAGCGCCGGGTCGTCTCCGCCTGGATCGGCACTGCCTTTGCGCAGGACGATGCCGATGCAGCGCGCAAGCAGTGGCGCCAGGTGGCCGATCAGTTGCGGCCTCGGGTGTCCAAGCTGGCGGCGCTGATGGACAACGCCGAGGCCGATGTCCTCGCCTATATGGACTTCCCTGCCCAGCACCGTGCCAAGATCCACAGTACCAATCCGCTGGAACGTCTCAATGGCGAGATCAAGCGGCGTAGCGACGTGGTCGGCATCTTCCCCAATGAAGCCGCCGTTATTCGGCTCATTGGAGCCTTGCTGCTCGAACAGAATGATGAGTGGGCCGTGCAGCGGGCACGCTACATGAGCCTGGAAACAATCGCGCCTTTGAGCGATACTCCCACCGTCAGCCTGCCAGCAATCGCAGCCTGACACGGCGGTCCAACCCGCCAGGGAGCAGCGCTCCTACACCACTCGGTGGGACACGATCGAGGCCCCTGCCCTTCCCCTGGTACTGGCCTTTGCGATTTTCGCATCTCCCCCTGTCCTGCCGGCTTGCGATGGGGCATCTTGCGATGGGTCACCGGACGGCAACCAGCCGCGGAGCGACCGGCGGCCGGCTGGGTTTCAGTATCACGCCGTGGTCGACGACCTCGACATTCGCATCGGGGTAGACGGCAGTCGCCATCG
>Ga0209040_10002253_pt1 | contig 15213 bp, 14 predicted proteins | sample BogFormECP12_OM3_FD_188240 | JGI IMG/M metagenome (GOLD analysis project Ga0209040, IMG submission 188240) | Bog forest soil microbial communities from Calvert Island, British Columbia, Canada - ECP12_OM3 (SPAdes) (version 2) | ecosystem: Environmental > Aquatic > Freshwater > Wetlands > Bog ...
CTGGGCACTGGGAATTCAGAATCGCGGATCGAGTTCCATCATTGCGCCGAATAAGGAAGACCATCTGGAGTGCGAAGAGTGCGGCATGTGCATCGACATTTGCCCCGTCGGCGCGCTGACCTCCGGAGCCTATCGCTACAAGACGCGGCCATGGGAGATGAAGCACGTCGGCACCGTATGTACGCACTGTGGCGACGGCTGCAAAACTACGTTGGGCGTGCGTCGCGCCGACACCGGCATGGAAATCGTGCGTGGCGATAACCGCGACAAGAGCGGCATCAACGGCGATTTTCTCTGCATCAAGGGCCGCTACGCTTTCGACTTTGCGAACAACGGCGAGCGTCTGAGTACCCCGCTGATCAAGAAGGATGGCAAGTTCGCGCCCGCTAAATGGGACGCGGCTTTCGACCTGATCGCCTCCAAGATCAAGGACGCGCTGGCAACATCGGGACCGGCTTCCGTCGGTGTGATCGGCTCCAACCGTACCAGCAACGAAGAGAATTACCTGCTGCAGAAGTTCGCGCGGCTGGTGCTGGGCACCAACAATATCGACCACCATCGCACGGCCGACTTCCCTGCTTTCGCCTCGGCGCTGGCTGGAAAAGCGAACGCCACGGCTTCGATGCGTGACGTTGCCGCTGCTCCCGCGATCCTGCTGATCGGCAATAATCCCACCGAACAGCATCCGCTGCTGGCATGGCAAATCCGCACCAATGTCCGCCTGCATCGCGCCAAGTTATATGTGGTGAATTCGTCGCCCGTAAAGTTGCGCCGTCAGGCGACGGCCTTCGCGCAGATCGCGCCCGGCTCGGAATGTAGCTTCGTCCAGTTCCTCGCGGGCAATGATTCCGCCGCCGATTCGGTTGCATCTCCGCATTTCACGCGGGAAGCATTCAACGAATTGCGCGAGAAGTTGAAGGCGGAGCAAGGGCTGGTCATTATCTTCGGATCGGAGTTGCGAGGCGCCGAAGTCAAGACACTGGTCGATCTGGGCGTCGCGCAGGGCGCAAAGTTTATCTGTCTTGGCGATTACGCCAACTCGCGCGGCGCTGCCGATATGGGTCTCTATCCCGACCTGCTGCCCGGATACGCCCCTCTCGTCAGCGCGACCAAATTCCACGAGAAGTGGCTGGACGCGATTCCGAAGACTGCGGGCCTGAACCTGCTGCAAATGGCCGACGCCGCCAAAGACGGTAAGCTCAAGGCGCTATACGTGGTCGGATCAAATCCCGTCGCACGCTACAACATCGATCCATTCGCACTGTCGAAAGCCTTTGTCGTGGTGCAGGACATGTTCCTGACCGAGACCGCAATGATCGCTGACGTGGTGCTGCCGGTGGCCAACGCCTACGAGAAATCCGGAACCTATACCAACACCGCGGGCGACCTTCAACTATTGAAGAAGGCTGGCGACTTTGCTGGCACGCGCACCGACTTCGAGTGCATCGTCCGAATCACGCAGACCATGGGTTACGACGTGAGCAAACTGGTCCTCTTCGGCAACGACGGTACACGCGCGGACATGGGACAAACGCGGGGAGCGCAATCGGGTGAGTCTGATCAGCAGGCAGTATGGCTGGCGGCGCGCAACCTTGAGCCGAAGATGAGCCCTTATGATCCCACCGCCATGCTGGACGAAATTCAGAAGCTGGTTCCGGGATATAACGTGTCGCGACTGGGCGTGCTGGCGGGACAGGACGAGCATACACAACTGGTGCAGATAACAGGAGCGACCGGAACGGGGCATCCCGAACTGATTCTGCCGTCTAACGACACATTGTTTACATCGGGCACACTTGGACAATACTCCGCGACGCTCAACTCAGTGATGGAACGCAACCAGAGTTCACAGGCGGACAAGGAAGTAGCCGCAGACTAGCAGTAGGCGCTGCTGTCTTGCGCCTTTGTAGGTAGCTGTAGCCAACGCGGCGCGAGCCGCGCGAAACGACGCGGTGAGAACGCATTTACTCCATGACTATTGGAACTTACATCCTCATATCGGTGATCAAGATCGTAATCGCCCTGTTCGTTCTGCTCACCGGAGTGGCTTACACGACGCTGGCGGAACGCAAGATAGTTGCGCACATACAGAACCGGTGGGGGCCCTCGCGAGTGGGGCCATTCGGCATCTGGCAGCCACTGGCCGATGGCTTAAAGTTTATCTTTAAGGAAGACATCACACCTCCCTTTGCTTACAAGCCCTTGTACCTACTGGCACCGATCCTATCATTGACCATGGCGCTAACTGCGATTGCAGTGATTCCAATCGGCCCTTGGATCACGGTGGGTGGTGTTTACACGCCGCTGCAGATCGCGGACGTCAACATCGGGCTCTTGATCATCCTAGGACTGACCTCAATTGGGGTCTATGGAGTAGCGCTCGCCGGATGGTCGTCAAACAGCAAGTACTCGATGCTGGGCAGCCTGCGGGCTACCGCCCAGATGGTGAGCTATGAAATCGCCTTGGGGCTGTCGCTGGTCGGTGTGCTGATCTACGCAGGCAGCTTCAGCCTGCGTGACATCGTGAATGCACAGTCTGGAACTTTTCTAGGCTTTATTCCCAAGTGGAATATCTTCACAGGGCAGTTCGTGGCGTTCTTTATTTACATCATGGCCGCTTATGCCGAGACCAACCGCATTCCGTTCGATCTGGCCGAAGCGGAAACTGAGTTGGTCGCTGGGTATCACACGGAATACAGTTCGATGAAGTTTGCCATGTTCTTCATGGCCGAATACGCCAACATGTTCACCGTCGCGTGCCTGGCTACGGTGCTGTTCTTCGGGGGCTGGTTGGGCCCGGTGTTTGGGCCGGCGATTTTGCTGGCCCTGTTGCCGATCTTCTGGTTCGTGTTGAAGGTGCTGGCGTTTATTTTTATTTACATCTGGGTCCGGGGCACGCTGCCCCGCTTCCGCTATGACCAATTGATGGCGTTCGGTTGGAAGTTCCTATTGCCGCTGGCGATCGCAAATATTCTTGTCACCGCCTTGGTCGTGGCGCTGAAGTAGCTCAGGCATTCGGAGATTTACCCCGGCAAGCCGTCTTCGCCGGGAAAGTGACCATCATGCATCTTGTCTTGTTCATCATTTTCGGTGCGGTCTGCATTGGCGCAGCGATCAACCTGCTGGTGCAAAAGCATCCCATCAACAGCGCGTTGTCGCTGATCGTGGTGATGGGCTCACTGGCGCTGCTCTACCTGCTGTTAGGCGCTGAGTTTGTCGCGGCGATTCAGGTCATCGTTTACGCGGGCGCGGTCATGGTGCTTTTCGTCTTCGTCATCATGTTGCTGAACGCCGGGGAGGAAGAGCGCACTCCGCACGGGAGCCGGGTGGCAATCATGCTCGGAGTGCCCGGCCTCATCGTCGGACTTGGCATCGGCGTCTGGGTGGTTACCCACTACGCAGGACTGGATCGCATCGCCATCGGCGGACCAGAAATACTCAACGGCACGGAGGGGTTCGGCAATCCACGCTCAGTCGCGCAACTGCTTTTCCGGGACTACCTGCTGCCCTTCGAAGTCACGTCCGTGTTGATACTGATCGCGATCATGGGCGCCGTGGTTCTGGCCCGGAGGGAGGAGTAGATGGTCCCTCTGTCCTACTACCTTATTCTGAGTGCAATTCTGTTTGCCTGTGGCGTCGCCGGATTTCTGATCAAGCGCAACATCATCACCATCTTCATGTCCATTGAGCTGATGCTAAACGCGGTAAACCTGACATTTGTTGCGTTCGCCGCGGAGTTGAAGATGCTCAGCGGGCACGTGTTCGTGTTCTTCGTGATGGTGGTGGCCGCTGCCGAAGCCGCCGTTGGACTGGCAATCATAATTGCCGTATTCCGCACGCGCGAAACGCTGAACGTCGATCGCGTGAATCTTCTCAAACTATGAGCCTTCATCTTTGGATCATTCCGCTGTTGCCGCTTACCGGCGCCGCCATCAATGGCCTGCTTGGCAAGCGCTTCCCCAAGACAGTGGTGAACGCCATCGCCCTAGGATCGACGGCCGCAGCCTTCGCCTATGCGCTGTGGGTCGCAGCGCAATTCGCCGGCCTGCCTGCCGATCAAATTCCTCATATCGAGCACTACGCCACGTGGATGACTGCGGGCACGTTCTCCGCCGAGTATGGCATTTATCTCGACCAGCTCTCGCTGGTGATGCTGCTCATCGTCACCGGCGTTGGCTTCCTGATCCACATTTATTCCGTCGGTTACATGGAGCACGAAGGCGGCTACTACCGCTATTTCGCCTACCTCAACATCTTCATGTTCTTCATGCTCACGCTCATCCTTGCGAATAACTATCTCCTGATGTTCGTGGGATGGGAGGGTGTAGGCCTTGCCTCGTACCTTCTGATCGGTTTTTGGTTCCTCAAGGATTCGGCCGCCAACGCGGGCAAGAAGGCTTTCATCACCAACCGCGTCGGCGATTTTGGTTTTCTGATCGCGCTCTTCCTGCTGATCAAGCACTTCGGCACCTTGCAGTACGACGCCGTGTTCAAGGCGCTCGCGGCTTATCCGGTGGAAGCTTCCGCCGGACTGCTGACAGCCATCGGCCTGCTGATGATGGTGGGCGCCAGCGGCAAGTCCGCGCAGATTCCGCTCTATGTCTGGCTGCCGGACGCCATGGAAGGCCCGACCCCGGTGTCAGCTTTGATCCACGCAGCCACGATGGTGACGGCGGGCGTGTATATGGTGGCGCGCTCCAACGCAGTCTTTAATCGCGCGCCGATTGCATTGATGGTGGTCGCCGTCATCGGCACGCTGACTGCGATCTTTGCTGCCTCCATCGGCATTCTGCAGACTGACATCAAGAAGGTGCTGGCCTACTCCACAATTTCGCAGCTCGGCTACATGTTCATGGGTTGCGGCGTTGCGGCCTACGGTGCGGGCATCTTCCACCTGATGACCCACGCCTTCTTCAAGGCGCTGCTCTTCCTTTCCGCCGGTGCCATCATTCACGGCCTCGGCGGCGAACAGGACATGCGGCACATGGGCGGCCTGCGCAAGTACATGCCTAAGACGTTCTGGTGCATGACGGTCGCGACCTTTACCATCGCCGGCTTCCCTCCCCTGGCGGCGTTCTTCTCCAAAGACGAAATTCTCTGGGCGACCTGGGCGAGCGGGAACCACGTGCTGTGGCTGATTGGACTCATCGCCGCGGCCATGACTTCGTTCTACATGTTCCGTCTTTGGTTCATGACGTTCTTCGGCGAGTACCGCGGCGCGCCAACAGAGGATTCCCATCACGGCCACGACAGCCATGACGCGCACGGTCACGGCACGCCGCACGAGAGCCCGATGGCCATGATCGTTCCGCTGATGATTCTGGCTGTCCTCTCCTTCGTCGGCGGATGGGTCGGCATTCCTGCGGCGCTCGGTGGCTCCGACCGCTTCGATCATTTCCTCGATCCTGTTTTCCACTCGACGGCAGAGGCAACGCCGGGCGCAGAAACCGCTGCGTCGCCCGCTGAAGGTCGCACCGAACGCGAAGAAACCAGTACCGAATTGCTCTTCATGGGGATTTCCGTGGCTGCAGCCGCGCTTGGTTTTCTTGGCGCGTGGTTCCTGTACTACAAGCGCACCGATCTACCCGCCAAGATGGCGCAAGCCGCCGGCGGACTCTACACATTCGTACTGGATAAGTACAAGGTGGACGAACTTTATGGAGCGGTCATCATCAAGCCGCTACTACTGCTTTCAACCAACGTCCTCTGGAAAGGCATCGACGTCGCGCTGATCGATGGTGCTGCCGATGAGAGCGCAGTCGGCGCGCGCGACATTTCTGACGGAATGCGCCACATGCAATCCGGCAACATTCGCTCCTACGCGGGCTGGGTTGCGTTCGGTGCGGCTGTAGTAATCGCCTTCATGGTCTGGAAGGGTGTGCGATGAACTACATCGATCACAACATCATCACCATCATTACCTTCCTGCCGTTTGCCGGGGCCCTGCTACTGGCGATCTTTCCGCGGCGCGATCGCGATATCCGCTGGTTCGCGCTGGGCATTTCCTTGGTTACGCTCTTGGCCTCGCTGCATCTTCCCTGGCATTACGTGCGTGGGCTCGATGGCTTCCAGTTCGAGCAAAACGTTCCGTGGATTTCGCATCCTAACATCCACTACCACCTTGGGATCGACGGCATCTCCATGTGGCTGGTGGTGCTGACCACATTCCTCACGCCACTGTGCGTTCTGATCTCGTGGAAGTCGGTGAACACCCAGGTGAAGGAGTTCTTCATCCTGATGCTGATACTCGAGACAGCGATGATTGGCGTCTTCGTCGCGCTCGACCTTTTTCTCTTTTACTTCTTCTGGGAAGCCACGCTCATTCCCATGGCGCTGATCATCGGCATCTGGGGGCACGGGCGCCGCATCTACGCCGCGGTCAAATTCTTCCTGTATACCATGATCGCCTCCGTGTTCATGCTGGCGGCGATCATCTGGCTCTACACGCACACCGGAAGCTTCGACTTCGTTACGATTCAGAGCGCGATTCAGAGCGGCCAGATCGAGGGCTTCTCCACTGCTGCGAGGTGGCTGTTCCTCGGCTTCTTTGTGGCCTTCGCCGTGAAGGTTCCACTCTTCCCTCTTCACACCTGGTTGCCTGACGCTCACGTGGAAGCGCCCACGGCAGGTTCCGTCCTGCTGGCTGGCGTGCTGCTGAAGATGGGGACCTACGGTTTACTGCGCTTCAATGTTGGCCTCTTTCCTGACCAGTCGCAGCGCAACGCGCCCTGGATTATCGTGCTTGCCATCATCAGCATCATCTCCGGTGCCCTTGTCGCTATGGTCCAGCCCAATGTGAAGAAATTGGTCGCCTACACCTCGGTCAGTCACCTGGGCTTCGTCGTGCTCGGCATCTTCAGCTTCACTCAGATTGGGATGGACGGTGCGGTGTACCAGATGCTCGCCCACGGTGTCTCCACCGGCGCGCTGTTCATGCTGCTGGGCATGATCTACGAACGCCGCCACACTTATGACATCTCCGAATACGGCGGCATTGCTACTCCCATGCCGGTGTATGCCACGTTCTTCGCTTTCATCATGCTGTCGTCGGCGGGGCTGCCTTTGCTGAACGGTTTCGTGGGCGAGTTCCTCATCCTCAGCGGTGCGTTCCAAGCCCGTCAGATCTACGGAATTCTCGCCGCAACTGGCGTGATCTGGAGCGCGTGTTACCTGCTGTGGATGTATCAGCGCGTTTTCTACGGCAACATCACCCATCCGGTGAACAAGAGTTTGCAGGACATGGATGCGCGTGAACGTGTCTCGATGTGGCCGCTGGCAATCGCTGCGCTCGTCATGGGCGTGGCGCCCAATCTTTGGCTGCACTCGATTGATCCGTCGGTTTCCTTCGCACTTAAGCAATTCTCTAGTGGGATCCAGGCCGCTGCGCCCTCGGCCGCCCACGTTACCCAATCCCTAATGCAGGTGATCGGACGATGATTCCGACCGTTGACTATATCCGGATCCTTCCTGAAGTGGTGCTCACCATCTTCGGCATCCTGGTCATGCTGGTGGATCCGGTCATTCCCACACAAGACTCGAAGAAGCCGCTAGGCCTGATCGCCCTGGTGGGCGTGCTGGTCGGTCTGGCCGCGACGCTCTATCAGTCGCTCTATTATGGCGACGCGTTCTACCACATGGTGCGCGTCGACGCCTTCAGCATTTTTTTTCATCTCGTCATTCTTCTTATCGCCCTGGTCGTCATTCTTAGCTCGTTCGACTATCTCGAAGTCCAGCAAATCAAGGCTGGGGAATACTACGCGCTGGTTCTGTTTGCCGCCGTCGGCATGATGCTGATGTCGTCGGCCATCGAGTTGGTGCTGATCTTTATCGCCCTGGAAATCTCGTCCATCTCGACCTACGTTCTCGCGGGCTTCCGTCGTCGCGCCGCGGAGAGCGCAGAAGCGTCGCTCAAGTATTTCCTGCTGGGATCGTTCGCCACGGCGTTCTTCCTCTACGGTGTCGCTATGGTGTTTGGGTCAACCGGATCGACCAACGTATATCTCATCGCCGAAATCCTGAAAACGCACCAGTCGGTGCTGACTTATCTTGCCGTCGCCCTGATGTTTGTCGGGCTGGGATTCAAGGTCGCCTCAGCACCCTTCCACGTTTGGACTCCTGACGTTTACGAGGGCTCGCCCGCACCAGTTGTGGGATTCATGTCCACTGGACCGAAAGCGGCTGCATTCGCCGTGCTGCTGCGCGTGCTCTTCGCCACCGGGGCGCCGGGATGGTTCTGGATGGTCTGGGTCTCGGCCGTGCTCTCCATGTCCATCGGCAACATCTGCGCGCTGGTACAGAACAACGTCAAGCGCCTTCTGGCTTATTCTTCGATCGCGCACGCGGGATATATTCTCGTGGCATTTGCCGCCGCGCAAACCATGGGGATCTCGGCGGCGATGTTCTACGCCGCTTCCTACGCTGCCATGAATGTAGGAGCGTTCGCCATCGTCGCCCATCTCGCCGGGAAGGGTGAGAGATATGTGACGCTCGAAGACTACGCCGGACTCGGCCGCCGCTCTCCGCTAATCGCGGCTCTGCTCACTATCTTTTTGCTATCGCTGATTGGCATCCCGATTACCGGTGGATTCTTCGCCAAGTTTTACGTGTTCTCGTCGGCCCTGCAGTCAAATCTCGTGGGGCTCACGATCATCGGCGTGATTAACAGCGCAATCGCGGCCTACTATTACCTGCGTATCATCGTGTACATGTACATGCGGGACGAGCGTGCGGTCGAAGCTCCAGTCGCCCCGATTCCATTCAGCCTCGGAGCGGGCCTAGTCATCAGCCTGATCGCAGTCATTTACCTGGGCGTCCTTCCCAACCATGTGCTGGATTACGCCATCCGCGGGGCGCAGGATTTGCTGAAGTAACACGTCGCGAACAACGCGCTCAGCGCTCCAAAGCCAAACGCCCCGTCCGAAGACAGGGCGTTCACTATTTGCCGAAGCCGAAACTAGACGACCTTGGCGAAAATGATAACCAGCGTGAACAGCACCAGGGACTCGATGAACGCCAGGCCGAGAATCAGCGCAAGCTGAATTCCAGGACGAGCGCCCGGATTGCGCGCCATGCCTTCGCAGGCAGCGGCACCCACGCGGCCTTGGCCGAGTGCGGCCAGGCCGGCGGCGATCGCCATGCCGAAGCCCGAGGCAATCGCGACCCAGTTTGTAGCAGGTGCAGAGGCGACTCCGCCCTGCGCGTATGCTGGCATGGTCATCATCAGGATGGCCAGCAGCGAGAACATTCCAATCGTCAGTTTCCGCATTGTGTTTCTCCTTATGAAATGCTGCCAGGGGGTGGTTGACGTCATCCTCGTGCAGACGCCCTCACGCTCGCAGCAAACTTTTTAGTGCTCGTGCGCCACCGCTTCGCCGATGTACACCGTCGCCAGCAGCACGAAAATATAGGTCTGGATGAACGCGACGCCAATATGCAGTAGCATGAAAATCACGGGTATCGCGATCGGGAACAGCGAGAAGAACACCAGCGTGACCATGTCGCCGGCAAACATGTTGGCAAAAAGACGAACGGTGAGCGAAAGAATTCGCGCCAGGTGGCTCGCCACTTCAATCACGAACATCAGCGGGGCCAGCCACCACACCGGTCCGAGAAAATGTTTGATATAGGCAGGACCATTTTCCCGAATACCGTGCATGTGGTAGTAGATCCACGTCACAACCGCGCATCCCAACGGCACCGACGGGACCGCTGTTGGCGCTTCGAATCCTGGAATCAAGCCGATCATGTTGCAGGTCAGGATGAAAATCCCCAGCGTGATCAGGTAGTTCGTGTATCGCTCGTAGCCGTGGCCGATCACTTCATGGCCTTGCTGGCTGATCATCGCGTCGATGCTCTCGAACACGTGCTGCAGGTTGCCGGGATTCTCCACCGACAACCGTGAATGCACTAACGCAAAGATGAGGACCAACAAGACGAAGACCACCAACTGCATGGCGACGTAGTTTGTGATCGGTGCTTGAGGATGGCTGGAATGGAAGTGAAAAACGCCGAGAAGCGCGTTGGTCACACCAGCGAGGTACTTATTTAGAAATGCGGTTACCCAGAGTTGCTCAGGCATAAATCTCGCGACCGTATTAATCCCTACTGTTGCGTGTCCCGACAACCGTCCGAAGCTAGGTCACGTGTCCTTCAGTATGAAATGAAAATCAGAGTCCACGTCGCAGCCCGACGTAAACTTCCACCGCGGCCTCGCAGGCGATTGCGGCGATGGTGACGCAAATGCCACCCAGGAAGCCGTAAAGTCCTGCCAATGAAACTCTAAATATAACATAGGCGCCCAGTGCGATGAAGGCATACCGCAGCACCGCGCGGGCTACGATGATTCCGCCCCTCTCGCGGCTCTCCCCGCTGGTAATGCGCTCGCCCAGGGCTTCAACCATCCGCTCCAACCAGACATGATTCACATACGCAATGACCGCCCCGACCAGGAATCCCGCCGCCGGTACCCAGCCGAACTTGAGCAGGCAAACGACCAAGCCCACTCCGCCCAGTATCAGGATAAATCTGCGGATTCGCCCCAACGCCGCGCCATAAAAGTGATCGGCCGGGCTCTCGGGCGTAGGGGATTCGGTCGCCGACATACTTCCAGACCACTGTAACCCACGTCATGGCCTTTTGCAGCGATCGCCTGCCTACAGCGGCTTAACCTTTGCAGACGTGACGCGGCTCAATACTTCCTCGGTTGTCAGGCTCGAACCGGCGGCAGTAGCAAATGCTACCGAAAGCACTCCCTGGCCCGACGCAATTCCGCCGGGAGCAAACTGCACCCATTCGAAACGCACGTGCTGATCCTTGTACGCAGCGGGCATGTGGAAGCGTCTAAGGGCAGCCTCGGCGGCTGGCTTTTCACTCTCCACTTAGAACAGCAGCGCGTCCCCGCCCTACACCGAACGTTGCTCGGCTTTGGTTACTCGAACTGGTAGAAACTCCTCCCTCACCTACATCAGCCCGGCCGCGTCCTTGCTGGTGGTGTTCGAAACTGCGAAGAACTTGGCGATCTCCCCGACCTTCTGCAAGCCCGACTGCTGACTGATTTGGACTACGGTGCCAGTAGCGACGTCGTAGTAAACGTCCGAACCGGATTGTGCCGCCGCAAACTGCTTACCCGACTGTCACTGTCTGCGTATGTGCTGCTTACTTCCTGAGAATGACAAGCGGCCGCGAGGCTGGCGATCAGCAAGATCATGTGCCCGAGAAAGATGAGACGAATCATCGCTATAGTCCCTGGCACAAAAACCTCCACCATCACGCATTAGATGAATCGCGTGGAATCGCAAGTTCAGGCGAACGGCACATGTGTGATTTTTCCGAATCGGGAAACTGCCGCCGAAACCAGCAAAGCACTTATGGCCCGGTTATCAATCTTTGGCGCGCATAACCATGCGAATCATCTGTACGAAGCCCGCGACCGCGCCGAAGATGATTCCAACCAAAAAGAGCCAATGCGTATGAAGCCAATAGTCGAGCAATTTGCCAATAAGCAGCCCGACGACTACCGCAGCAGGAATAATGAACGCGATCTCCGAGTAGCGCGCCCAAATCACAGCCGGGTTGTCTGATTTCCTGTCGCTGCGCTCGTCCGGCATGCAGACAGCCTATCACCGCACGCTAGCAAACCTGCATTGCTATTTTGTGCCGGACCATCCTTTCGGTTTGCGATTCCCTCGCTGCTTGGCACCCAAAGGCCGTGTTGTCGCTGCCCTAACAGGAAAAATGATTTCGGCGGCCAGGACGGTTCACGGCTGTGCATCGCAACGCTTGGGCCAGACGACGATCCATCACGTGATCGATCAGCAAACAGGCGGGACACCGATCTGCGCGCGGCTCGGTTCGTAGTCTTCGGAGTCGTGAGGGCGTCTGGTACCATTCGAAGGATGGCAGTGAATACGATTGACGATGTCGTCGCGGCCCTCGACTCCATCATCCAGCGAGCCTGGGATGAAAAGAGCCGGATGGGATACTTTGCCGCGCTCTATCGGCGCGTCACGCTCGCGGTGCGCGACGGCGTGAGCGGCGGACGCTTTCAGAACGGTTCCCTGATGGAACGGTTGGATGTTGTTTTTGCATCGCGCTACCTCGACGCGCTGACGGCGTATCAGTCGGGCGGAACGCCAAGTCACAGCTGGAAACTGGCATTCGAAGCCTGCAGCGATGACAGCCAGCTGATTCTGCAACATCTTTTGGCGGGTATGAACGCGCACATCAACCTTGACCTTGGTGTCGCCAGCGCCCAAGTGAGCCCTGGCGATCAATTGCCCCAGCTCAAAGCAGACTTCGACGAAATCAACGACGTTCTCGCCGCCCAAGTTGCGACGGTCGAATCGGAGATGGACGCTTTGTCGCCGCTGGTCAAGACCCTGTCGACCGTCGACCTCAAAAGCGAAACTACGCTGATCAACTTCAATATCGGACTGGCGCGAAAGGCAGCATGGTTCATTGCGCAGCGACTTGCCAACGAGCCATCGTTTCTGCACGAAGCCACGATTGACGGACTGGACCTGGCGGTGTCAGTGGGAGGACGGGCCATTCTCTACCCGCCATTCAAAGCTGAGGCACTAGCGACGATCCTCGCCGCAGAAATGAAGGAAGTACGAAGCGTCATCGAGATACTGGCGCGCCAGCGGGTGGAAGCGGTGACAACGCCAACAGCCAGTTGAAACACCTGGCGCGGTGACCTCTGCCGAGGAACGATGCATAAGGCGCACCTGCCGCTGGCTCACGAGAATCTCATGCCGACGCGGTCTACATACACGCCCAAACGAAGCTATGAGCTTGGAGTTTTCGTCTGGGCGTTTTCGACCGTACTTGCGAAGGTAAACAGGTGATCGACCTTGGTGGCCTTCAGTGCGTTGAGCAGCCGCTCGGAGGCGCCAACGACGATGAGCTTACGGCCAGCATTCTCGCGCGATACGTGCGCACCCACCAGGCAGCCGATGCCCGCCGAATCAATGTAGGGAACATCAGCTACGTCCACGATGAGCAGCTTGGACTGGTCGCTCCGTACCATCGACTGGAAGCTGAAAAAGTTCCCTAACAATAGTGGACCGTGTAGGCGGAAGATGACGCTGGCTCCGCCAGCATCGTCGACGCGCTCGATATCCAAAGGCTTTTCTTGCATAGAGTTGTATCTTATAACCCCACCGTGCTACAGGAGTGTTAATTTTCTGTTACCGCGACAGGGGAGAGCAAGCCGTTCGAGCCCACAGGACAAGCCATGGCGGCTACAAGCGAGGTGCGTTTTCCAAAGGTGTCTCGGTCTTCACAGGGGCCGAGGGGTGGTTCAAGTCAACGTCAAGCTTGTTCTGCGCTGCGGCAGGGCGCGAGGCTTGCTGGGACGAAGCTGATGCTGACGCAACGGTCTTTTGACGATTTGTGGCTCCGTTTATTGTAGATGGAGATTGATGCTTTGCCGCAACGGGTGGCGACTGAGGCTGGCGATGAAACACCGCGTGATCATGACCTGTGTAACGCTGGGCCGATAGACCTGTGGAAAAGAGCAGCAACGAGAAAGTGATTCGGCAAATGGCGGCGTGCGACTTCAGCATAAAGTGCTAACCGGTTTACAACCCCAATTGATTCTAGGCCAATTTCGGGATAATAGGGAAGAGTCATCTGGAATGCTGTTTATGCCACTTTAGAGGTACAGATGCCATCACCGCTTCCCGGAAGAAGGCTTGCGGCGTTTGCGCAGGAAGCAATGTTCGTACCTCGCCAGATCGACGCGGCGGCCCTTGAAGCGCACCCCCTCCGCTTCCAACAGAAATCGTTGCTCAAAACCATATTCGCCCGGTAAGGAAATACGGCCTCCTGAGCCCAAAACGCGCTGCCAAGGCAGGCCGGGCACCTGGTTTAAGACCTTGGAGACGTGACGGGCACAGCGGGGATAGCCAGCAGCCTCGGCAACGGCCCCATAGGTGCTAACCCGGCCGCGGGGAATCTGGCGGATCACTGCGGTTATGGCTAAGGTGAGGGGCGGCTTGGGAGTAGGCGGGCGCTTCATCGCTCACGATAAGATACACCCATGTCCGAGTCTGGTCGCGATACCGTGACGCGGTTTTCTAACCGTGCCAACGATTATGTCAAATACCGTCCCCACTACTCCCCCGAGGTGGTACAGGCACTGCAGCAAGCATGTGGGCTCAAGCCGGAGCATCTCGTCGCGGATGTCGGTTGTGGCACCGGACTGCTCGCCGAAGTCCTGCTGCAGAATGGCAATCGGGTGATCGGCGTTGAGCCCAATCTCGAAATGCGCGAGGCCGGCGAGCATTATCTGGCGCGGTTCGCGAGTTTCACCATGATTGACGGCAGTGCCGAACGTACAACGCTAGCTGACGCATCGATGGACTTCGTCGTGGCGGGACAGGCATTTCACTGGTTTCGGCCCGAGCAGACTCGTGCCGAATTCGCGCGCGTTCTCAAGCCAGGTGGCTGGACGGTCCTTGTATGGCATGACCGGGACACTCAAGCCACTCCATTTCTCAGGGCCTATGACGATTTTCTGCGGCTGCACTCAATCGATTACCAGCAGGTGAACCATAAGACCGTCGCGAGCGTTGACGTCGTCACACGATTCTTTGCTCCGAACCCGGTGCAATTCATCTCCCAACAGACCCAGCAGCACTTCGATTTTGACGGCTTGCGAGGGCGGCTTTTGTCTTCGTCGTACGTTCCGAGAGAGGGCGTTGCGGCAGAGGTGATGCTGCAGAAGCTGCCGGAGCTATTCTCGAAGTTTGAAGAACATGGCCAGGTGGTCGTCGAATACGAGACAAAGATCTATTGCGGGCACTTGACTTCATGATCGTTACAAGTCAGAAAGCGGTTCCACCCGTGGTTTTGCATGCCGAGAAGCTTGGTCGAGAGGTGGCGGGCAAGACCATCCTGAGTGACATATCATTCGATGTCGAAGCCAATGATCTGCTGGGCATCGTCGGGGCCAGCGGCTCGGGCAAAAGCTCACTATTGCGTCTGCTCAATCGTCTCGACGAGCCCACCAGCGGTACGGTGTACGTTCACGGGCAGGATTATCGTCAACTGCCTCCGCGTGAACTTCGGCGGCGCGTTGGCATGGTCACGCAGCGGCCGTTTCTTTTTCCTGGAGACGTGGCTTCAAATCTGCGCTTTGGCCCCACGCAACGAGGAGAGTCCGTACCAAACGAGGAGATTGCGGGCCTGCTCGAGCGCGTGGGGCTGCCA
>Ga0209040_10002254_pt1 | contig 15211 bp, 13 predicted proteins | sample BogFormECP12_OM3_FD_188240 | JGI IMG/M metagenome (GOLD analysis project Ga0209040, IMG submission 188240) | Bog forest soil microbial communities from Calvert Island, British Columbia, Canada - ECP12_OM3 (SPAdes) (version 2) | ecosystem: Environmental > Aquatic > Freshwater > Wetlands > Bog ...
CCGCCCTTCTCCGACGACGAGCCGAACAGCAACCCGCTCAGCGTCGTCACGCTCTCCTGCAGCCTGGCCACCTGCCCGGCCAGCTCAGCCACCCGCGCGGTCAGCCCGGCCTTATCCGCCCGCAACACGGCGGTCGCGGCCTCCAGCTCCGCGACCCGCGCCTCGGCCCGCTCCGCGCGGGCACGCCAGTAACCGACATCAGCATCCTCATCGATCACCGGCACGGGAAACACATGATCCAGCACACACCGCTACCAGAGCCACGTCACGCATCAAACCCGGCGTGTCGCGACCCAGGCGCGCCCCCGCCCACGGGATCACCGATTACTTACGAGCTGGGCGACCTACTTTTGAACCAGGTGGCAAGGCCCCGGTCTCTGATAGACCGGGACCTTGCCATGATAAGTGTCGAATTTTCGAGCTGAAAGAAGACAAACTCTTCTGAGCCGGGAAAGACCCAGAACGGAGACTCAAAGGAACATCTTCAGGAGCTGAAGGTCCGAATCCTTAGTCTCGCGTACGTAGATAGCGCCCCCGTTCGCGCTGACATCCTCCAGGTAACCGTAGACCTGCAGGGCGCGGTTAATTATGTCTGTCTTGCTGTCACCACTGCGATCCGACAAATGCTGAAGCGCCCGCGAGGCGCGAGCAATCAGGTTGACTGTGACCCTCTCCAGGGGACCACCACCGCCGTGACCGTGCCCGCCCCGGGGGCCTTGACGACGATTGGTCGGGCGGGCCTCGTCGGCCCGGTCGGGCGCTGCACTGCTGGGCATCGGACTCCTCTTTTCTTTTCTTCGCGCGCCGTTCAACCCAGCACGCACGCAGCAGCTCGGATCGAAGTCGGGCGCGCCGCAGACCGGAGAGGCTCCCGCCAGTCACATCTACGGCCACGACGATGGCCGTGAACAGGGCGACGGTGAGGACGGAGGCGAGGATGGTTACCAGCATGGGACCCTCTCACATGGTCTTGCACTACTCTTCCTAAGTTTGAAGTATGCACTCTGACCTGACTTGAGTCAAGTCACGTTAGATGTTAGTATGCTGATCACTGCATCTACACCAGTGATCGCTCACAGCAAACAGGGGTATCATCCTCAGAAGAGCTGTATAAGAGTCTCACATTGTGGGGTACACTGTGGGTCATGGGCAGCTAGCGTGGACGGCGAGGGATGACGTGAGCAGCGACGAGACCATCAAGTCGAGCGACCTGACGCACGAAGCGAACACCGACCGGGGTGTCTTCGACCCCAAGGATCATCTCGAGCAGGCCGAGAAGGCCGAGCTTGAGGGGAAGACGGGCTGGCTCGGGGACCTGATCACCAAGTTGGTGACCCAGCTCTACGCCGGGTCGCCGCCGAGTACTGTGATGACGGCGGCCAAGCCGCCGGTCTCGGCGCGGTCGAGGATCAGCGAGGGCGGTCGCAGGTATGCGGACGATGCGGGGCCAGTCGTCGGAGCGGATGACGGCTAGGTCGTCACCGCCCGGCTGGCCCCGGCTGGGATCTGCTCGTCTGTCCGCTCCAGGGGTGATGGCCCGTCCGTGGCGGCCCGCTACGTCCTCTCAGGGGCCGGCGGAAAGCAGGCCTGCGTCACGGCAGCCGCCGCGACGTCAGACGCCACCGCCGGGTAACCGGGCAGCAGTACCTGCGGAGCAGGACACCACCTGGAGCGCTGTCCACACCCGCGGCCCGGCGCAAACCTCCTTTCCGGCTGTTGCTTTAGACGTCTGCGGCTCGTGCGGAAACACTCTGAAACGACATGTCTACGCCGAAAAACCCCTGCTCACGGGAACTTCTGCAGGCGGACTTCAGATAATGGCCGATTTCGGGACGGTCAGCGCAGCGGCCATCCTCCAGTTACCCATCAGTTATTTTCCCTGGTGACACGGACCCAATGGGGAAAAGACCAAGATCGACAGGTGGCGGCGAAGCGGCGGGTCACCCCCGTGGCCCAGGTACCTGATCTCCGGATAGCAGCTAGCGCGGAGAACGTCGCCTGGATTGGGAAGCACTGCACCGGTATGGCGTCTGGAACGAATGCTCACGCTGCTCACATCAGGAATCCATCTTGATCCGCATGCCTGCTCTATGGAATTTGAGACCTCCCTGAGTCATGATGGCAGGAGTTCCTGGGGGGTGATGGCGGCTGGACGTCGAGTCGGTATTGCGGTCGCAGGTTGAGGTCGCGCGCGACGACCTGCGAGTGGTGGAGAGCCTGCTCACCAGCGACGAGCCGTGGAGGCATGAGCATTTCAGCAGCGAATTCCGCCAAGAGGTTGGCAAGCGGCTAAGGAGCTACTTCCAGGAGCGCCACGTCGACCTCGATGGCATCCTCGACGACCTCGCGGCCGGCAAGCCGCTGGACCAGTGCTGGGGCCGACTCCGGTCTGTGCGAACCCAGAACGAGAAGACGCTGCGCGAGAGCCTGGCCTTTCTGGCCGGTCTCCTGGTTCGGGGGGCACGATTGGACGCTGGCTTCTGCGCTGTCGTCGAGGGGTTGCTTGGCGAGCTCGCCGACGCGCTGCCGCCACAGATCAGCTGGGCCAAGGGAGTGATCCTCGACGTCGGAGATTCGTTCACCCCGATGTCGAGCATCATTCGGACCCGCTTCCCGGAGTTCACTGTCTGGGCGCTCCCGATCGTGGGCCACGAGGTTGGACATGTCGTCATGCAGGAGCTACGCAGGCTTAACCCTGATGCCCGGTCCCATACCTACCCGCTGGTTGAGCTGGCAGCTAAGCACAGCGAGGCATACGTCCGGGCCGGCAAGAAGCCACCATGCGGCGGTGCCGGTGCGCCGGCGAAGGCGCTCGGCGATACCTTCGTCCGTGAGCTGTTCGGCGATTTCTTCGCCGTGTACGCCCTGGGTGCCTCCTATGCCTGCTCGGCGCTACTGGTCCGGTTCGTGCCGTGGGAAGCTAATCTGCGAGATTCCGCGCATCCTCCGCAGGTCGAGCGAGCGCACCTGATCGTTCGCACGCTACGTGACGCGCATGGCGGTTTCGGCAATGTCGCGGATATCCTCGAAGAGACTTGGAACCAGCTGCTGTCGTCCTGTGGCGTTCCCGGGGTCGACGAGACGGCCGTTCCCCGCCTTGACGATCTCGCCGCGGCCTTTTTGGCCACCGCTGAGCGCCATCTGTCGGATGCGCGCTACCTCGGACAGCAGACGGCAAGCTTGCTCGTTGCGTCGCTGGAGCCGGGGAAAGGACAGCCAGCCACGCCTCCCCACTCCTCGATAAGGGATATTTTGAATGCTGCCTGGATTGCTCGGCTGCGGAAGGGGGACGCCCCTGAGGATGTCAAGGCTATCGAGAGCTCGGCGATGAAACTCTGCCAGCTGATCATCGCATGAGGATCGGAGGACGAATGACCGATCTCCTTCTTCGAATTCGGCTCGAGGCGTTGCAGCAGAACCTGCGCCAGGTCACCAACCTCATAGACCTCATCCGGCACAACGGCAACTCCGTGCGGGAGCTGTACCGCCTGCTGGATGAGCCGGGCGCGCTGATCAAGAGAAGCCTGATCCGCACCGGCGTGGCCAGTGAGTCTCTCCAGAAGCACCTAAAGGATAACGAGGAGCTCAAGGCAGCCTTGCGCCCCTACCCAGAGACGGAACAGCAACTACGTCGCGTACCCGCCGACCTGGCCGAGGTGGAAAAGCAGCTCAATGCCGCCCGCAAGGAGGTGAAGCAGCTGCTGGGCTTCGTCCAGGAGACAGACGCCCTGCTTAATCGCGAGAGCATCCGGGATATCTTCGGCGGCGCCGCGGGGACTCTGCTCATGGAAGCCATCCAGTTGCAAGAGCAGCTGCCCGGCCAGGAACGCGGCAACTCTCCCCAGGTGGCCACGGCCACGCACTGGGAGACGTTCCGCGCGCTGGCGGGCGACCGCGAACGGCTGCTCAGCGTGTTCCGGGAATACTTTGACGTTGCCGGGGGCCTCAGCCTTCGCGGCAACGGGATGGACGAGCAGTTCTGCGCGATGGCGGACTGGCTTTCCGAGCACTGGATCCGGGTTATCGGACTGCCGTACCGGTTCTCGATCCCCGCACGCGACGAAGCCAGGTTGATGACCCACATCGTCATTCCAATGGGATTCCCGGAATGGACGATCTGGGCCGTCCCGCTGTTTGCGCACGAGGTTGGCCGCATCTTTGTCGACAATGACGAGACCCTGCAGAGCTTCACCCTCGAGCAAGCGAGGGCGTTGTCAGCGGACAGGGTTGGACGCAAGCGCATGGATGCCCGGCAGGCTCGGATCCGCACCTATCTCGCCGATGCGTTCGCCACCTACGTGATGGGCCCGGCCTATGCATGCGCCAGTCTTCTGCTGAAGCTCGACCCGTCCGGAGCGGGCCGGGATGATCAGGAGCGCGGCTGGGATCACATCCGTGCCCGCGTCATCCTCGGTACGCTCGACAAGATCAAGCCAGGGGTGGCCCCCCAGATGGCCGACATCATTGCGAAGCTCGAGAAATCATGGAGGGTAGCGGTCGAGCAGTTCGGCTCTGTCGAGTCGACCGGCAATGACCAGGCTCTTGTCGAGCTTGTGATCACGCAGGCTATCGGGGCCTTGCGGCGCCGCGAGCAGATGCGGGAGGAACCCCTCGGGTTCGACGATCATGCCTGGGGCATAGCCAAACAATTCGCCAGCCAGATCTTCGCGAATCCGCACCACCAAGGTGACGGTACCGGTGCGGAGACGGCAGGCGGCAAGCCGCCCAGCCAGCAGCCAAGCGGCGACGTGCCGACCCTAGATCAGACGGCTAAAGCCACGGCGGCCACCGATGAGGCAGTCTGCATCTCGCTCCCGCTGGTGCTGAACGCCGCCTGGTATCAGCGGGTGGACCACCCCGATCCTGACACAACAGCCGCCATTGCCCGTCGGGTTCGGGAAGAGATCTGGCTTAACCTGAGAAAACAAGAGGCGGGCAGTCGATCGGGATCTGTGGGTAAGCCCAGGTCAATGGGACCGTGACTCGGGAGGAGGTGCTGTTCATGGCGACCGAGCCGGGTCCCGGGCAGTCCGGCTTGCGATCGCCAGGCCGAGGCATCGCCGGCCTGCGGGCCGGTAACAAGGGTCCGGCGCGGCAGGCAGAGTTGGCCCCCGCCCGCCTGCGGATGCAGCAAGGCCGTGAGCTCCTAGCCGAGGGCAAGCCAGATGAAGCGCTCACGATGCTCACGCAGACTGTCCGGGTGCTGGAGAGGAAGTACCTCCCCCCGGAGGAGCGAGACACGGCGGCGCGGCTGAAGGCATCAGCGGACAGCTTGCTCGGTGAAGCAGCTGCGGCCACAGGGGATCACGAACAGGCGCGCGAGGCGTTTAGCTTGGCTGTGGCCGAATTTGTGCAGTTGCGGAAGCTCACCGGGGAAGAACGCACCGCCTACGCTGTCGCCTTGCACGGCAGCGGTCGGGTCGTGGAAGCGATCGCAGAGCAGCGATGCGCGCTCAATGAGGGTGAAGAGAGCGTCGCAGCCGTGCTGCGACTGGCAAGGTGGCTTGAGAACCAGGGTCAGCTGGTCGATGCCGAGCTGGAGTTGCGTCAGCTTTCCCCGCGGTTCCCTGCCGACCCGGACATCGCCCTGGAGCTCGCCGAGGTGTTGGCCAAACTCGAATCGCCCGAGGCGGCCCAGGCACTCGCCGACGCCGGCATGAGGTTGTTGGGTGCGGGCCGACCGACTCAGGCGCTGGCGGTACTAAATCGCGCGGTCGCGGCGGATGGTGACAGCACCGAGATCGCCAAGTCGCGCGCGATCGTGCTCTCCGAAGTCGGGCGATACGACCAGGCTCTCGAGGAGTTCGAACGCGCGATCGAGTTGGGTGGAGACGAGGGAGCGCTGCGAGCAGGAAGGGCCGCGGTCCTTGCGGGCGCCGGGCGCAAAGAGGAGGCGCTGGCAGAGATTAACAGGATCGGCGAAGCCCTCGTGCAGGACCCGGTGCTGATCGGCGTACGCGGCTTCGTGTTCTACGCCGCCGGTGACTACCAGGCGGCGGCCGAGGACTTGGACCGTGCCTTCAGCGCCGATCCCACGCAAATACAGGTCGCGATACTGCTCGGGGACGCGCTACGGCAGACCAAACGCTTCCCGGAGGCCCGCCTTGTCCTCGACAAGGCGATCGAGATGGCACCCCAGTTGTACCTTGCTCATGCCAAGAGAGGCGAGGTCCTCCTCAACCAGAATGAACTCGACCAGGCCATCGCTGAGCTACGACGCGCGATAGAGCTCGACCCCGGGCAGGCGTGGGTCCACGTGGAACTGGGAGAGGCGCTGCGGCAGAATGGACAGTTCGATGCGGCGCTCAAGTCTCTCGAAAGGTGCCTGCAGATTGAACCGGGCAACGCGTGGGCTATCGGCACCCGAGGTCAGGTGTTGGCCGCGCTCGGGCGCCTACCTGAAGCCGCAGCCGAGCTCCGCCGCGCCGTGGAGCTCAATAGGTCGCTAGTGTGGGCATCTGCCGAGCTGGCCAGGGTCCTGCGCAGTGCCGGACGGCACAAGGAAGCCCTCATTGCACTCGACGAAGCTCTGGCCGATCAGCGACGCGAGAAGCGGACAGGGGCCGCCGCTCGGCCCGACGGGCGGGACACGGCAGAACTGCTGCAGATCAAGGCACGCGTACTCCAAGATCAAGATGACCATGCCGGCGCCGTCAAGACCCTGAGAGCAGCAGTCAGGTTGGCCCGCGACGATGCAATGCTGCATGCGGAGCTTGCCTACAATTTCCAGATGCTCGGCGACTACGGGCAGGCGCTGGCGTCGGCGAACCGGGCGATCAAGCTGGAGGATAGGACGGCACTTGCCTGGGCCACCAAGGGGGCTGCGCTCGCGCAGTTGCCCGATCGCCATGACGAGGCGGTGGAGGCGCTCCAGACAGCGATGAACTTGCAGCAAGGCGACGCTTGGCCGATGGTCGTCCTCGCCGGTGTCTATAAAGACGACGGGAAGCTTGCTGAGGCGGAGCGTTGGTTTCGGGCGGCGATCGAAGCGCAACATGACTACATGCCAGCCCGCCGTGGTCTGGGCGATACCCTCCGCCTGCTAGGTCGTAACGATGAAGCCTATGCCTCGTTGGAGACGGCCGTGGCGCTCGCGCCTGAGGACGTCCGCGCCCGGCGGTTGCTCGGATATGCGTTGCTCAGCGCCAACAGGCTAGATGATGCACTTGCCACCTTCGAGGGGGCGCTGGAGGTATCGCACAGTGATCCGAACGTGACAGGAGACATCGTCTCTGTGCTGGCACGGTTGGGCAACTTCGAGGAGGCGCTCAAACGAGGACGAGCCGCGGTCAGGCAGCATCCCGATAGCCTGGCCGTGAAGATCGCGCTGGGGTCCGTCCTCTGTGACGTGGGCGAGTTCGAGGAAGCCGTCGATCTCCTCCGGCCTGCGGCCGAGGAAACCCCCGACAACGCCAAGGTCAGCTTCTGGCTCGGCTGGGCGCTGGACAACTTCGACCAAGGAGAGCATCTGGAAGAGGCTCGCGCCGCGCTCGAACGCGCAGTGAGCATCGACCCCATTCCGGCATACCGCATGGAGCTAGCTAATGTCCTTCGGAGCCTTGGTGATGCGAGCGCGCCCGGGATGTACGCCGAGGCCATTGCCGCGCTCGACTCCGACTCCTCCGATCCGTGGGAGCTTGCCTTCATCGGCTGGTGTAGGTATGGACGAAACGAGTTCGACGAGGCCGCCGGCCTGTACCGTCGGTCATTGCGGATCGCACCCAAGGAGGTCACCGCCCAGTTCGACCTGGCACTCATCCGCCTTTGCCAGGGACGCGCAGAGCTTGCTGCCGACGAATATCGACACGGCCTTGACCTGCTTCAGTGGTGGCCGCGGCTACGCCAACGCGGACTGCTTCGGGTGGCGCTTGCGGATCTCCGACAGGGGCGCCGGTTGCTTCAGCTGGTTGGAGAGGCAAAAGCCTGCGAAAAGGAGCTGCGCGCCGCCTTGCGCGCACTCGACCGGGCGCGAGCGCAGGATGCAGATGACGGTCGCAAGGCGAGTACTAAGGCCGACGGCGCTGTCAGGTCTTGAGCTCGACCGACCGCGGTGGACTCACGGTCTGGCCCTGACTCGTCAAGCTGACCGACAGACGATAGAAGGCGGCAGCAGGGGCTGTTTTGACGACCATATCGATCGTGAGCTTGCCGGTTCCGCCGACAGTGGACACGGCCTGGGCGATGACCTTCTCACCGCCGCCCGCGTTGACAGCGACAAGCCGGGTGTCCACACTCGCCCCGGGAGGCAGGTTCTCGCCCGATACCTGACCGTCAAGGACGCGGCTGTCGTTACCTGCTTGGATCCATTGCAGTCCCAACGCGGGGTAGGTCTGATTGCCGGTGGCGAACGTCAACCAGATCGCAATCGCGAACGCGGCGCTAAAGAGCAACAGCGCCAGCCGGGTGAGCCAGCCTCGAACGTAGATGTTAAAGGTGTAGTATCGGCGCGCCTCCTCGACGTCCTGGGTTCTCATCCTGCTGCGGACCGATGGGAAGGTGGCGATCAGGGCGCACGCCAGCGCGGCACCGAGCAGACCAGTCACCGCCTCGGTCCAGGGCCGGTACCCGGCGAGCCCACTGGATCCGCGGCTCAGCACCCCAAAGCCCGCAACGACCGTCCCGATCAGCGCGACGCTGCTGAAAACAAAGGTGGCCTTGGCCTCGATCTGCTCCAAGGACTTTGCCGGCGTGATCTCGGCCGCGGCGGCCCGCCATCGTAGCTCGCTCGCGTCGGGCCGACGCCCATAGACGACCTCGTCTCCCGCCTCGGGCTGACCACTTGGGCTCGTCCCGGAAGCACTGACGGGGCTCTCCGCGTCGGTCAAGGTCGCCCGGCGCCGGAAAAGGCGTTCTCGTGCCCAGCGGAACAGGTCACGATGACCGTCCACTCGACTGGGTCCTCGGAGCTGGTGTGGCGGAAGACCGGGTCTGATCTCCAGCTGTCCATGACCTGATCGGTGAGATCCTCGTGATCTTCGCCCCAGCACTTGTAGCGTCGTGCCATCAGCCCTCCCCTGCCACGCCAAGGTGGTAATGGCCCGCAAGTACCAGCGCCGTCACTGCATTCTCGCACAACAGCACAGACGCCGCGCCCCAGTACGACGCGCTCGACGGCGGGCCGCGCCCTTCATTCGAAGGTACCCACACATTCAGCCCGGCGATCGGCCAGCCGACTACCTGACTGTTACGCGACGTTCAACGTGAACGGCTGGACGCGGCCCTCAACGTGATCTTCTGGGCGAAGTACCGGGCCGCCTGTGGGTGCAAGGGAGCTCCAGGCCGAGGCCGGCCCGTGGGCCAGCGAGCCCGCTGGCGGATACAGCGACGAACCGCCGCTCTGACCAGAGCCGGCGGGCTGAGCATCTGGCGTAGCCGATGGGTTCTTCCACCCCGGCCGCGTACCGTTTAGCCTCCCCTCACCGGACATTTTCGCGGACTACTTATATAAGACAGCATTACCCCAGGTGGGCCGCCCCGGCGCCCGCGCCCCTGGGGTGTCTCGCTGGGGGGTCCCCAAACGGACACCGGCCGGGATCACGTATTACTAAAACCCGGCCAAGTCAGTCCAGGTCTTCCCAGCCCCATGGCGCGGCCGGGCTGCCGTCGGCCTGCCGCCCGAAACAGAACTGATCCTCGTGGCCTTGCTCCTCGAGGAAGAGCCCGAACATGCCGGCTGCCGGCAGCCGATTGGTCAGCGCGGCGGCCTGGTCCTGCGCGCCCGCCTCCCGCAGCCCGTCCAGCAGCAGGGCCACGCCGTACGGGTCGTCGAGGGCGGCATGGGCGGCGGCCCGGCTGGCCAGCGCGGCGGCCTGGTCCTGCTGTTCCGCGCCGTTGAGAGTGACTACGGCGACGGGGTAAGCGTTGCTGGCTGTGTCGTTCGGGGGTTATCCGGCGTTCTGGTATTGCGCGGGCTGGTGGACGGCGTCACCGTGGCCGTGTAGGCGGTGGCAGCGGCCCTCCCCGTGATCGCCTGGCAGTGACTCCGGGGAAGGCCGCCCGGCGGTGCCGGAGGTGGCACCTGGTGGTGACGGTACGAGGTTCAGAGGCGAGTGTCGAGTCGCGGCTGCGGCGCGGTGTGCTGCGCTGCCCGTGCGGCGGCGTGCTGGCGGGGTGGGGTTTCGCGCGGTTCCGGCTGATCGCGATGCCGGGCGGGTGGGTGGCGTTCCGGCCGCGGCGGGGCCGGTGCCGTTCGTGCGGGCGGACGCATGTGCTGCTGCCCGCGGTCTTGTGGTCGCGGCGCCGGTATGGGGCGCTGGTGATCATGACGGTGCTGGTGCTGGGCGCGGAGGCCGCCGCGGCGGGCCGCGCGGCGGCGCGGCCGTGGGCGGCCGGGCCGGGCGGCGGGCGGCGGATGGTGCCGGCGTCGACGGCGCGGTCGTGGCGGTCGCGGTTCGGGTCCCGGGCCGGCGTGCTCCGGGAGCGGCTGGCCGGGCTGCTGCCGCAGGTTTCGGGGGAAGAGGCGGCCCGGCCGGCGGCGCCGTCGGGGTCGCCGCCGGGTGACTGCCTGGCGGTGCTGGACGCGGTCACGCGGGGGCTGCGCCGGTTCCCCGGGATGGCCGGGCTGGCGGCCTGCGAGGCGGCGGCGCACCTGTCCGCCGCGCTGTGGCTGGCCCCGGCGGTGCCTTCTCTGCGGTTCAACACGAGCCTGCCTGCGGTGGCCGCGATAGCCGTCTCGTGATCGACCTCTGCTCGCCGGATACATCAGCCGCACCGATGGCCGCAACTGAGCGTCACCCGCTGCTCGTCAAGTCTGTCCGTCACCCTTGCGGGGCGCGGGCCGGCAGGGGTGGCGGCCCGCTGACCACGTCGGCGGTGCTGATGATCTCGCTCCCCTCGTTCCACAGCGACCCCTTGCAGCACACGGTGCAGGCGCCCAGGGAAGGCCCATAAATAGGGCCCAGCATTTATCCATGCGGCTAGGCCAATCTGAGCAATGCCTGGAACGGCCAGCGGCGGTGACCCAGCGGTCTTCAGCTTGCTATCGCCACTGGCCGTTCCGTTGTTGCTCGAGCCCCTAGGCCGGGGCGTGGGCGTATTCGAGCACGTGCAGGGTCTTGATCACCCGGCCGAGCTCGGCCAGGGCACGGGCGAGGCTGGAGGGGCTGGGGCCGCGCTGCAACGTGCGCAAGATCGCCGAGGGGATGACGGTACCGGCCCGCAGCGAGGCGGTGAGCCGGCAGATCTCGTCCCAGTTGGGGTACTGGTAAGAACCGTGTCACCAGCTCCAAACGAGCGTGATCGTGCTGGTCAGACCGGGGAGTCGCCGATGACGTCGTTGTAGCGCTGCCGGGCGTCGGCGAGGGCGAGGGCCAGGCGGGAGTCCCGGGACTGACCCGCGGGCACCCGTCTTGCCAGACGGGCGCGTCCGCCGGACCCGTCGCCGGGCCGGTCATTGCGTCGCTGTTCATGTCGCTGCTCTCACTGGTTGCTGTGAAGGATGATGGGCCTGACCTGCGCCGTCCGGCCGGCTCCGCCCCGGATCGGAGCCAGCGGACGGGGATCAGCTGCGGCCGGAGGGGGGGATGTTCTGGTTGAGCTGGAACAGGTTGGCCGGGTCGTACCGGTCCTTGACCGTGACCAGGCGGGCGTAGGTGTCGGGCGGGTAGGAGGCCTGCACTTTGTCCGCCCCGGATTCGGAGGTGAAGTTGACGTAGGCACCTCCGGTGGTCCACGGGTCCATGGCCTGGTGGGTCGCGCGCGCCCATCCGGCGTGCTCGGGGAACCCCTCGCGGTCGGGTGACCGGGCGATGATGTTCAGGACGTACGCCGCGTTGCGGTGCGCGAAGGCGGTGGCGGCCGCCGGGACCCTGGCCATGGCGCCCCCGCAGTGATGCAGGTGCAGTTCCCGGACCGGCGCCCGGCCGGCGGCGTGCCGGGCCAGCAGGGTGTCGATCGTCTCGTCGGTCAGGCCGCTGAGGAGTGCGCCGGTGAAATAGTTCTGGGCCCCGGCGGTCCACAGCGGGTCGAGCAGGCTCTGCATGGCCGTGTAGGGCATGGGGCCCATGAGGTCGGCCAGGGGCTCGCCCAGGGTGCGGAGCGGCTGGGCGGCCTTGGCGCCGTCCTCGACGTTCCCCGCGTAGACACCGAGGATCCCGACCACCAGCTGGCCGTGCACCGCTTCGGGCAGGAACGGCACCGGCGGCGCGATGAGGATGTTGGCCAGGGTGGTGAGCTGGTCAGGCATGGTCTTGGTGAGGTCGCGCCAGCCCCGGAGCACCTCGGCGGCCGCCGCGCCGGGGTAGAAGACCGGGCCGGCGAAGACGAGCGGGCCGGCCGGGTGCAGGCGGAACTCCATCGACGTCACCACACCGAAGTTGCCGCCGCCGCCGCGCAGCGCCCAGAACAGGTCGGGATGCTCGTGCTCGCTGGCCGTGACGAGCTGGCCGTCGGCGGTCACTACGTCGGCCGAGAGCAGGCTGTCGCAGGTGAGCCCGTACTCGCGCAGCAGCCAGCCGATCCCGCCGCCGAGGGTGAACCCGGCGATGCCGGTGCTCAGGCCGGGCTCACCTGGGCAGAGTTCGACCACGAGACGCAGGCGTTCGGCCTGGCCGTCACCGGCGGCCTGGCCCGCGCTCAGCGTCCGGCCGGGTGGCCTGACACCGGCCGGGCCCGGGGTGCCCGGCCCGCTCGAGGTCGGCGAGCACCGGCCCGGGCCGCCCGGCCCGGTTAGAGCGCGTCCCTGGTAAGGACGGGGCCCGTGGTTCACGTCGGCGAGCACAGGTCCGGGCCCGAGTTCTTTCGTGACGGCGGCCGCCGTCACGAAACCAGCCGGGCGAGGCGCTGATGCCGTCCCGGCGCAGTGTTGCATAGACGGGGCGCAGAGTCGGAGCAAGATATGCCTTACTACCTAGTAATGCCTGGACCGAGCGCGGTCCAGGCCCGACGGGCGCGGTGCCGGGCTGGGCAGGGTTTACCGCAGGTACATGCAAGGTCCCGCCGGAGGCCAGGTCACGGGTCTATCACGCGAGACCGGTAGAGCTTCCACGCGGTCTGCCGCGCCGTCCCGGCCGCGTCGGCGAGCATCGGGTAGCTGGCGCCGTGCTCGATCGCGGTGGCCGCCGCGGCGTCCTCGGTCGCCCGGAGGACCTGGCGGGCGCGGCGCGCGGCCGACAGCCGGGCCAGGTGCGTCCGGCCTGCGGTGAGCCGCCCGCCGGGGACCTCCCCGGAGGAGTCGCGGCGCACGCCGGTGACTGTCTCGGCGTAGCGCCACAGCGCCTCGCCGATCGCGGCTTCCAGCTCGCGCCACGCGGTGGCCTCGTCGACGTCGTCCACCCGGCCGACAGTAAGGCGCCGCGCCCGGCGCCGTCACCCCAGGGTGACAAAGGTACGTACTTTTGCATATCTTGCTCCGACGGCCGGTGCCTTCGACGGCCGGTGCCGGTTTCATCCGATGCAAGCCGGAAACGCCCGAACCGGAAGTGCTGAACCGGGGGCTTACTCTGCGAGCGCGGCCTGTGCGAGGGCGATGGTGAAGAGCGCGCCGGCGGCGGCGAGCGCGATCCGGAAGAAGGACCTGATCCAGGCGATGACCTGCTGGCTGACGGCTATCCCGGTGGCGCACCAGTTCGCGAAGTGCTCGCAGTTGTTGCCGGACAGGCTGTAGCGGCGCTCGCCGACGCGGGACATGGCCCGCTGCACGGCCAGGGCACGCACGTCCGGGCTGGCGTCCGGGTTGGCGACCCGGCTGGCACGGCCGCGGGTGAAGTCGGCGAACCCGACTACGCGGACGCCGGCCGGGCTGTTCTCGCACATGGTGCCGTCCGGCAGCTCGATCCCGTAGTGCCTGTAGGGGATCAGTCCCAGGAAAGCCCGGGGCACCACGTGCTCATCTCCGTACATGACCCCGCACGTTACCAGCCGGTAGCTTCTGGTCCGGGGACGGCCCGCACCGGCCCGGGCCCGCCAGCCCGGCCGGCCCGACGTCGACGGCCCGCACCGGCCCGGGCCCGCCAGCCCGGCCGGCCCGACGTCGACGGCCCGCACCGGCCCGGGCCCGCCAGCCCGGCCGGCCGCCCCGAAAGAGGCGGCCGGTCTCGCGTTCTTTCGTGACGTACACCGCGGCGCTCCCCGGGGGAGTCACGGAACGGCGAGCTCGCGGGGAGAGACCGGGCCGTCGGCCTGGTCACGGCGGGCGTGCCGGGCGGGCGGCGGCGGTGCGTGCCTGCCACCTGGCGAGGTCGCGGGCGACGATGCCGCCGCGGGCGGCGAGCATGGCACGGGCGCGGCCGGCCCAGCCGCGGGTGTCGGCTGTGCGCCCGGCCTCGAGCCGGGCGGCTTCCTCGAGGCGGGCGGCGGTGTCGGCGCGGGCCCGGGCGGCGGCCGCGGCGCGCTGCTGGCCGGGGGAGGGCAGCGGGGCGCCGTCCGGGCCGAGCCAGGCGGCCAGGCGGGCCCGGACCCATGCGGCGGGGGAGCGGACTGCGGCGGTGTAGCCGTGCTGGCGGCCGCCGGGCTCGGGGCTTGAGCAACAACGGAACGGCCAGTGGTGGCGATAGCGAGCTGAAGACAGCTGAGTTACCGTCGGCGGTCGTTTAGATCTCGAAAGAGTGCTGGTGGCCATAAGGATCAGTCGGTGGTCGTGATCGCGATCAATCCGTCAGCATCTCGGCGCAGGGTCGCGGCCAGCTGGTTGCGTGCCGTCTCGGGAATCCCGTCCGGGAGTTTGCCGCCATCCGCAGCCAGGTCGGCGGCGCCGCTGATGTACCTGGCCGCACGGCGCAGCAACGCCGGCGGGAACAGGATCTCTGCCGGGTCGCCGGCCTGCTCCGGCGCGGCGCCGGCGGTTATCTGCCCGAGCCCGGACAGCGTCTGGGTGTAGGTGGTGATGACGTCCCCGAGGTGATCGGGCGGCTCGTTCGCCGCCCGTACCTGCATCGCCTCGGCCAGGGCCGCGACGGTGATCCCCACGAGGGCCAGCGACAGCGGAACGGTCCGTGGCGCCTCCATCAGGTCGGCGCCGGGCCGTTCGCCGGCGACCTCGAACAGCATCCGCCGTGCCATGTCCTTGATGATCTCGTCGTCGAGATAGGTGCGGGCGGTTGCCTCGGTGACTCTCATGAGGGTTGCTACTGCACGGACCTGCCCGGTTATCAGCTCACTGGCACGTTGCCGGTCGAGGTGCATGCCGGACGCAGCGAGCTCCTCCAGGAACACGTCGATCTTGCTGTCGAGCCACGTACGTCTAGGCACGTGGCAAGTCTTCCATCCTCCCGCC
>Ga0209040_10002255_pt1 | contig 15211 bp, 17 predicted proteins | sample BogFormECP12_OM3_FD_188240 | JGI IMG/M metagenome (GOLD analysis project Ga0209040, IMG submission 188240) | Bog forest soil microbial communities from Calvert Island, British Columbia, Canada - ECP12_OM3 (SPAdes) (version 2) | ecosystem: Environmental > Aquatic > Freshwater > Wetlands > Bog ...
ACCAGCAACACCAGCGACACCGTCATGGGTGCCATCGGCGGGGTCGCCACCGGCTACGTCCTGTGGCTGCTGGCGATTTCGATCGGCGACGACGTCACGACGGTGAGCCGGTGGAGCCTGTTGGTCTTGGTCGCCTCGGGTGTGTTGGCGCTCTGCGCCGGGGTGTGGGGCTGGTCGCTGCGCCGGCGCGGCAAGTATCTCTGGGCGGCGTTTGCGTTCGGCCTGCCGCTACTCCCCGTGGTGCTGACGTTGGCCGTGCTGGCCGATATCGCCAATATCTACGTGTGACTGGTGCGCGGGTTGTCCAATGGGATGTCGAGGGCACTGATCGTCGCGGCCAGACCGTCGTATTGGGTTGCGAGCAGACAGAATTCGATGAGCCGGCGCCGATCTAGATGCGTCGCCAGTTGTCGCCAGGTGCCGTCGCTGATCGAGCGGTCCTTGACCAACTCGTCCGTTGCCTTCAGCAGCGCTTGCTGGCGGGCGCTGAGTATTGTTCGGGGCCCGTCGCCGTCCGGGGCCTCCGGCCAGGCGAAGATCGTGGCCTGCATGTTCGCGTCCAGGCCCTCCTGGCGCGCCATCCGGCGATGATGCTGCAACTCGTATTCGCTAGACCGCAGATGCGCCACGCGCAGGATCACCAATTCGGTGTCGATGCGTGGCAGCCGACCTCGCAGTAGCCGGCCGCCATAGATCGACCACGCCCAGAACAGCGCTTGGCGCTGACCGAGCGTGGTGAACAGATGCATTTCGGGCGCCCCCACCGAGCGCGCGGCCAGCTTCGCGAACACCCAGTTGACCGGCCCCAGCTGGCGCAGGCGGCCGGACGGGATGCGACCGACTTGACCATCCTGGGTGCCGGTCACGCTTGTTTCACCAGATATGGGGACACGGTGCTGCGGTGTTCATCGAGATCGAGTGCGCGCCCCAAGGCGGGAAACGCCCGCTGCGGACAGTTGTCACGTTCGCAGACACGGCAACCCGCGCCGATCGGTGTGGCGATATCGCCCGACAAGTCGAGTCCTTCCGAGTAGACGAGCCGGTGCGCGTGGCGAAGTTCGCAGCCCAGCCCGATCGCGAAGGTCTTACCGGGCTGACCATACCGGGCAGCGCGTCGCTCCACGGTGCGGGCCACCCACATGTAGTTGCGGCCGTCGGGCATCTGGGCGACCTGTACCAGGATCTTGCCGGGGTTGGCGAACGTTTCGTAGACGTTCCACAGCGGACAGGTGCCGCCGCTGGACGAGAAGTGAAAACCGGTGGCCGACTGGCGCTTTGACATGTTGCCGGCGCGGTCCACCCGGATGAACGAGAACGGCACACCCCGCATCGTCGGGCGTTGCAGCGTCGACAGCCGGTGTGCGATGGTCTCGTAGCTCACCGAGTAGAACGCCGACAGCCGCTCGACGTCATAGCGGAAGTTCTCGGCGACGTCGTGGAACTGGCGGTACGGCAACACCGCGGCCGCGGCGAAGTAATTCGCCAGCCCCAGCCGGGCCAGGGTGCGCGACTCGTCGCTGGTGAACTTGCCCTCTTCAACCATGCTGTCGATCAGATCGCCGAACTCGAGATACGCCAATTCCGCGGCCATCTTGAATACCTGCTGACCCGGCGAGAGGTGATTGCTGATTTCGAGCGTGTTGGTCTTGGGGTCGTAGCGGTGCAGCACGGCGTCACCGAGATCGATCCGCCTGTTGATCCGCACTCCGTGCACCTCGGTGAGCCGGCGGGTCAACTCGCGGGCCAGGTCGCCGTGGTGCAGCCGCATCTGGATCGTGAGGTCTTCGGCGGCGGTGTCCAGCGCGTGCAGGTAGTTCTGGCGTTGGTAGAAGTAGTCGCGCACCTCTTCGTGGGGCATGGTGATCGACCCGCTGCCACTGCCGTCGGAGAACCGCTCCTCGGTAGCGGCAGCCAGCTGCGCGGTGGTGATCCGGTAGCGGCGGTGCAGGTTGACCACCGCGCGGGCCAGGGCGGGATGAGCGCTGACCATTTCGGCGACTTCGGGCGGGTCGACGTCGATGTCCAGATCGCGGTCCATCGTCACTTCTCGCAGCTCGGCAACGAGCCGGGTTTCGTCCTGGGGGGCGAAGAAGGTAGCGTCCACCCCGAACACTTCGGTGATCCGCAGTAACACCGCCACCGTCAAGGGGCGAACGTCGTGTTCGATCTGGTTGAGGTAGCTCGGCGAGATCTCGAGCATCTGCGCCAGTGCGGCCTGACTGAATCCGCGCTCGCTGCGCAGCTGGCGAACGCGCGAACCGACGAATGTTTTGGACACTTAACTAAGCCTACCTGCCTGCTGTGAAGGCATGGTTTGCAGAGTTGGCATCTAGCTGCGCCTTGGTCGCGTTTGGCGTTTCGGCAGCGTCATTGGCATGATTCGCATCGGGGGCGTCAGGGAGACTTGGGGTTATGCGCGAGGAGGAAACGGGGAGTAAAGCCGTGAGCCTGGACAAGAACATGATGCCCGTGCCGGACGGCCACCCCGATGTTTTCGATCGCGAATGGCCGCTCCGCATGGGTGACATCGACCGCACCGGCCGGCTGCGGTTGGATGCGGCCTGTCGACACATCCAGGACATCGGCCAGGACCAGCTGCGCGAGATGGGTTTCGAAGAGACGCATCCCCTGTGGATCGTCCGGCGCACCATGGTTGACCTGATCCGCCCGATCGAGTTCCGCGACATGCTTCGGCTGCGGCGCTGGTGTTCGGGCACCTCGAACCGGTGGTGTGAGATGCGCGTTCGGGTGGACGGACGCAAGGGCGGCCTGATCGAATCCGAAGCATTCTGGATCCACATCAACCGGGAAACCGAGATGCCGGCGCGTATTGCCGAAGACTTCCTGGAGGGTTTGTACCGGACCACCACCGTCGACCGGCTGCGCTGGAAGGGCTATTTGAAACCCGGCAGCCGTGACGACGCCGCGGAGATCCACGAGCTCCCGATCCGGTTCACTGACATCGACCTGTTCGACCACGTGAACAACTCGGTGTATTGGAGCGTGATCGAGGACTACTTGGCGTCGCACCCCGATCTGCTGTCGGCGCCGCTACGGGTGACCATCGAGCACGAGGCTCCGGTAGCGCTGGGCGACAAGCTGGAGGTCATTGAGCACGTTCATCCAGCCGGTTCGACCGATCAGTTCGGCGCCGGCCTGGCCGATCGCGCTGTTACAACCCTCACATATGCCGTTGGCGACGAGACGAAAGCCGTCGCCGCGCTCTTCGCTGTCTAGCCAGAACGGCCTGTTCAGCCGTCCTGGCAAAATTCCTGCTTGACCTGCGAGTTTGCGGTTACTGACCGGTAGCTTCTGAAACGGTTAGTCGCGATGCACCTTTGCAAAATTCGCAAAATCACGAAAAGTCATTGCCGAAATTGGCAATTGAAATGGGTGGCTCGTGGGAAAACGCTGTGCCATGGTCGAGTTAGCACAGCAGTGAAGTTGAGCCGTTAGCAACCGCCGCAAAGGTGGGATTCGGCGATTCAGGAACGAATCAGCAGCGAAGAGTAAGACCGTTAAGGAGCACGCCCAATGTCTAACGTTGGCACCCCGAAGAGCGCCGAGCAGATCCAGCACGACTGGAACACCAACCCGCGCTGGAAGGACGTCAGTCGCACCTACACCCCGGCCGATGTGGTGGCTCTGCAGGGTTCGGTCGTCGAGGAGGCCACGCTGGCCCGCCGCGGCGCCGAGGTGCTGTGGGAGCAGCTTCACGACATGGAGTTCGTCAACGCGCTGGGCGCGCTGACCGGCAACATGGCCGTGCAGCAGGTCCGCGCCGGCCTGAAGGCCATCTACCTCTCGGGTTGGCAGGTCGCCGGCGACGCGAACCTGTCCGGCCACACCTACCCCGACCAGAGCCTCTACCCGGCCAACTCGGTGCCGCAGGTGGTGCGCCGCATCAACAACGCGCTGCTGCGCGCCGACGAGATCGCCAAGGTGGAGGGCGACACCTCCGTGGCGAACTGGCTGGCCCCGATCGTCGCCGACGGTGAGGCCGGCTTCGGTGGCGCGCTCAACGTGTACGAGCTGCAGAAGGCCATGATCGCGGCAGGTGTCGCCGGTTCGCACTGGGAGGACCAGCTGGCCTCGGAGAAGAAGTGCGGTCACCTCGGTGGCAAGGTGCTGATCCCGACCCAGCAGCACATCCGCACCCTGACCTCCGCGCGCCTCGCCGCCGACGTCGCGGACGTGCCGACCGTCGTCATCGCCCGTACCGATGCCGAGGCCGCCACGCTCATCACCTCCGACGTAGACGAGCGCGACCGTCCGTTCATCACCGGTGAGCGCACCGCCGAGGGCTTCTACCGGGTGAAGAACGGCCTCGAGCCCTGCATCGCGCGGGCCAGGGCCTACGCGCCGTACTCCGACCTGATCTGGATGGAGACCGGGACTCCGACCTCGAGCTCGCCCGGAAATTCGCCGAGGGCGTCAAGGCCGAGTTCCCCGACCAGATGCTGGCCTACAACTGCTCGCCGTCGTTCAACTGGCGCAAGCACCTCGACGACTCGACCATCGCGAGGTTCCAGAAGGAGCTCGGCGCGATGGGCTTCAAGTTCCAGTTCATCACGCTGGCCGGCTTCCACGCGCTGAACTACTCGATGTTCGATCTGGCGTACGGCTACGCCCGCAACCAGATGAGCGCCTACGTTGAGCTGCAGGAGCGCGAGTTCGCCGCCGAGGAACGTGGCTACACGGCGACCAAGCACCAGCGCGAGGTCGGCGCCGGTTACTTCGACCGCATCGCCACCACGGTCGACCCGACCTCGTCGACCACCGCCCTGACCGGTTCCACCGAGGAGGGCCAGTTCCACTAGTCTCGCTGAGCAGACGCAAAAGCACCCATTTGCGCCGCAAATGTGGTGCTTTCGCGTCTGCTGGCGAGTGCAAGGAGGAACAGTGAGCGAGGCAGCGATCCATCGAGTTGGGGTCGTCGGCGCCGGGCAGATGGGGTCCGGTATCGCCGAGGTCGCCGTCCGCGCCGGTGTGAGCGTGACGGTGTTCGAGCCCACCGAAGCGTTGATCACCGCGGGACGCAACCGCATCGTGAAGTCATTGGAGCGTGGCGTCAGCGCAGGCAAGGTGACCGAGCGCGAGCGTGACCGCGCGCTCGCCAAGCTGACCTTCACCACCGACCTGAATGACCTGGCCGACCGGCAACTGGTCATCGAAGCCATTGTCGAGGATGAGGCCATCAAGGCCGAGATCTTCGCGGAGCTCGACCGAGTCGTCACGGATCCCGACGCAGTGCTCGCGTCGAACACCTCCAGCATCCCGATCATGAAGATCGCCGCGGCCACCAAAAACCCACAGCGCGTGCTGGGCTTGCACTTCTTCAATCCGGTCCCGGTGCTGCCGCTGGTCGAGTTGGTCAGCACGCTCGTCACCGACGAAGCCGCCGCCGCCCGCACCGAGGAGTTTGCCAGTGCGGTGCTTGGTAAGCAGGTGGTGCGTTGCTCCGACCGGTCCGGCTTCGTGGTGAATGCGCTACTGCTTCCCTATCTGTTGTCGGCGATCCGGATGGTCGAGGCCGGGTTCGCCACCGTCGAAGACGTCGACAAGGCCGTTGTCGCCGGACTATCGCACCCGATGGGTCCGCTGCGGCTGTCTGATCTTGTCGGCCTGGACACCCTGAAACTGATCGCGGACAAGATGTTCGAGGAGTTCAAGGAACCGCACTATGGCCCACCGCCGCTGCTGCTGCGTATGGTCGAGGCGGGCCTGCTGGGTAAGAAGTCGGGTCAAGGTTTCTATACCTACTGAAGCGGTTGAGCGGCCCCAGCCGCGCGGCTCCTTGATGATCAAGAAACGAGAGGTATCTAGCCAGCATGGCTGAGTTGAGGCCGTATTACGAAGAGTCGCAGTCTATTTATGATATTTCCGATGAGTTCTTCGCATTATTCCTAGACCCGACGATGGGGTACACCTGCGCATACTTCGAGCGCGATGATATGACCCTCGAAGAAGCGCAAAACGCGAAATTCGACCTGGCGCTGGAAAAGCTCCACCTCGAGCCCGGGATGACTTTGCTCGACATTGGCTGCGGCTGGGGCGGAGCGCTGCAACGAGCGATCGAGAAGTTCGATGTCAACGTCATCGGCATCACACTGAGTCGCAATCAATTCGAGTACAGCAAGGCCAAACTGGCCTCGATCCCCACCGAGCGCAACATCGAGGTGCGGCTGCAGGGCTGGGAAGAGTTCGAGGACAAGGTCGACCGGATCGTCACCATCGGCGCCTTCGAAGCGTTCAAGATGGAGCGCTATGCCGCGTTCTTCGAACGCTCCTACAACATCCTTCCCGACGACGGCAGGATGCTGCTGCACACGATTTTGACGTACACCCAGAGACAGATGCATGAGCGCGGTGTCACGTTGATGATGAGCGATGTGCGATTCATGCGATTCATTGGCACCGTGATTTTCCCGGGCGGACAGTTGCCGGCGCAGGAAGATATTTTCAAGTTCGCGGAGGCCGCTGGGTTCTCGGTCGAAAAGGTGCAATTGCTGCGGGAGCATTACGAGCGGACGCTGAACATCTGGGCGGCCAATCTCGAGGCCAACAAGGAGAAGGCCATCGCGATTCAGTCCGAAGAGGTCTACGACCGCTACATGCACTACCTGACCGGGTGTGAGAATTTCTTCCGCAAGGGCATCAGCAACGTGGGGCAGTTCACCCTGACGAAGTGACCGGCGCCAGCGGGACCGCTACGCGTGGTTACTTTTCCAAAGTGAACTGGTCGACGTCGGTGTAACCCTGGCGGAACAGGTCCGCGCAGCCGGTCAGGTACTTCATGTAGCGGTCGTAGACCTTCTCCGACTGGATGGCGATGGCCTGTTCCTTGTTGGCCTCCAGCGCGGCAGCCCACACGTCCAGGGTTCTGGCGTAGTGGAGCTGCAACGACTGGACCTGAGTCATCTTGAAGCCGGCCGCGCCCGCGTGCTCTTCAACCAAGGGGATCGTCGGCAGCCATCCGCCGGGGAAGATCTCGGCCAGGATGAACTGGGTGAAGTGAACTATTTCGTGGGTCAATGGCAGGCCACGTGCCTTGGCGTCCTTGAAGGTGGGGCGACCGATGGTGTGTAGCAGCATGATGCCGTCGGCCGGCAGCACCTCGTAAGCCATCTTGAAGAAGCGGCCATACCGCTGCCGGCCGAAGTGCTCAAACGCGCCGATCGAGACGATGCGGTCGACCGGCTCGTGGAACTTCTCCCAGCCTTCCAGCAGCACCCGCCGGGTGCGGGGGTTGTCCATCTTGTCGAACATCTTCTGAACATGGGCGGCCTGATTCTCGGACAACGTCAGGCCCACAACGTTGACGTCGTACTTCTCTATGGCCCGTTTCATGGCGGCGCCCCAGCCGCAGCCGACGTCCAGCAACGTCATCCCGGGCTCGAGCCCGAGCTTTCCCAGCGCCAGGTCGATCTTGGCGATCTGCGCCTCCTCGAGCGTCATCTCGTCACGCTCGAAATAGGCACAGCTGTAGGTCTGCGTGGGGTCCAGGAACAGCCGGAAAAAGTCGTCGGAGAGATCGTAATGCGCTTGTACGTTTCCAAAATGCGGCGTGAGCTGCACGGACATGACGCGAAGAGCCTTTCTGTATCTCGGAGGCGTTTACGGCGGCGCAAACGATGCACCCCGTGCGGCCCCCGATGCATTCCCAGCATGCTAGTCGTTCGAGCGGTTCTGGTCGCCTTCGTGCTCGAGGCTGTCGGTCACAATCGGGTGGATTTACAGTGCGCGCAACACGGCGCCGATCGCAAGACCCACGACGAGCAGTCCACCCGCCTGACGCACGTGCACCCATGCCAGCGCCGCGTACCACAGCGGCCACACCGGAAACTTCGGTGGCGGCTCCTGAGGCCTCGGGCGGCGGAAATATGGCCACACCTTCGCCAGCCGAGGTAGCGCCAACACGACGACCAATGCGGGCCACGGCATCGCCCCCACCGCGACGGCAACGGCGACCAGCACGTAGAAGCCGACCATCATGGCCAGCGTCACGACGCGGGCCCGCTCCTCGCCGAGCAGCACCGGCAGCGTCCGGATGCCGAGCGGCTCGTCGTAAGGAATCTTGTCGATGTGCTTGCCCATCAGCACCGACGTGCACAACAAGCCATAGGGGAGCGACGCCAGTAGGACGTCCCAGCCAACCGCGCCCACCGCCGAGTAATACGTTCCGCACACCATCAGCGGACCCCACACGATGAAAACGTCGGGTTCTCCGAGGCCGCGTTTCTTCAGCCGCAACGGTGGCGCCGTGTAAGCGACGCTCAGTGCGAACCCGCTGAGCGCAAAAGCCAGCACGGGCCAGCCCCGGGCCCACGCCAGGGTGACGAGGATCGCCAGATCGGCGAAATTCACCAGCAGAATCGCCAGGCCCAGCGTGCGGCGGCTGATCAGCCCGGACAACACCGGGTGCGGGGCGTAGAGGGCGCGGGGGTAACTGGCGCTATCGGTGCCGACCTTGGTGTCATACAGGTCGTTCATCAGGTTGTTAGCGGTATGTGCCAGCGTGATTCCCAGCACCGCCAGGACTAGCCAGCGCCAATCCAGGCCAGGTTTGCCGACCGCCAGCAGCGCCGCGACCAAGCCGGAAAACAGCGTCATCGGTAGCAGCGCCGCGCGAGTCACGACAAGCCAGCGCGTGACGGTGTCGGTCGGACCGTCAGGTGGCGGATTGGTGGTGCGAAGTGCGTACGCCCACGACCTCAGCCGTGAGCCCACGCTCACCTCAGGCATGCATAAAGCCTAAACCGCCTCAATACGATCGGGGCGGGACGATCGGCGACGGATGCGGCTCGTCGCGGAACTTTTCCAGCGATCCGCCGACCTCGACGATCCCGCACAGGGCGTTCCAACTGAGCATGGTCAGGTAGTCGATCAGCTCGTCGCGGCTCATCCGCGGGTCCGACATCCACGAGTGAGTGGCCAGTTGCACGCCGCCGACGATCAGGTAGGCCCATGGCTCCGCCCCGCCGGTGTCCATCCCGGCCTGTTGCATGCGGCGCCGCATCATCACCGCGAGCATGCGGGCAATGATCCGTTCGGAGTCGGCGATCGCCTTGCTCTGGCTGGCTGAGCTGTTCGCCATCACGAACCGGTACGGCTCGGGTTCGAAGGCCACGGTTTCCACATAGACCCGGATGATTTCGCGGGCCAGGTCGAAACCGTCCAGATCGGATGACAGTGCCGCGGCCATGTTGGGAATCAGCGTGGTCTGCGTGAAGCGCATCATCACCGCGGTGGTCAGGTCGTTCTTGTCGACGAAGTAGCGGTACAGCACGGTCTTGGAGACCCCGATCTCCGCGGCAATTTCATCCATGCTCAGGGAGCCGCCTTTACGGCGAATCGCCTCGATCGTGCCGTCTACCAGCTCATTGCGGCGCTCGACTTTGTGTTTGTGCCAGCGTCGCTTGCGGCCATCCGTTTTAACGGTGCCAGCCGGGATTTGCTCTGCCACTGCCGCCGATTCCCATTTCCGTAGACGCCCTTGATACTACGGCTTCTGCAGGCCCTTCTCGCGTAGCGGCGGCGTCTGTACGGGCCCCAAACGGCGTTGTCACGCTAACTGGGCGCGGGCGATACATGATGGTGTGGTGGCACACAGAGCCGACCCGTCGGGCGCGCGAGCGCCCGGGCTGGACGTGATCACGCCGTCGACCCCGGTGCGCCGGGCGCGCGCGTCCTTCGCGGAATCGTTCGCAGGGGCCGATCCGGAGGCCGATGCCGAGCGGCGGGTGGCGCTGCGCCGGATGAAACTGGTGGCGCTGAGCTTCTTGATCGGTGCCACCGGCGTATTCCTCGCCTGTCGGTGGGCGCAGGCCCACGGCAGCACGGGCGTCTGGGTCGGTTATGTCGGCGCGGCCGCGGAGGCCGGCATGGTGGGCGCGTTGGCGGACTGGTTCGCCGTCACCGCGCTGTTCAAACATCCGCTGGGCATACCGATCCCGCACACCGCGATCATCAAGCGCAAGAAAGACCAGCTCGGCGAGGGCTTGGGAACCTTTGTGCGGGAGAACTTCCTGTCGCCGGCGGTGGTGGAGACCAAGATGCGCGACGCGCAGGTGCCCGGACGGCTGGGCAAGTGGCTGTCGGAGCCGTCGCACGCCCAGCGGGTCGCCAGCGAGACCGCGACGGTGCTACGCGTGCTGGTGGAGTTGCTGCGCGACGACGAAATTCAGCAGGTGATCGACCGGATGATCGTGCGCCGCATCGCCGAACCACATTGGGGTCCGCCGGTCGGCCGGGTGTTGGCGACCCTACTGGCCGAAAATCGGCAGGAGGCCCTGATCCAGTTGCTGGCCGACCGGGCGTTTCAGTGGTCGCTGAACGCCGGCGAGGTCATCCAGCGGGTGGTGGAACGCGACTCGCCGAGCTGGTCACCGAGGTTCGTCGACCACCTCGTTGGCGACCGCATCCACCGTGAGCTGATGGACTTCACCGACAAGGTGCGTCGTAACCCCGACCACGAATTGCGGCGCTCGGCGACCCGCTTCCTGTTCGAATTCGCCGACGATCTCCAACACGACCCGGACACCATCGCACGCGCTGATGCGATCAAAGAGCAGCTGATGGCTCGCGACGAGATAGCCGAGGCCGCCGCGACGGCGTGGAAAACGCTGAAACGGCTGGTGCTCGAAAGTGTCGACGACCCGTCCAGCGCACTGCGCACCCGCATCACCGACACGGTGGTCCGCGTCGGGGAATCGCTGCGCGACGACGCCGAGCTGCGCGACAAGGTGGAGAACTGGATGGTGCGGGCGGCTGAGCATCTGGTGTCGCAGTATGGAGTGGAGATCACCGCGATCATCACCGAGACGATCGAGCGCTGGGATGCCGAGGAAGCCAGCCGGCGGATCGAACTGCACGTGGGTCGTGACCTGCAATTTATTCGGATCAATGGCACCGTGGTAGGCGCGCTGGCTGGGCTGGTGATCTACGCGGTCGCGCAGCTGCTGTTCTAAGTAGTGCTAACTACCGCTTGCAAATGCAAGCACTGCTACGTATTCTGGGGTCAATCAAGATCCGGCATCCGACCAAGGAGTACGCAATGGCACCCGAGGAGAAGCTCTCCGCGAAGGTGTCCACGGCGGCTTCTGAGGTGGCGTCCGACATCGGCAGCTTCATCAGAGCCCAGCGGGAGAATGCGCAGGTATCGGTGCGGCAGCTTGCCGAACGGTCCGGTGTCAGCAATCCATACCTGAGCCAGGTGGAGCGGGGATTGCGCAAGCCGTCCGCCGATGTGCTGGCCCAGATCGCCAAGGCGCTCCGGGTTTCCGCCGAGGTCCTCTACGTGCGCGCCGGGATTCTTGAGCCAAGCGAGAAAAGCCAGGTGCGCGACGCGATCATCACCGACACGGCGATAACCGAGCGTCAGAAGCAGGTCCTGCTCGACATCTACGCGTCGTTCACCTTTCAAAACGAAGCTATCCGTGAGGAGTGTCCGACCCAGTCCGACAGCGACGAGTGACTATGGCGCGAATCAGGTCGGTGACGTCTAGACCGCCGGCCGCCGGGTTACCCAGAGGAAGGGCATCGTGCTTCAGGTCAGCTGCTGGAGCCAGCCCGATCGGCCGGCCAGTAGATCAACCACCTGACTCGATGACTTCCAGGCAAGTGAGGAGAACACCGAAACGCGCCACCGAGTGGGCCGCCGAATTCGGAGGCTTTCGGTAACGCCACGAACCCGACCATCAACCGACCCGACGACTCAGGAGGTCACCTGCAAACGCGTGCTATGTCAATCCCCGGGTCTTGACTACTCCGCCCAGGAGCCGACGTTTGCCCCACCTTCCAGACCCATCAATCAGTAAGGCCAATAACGAAAGAATCCATGAAAGGAAACACAATGGCTGACAACCCAAACATCGACGACCTGCGGGCTCCGTTGCTGGCGGCGCTGGGCGCGGCCGACCTGGCCCTGGCCACCGTCAACGACCTGATCACCGACCTGCGTGAGCGCGCCGGAGAGACCCGCACCGACACCCGCAGCCGGGTCGAGGAGAGTCGCGCCCGCCTGACCAAGCTGCAGGAGAACCTGCCCGAACAGCTTCGCGAGCTGCGCGAGCGGTTCACCTCCGACGAGCTGCGCAAGGCCGCAGAGGGCTACGTGGAGGCAGCGACCAACCGGTACAACGAGCTGGTTGAGCGCGGTGAGTCCGCCCTGGAGCGGATACGCAGCCAGTCGCCGTTCGAGGATGCATCGGCGCGCGCCCAGGCCTCCGTGGACCAGGCGGTCGAGTTGACCCAGGAAGCGCTGGGCACCGTCTCGTCGCGGACCCGCGCGGTCGGTGAGCGTGCCGCCAAGCTGGTCGGCATCGACCTGCCCAAGAAGGCCCCGGCCAAGAAGGCTCCGGCCAAGAAGGCCGCGCCGGCCAAGAAGGTCGCCGCCAAGAAGGCTCCGGCCAAGAAGGCCTCGGCCAAGAAGGTCACCCAGAAGTAGTCGGTATCCGAGCCGTTCCATTCGGCGGCTCTGACCGGCAACACACTCGACTCCGAGTTGCCCGCGTGTTACCTGGGCAACTCGGATTCGACGTTTTGGGCGGTCCCCCATACGCTTAAAGGCGTGAGCCACCTCGTGGGTACCGTCATGTTGGTCTTGCAGCTCGCCGTCTTGGTGACGTCGGTGTACGCGTTTGTGCATGCGGCGCTGCAGCGACCCGACGCTTATACCGCCGCCAACAAGCTGACCAAGCCGGTGTGGTTGGTGATCCTCGGCGTGGCCGTGGCGCTGACATCGATCCTGGGCTTCGTTTTCGGAGTGCTCGGGATCGCGATAGCGGCCTGTGCGGCCGGCGTGTATTTGGTTGATGTACGGCCCAAACTCCTCGACATTCAGGGTAAGTCGCGCTAGCGGCATGAAAGCCCTGGTGGCCGCGCCGGCGGCGGTGCTTGCCGCTGTGCTGGCGGCGGTTCCCGCCGTGGCCGACCCTGACACCGCGAACCCCACCACCCCCTCCGTTTCCCCGCCCTTTGTCGACCACACGGAATGGACGCGATGGGGGCGCACGACCAGCCTGCGGGTTTACCCGACAGCGTCTGGGCGGGCGGCCGCGCGGCAGCCCGGGCTGGCCGGCGCCGCCGACGAGGCCTGGGCAGAGGTGCTCGCCCTGTCGCCGGACGCCGATACTCCCGGCATGCGCGCGCAGTTCGTCTGTCACTGGCAGTTCGCCGAATTCGCGCAACCCGGCAAGACCAGCTGGAACCTCGAGCCGTGGCGACCCGTCGTCGGCGATGCCGAGATGGTCGCGTCCCGCTGCAATCCGGGTGGCCCGGAAGAACCGTTTTAGTGCCGAGCCAACCCACCCGTGCACAGCTGGCTGCACTGGTCGACCACACCCTGCTCAAACCCGAGGCCACCGACGCTGACGTCGTCGCTCTGGTTGCCGAAGGCACCGAGCTGGGCGTCTATGCGGTCTGCGTCTCCCCGTCGATGGTGCCAACCGCCGTCAAGGCTTCCGGTGCCGCAGGGGCCGGTGGCGTGCGGGTTGCCGCGGTGGCGGGTTTTCCATCGGGCAAGCACGTGTCCGAGGTCAAGGCGCTTGAGGCGGCGCGGGCCGTAGCATCTGGGGCAAGCGAAATCGACATGGTCATCGACGTCGGGGCGGCGCTGGCCGGTGACATTGATGCGGTGCGGCGCGACATCGAGGCGGTGCGTGCCGCTACCGCCGGAGCGATGCTCAAGGTGATCGTGGAGTCGGCGGTGCTTTTAGGACACGCAAGCTCGGGCACGCTCGCGGATGTGTGTCGCGCCGCCGAGGACGCCGGCGCGGACTTCGTCAAGACCTCGACCGGGTTCCATCCCGCAGGCGGGGCGTCCGTGCGTGCCGTCGCGCTGATGAGCGAAACCGTCGGCGGGCGCCTAGGGGTCAAGGCCAGCGGCGGCATCCGCACCGCCGCCGACGCGGTCGCAATGCTGGACGCTGGAGCCACCAGGCTGGGCCTGTCGGGCACCCGAACGGTGCTCGACGGGCTCAATCCGAAGCCGTAGCGGGCGTCAGAGGTTGGCGAAGCAGGGATCCGAGGTGTCGCCGGCGGGGATGCTGGCGTTCTGGGTCGAGAAGTGGCTTTGCACGCCGGTCGAGGTGACCTGGACGCTGTCCGCGTGAATACCCAGCGGGTAATTCTTGGTCAGGTTGGCCGTGAAGTCGTCCAGTGTCGACTGAACGGTCTCCTTGGGCATCGTGAAGCCGAGGGTGTTGAAATCGATGATCTGCAGTGACAGGCCGTTACCGGAGATCACCGGCTTGGCCTTGATGTCGTTCAGCATGCCCTTCAATTCGATGGTCCCGTCTTTGGGGTCGGTGGTCACGGTGTTGGTGACGAAGGGACCCAGGACCGGAATCGCGTTCTGCACCGACTCCTTGATGCCTTGAGACGTCCAGGTGATGTTGGCATTCAGCGCGCCGATGGTGCCCTTGGATGTGGGGGTCGACTTGAGCTGGACGTTGTCGATAGTCAGTTTGATTTGCATGCCCTTGGCGTCGCGGATCTGGTTGCCGGCCGTCTCCACCGAGATGTTGGTGAAATGCTGGGTAGCGACCTGCCACAAAACCAACGGCGTCACGCCGAACCTCGCGGTGGCCTTGTCCTTGACCTCGCATGCCACCGCTTGGGCGACCTTGTTGTTGGCGGAATTACGGGCATACAACTCGGCTCCGATAAGCCCGGCGATAACCAGCGAAACCACAATGATCAGGACCAGAAAGATGGATAGCGGGTCGCGAAGGCGGCTCTTTCTTTTCACCTGAGCCGGCTCTTCGTTCGGCGCCGCCAGCCGATCCGTGCGGGTGTCGGGCGGGATCGGTGGCGGTGGGTGCCCGGTTCGCTGTGGGCCGGGATTGGCCGCTCCGAACTGTTCGGTCTGCTGCTGCATTTGGCCAGCCATCGTCGGGGGTTCTTGCGCGCGACCAGGTCCAGGGTCAGTGGGTCGCATCCGCTCGGTTGGCGCTTGCGGCTGGCCAAAGGGACCTTGGTTGCCGGGACGCGCCCACGTGGGCGGCCCCTCGTTTGGTGGTCCTTGGGGGTTTGTCACTCAAGCGATTGTGCCTTATCAACCTGAGCAAAGCTTGAGCGGTTGTGCAGCACAGCGATGCTTTCGCGGGCCGCGGCGACCTTGTCGACGTCGATGTCGGCGACCACCAGTTGCGGGTCCGCGCCGGCCGACGCCACCACCTCGCCGAGCGGTGAGGACACCAGGCTGCCG
>Ga0209040_10002256_pt1 | contig 15207 bp, 17 predicted proteins | sample BogFormECP12_OM3_FD_188240 | JGI IMG/M metagenome (GOLD analysis project Ga0209040, IMG submission 188240) | Bog forest soil microbial communities from Calvert Island, British Columbia, Canada - ECP12_OM3 (SPAdes) (version 2) | ecosystem: Environmental > Aquatic > Freshwater > Wetlands > Bog ...
GGGCGGGATCAGCGAAATCGGCCGCAACATGACGGTTTTCGAGCATCTGGGCCGGTTGTTGATCATCGACTGCGGGGTGATGTTTCCCACCCACGACGAGCCGGGCGTCGACCTCATCCTGCCCGATCTCCGTCACATCGAGGACCGGCTCGACGACGTCGAGGCGCTGGTGCTGACCCACGCGCACGAGGACCACATCGGGGCGATTCCGTTTCTGCTCAAGCTGCGTCCCGACATTCCGGTCGTCGGCTCGAAGTTCACCTTGGCGTTGGTCGCCGCGAAATGCCGTGAGCATCGGATCAAACCGGTGTTCGTGGAGGTGGCGGAGGGACAGCTCAGCACGCACGGGGTGTTCGAATGCGAGTACTTCGCGGTGAACCACTCCATTCCCGACGCGCTGGCTATCGCCGTGCGCACCGCCGCCGGAACCGTTTTGCACAGCGGCGACATCAAGCTCGATCAAACACCGTTGGACGGGCGTCCCACCGACTTGCCGGGGATGTCCCGGCTCGGCGACGCCGGCGTGGACCTGTTCTTGTGCGACTCGACCAACGCCGAGATTCCCGGTGTTGGGCCGTCGGAAAGTGAGGTCGGGCCGACCTTGCATCGGCTGATTCGGGGTGCTCACGGCCGCGTCATCGTGGCGTGTTTCGCCTCGAATGTGGATCGGGTGCAACAGATCATCGACGCCGCGGTCGCGCTGGGCCGGCGGGTGTCCCTCGTCGGGCGGTCGATGGTGCGCAACATGGGGATCGCCCGGGAGCTGGGTTTTCTGCGGGTGGCGGACTCCGACCTGATCGACATCGGCGCCGCGGAGATGATGGCGCCCGACCAGATTGTGCTGATCACCACGGGAACTCAGGGTGAGCCGATGTCGGCGCTGTCGCGGATGTCCCGCGGCGAGCACCGCAGCATCACGCTGACCGCTGAGGACCTCATCATCCTCTCGTCGTCGCTGATACCGGGCAACGAGGAAGCCGTCTACGGTGTCATCGACTCGCTGGCCAAAATTGGAGCCCGCATCGTCACCAATCAGCAAGTCCGCGTACATGTTTCGGGTCACGCCTATTCCGGCGAGCTGCTGTTCCTGTACAACGGGATACGGCCCCGAAACGTCATGCCGGTGCACGGCACCTGGCGGATGCTGCGGGCCAACGCCAAGCTTGCCGCCAGCACGGGAGTGCCCGACTCCTCGATTGTCTTGGCGGAGAACGGGGTCAGCGTCGACCTGGTTGGCGGCAAGGTCGCCATCGCCGGTGCGGTACCGGTCGGCAAGATGTTCGTCGATGGGCTCATCACCGGTGACGTCGGCGATATCACGTTGGGTGAGCGGCTCATCCTGTCGTCGGGTTTCGTCGCGGTCACCGTGGTAGTGCAGCGCGGGACGGGACGTCCGGCGGCCGTGCCCCATCTGCACTCGCGCGGCTTTTCCGAGGATCCCAAGGCGTTGGAGCCGGCCGTCCGCAAGGTCGAGGCCGAGCTGGAATCGTTGGCGGCCGAAAACGTCACCGACCCGATCCGGATCGCGCAGGCGGTCCGCCGCACGGTCGGCAAGTGGGTGGGGGAGACCTATCGTCGGCAACCGATGATCGTGCCAACCGTCATCGAAGTCTGAGCTTTCATGCGTTGGGCTCCATCAATTCCAGCCGGTTGCCGAAGGGGTCGTTGACGTAGGCGCGGATGAACCCGTCCAGCGGCTCGGCGTCGGCGATTTCCAGGCCGTGCTCGCGGCACGTGCGCAGCATCGACTCCAAGTCGGCGACCGGCAGCCCCGGGTGCGCCTTCGTGGCGGGGTGAAACTGCAGATCCACCCCGAGGTGGATGCGCACGGTGTCGGTGCCGAACCAGCATCCGCCGCGCTTGGCGAGGTTCGGCGGCTTGGGCTGCTCCGGCAGGCCGAGCACGTCGCGGTAGAAGAAGCGGGCCCGGTCCTCCCCGCCGGCGGGCATGGCCAGCTGCACGTGATCGACACCGATGATTGGCGTACCGCCAGTTTTACCTAAGCTCCGTCCGGCGTAGGCGGGGGTCGGTGTGGGGTAGCGCCTGCCGGTGAGCCCGCGCGCGCGGTGCGCAGCGCGACCGCCATGATCGTGTTGGTGGGGTTAGAGCCATCGGGTTCACGCCCATCTGCATCCCGCCCATGGTGTGCAGGCCGGTCGGTGGTGCAGTGCCGTTTAGGGAATTCCGGTATTGCGCTGATCCGGGTTCGCGGTGGCTAAGCCTTGTCCGCGTACGCCGACCACTCAACCTGTGATGCGGTCAGGTTACGGCCCGTCGGCTCGACGTAGCGCTGCACGATCTGCTCGGGTCCGAGCTGCTCCACCAACCGCCAACCGTGTCCGTCCAGAAAAGCCGCAACCTCCGCGGGCTGCAACCCGAAACGCCACAGCTGTTGCCGTTGCCGAAACCTGCGGTACAGCTGCTTGGCGCGATAGAAGTCGACGCCGTCGATGAAATCCCGCCGGACATAAGTGAACACCAGACGGCTCCCCGGCGCCGCCGGCCGCAGGCTTTCGAGGGTGGCGTGGACGGCGTCGGCGGTGAGGTACTGGGTCACGGCCTCCCAGACGAAAAACGTGCGGTAGTCGGCGCGGTAACCTCGTTCGGCCAACGCCGTGAGGACGTCGTCGCGCTCAAAGTCCAACGGCACCAAGTGAACCGAGCTCGGTATCGTGCCCAGCACTCGTCGCACGGCGGCGGCCTTTCGTTCGATGTTGACCGGTTGGTCCACCTCGAAGATCGGGATGACACTTGTTCGCGCCAATCGGTAAGCGAGGGTGTCCAACCCCGCGCCCAGGACGACCACCGCGTCGATGCTGTCGAGTGCTTCGGTGACCTTGTCGGCGATATAGCGCTTACGGCAGGTCATGTTGGCCCACAACCCGGGACCGTCGCGCTCCATCGCCGCCATCATCAGACGTCGCATCAGAGCGGGTGGTGTCGCGGTGACCAGCCACCGGGTCGGCGCCGGCAAAAACCGCGCCGCCAGATCGTCGTCCACCAGCCGTCGCCCCGGCGGTTCGCTCTGTTCCATGGCGGCCAGCACCATGGGGCCGAACGCGGTCTCCGCCGCGGGATTTCGCGCCACGCTACTGCTTGTTCAGGAAGCCGGCATCGACCGGCAGGGTGACGCCAGTGATGTAGCGCGCCTGATCGGACACCAGCCACGCCACCGCGTTGGCGACGTCGTCCGGTGCGAGGACCTGCACCGGCAGCGCGTTGCCCATGTCCGGCGGCGAAGCGGACTCGGCGACCAGCCGGGCCAGCCAACCCCGGGTGAACTCGTTGTTGATCATCGGCGTGTCGACGCCTGCCGGATGCACCGAATTGACCCGGATGCTATGCGGAGCAAGCAAATTGGCGTACACGCGCATCAACCCGACCATGCCGTGTTTGGCCGCGGCGTAACCGAGGGAGCCCGCGTCGGCGCTGCCGACACCGGCCAGGCCGGCGGCCGAACTGATCAGCACGATCGATCCGCCGTCGCCTTGGGCGATCATCGTGGGTATCGCCACCTCCACGGTGTGGTGAACGCCGGTGAGGTTGACGTCGATGACGTCGCGCCAACCGTCGGCGCCCGATTGCATCGGAGCGATTCCCGCGTTGGCCACCACGATGTCGAGCCGGCCGAACTCGTCGAGACCAGCCTGCAGCGCAGTCGCCAGCGCAGCCCGATCGCGGACGTCTGCTTGGCGGGCCAGGATGCGCGCGCCGGTGTCCTCGACAAGCTTGACGGTCGCGGCGAGATCGTCGGGGGTGGCCAGCGGATACGGCACGCTGGCGATCTGATCGCAGAGGTCGACGGCGATGATGTCGGCGCCCTCGGAAGCCAGTCGCACCGCGTGGGCACGGCCCTGCCCGCGGGCCGCGCCGGTGATCAGCGCAACTTTTCCGTTAAGGCTGCCGTCCGGCGACGGGCCCATCAGTGGCGCAGCTGACCTTTGTCCGGATCGCCGGCGACGACGGGTGTGAGCATCTTGATGTCGGGCGCGCCGGCCAGATGGTCGCCGACGTCCTTGAACATCGCGGTGATGGCGGGTGCGGTGCTGTGCGTCTGTAGCGCATCGGCATCGGCCCACTGCTCGACGAAGACGAAGGTGTCGCCCGATTCGTGCAGGGAGTACAGCTGACAACCGGGCTCGTCGTGCACGTCTTTGACCCCGCGGGTGAGGATCTCGCGGACGGCGTCGACGGATCCGGGCTTGACGGTCATGGTGGCGACAACGACGACGGGCATGGGGGCCTCCTGGGCGGTTTGCGGGTCGGTAGGCAGTGGATAGCTACGTGACGGCTGTCACCCTACTGCGCCGTTGCAGGGACTAAGCGCCCGGTTGGGCCGCGAGACGGTGCTAACCAGTGTGGCGGATGGTGCAGATGAGGCATTTGCGATTAGGCTTGCCAGTATGGCTAGCAAGGCTGTCGCCCGGTCCGGCGCTCGAACGACCAGGTCAAAGGCTGCTTCGCGGGGTGGGTCCAGGTCGGCGCAGCCTCGGCGCCGGCCCGCCAACGCGCCGCGCAGGCCCGCCAGACGCCGCAATCACTCGCTGGTCACCAGCGCCGGTCTGACCTGCGGGCGGGCCGTGCGCGCGTCATGGTTGATGGTGGCCAAGGGGACCGGCAGCACGGCGCGGTCGGTCGGGCGGGCCCGCGAGATCGACCCGGGGCACCGCCGGGACGGGATTGCCCTGGCCTTGCTGGGGCTCGCCGTCGTCGTCGCCGCCAGTTCCTGGTTCGACGCCGCCCGCCCGGTCGGCGCGTGGGTCGACTCGGTGCTGCGGATATTCATCGGCTCGGCGGTCGTGGTGTTGCCGTTGGTCACCGCGGCGATCGCGCTGCTGTTGATGCGCACCGAGCCCAATCCCGACGCCCGGCCGCGGCTGGTTCTGGGTGCGGCGATGGTCGCGCTGCCGGTGCTGGGCCTGTGGCATCTGTGGGCCGGCTCGCCGGACAGTCCGGTCGGGCGCGCGCACGCGGCGGGATTCATCGGTTTCGCCATCGGGGGACCGCTCTCGGAGGGGTTGACCGCATGGATCTGCGCACCGCTGCTGTTCATCGGCTCGTTGTTCGGACTACTGCTGTTGACCGGCACCACGATCCGGGAAGTGCCCGACACGCTGCGGTTCATGTTCGGTACCCGGATGTTCGACGGCGCCGAAGCTGAGACCGAGGCCTTCGACGCCGACGCAGATGTGGAAAGCCCAGTCGCCGAGGACTTTTCCGACGGTTACTACGACGACCCGTCGGCATACGGCGACGACGAAGCGCAGGCATGGCCCTCGCCCGTCGCTGCGGACGACAGCCCGACAGTGCCGGAGCCCGCCGTCGCGCGCGGCCGCCGTCGGGGCGCCAAATCCGCCGGCAAGCAGGACACCGCGCTGCTCGACCGGGTCGTCGAGGGGCCCTACACGCTGCCGTCGCTGAGCCTGCTGGTGGCCGGGGACCCGCCCAAGAAACGCAGCGCCGCTAACGATCACATGGCCGAAGCGATCACGTCGGTGCTAGAGCAGTTCAAGGTCGACGCGGCGGTCACCGGCTGCACCCGGGGGCCGACGGTCACCCGCTACGAGGTGGAGCTGGGACCGGGCGTGAAGGTGGAAAAGATCACCGCGCTGCACCGCAATATCGCCTACGCCGTGGCCACCGAGAGCGTCCGGATGCTGGCACCCATCCCGGGCAAGTCCGCCGTCGGCATCGAGGTGCCCAACACCGATCGGGAGATGGTGCGGCTGGCCGACGTGCTCACCGCGCCGTCGACGCGACGCGACCACGATCCGCTGGTCGTCGCGCTTGGCAAAGACATTGAGGGCGAATACATTTCGTGGAACCTGGCCAAGATGCCGCATCTGCTGGTCGCGGGTTCGACTGGGTCCGGTAAATCCAGCTTCGTCAACTCCATGCTGGTGTCGCTGCTGGCACGGGCCACCCCGGAAGAAGTCCGGATGATCCTGATCGACCCGAAGATGGTGGAACTGACGCCCTACGAAGGCATTCCGCATCTGATCACGCCGATCATCACCCAGCCGAAGAAGGCCGCTGCCGCGCTGGCCTGGCTGGTCGAGGAGATGGAACAGCGCTACCAGGACATGCAGGCGTCGCGGGTGCGTCACATCGACGACTTCAACGACAAGGTGCGATCCGGCGCCATCACCGCACCGCTGGGCAGCCAACGTGAATACCGGCCCTACCCCTACGTGGTCGCGATCGTCGACGAGCTGGCCGACCTGATGATGACCGCGCCTCGCGACGTCGAGGACGCCGTCGTGCGGATCACCCAGAAGGCCCGCGCGGCCGGTATCCACCTGGTGCTGGCCACCCAGCGGCCGTCGGTCGACGTGGTCACCGGCCTGATCAAGACCAATGTGCCGTCCCGGCTGGCGTTCGCGACGTCGTCGCTCACCGACAGCCGGGTGATCCTGGACCAGGCGGGTGCCGAGAAGTTGATCGGCATGGGCGACGGCCTGTTCTTGCCGATGGGCGCGAACAAACCGATCCGCCTACAGGGAGCGTTCATCACCGACGAGGAGATCCACGCCGTCGTCACCGCCTGCAAAGAACAGGCCGAACCCCAATACACCGATGGCGTCACCACCGCCAAGCCCACCGGTGAACGCACCGATGTCGATCCCGATATCGGCGACGACATGGACGTCTTCCTGCAGGCCGTCGAGCTGGTGGTGTCCAGCCAGTTCGGCTCCACGTCGATGCTGCAGCGCAAGCTTCGGGTCGGGTTCGCCAAAGCCGGCCGGTTGATCGACCTGATGGAGACTCGCGGGATCGTCGGCCCCAGCGAAGGCTCGAAAGCCCGCGACGTGCTGGTCAAGCCCGATGAGCTGGCCGCGACCCTGGCGTCCATCCGGGGTACCGATAGTGGCGCCGACGACGAGGAAGACGAGTAGTCCGGCGAGCAGACGCAAAAGCCCCTTTTCGCGCGGCGTGTCGGGGGCTTTTGCGTCTGCTCGCGCATCTAGAGAACCAACAGCATCCGCGAGTTGCCCAGGATGTTGGGCTTGACGTAGCTGAGATCCAGGAACTCGGCGACACCGATGTCGTAGGAGCGGCACATTTCGTCGTACACCTCTGCGGTCACCGGCGTCCCTTCGATCTCGGTGAACCCGTGCCGGCCGAAGAACTCCGTCTCGAAGGTCAACACGAACAACCGCTGCAGCTGCAGTTCGCGGGCGACATCGAGAAGCTTGTCGACGATGGCGTGGGCGATGCCTTGCCCGGTCATCGTGGGGGCGACGGCCACGGTGCGCACCTCGCCGAGATCGGACCACAGCACGTGCAACGCGCCGCAGCCGACCACCTCGTCCTGATGCTCGGCCACCCAGAATTCCTGGACGGCTTCATACAGCGTCACCAGGTTCTTTCCCAGCAGGATCCTGCCGGCGTAGGTGTCGACTAACCGCTTGATCGCCGGTACGTCAGAGGTCCGCGCGCGCCGGATAACCGGCCGGTTGGTCGGTGGACCGCCTGCTGCGTTCACGAATTGCACAGTAATGGCTTCAGCCAATCGGACGAGCAACCGATATTCTGTTGCGGTGTCGGGGCAGCCTCAAACCGGTCCAGTGGTCCCGCGCGTCCGCGTCACCAACCTCGCCAACGTGCTCACGCTTTTGCGGCTGGTGCTGGTCCCGGTGTTTCTGCTGGTGCTGTTCGCCGGGAATGGTCACGAAACCGTCAGCCGAATTGCGGCTTTCGTGGTTTTCGCCGTCGCCGTTATCACCGATCGCCTCGACGGCTCGTTGGCTCGCAATTACGGCATGGTGACCGAATTCGGCACACTGGCCGACCCGATCGCGGACAAGACGCTCGTCGGCGCGGCGTTGATCGGGCTGTCGATGCTCGGTGACCTGCCGTGGTGGGTGACGGTGGTGATCCTGTCCCGCGAGGTTGGCATCACCGTGTTGCGTTTTGTGGTGCTGCGCCACGGCGTCATCCCCGCCAGTCGCGGCGGCAAACTCAAAACCCTCGTGCAGGCCGTCGCGATCGGACTCTTCATCCTGCCGCTGTCGGGATCGTGGTCGGTGGCCGCGTCGGTGGTGATGGTGGCCGCGATCGTGCTGACCCTGGTCACCGGCGTGGACTACGTCGCTTCCGCCGTGAGGGATGTCCGTGGACGACCCGCTGCTGACTGACGACGCCCGAGGACTGGTAGCGGATCTGACGGTCCGCAAGCAGAGCGTCGCCACCGCGGAGTCGATGACCGCGGGGCTGCTCGCGGCCACGCTCGCCGGAGTGGCCGGCGCCAGCGAGGTTCTGCGCGGCGGCCTGATCACCTACACCGAGTACACCAAGGTCGTGCTGGCCGGGGTCGCGCCGCAGATCCTCGACGAGGTTGGGCCGGTGGCCGGGCCGACCGCCCGGGCGCTGGCCGTCGGCGCGCGCCAACGATGCGACGCCACCTGGGGCGTGGGTTTGACCGGTGTGGCCGGACCCGAGCCGCATGGTGGGCACGAGGTGGGCACGGTGTTCATGGGCCTGGCCGGGCCTATCGACACCGAGGTAGTCGAGCTGCAGTTGCGCGGGACGCGCTGGGATATCCGCATCTCGGCGGTGCGCGAGTCGATCAGCAGGCTGCGGGCACTCGTCGCGGCGGCGTGAATCCGCCGACCCAAAGCGGCCGCGCGGGAACCAATGGCCGCGCGGCGGTCGTTGACCTGATGAACCATCTCAGCTGAGCGGACTTAAGGAGAGCGCGATGGCGTCATTGCTGCGCGAGGTTCTCGGCGACGTGCTGCGTCGGGCCCGAACCAAACAAGGCCGGACCCTGCGTGAAGTGTCAGACGCTGCGCGGGTCAGCTTGGGCTACCTGTCCGAGGTCGAGCGCGGTCGTAAAGAGGCGTCCAGCGAGCTGCTGAGCGCGATCTGCACTGCGCTGGATGTCCCGTTGTCACAGCTGCTCGTCGAGTCCGGCGAGCAATTGGCACGCCGCGAGGGCACGGTCGTGCCGGCCAGCGCGGCGAATATCGATGTCAGCACGAAGGTCGTCATCCCGCCGGTTGTCGCTCTGGCCCTATCAGCCCGCGCCTAGCCGCACCGCAAGGGTGTGGTAATCGGCGTGGAACCGATAAATTGAGCTTCAGGACGAGTGCAGACACCTACACACGAAGGCGGAGCTAATCCATGGCCAATCCGTTCGTCAAAGCGTGGAAGTACGTCATGGCGCTGTTCAACGCGAAGATCGACGAGCACGCCGACCCCAAAGTTCAGATCCAGCAGGCCATCGAGGAAGCGCAGCGTCAGCACCAAGCGCTGACCCAGCAAGCCGCGCAGGTGATCGGCAATCAGCGCCAACTCGAGATGCGGCTCAACCGGCAGCTGGCCGACATCGAAAAGCTTCAGGTCAACGTGCGGCAGGCGGTAACCCTGGCTGACCAGGCCACCGCGGCCGGAGACACCGCCAAGGCCACCGAGTACAACAATGCCGCGGAGGCTTTTGCGGCCCAGTTGGTGACCGCCGAGCAGAGCGTGGAAGACCTCAAGGGATTGCACGACCAGGCGCTTGGCGCGGCGGCGCAGGCCAAGAAGGCCGTCGAGCAAAACGCGATGGTGCTGCAGAAGAAGATCGCCGAGCGCACCAAGCTGCTCAGCCAGCTCGAGCAGGCCAAGATGCAGGAGCAGGTCAGCGCGTCGCTGCGGTCGATGAGCGAGATCGCCGCTCCGGGAACCACCCCGAGCCTCGACGAGGTGCGCGACAAGATCGAACGCCGCTACGCCAACGCGATGGGTGAGGCTGAGTTGGCGCAGAACTCGGTTCAGGGCCGCATGCTCGAGGTCGAGCAGGCCACCGTGGAGATGGCCGGCCACTCGCGGTTGGAGCAGATCCGCGCATCGATGCGCGGCGACGCGTTGCCGGCTGGAGGGGCGGTCGGCGACCGCGCGGCAACTCCGGGCACTGCGGCAACCCCGGCCACTCCGGCGGCGGCCCCTCAAGCCGCCGCCGCCGAGAAGCCCATCGGCCAGCAGTAGTAGACGAGCGGAGCGAAATGGCGGTGGAGTCCGGTCGCAGCGCCTCATGGCGGGCATTGCTGCTGCGTGGTCTCGACACGGCCGACGCGCTTTCCGACTTGGTGGCGCAGAAGATCAGCGCCGCCACCGATCCGCGGGAAAAGCTGCTGCGCCGACGCCGCCGTGCACTGCGGTGGGGCCTGATATTCGCGGCCGGGTGCGCGTTCTGGGGTGTGGTGACGGCGGTCCTGGCGGCGTGGGGCTGGTTCGCGTTGCTGCTGGAGATCACCGGTGGGATCGCGGTCGGGCAGGCGATGATCGCGACGCTGCTGCTGATTCGCTACCGGTGGCTGCGAGCCGAGCCACTGCCCACGCAGCGGCCGGCCAGTGGCCGACGCCTGCCACCGCCGAGTTCGGCGGCACGATCGGCGATGTCGGCGCTGGGAGCCTCCGAACGGGGATTCTTCTCGTTACTCGGGGTTATCCAGCGAGGAAACATGTTGCCCGCCAACGAGATTCGTGACCTGACCGCAGCCGCTAACAAGAGCTCGGCCGCCATGGCGGCTACCGCTGCCGAGGTGGTGTCGATGGAGCGGGCGGCCCACGGCACCCCGCAGTCGCGGTCCTACCTGGCCCCCACCATCAACGCGTTTACCGCGCAGTTGAGCGCCGGCGTGCGTCAGTACAACGAAATGGTCACCGCCGCAGCGCAGTTGGTCTCGTCGGCGAACGGAGATCGCGGCGTCGCGTTGGTGGCCTCACGGCAGCGCTATCGCGACGAGCTGGCCGGCGCGACCGATCGTCTGATCGGCTGGTCACAGGCTTTCGACGAACTCGGCGGGTTGCCGCGCGTTCGTTAGATGTCGTGGCTGTCTGGGGTCGAGTCGGGCCTGGGGCCGTAGCGTTCGATGTAGGCCTGATGGAGGTGCGCGTCGCGCTGGCGACGGCGTTCGTCGACCAGATCCGGGTCGAGGTCGTGCACCTGCAGGATGTGGCGGCGCCACACCTTGTTGAGCGCGTGCGAGAAATACACGAACGGGATGAGGATCGGCAGCGTCATGGTCAGGTGGACGTCCAGCGTCGCCGGAATCAGCCAGAACGGGGCAAGCACCAACACCGCGGGAATGGCGACGCGGATCATCATCCGCGCGGCGGCGCCCTTGCCGGCCAGGTCGTTGCGCACCCAGTCCCGCATCGAGTCGGGTAGCCGCCGCCCGTAGCAGTACCGGACATACTGGAGCGCGTTCGGCCGTGTGCTGTCGCTCACTGGACTGTCCTTTCGACTCGCGGGCTCAGAACGACGCCCTGAGCGACGGCACCACCAAGCCGACCAGGCCCCGTACCGTCGCCTTGAGCATGTCGAAGAAGTCGAAATAGTCCCGCCACAGCGTGATCTGCCCGTCGTGAACCTCGAACACGCCGCAGACCCAGAACTGAAGCCGGAGCGGGCCGAAGATCAGCGCGTCGGTGCGTTCGGTGAGCACAGCGGCACCGTCGGCGGCGATGCGATGGATCTTCACCTCGAACGCGCTGGCACCGCCCAACGAGCTGAAGAGCTTCATCGCCCTGTTGCGCCCGTGGATCGTCGGCAACCCGACGTTCTGATACACCAGGTCCTCGGCCAATGCGGCGCCTGCGGTGTCGAGATCCGCGTCCTGCAGCGCGTTCAGGAAGACCTCGACTGTGCGGGTGTTCTCTAGAGTCTGCTCGGTCATGATCACCAGCCTAACGGCGATTCGACCCGCCGGGCGCTGTGGCAGGGTAGGGCGATGCGCGTTGCCGTGGTCGCCGGACCAGACCCCGGGCACTCGTTTCCGGCCATCGCGCTGTGCCGGCGTTTTTCGGCAGCCGGCGACACGCCGACCCTACTCACCGGCGCCGAATGGCTCGAAACCGCCCGCGCGGCCGGTGTCGACGCCGTCGAACTGGCGGGGCTCGACCCCACCTCAGACGACGACGACCGTGACGCCGGCGCCAAGATCCATCAGCGCGCTGCGCGGATGGCGGTGCTGAATCTTCCGCAGCTCCGGGAGCTGGCGACGGACCTCGTGGTGTCGGATGTCATCACCGCCTGCGGCGGGATGTCCGCCGAGCTGCTGGGGATTCCGTGGATCGAACTGAACCCGCATCCGCTGTACCTGCCGTCGAAGGGGCTGCCGCCGCTGGGTAGCGGGCTTGCGCCGGGCACTGGCATCAGGGGCCGGCTGCGGGACGCCGCGATGCGGGCGCTGACCGCGCGATCCTGGCGCGCCGGTATACGTCAGCGCGCGGAGGTCCGCGTCGGGATCGGTTTGCCCGCCACCGATCCCGGGCCGCTGCGGCGGCTGATCGCCACGCTGCCCGCCCTGGAGGTTCCCCGCCCGGACTGGCCGGCCGAAGCCGTGCTGGTAGGTCCGCTGCACTTCGAGCCGACCGAGCAACTGCTGCCGATCCCACCGGGCGCCGGCCCGGTGGTGGTGGTCGCGCCGTCGACGGCGTTGACCGGGACGCAGGGGATGGCCCAAAACGCGCTGGACTGCCTGGTGCCCGGGACCGGTTTGCCCGTCGGCGCACGGGTGGTGGTGTCGCGGCTCAACGGTCCTGATCTGACGGTGCCGCCGTGGGCGGTGGCCGGGCTGGGGCGCCAAGACGAACTGCTGGCGCAGGCCGACCTGGTGATCTGCGGCGGCGGGCACGGAATGGTGGCCAAGACACTGCTGGCCGGTGTGCCGCTGGTGATGGTTCCCGGCGGCGGGGATCAGTGGGAGATCGCCAACCGGGTGGCGCGCCAGGGCAGTGGACGGCTGGTTCGGCCGTTGACCGCCGAGGCGCTGGTCAAGGCCGTCGATGAGGTGCTTACGACGCCGAGCTACCGCGAAGCCGCCCGGCGTGCCGCGGCCAGCGGCACCGATGTCGCCGATCCGGTACAGGTGTGCCACGATGCGCTCGCGCCCGCCGGTCGGCTTGGGCCCAGGTAGCTTGGTCGGCGTGCGCCTGACGGAATTTCACGAGCGGGTCACTTTGCGTTTCGGCGCGACCTACGGTGCCTCGGTGTTGTCCGATCACATGCTGACCGACTTCGACGGCCGCACCGGCGCGCAGGCGATCGAGGACGGCGTGGACCCGCGCGACGTGTGGCGGGCGCTCTGCGTCGACTTCGACGTTCCCCGCGAACAGTGGTGAAAGTTTGGCGTCGGTTGCTGAACTTTCTATACGTGTATTTCGTGTACGAAAGGTACTCAATGATGTGCAACCGAATGCGGAGGCTGGCGTGAATGCTGCGACTTTTCGCTGGCGAGCGATCCTGGCGGCTGGGCTGGCAGTGGTGGGACTCGTCGCGGCGGTGTTCCTGGTCCGAGGTCCCGTGATGCCGTCCGCCAGCGGGACGACGTCGAGCGCAATTCCGGCACCTATGGTCGACGAACCGACGACGGGGCGCCCGAAGGCGGAGACCACGGTCCTGGCCGGTGGCTGCTTCTGGGGTGTGCAGGGCGTTTTCCAGCACGTCAAAGGGGTGGCAGGGGCCGAATCCGGGTACGCGGGAGGAGATGCGGCGACAGCTGATTACGAGACTGTCAGTACCGGGACGACCGGGCACGCTGAGTCGGTGCGCATCACCTATGACCCGATTCAGGTTACCTTCGGCCGGCTGTTGCAGATCTTTTTCGCCGTCGTGCAAGATCCGACCGAACTTAACCGTCAGGGGCCCGACGTGGGCACTCAGTATCGTTCGGTGATCTTTGCTCAGGACGCGACCCAACGGAACATTGCGGATGCCTACATCGCCCAGCTGAACCAGGCGGGCGCCTTCCCCGCGCCGATCGTCACTAACGTGTCGCCGGCAACCCAGTTCTTCCCTGCGGAGGCCTACCACCAGGACTTCCTCAACTTGCATCCGGATAACCCGTACATCGCCAGTTACGACATGCCCAAGCTGGACGCGCTCAAGTCGACGTTCCCGGACCTATACCGCGACTAGCCGGCGCTGATGCTCGCCGCAACGGCAGTACGGCGCGCCTACTTGCGATCGAACACACGTTCGTTAATGTGGTCGGTGTTCGACGGTCAGATGCTGGTCAGGCCACTTGTCAGACCCTGCCTCTAGCGTCACGGCCAACTGACCGATATCGGTCGAGGAGAACACCGACTACACCGAGAGGTAGCACCATGACGCAAGCCCCTGACCGCGAGAAGGCCCTCGAACTGGCGATGGCCCAGATCGAGAAGAACTACGGCAAAGGTTCGGTGATGCGCCTCGGCGACGAGGTGCGCCAGCCGATCTCGGTCATCCCGACCGGGTCGATCGCACTGGACGTTGCCCTGGGCATCGGTGGCCTGCCCCGTGGCCGCGTCGTGGAGATCTACGGCCCGGAGTCCTCGGGTAAGACCACCGTCGCACTGCACGCGGTGGCCAACGCCCAGGCCGCCGGCGGCATCGCGGCGTTCATCGACGCCGAGCACGCGCTGGACCCCGACTACGCCAACAAGCTTGGTGTGGACACCGATTCGCTGCTGGTCAGCCAGCCCGACACCGGCGAGCAGGCGCTGGAGATCGCTGACATGCTGATCCGTTCCGGCGCGCTGGACATTCTGGTCATCGACTCGGTGGCCGCACTGGTGCCGCGGGCAGAGATCGAAGGCGAGATGGGCGACAGCCATGTCGGACTGCAGGCCCGGCTGATGAGTCAGGCGCTGCGGAAAATGACCGGCGCGCTGAACAATTCGGGTACCACGGCGATCTTCATCAACCAGCTGCGTGAGAAGATCGGAGTGATGTTCGGCTCGCCCGAAACAACAACGGGCGGAAAGGCTTTGAAGTTCTACGCCTCCATTCGACTGGACGTGCGGCGGATCGAGACGCTCAAGGACGGCACCGATGCGGTGGGTAACCGCACCCGGGTCAAGGTCGTCAAGAACAAGGTATCGCCGCCGTTCAAGCAGGCCGAGTTCGACATCCTCTACGGCAAGGGCATCAGCAGGGAAGGCTCGCTGATCGACATGGGCGTGGAACAGGGCTTCATCCGCAAGTCCGGGTCCTGGTTCACCTACGAGGGTGAGCAGCTGGGTCAGGGCAAGGAGAACGCCCGCAACTTCTTGATGGAGAACGCCGAGGTGGCCAACGAGATCGAGAAGAAGATCAAGGAAAAGCTCGGCATTGGCGCGGTGGTGACCGATGGTTTGACCGATGACAGCGTCTTGCCCGCCCCCGTCGATTTCTGAGCCGTCTCGCGAGGAGCTGGCGCGGGCGTTGTGCCTGCGCCTGCTCACCGCGCGGGC
>Ga0209040_10002257_pt1 | contig 15205 bp, 14 predicted proteins | sample BogFormECP12_OM3_FD_188240 | JGI IMG/M metagenome (GOLD analysis project Ga0209040, IMG submission 188240) | Bog forest soil microbial communities from Calvert Island, British Columbia, Canada - ECP12_OM3 (SPAdes) (version 2) | ecosystem: Environmental > Aquatic > Freshwater > Wetlands > Bog ...
GCGATCTGCCGCGCATCGGCGACAAGCTGGAGCTGATCGTCGGCTACTCCGACACCACGGTGCATCTGCACGAGGAGATCGTGGCGGTGCGCAACGGGCGCATCGAGGCGATCTGGCGGATCGCGGGTCGCGGACGGATCAAGTAACGGTGCTACTTCTGCGGCCTGAACGCATCCAACCTGACCAGATCGTAGAAGGTGGTCACGCAGCGTTGTTGCCCTCCACGGAGTCATGCCAGACGTGGTTGGTTGGCCCCACCTGTTCCTGCCGAAGGTCTTGTTCGAACTGGTGCTGGCCTGCCAAGGCGAGGCCCCTGAATGCCGGACGTTCTGAAGCTCCGTGGGGAGATAGATAGCCGTCGTTCTGCTTTGCCTGGCCAATGGCGAAGATCGGCCAGCTCGCGTCATACGACGCGTTGAATTGGGCGACCTGGGTGGAGAGCGGTGCTTGCCCGCGCCGGGACTCGGTCAAAGCTGGCGAGATGGCCGCTCGCCAGCGAAATCCAGACGACGCCATTGCTGTCGATATCCATTCCGCGTGGTGAATACCCGTCGACCGGCGGTTGATAAATTTCGGTCAATGCGGTCGCCGGCGGATTTGGCCCCGGATTCACGCGCACAATCGCCCCGGGAAACCCCAGCACCGAGCCCCAGATCGACCCATCGACCGGGCTGGGGGCGATACCGTACAGGCCGGCCACGATGCGCTTATCCTTGTTCGGATCGACCGGCTGGTTGGGCTCGACATAATCGTCGCGCTTGCCGTTTCCGTTTGTGTCGAGGACGAACACAGTCCAGCCCTGTGACTTCTGTGCGTCGCCAGTAGCATCGAACATTTTGGTATTGAGCCAGCCGAGTACGTCGCTGGCACCGCCGCTGCTGAACCACAGAGTGTCGTTGGCATCGCGGGCGAACTGCAGATGATGCGTCGAGAAACACAAGTCGATCAGCGTGAATTTTCCGGACTTGGGATCGTACATCGCGGCCTGTCGCCCTGATCTTTGCAGCGGGAACAGCTTGGCAGAGGGCTGGTCCGATCCGGCCTTGCAAAACGCTGGGTCTTCTGCCGGACGGATCCTGGCGGTGAACCAGACCCGGCCTTTGGCGTCGAACATCGGGTTGTGGATGATGGCCTGACCGTTCCAGATGGCCTCCGTGTCCCATAGGGCGAGGGAGCGATGATCGGATCATCGGCGGTATTGGGCGTCTCTGGGTCGAGAACCGGCAGTTTAACCTCGCTCTTCGCATTCTTCACTGGATCAACTCATAGCGGGTCAGCCTGCTGAAGGGCTGCCCGATGCGGCGCTATGGACTGCGCGAGGACCAGTAGCGGATCACCTGTTGCCCGGGCGCGAGGGTCCGGTCGGGGTACGCGGCGGACAATCGGCTGTTCGTCGAAGCGGTCCTCCCTAGCCACAGCCCTCAAGTCACCGGACCAATCCATCATGCCTCATCGCCGCCGCGGTGGCGGCGGCCATGAGGACCTCGCCGCTACGACTTCGTGACCTTGCGGTAGTTGTCGTAGTCAACCGCCGCATAGTAGCCCTTCACATTGCTCGACAACGCCTCCTGGAAGGCGTTCTGGAACATGATGATGAACGGACCATCATCGGTCACCTTCTTCAGCAACGCCGCGTAGGCGGCCTTGCGCTTGTCAGCGTTCAACTCCCTGGCGGCATCAGCCGTCATCTTGTTGACCTCGGGTTCGAACCATTCGTTACGCCAGGCCAGCGGATGAGTCTTGGCGCCGTCGCTGTTGTCGTCGTTATGCGCGAAGCTGTCGGCATTGCCGTGCGGGTCGAAATAATCCGGCGACCAGTTGATGATCACCATCTGGTGCTTGCGGGCACGATAGCTGGTGAGGACCTGTTTCAGGTCGGCGGTGACGAGGTTCAGCTTGACGCCGGCCTGGGCCATGGTCTGCTGCACGGCCTGCGCGATATCGGGGTTCGGGGGCTGCGTCGGCACGTTCAAATTGATTTCGAAGCCGTTGGGGTAGCCGGCCTCGGCCAGCAGCGCTTTCGCCTTGGCGACGTCCAGCTTCCACGGATTGTATTTGATGGCCCCGAACAAGCCGAGCGGCCAGAAGGTCTGGTGCACGGTGCAACGGCCCTTGAGGAAGGTGTTGGCCATGCCGTCGTAGTCGACCAGCATCTTCATCGCCTGGCGAACCTTCGGGTTCTTGAAGTGTTCGTCGGATACATTCATGGCCATGTACCAGGTTTCGGCAGCGGGGAACGACTCGACCTTGATCGCCTTGTTGGAAGCCAGCGGCTTGAGTTGGTCCGCCGTCAGATTGATTGCGAGATCGGCGTCGCCTTTTTCCAGCAGCAGGCGCTGCGAACCCGGTTCGGACACGTGGCGGAGCACGACCCGCTTGATCAGCGGCGCGCCCAAGTGGAAGTTCGGATTGGCCTCGATGGTGACGGACTCGTTGGCCTTCCACGAGATCAGCCGGAAAGCGCCCGAGCCCGCCGAGTGAGTCTTCAGCCAGGTGTTTCCCAGGTCGCCGTTCACCTCGTTGGCCATGGCGACCTTCTTCTCGACAGCCGAGGTGATCCCCGTGGTCATCACGTTATAGACCAGCGACGGTGCATAATCCGTGAGGATCTTGAAGTGCAGCGTGCCCGGGTCGGGCGCGGTGATCAAGCTGTTGACGTTGTCCTTGGTCCAGCCGAACTGTTCGAGTAGGAAGGCCGGCGTCTTGTCGAGGATCACCCCGCGCTGCATCGACCAGGCGATGTCGCCTGCTGTCACCGGCGCGCCGCTCTCGAACTTCAGGCCCGGCCGGATCTTGAAGGTGTACTCCTTACCGTCCTCGGTGGCGCTCCAGCTTTGGGCGGTACCGCCGATGATTTTGGTGACGTCCTCCGGCTCGTAGCGGAGCAGCGAGTCATAGACGGCGATGACCACCTCGCCGCCGGTGATTTCGTACATCTCCCCGGGGTCCAACGTGATGATGTCGGAGATGTCCTTCGCGACCACCAGGGTATCCTTGGGGGTCGCCGCGTGGGCAGCCGAACCCATGAAGGCCAGCGGCGACGTTGCCGCCAGGAGGGCAAAGTCTCTGCGCTTCAACATCGTTGTTGTCTCCCTGTTCCAGTGGGGGCATAAGGCCCAAAATCGGCAGGTAACGCAAGGTATCTTGGCGGGATGGTTCCCGTCGGGCAGGGCGAACCCTCGCGAATTATCCGGGCTAGCTGGCCGCTGCTGATTGGCAGTGGACGAGCAAAAAGTGGCTGCGCGTCGCGATATCGGCACAAGATGAAGCGACGCTACTTCCGGGGCGACGCGGCCTTCGCCATCCCCGAGATCGACGAGTCGCTCGAGGCAGACGATTACAAATTCACCATCCGCCTGCCGGCCAATTCCATCTTGCAGGAGAATATCGCCTGGCCTTTGAAGCGTCCCGTGGGCCGCCCGCCGCAAGGGGTGCGGCGCTATGCCAGCTTCAGTTACCAAGCCGGCTCATGGAGCAAGCCACGCAGGTGGTGGCGAAGGTGGAGTGGCATCCCAGTGAACTCCATCCGCGCGTCGGGTTCATCGTGACCAACATGACACCGCCTGCCGAACAGTCGTGGCGTTCTACAATCATCGCGGCACGGCGGAGCAATGGGTCAAAGAGGGCAAGACCATCGCCACCGGCACGATGCTGACCGTCTGCGCGGTGGCAGCCATATCGGGTTGCCGGCGCGGGGGACGTGCGTCGGAAAGACGGTGTTCCGGCCGGAAGCATTGCCGCACCGGAGGGCATCGCACCGCTGCTGCCCTTCCCGCACTGCTTCGACCGGCGTTGCCAGAAGGGCCAAACGATGCCTATCGTTCGCAGAATGCCGTCAAAACTCACGATCATCCGGGGAATGTCGGATAAGATCGATGAACTGGTCCGCCGATCGCCCGAGCGCGCCCACGATGTGGATTTCTTCGAGCAGTTCGCGCGCGAGGTCGGCTGACGCTCGCCTAACTGACATTGCCCCCACACTGCTCTCCTCCGCGGGCGGAGAGTCTGGATCGGCGCCAGAAGGAAAGGGAGGTATACATGACCGAATTTGCTGGGAGGACCGCGGTAGTCACGGGCGGCGGAAGCGGAATGGGCCGCGAGCTGGTCCGCCAGCTGGCGGCGGAAGCCTGCAATGTCGCAATGTGCGACGTCTCGCCGACCGGCCTATCGGAAACACAAAGGCTCTGTGAGGCGGCGGGATTGCCGCAAGGGCTGCGTGTCACGACGCATATCGCCGATGTTGCCGACCGGACACAGGTCGAGCGGTTTCGCGACGAGGTTGCCGACCGTCACCAGACCGACAAGATCCACTTGTTGTTCAACAATGCCGGTATCAGCGGCGGCGGCAGCATGGTTACCAACAGCCGCGACGAATGGGAGCGCACGTTCAACATCTGCTGGGGCGGCGTCTATAATTGCACCCGCGCGTTTCTGCCGCTGCTGCAAAACGCCGAAGAGAGCCACATCGTCAACACCAGCAGCATCAACGGCTTTTGGGCCTCGGTCGGACCACGCATCCCGCATACCGCCTATTCGGCCGCGAAATTTGCGGTCAAGGGTTTCACCGAAGCGCTGATGACCGATCTGCGGATCAACGCGCCGCACGTCAAATGCTCAGTTGTCATGCCCGGCCAGATCGGGACCTCGATCCGCGCCAACACGCGTAAGATCCACAGCGGCGATCGCGAATTGGACGCGATCGATGCTGCCGGTCTCGCGCAGGCGCGGGAGCGCTTTGCTCTGCTGGGCCGCGACGCCTCGCAGCTGTCGGACGATCAGTTGCGCAATCTCGTGGGTGAGCTCGAGCGGCGTTTTCGCGACGAGGCGCTGACCAGCGCGGCGCAGGCCGCGACGATCATCCTCGAGGGCGTCAAGGCCGATCGCTGGCGCATTCTCGTCGGGGCGGACGCTCACAAGATCGACGAAATGGTGCGCCGGTCGCCGGAACGCGCCTACGACATCGCGTTCTTCGAAGAATTCGCCCGCGCGGCGGGGTGGACCGAACGCCTTTCTCTCGAGAACCCCGAATTGCGCCCGCCGAGTTGATCACCGGCCTACGTACGTCCGCTGCGAGGCCTGCGGTGCGGCGACACCTTTCGCGAGCTGGCGAATGCGAGCGCGATTCCTGAACCGACTGTGGCGAACGGCCGAGATGGGTGGAAGCAAATGGTGGGTGGACACACGCGATCCGCACGTTGCAATCGGAACATCAGAGTGTCCGGCCGGAAAGCGACTGCACATCTGTCCTCCGACCGCCGATGGCGTGCCGCGGGGTTCGCATCGTAGAATCCCGCCTCGCGCAACCTTACCCCCGGCCCCGGAGGGCATATGACCAACACCACCACCCTGATCGCCCGCCGCAACCGCGCGCTGGGCGCCGGCGCCCCACTGTTCTACGAGCACCCGCTGCACATCGTCCGCGGCGAGGGTGTCTACCTGTATGACGCTGACGGCCGCTGCTACGTCGATATGTACAACAACGTCCCCTGCGTCGGTCACGCCAATCCGCGTGTGGTCGAGGCGATGGCGCGCCAGCAGGCGACGCTGAACGTCCACAGCCGCTACCTGCACGAAGCAGTCGTCGACTTCTGCGAACGCCTCGCCGCGCTGCACGGACCGCAGATCGAGAGCGTCATCCTGAGCTGCAGCGGCACCGAGGCGAACGAGGTCGCGCTGCGCATGGCGCGGTTCGCCACCGGAAAACGCGGCATCCTCTGCACCGACGCCACCTATCACGGCAACAGCGAGCTGGTCAGCTCTCTCACCCGGCTCGGTCAGCTTCCCTCCTCGAACCCGTCGGTCCGCGCCTTTCCCTTCCCGGAGACGTTCCGCCCGATCGCACCCGGCCTGAGCGAAGCCGACCAGTGTGAGGCCTATTTAGAGAAGCTCGCTGCCGCGATCGCCGACCTGCAGGCGTCGGGCGAGGGCGTCGCGGCGTTGATCGTTTGCTCGATCCTGGCGAACGAAGGCCTGCCTGACATACCCGCCGGCTTCATGGCCCGCGCCGCAGCGATGGTGCGCGACGCCGGCGGCCTGGTTATCGCGGACGAGGTGCAGGCCGGCTACGCCCGCACCGGCCACTGGTGGGGCTATGAGGTGACCGGCTTCACCCCCGACATCGTCGTCACCGGCAAGCCGATGGGCGCTGGCCTGCCGCTCGCCGCCACCGCCGCGAGCCGCGCGCTGGTCGAGACCTTCCGCGCGAAGACGCGTTACTTCAACACCTTCGCCTCCTCCCCGCTGCAGGCCGCGGTCGGCATGGCGGTGCTGGACGAGATCGAGCAACGTGACCTGCGCGGCAACGTCTCCACCGTCGGCGCTGCGCTGAAGGCCACGCTGACCCAGCGCAAGGGCGCCAGCGACGCGATCGGCGACGTGCGCGGCCACGGCCTGTTCATCGGCGTCGAGCTGGTCAGGCCCGCGGACAAGGCGCCCGACACGGACCTCGCCAAGCGGGTGATCAACCGGCTGAAGGACAAGGGTTTCCTGACCAGCAATGCCGGCGCCTTCGCCAACGTCGTCAAGATCCGTCCGCCGCTGCCGTTCTCGCAAGCCGACGCGGCCGGGTTCCTGGTCGCCTGGGACGAAACGATCGCCGAACTCGCGGCATGATGGGCGGGTCAAGCCCGCCCATGACGATTGAGAGCCGGGCTGGCGCCCGGAGGCACACATGACCATGGAGGCAGAGCGGGCCTACGCACCGGCCGCCCGCCAGGCGCTAACGGCGTTTGGCGTCGAGCCGGCGGACCTGCGCTTCGTGAATCTAAGCGAGAACGTCACCTTCCGCGCGATCGATGCGCGCGACGGATCGCCGCTCGTGCTGCGGCTGCACCGGCCCTGGTACCACGACATCGCCGCCCTGCGATCGGAGCACCTGTGGACCCGTGCCCTGGTTCAGGCCGGCATCGCGGCGCCGGAACCGCTGCAGACGCAGGCGGGCGAGAACTTCGCCCAGGTCGAGATCGCCGCAACCGGGGAACGGCGCTGGGCTGGCCTCGCGCGCTGGGTGGAAGGCGAGCTGCTCGCCGATGTGGTTGCGCGTGAAACCGACACCGCCGCCAACGCACGCCACTTCGCGCGCATGGGCGCGATCATGGCGGCGATGCATGACCAGGCGACGGCCTGGACACCGCCCGCCGGGTTCCAGCGGCACGCGCTCGACGCCGACGGGCTGATGGGGCGCGAACCGTTCTGGGGGCCGTTCTGGGACCATGCCATCTTCTCCCCCGCCGACCGCACCATGCTGCTCGGCATGCGCGACCGGCTGCACGCCGCGCTGACCCGATACGGCAAGCCGGCGCGCACGTTCAGCCTGATCCATGCTGACCTGCATCCGCGCAACGTGCTGATTGACGGGGCGCATGCTGCGGTGATCGACTTCGACGATGCCGGGTTTGGCTGGCACCAGTACGATCTCGCAGTGGCGCTGGTCGGCTACCAGGACCATCCGGGCTTCGCCATGTTCCGCGACGCCTGTATCGCGGGCTACCGGTCAGTGCGCACGATCTCGGATGCTGACCTCGCGCTGCTGCCGATGTTCCTGCTGATCCGCGACATGGTGCAGATGGGGTGGTTCCACCAGCGTCCGGAATTGCCGCGCGCGGCTGTGCTGCCGCGACTTAAACAGCGTATCTTCGCCAAGGCGGCGGATTTTTTCGGGCCGCTAGCCCGAGACGCGGCGTAAGCGCCAGATGGGCGCGGGACAGATTGACACGCCTCGCTTTCCTGACCCCATCATGCGGCGGCCACGCGCCGACCGCGAAGAGGAGCGAGTGACCTACGAGGGACGGCTTGACGCCGGACACCCCGATCAGCGACGACACTAAGCAACAGGGAGACTTGGCATGTTGAAAAGACGGGCTTTGATGGCGTCGGCAGCAGCGTTGCCGTTGACCTCGGCAATTCAGGCGGCGTGGGCGGCCACGCCGAAGGACACCGTGGTGTTCGCGAGTCAGATCGACGACCTGATCACCTTCGATCCGGGCGAAGCCTACGAGATCTCGGCGCAGATCATCGCCTCCAGCATCTATGACCGCCTGGTGCGCTACGAAGCCGAGGACATGACCAAGCTGGTCGGCGGGGTCGCTGAGAGCTGGACGGTCTCGCCCGATGCCAAGACCTACACGTTCACGCTGCGGCCGAACCAGAAGTTCGAGAGCGGCGCGACGGTGACGGCGGACGACATGGCGTTCTCGCTGCAGCGGGTCGTCATCATGAACAAGACCCCAGCCTTCCTGTTGACCCAGCTCGGCTGGAACAAGGACAACGTCAAATCCCTCATCACCGCGCCCGACGCGTCGACCCTGAAGTTCACCATCACCGAGAACTTCTCCCCCTCGCTCGTGCTGAATCTGATGGCCACCGTGGCCGCTTCGGTAGTGGAGAAAAAGGTGGCGATGGCCAACGAGGCCAACGGTGATCTCGGCAACACATGGCTGAAGACCCACTCGGCCACATCAGGCCCCTACAGGCTGGTGTCGTGGAAAGCCAACGAGTCGGTGACGCTGGAGGCCAATCCCGGCTACCATCTCGGCATGGCAAAGACGAAGCGGGTGGTCGTTCGCCATGTGCCCGAACCGGGTTCGCAGCGGCTGCTGCTGGAAAAAGGCGATATCGACATCGCGCTCAGCCTGCAGCCCGACCAGCTCAAAGCGCTGGCCGAGAACAAGGACATCAACATCGAGTCCTTCCCCTACTCCGGCACCTGGTACATCGGGCTCAACCTGGCAGATGCGCGGCTGAAGAACCCGAAGGTGCGGCTCGCGCTGAATTATCTCGTCGACTACCACGGCATGGCCAACACCTTCCTCAAGGGCCGCTTCGTGGTGCACCAGACCTTCCTGCCCATAGGTCTGTCCGGCGCGATTGCCTACGACCCCTACAAGCTCGACATTGCCAAGGCGAAGTCGCTGCTGGCGGAGGCGGGCTATCCGGACGGCTTCGAGCTGAGGCTCAGCACCTCCAACTCCTCGCCGGAGATCGATATCGCCCAGTCGGTGCAGCAGACCATGGGCCTGGGCGGCGTGAAGGTGAACATCGTCGCCACCGACCGAAAGCAGATGATCGCCGAATTCCGCGCCCGCAAGCAAATGGCGACGCTGCTCAGTTGGACACCGGATTATCTCGACCCGCACACCAACGCCTCGACCTTCGCCTTCAACGACAACGACAGCGACGACGCGCCGCATCCGCTGGCCTGGCGCTGCCATTATTTCGACCCCGCCGTGAATGCCAAAACGACCGCGGCGGTGCAGGAGATCGACCCCCTCAAGCGCAAGGCGATGTACGAGGAACTGCAGAAGATCATCACCGACGACGGGCCGTACATCCTGATGTTCCAGCCGTCCAACGAGGTCGCCTCGCGCGCCAACGTCAAGGGCTACAAGCCGGGCATTGTCGAGGACCTCTACTTCTTCCGGACGATCACGAAGTCCTGAGACTGTGGGCGTGAGCGCCACTGCCACGACGGCGGCGATAACGAATGACGGATGGGTCTTGCGGGTCGCCCGGCCCATTCGTCGTGTTGCCAGCATGTTGTTCTCGGTGGCGCTCACCTTCCTGGGGCTGACCTGCGTCACCTTCTTCATCGGTCGCATCATCCCGATCGACCCCGTGCTCGCCATCGTGGGCGACAAGGCCTCGCGCGCGACGTATGAGCGGGTTGCCGCCGAGATCGGCGTCAACCTGCCGATCCCGGTTCAGTACTGGCGCTATCTGAATAAAGTGCTGCATGCCGATTTCGGCGTCTCGCTGATCACCGCGCATCCGGTGTTGGAGGACATGACCCGCGTCTTTCCGGCCACCATGGAGTTGGCCCTCCTGGCGCTGTTCGTGGGCACGGTGTTAGGCGTGCCGCTCGGCGTGGTCGCCGCCACCCATCGCGGTCGCTGGCAGGACCACGTGGTCCGCTTCGGCTCGCTACTCGGCTATTCGATGCCGGTGTTCTGGCTCGGGCTGGTCGGGCTGCTGCTGTTTTACGCCAGGCTTGGCTGGGTCGAGGGTCCCGGGCGCCTCGACGTGTCCTACGACGACATCGTGCCGACCGTCACCGGCCTGATCACCATCGACAGCCTGATCGCCGGCGAGAGCGACGTGTTCTGGAACGCGCTCAGCCACCTCGTGCTGCCTGCTTCCATCCTCGGCTATCTCTCGCTGGCTTATGTGGCGCGCATGACGCGCAGCTTCATGCTGGGTCAGCTTAGGCAGGAATACGTGCTGGCAACGCTGGCCAAGGGATTGTCGCCGTTCCGCGTGGTGTGGGTTCACGCGCTCGGCAATGTCTGGGTGCAGCTGGTTACCGTCATCGCGCTGACGTTCGGCAGCCTGCTGGAGGGCGCGGTGTTGACCGAGACAGTGTTCGCCTGGCCTGGACTTGGACTTTACATGAAGAATTCGCTGTTCAACGCCGATCTCAACGCGGTGCTCGGCGGCACCATGGTGATTGGCGTCGTGTACATTTTCCTCAACATGCTCTCCGACGTCATCTACCCGCTGGTCGATCCGCGCGCGCGGAGCCGCGGATGAGCGCGACCGGGTTGCGCTTCGGCGCGCCGACCGGCTGGCGTGGCTGGCTGCTCGACGCCGCGCCGGCCAGCCGTCGCCAGGCCCGGCTCGGCCGCTGGTATCGCGCTTGGCTTGGCCTCTACCGCAACGGGCTCGCGATGACCGGGCTCGTCATCGTGCTGGCGCTGGTGCTGGTTGCGATCTTCGCCCCGCTGTTCGCCAATCACGCCGCGGCTTTCACCCAGACGCTCCAGGACCGGCTACAGCCGGTGTCCTGGGCGCATCCCTTCGGCACCGACGAGTTGGGCCGCGACATCTATGCCCGTGTCATCTTCGGCAGCCGCATTACGTTGACCATCGTTGCTCTGGTGAGTGTCATCGTGGTGCCGGTCGGCCTCGGGATCGGCCTGCCGGCTGGGTATTTCGGCGGCTGGATTGACGCCGTGCTGATGCGCATCACCGACATCTTCCTCGCCTTCCCGCGCCTTGTGCTCGCGCTCGCCTTCGCCGCCGCACTCGGGCCGGGCATCGAGAACGCGGTGATCGCAATTTCGCTCACCGCTTGGCCGCCCTATGCCAGACTTGCGCGCGCGGAAACGCTGACGCGGCGAAACGCAGAGTTCATCGAGGCGGCCGAACTCCAAGGCGCTTCGCATCTGCGCATTCTGTTCACGCAAATCATGCCGCTCAGCCTGCCCTCGGTCATCATCCGCCTCACGCTCGATATGGCCGGCATCATTCTTACCGCCGCCGGCCTGGGTTTCCTTGGCCTCGGCGCCCAGCCGCCTGCCCCCGAATGGGGCGCCATGGTCTCCTCCGGTCGGCAGTACCTGCTTGACCAGTGGTGGGTCGCGACCATCCCGGGCATTGCCATCTTCATTGTCAGCCTCGGTTTCAACCTGCTCGGCGACGGCCTTCGCGATGTATCGGATTCGCGCGCCGGATGAACGGTGGCCCGCTTCTGACCATACGCAATCTGCGCGTCGTCTACCCCGGCGACGACGGCGATTTCCGTGCGGTGCGCAACGTATCCTTCTCCCTCGGCCGCGAGCGCCTTGGCATCGTCGGCGAGTCGGGCTCGGGCAAATCGACCACGGGCCGCGCCATCATGGGCCTGATCCCCTATCCGGGCCGCGTCGAGGCCGACGTGATGCGCCTGGGCGAGACCGACCTGCTCGGTCTCGACGAAAAGGGATTTCGCCGCCTGCGCGGCAAGCGCATTGCCATGGTGCTCCAGGACCCGAAATTTTCGCTCGATCCGGTGATGACCGTGGGTAAGCAGATCGCCGAGACACACCGCTACCATTTTCGCAGCAGCAAGCAGGCCGCCCGCACCGCCGCGCTGGAAATGCTCGAGGCCGTCCACATCCGGGATCCCGCGCGCGTCTACGACCAATACGCCCACCAGGTTTCCGGCGGCATGGGCCAGCGCATCATGATAGCCATGATGCTCATCGCGGGCCCCGACATCCTGATCGCAGACGAACCCACCTCGGCGCTCGACGTGTCGGTCCAGCAACAGGTGCTCGCCATCATGGACGAGATGGTGAAAAGCCGCGGCATGGGGCTGATCCTCATCAGCCACAATCTCCATCTCGTCGCATCGTTCTGCGACCGGGTGCTCGTGATGTACGCCGGCCAGATCGTCGAGATCTGCGATGCCGGCCGGTTGCAGGCAGCGCGACACCCCTATACCAGGGGTCTGCTCACCGCCCTCCCCGAACTCGGCCGCCGCCGCGCCGAACTGCCGCAGTTGCTGCGCGATCCCGAATGGCTGATCGATCTTCCCGCCGGCGTGGGAGCCGCCTGTTGATCGAACTCGACGGCGTCTCCGTCACTTACGGCGCCGGCCCCACGTTGGTACGCGCCGCCCGCGATGTGTCGTTTCGCGTTCCAGCCGGCGACGCGCTGGGCCTGGTCGGCGAATCCGGCTCCGGCAAATCCACCGTCCTTCGCGCCGTCGCCGGCCTGATCCCGCACGCCAAGGGAATCGTGGTGATCGACGGCCGCGAATTGTCCAACCGCCGTCCCCGCGAATCCCGAAAAATCATCCAGATGGTCTTCCAAGATCCCTACGGATCGCTCCATCCCAACCAGACGGTCGACCAGACGCTCAGCGCTCCCATCGCCATACACCGCCTCGGCAACGCCGAGAGTCGCATCATGACCGCCCTCACCGAGGTCGGGCTTGGCCGCGAGCACCGATACCGCTACCCCCACCAACTCAGCGGTGGCCAGCGCCAGCGCGTGGCCATCGCACGCGCCCTTATTCTGGAGCCCAAAGTCCTGTTGCTCGACGAGCCCACCTCGGCGCTCGACGTCTCCGTCCAGGCCGAGATTCTCAACCTGCTGACCCGCCTCCGCCGCGATCACGGCCTGACTATGCTGATGGTCAGCCACGACCTCGCCGTCATCGCTCATATCTGCGACCGTATCGGCGTCATGCACAGCGGTCGGTTGCTCGAAATGACCACTGCTGCCGCCCTCGCCGAGGGCCGCGTCACCGACCCGTATTCGCAACAACTGCTGCGCGCCAACCAGGGCTTCGACGCCAGCGGCGTCGTTATCGACGTCACAGCCTGACCACCGAGGACATTCCCATGGGCACCCGCCTCACTGGCAAAGTCGCCATCGTCACCGGCTCCGGCCAGGGCATCGGCCGCGCCATCGCGATCGCCTTCGCGCGCGAGGGCGCCATCGTCGTCATTGCCACTCGTACGGCCGCACATGGCGAGGAAACCTTCCGCCTGATCGAGGCCGAAGGCGGCAAGGCGATCTTCCGGCAGGTCGATGTGGCCGACCATGACGCTACCCGCGCCATGGTCGACGAGGCCGCCGCTGCCTGCGGCCGGCTCGACATCATGGTCCACAACGCCGCCGCCTTCGGCCGCTGCACCATCGAGGAGATGGACCACGAAACCCTCGATCGGCTTTTTAATGTCAACGTGAAAGCCTGCTTCACGCTGACCCAGGCATCGCTGCCGCACATGCGCAAGCAAGGCGCCGGACGCATCATCATCACCTCCTCGGTCACCGGTCCGAAGGTCTCGATGCCCGGTTCGGGGGCCTATGCCACGTCGAAAGCCGCGGTCACCGGTTTCATCCATACCGCGGCCATCGAACTGGCCGCAGACAACATCACCGTGAACGCCATCGAACCCGGCTACATCGATACGCCGGGTCTGTCGGGCCTCAAGGCCCGCTTCGGCGCCGAACGGATTTCCCACTTTATCCCGGCCAAACGTCTCGGTCGCCCGGAGGAAATCGCCGGCCCGATGGTTTTCCTCGCAAGCGACGAGTCGAGCTATATCACCGGCGAAACCATCGTCGTCGACGGCGGTGCCCGCCTTCCCGAAAGCCCCCTCTTCGCCGGCTGACGCCGTCACTGACGCAGGATGGAACTGAAGATCTTGCGGGCTGGCGTCTCTTTTCGGCCATTGCAGCGCAGGGGATCGGCGCACAGGATGTCGGCTTTGAAGGAGCAGCGTCGCTGGACTGAGCGGCAGCTTCGCTCCCAAGATCGGGCCTTGAGAACGAAGCGGCGAATGTCGCAGATGGGTTGATCGCGGTTGTCGTTTGGCGGGCGATCTGCTCGCGCGTGACGCCCCGGTCCGCCAGAGCATGCACTTCGCCTGCTTTGGCGCGCGCCGTGGGCTGCCGTCCCTTGTATTTGCCCTCTGCCGCGGCCCTGGCGATGCCCTCGCGCTGGCGTTCCAGCATCATGTCCCGCTCGAATGCCGCGATGGCACCGAACATGGTCACCATTGGCTTGCCAGTCACGGTCCGCGTGTCGATTTGCTGACCGCCCATCGACGGGATCACCAGCCCGATCTCGCGCCCGTTCAGATCCATGAGCGTGTCGCCCTCGCGGACGAAGTTTTAGCGCTTGCGTCAGCTTGGCGCGGTCCGCGACGCTGGATACCTGTTCGCTGAACAGTTTCGTGCATCTCGCCGCCTTCAGGTCACGGACTTGAGCATCAAGACCGGCAGTCCGGTCCACGGTGCTGGTCCGCGCATATCCGACGATCATCGGGGCATCTCATCCCGATGCTACGGACTGAACGGCAGCCATCCTTTGATCAGGGCCAGGACCCCGACGGCCAGCAGGGCGACGATAGCCGCGACCAGCAGAACCTGAACTCGATCCATAGCACCTCACGATTTCATTTGGTGCTATACCTCAACGATACAGTTGTGCAAGTGAAGTGACTCACACGTGCCGCTCGGTGATCTCGGTCGCGCTCGCGGCGCCCTAGCGTTCGGCGAGGTCTGGGTGGCCTACGGGGAGGTTCAGCGCCGTCCAACCCACCGCGCCAGCAATCTTCACTGGGCTAGCGCGCGCGGTTGGGCGCGTCGGACCAGGTAACGGTTCATGCGGTCGGATAAATCCCACGGGTCGCGCGCCATGAACACGCTGCCGGTTGCGCCATTCTATGATCCTATGGTTCGGGCCGCCGACAACGACGCCAGTCCACGATCCACGCTGTCGCGCAACCGATACCAACCACCAATCGCCGGCAGGAACCATGGATTGCCGGAATACAGCGGATGGGTGGGGAACTCCTCGGTGTCGAACGCGCTTTGCCGGTTGGCCACGCCGGCGATCTTGCGCGCGGTCTGCCAGCCCAGATAGGTCATCATCGCCACGCCGCTGCCGTTGCAGCCCAGCAGGTAATGCATGCCATCCTGCCGACCCATATGC